>Ga0315907_10001553_pt1 | contig 30859 bp, 20 predicted proteins | sample LakEriMetagenome_3_FD_203525 | JGI IMG/M metagenome (GOLD analysis project Ga0315907, IMG submission 203525) | Freshwater fungal communities from buoy surface, Lake Erie, Ohio, United States - Buoy 12 MA123 | ecosystem: Environmental > Aquatic > Freshwater > Lake > Lake biofilm | place: USA...
CCGATGTTACTGGATTTAAATCTACAGTATGACCACTTGTGGTACTTGGATTACCATCTGCATCCGTATCATTTGACAAAACATTAACTGTTCCATTTGCTCCATCTTCTATTAATGCAACGGAAACTATGTCATCGTTTGCAACTGGTGCAGTAGCACATGTAGTAAGCGCTACAATCACTGGAACAGAGGACGGACCATAACAACCCGAAACATTATCTTTGAAAAATGCATAATATTTACCATTCGTGCTTACTGCTGTTGAGCTTGCCAGAGCCATGCCTGTATGGTTGGGGTTATCAAACCATTCCATTACAGTACCTGCTGGTGCAGTAACAGCAACATAGGTATTTAGATTAACCGTAGCAGTTGGGCAGGCATTAGTGGCCACAATAATTTTGGCTCCGGGGCCATAACACTGTGCCGAAGCATCATAAAAGAATGCGTAATATGTACCTGCCATAACTGCCGTTGGGGTAGCATAAGGCGTGGTATGTGCTGCGTCTGTAAACCACGTTAATGTAGTACCCGCTGGAGCACTACCTACCAACTGATTGTTTAAATTGACTGGAGTAGTTTGTGCTAGACCCAAGCCAGTAAAAAGCAGGATGAATAGCCCAATACAATACTGCAAGAAACTCGATTTAAGATAATTATTTTTCAAAATACATGGATTTGTATACATAAACATTAATTAGAAATTGGTGTTAAGACAGGACAGCAATCTACTACTGTGAGCGCATACTCTGCAGCAGAACCTACACAGCCAGAAGAAGGAAGCGTATAACTTATTACCACCGTACCCGAACCACTAAACGAAATTATATTGGAACTGTTTATGTTTGCCGAACCACTTACTACAGAGAACGTACCCCCACTAGGCGAAGCTGAAAGAAGAAAGCTGGAGCTGGTACAGTAATCTCCATTTAGATTTTGAGCTTGTACGTTTATTGTAAGGTTTATAGAACTAGCACCGCAAATATTGACTGGAGCAGTAGCAAAAGTGTAGGAAGTTGTTTGAGCATCTGCCGCAATACCATTAGCCATACTTCCTCTAATACTGTGACCGGCATACCCAAAATTAGACGAACACTCTTTGATAATCATAGATGTATGCCCCCCTGTTTCTACAGCAATGATTTTGTCTGAAGAAGACAAGCCAGAAGGAATAAAAGGATTTAAAGTTCCAATTGTAGATGATCCTAGCATACTATAATTGTTATAACCCCAAGCATATAAATTTCCATTATTTGTAATCACATTGATGGCTGCAAAGTTTTCATCGTTTTCTTGAGGTGAAATCCATTTTATATTATTCATCACAAGACCTGTTGCGCCGTTGTATCTTGGCTGTATCCAAGATCTTCTTTCTGTGTTTGACCAATCACCTAGTTGCCTTGAAGTATTTACTCCTAAACTGTACATATTTCCATCTGTCATTAAAACATAGTAACTTGGTTTTAATTCAGAAAAACCACTTGTAACACCAATCATCTTGATGTTTTTGGTAGCATCTGGATGCACCATCTGTGTAGCATAATTTTTTAATTCAGCGTTAGTATTATCTCCTACATTGGCCAATGTACCCCAAGTCCATAAGGTATTGTTGCTATCCAATGCTATGACAAAATTTCGATTTATCCTTGCCGCCACAATATTGGTAAGTGGCACACCAGCCGACTTCTTTACTTGCGACCAAGAAAGATTATTAGTAATAGCTGGTGATGGACCGTCTCCTCTAACGGAAGCATCTGTAGCCAGTGCCCATACCTCCCCTCTACAAGTAGTTAGGATAATGTTTCCTCCAGTCGATAAACCTGAACTAGATGCTGTCAACATTTTCACATCAGCAGGAGTTACTCCAGGAGGAAGATTAGAAGTTGTGCTTCCATTTGTATTTGCCACACGTCCAAAAGCAGGTGTTGATTTTAAAGTTGAATTAAATGCCTGCCCAACTAATCCCCATGTGTACAAACCATCAGAAGTAAGTAAAATAGTTTGCTGTACTCCATTAGAAGCCAAAGTTGCTTTTAACACTTTATGTGAGCCCAAGGCAGGGTAATTATTTGAATTTACTTCTTGCGGAGTTAAAACACTTGCTGTTCCATCATTTGCCATGCAATCTCCCCACACACTAAACGAGCCGTTGGAATTTCGGACTATAGTAGCATGAAAAGCAGATATAATGTTATCGTACTCGATAGTAGCAGGATCGTTATTAGAATAAAACCCAAAATTGGCATAATTGGTATTCGAACATCCATCGCCAGCAACATAATTAAAACCACATTGTTGCGCATTCAGGTTAACAAAACTGGTAATAAAGAGTAAAAGGAGCATGTATGACCAGTTTTTTTGCCCAGTATTTATAAGATTAAAAGAAAAATTCATAGTTTGTATATTTATTTCGGTATTGGCGAAAGTGTTTGCATGTTTTAATACTCCCTAATAAACTAGTTTTATTGAATTAGTTTTTTAGGTTTGGTAGTTGGCTCTTCGCCGCACAACAAATGGGGTCTATAATTACCACTACAGGCGAACTAGCCGGAGAATAGCAACCAGCAACTAAATAAAACGCATAGTATGTTCCCGAAGTAGCGACAGTTGTAGGATTTGACACTGCTGCACCGGTATGAGTATTGTTATTGAACCAAACCAAGGTTGCTATACCAACTGGCGTACTCGTAATTAAATCATTCAGATTTACTGTTGATACTGGACATGGACTTTCTGCTGTTATAGCACTTAAAGTAGGTGCAAAAGTACATCCTGCTACGTTTGATAAAAGATAACATCCAATACCCGTTCCTCCTGTACTATTATTCGTGTAATTTTTTATTGAAATAGAGGTTATAGGTGTTGAGGCATTTGGACTATTAATTCTATATACTCCTCGTCCTGCATATGCAATACTGCCAATTGGAGAAATGGTAGCTGACCTAATTTTATTATTTAAAACCTCCAATTGATAGATAGATTGCCCAGAACAAATTGATGAAAATAATGCATTATTGGCACACGCAATTCCCAAACAGGTAAAATTACTTTGATCTAAAGTTGCAATATCTCCATTAATACTGATTTCAAGTTCATCTGCATTCCCTGATGGTTTAAGATCCATCCCATCAATTACAATAGCTATAGAATATACGGGAGTCCCTCCTGTAAAGTTTAGGGTATAAGTTCCTGTTCCAGTACCTACCGCTGGACCTAAATTAATTGTGTTTCCGTTACATCCCGAAGAATTCGTTCCTGCAGTTGTTCTATTCCAAATTGTTCCTGCCGTAGTTCCTCCAGCTCCAGATATTAAATTATAGGTTTGTGCACTACTAAACAAAGGACTTAACATCAAAAATAAGGCTAGCAATAATTTTATAAAACGAAAATAAGTAGTTTGTTTGCGTTCAAGAAGACTAATAGATAAATTCATCGTATTCTTTTGTAGTTCACTTTTGTAAATTGCGTTTATATCTTGAGTATTTTCTAATAAACTAGTTTTCATCGGCTTAACTCTTTAATTAGATTGAATTGATACATACAGAACATAGTAGTAGAAAAGACTGTATTAAGGTAAATAAACAATGTGAAAACCTGTTTTTTTAAAATAAAAGGACTAGTAAATTTACTCATAGATGTTCATTTAAATAATTGATAAATTGAAAATGATTAATAAATAAAAGAATTAAATACACATAAATATCCTTCGGAAAATAATTGAAAAGTTGAATACCAAATTTTTGAAACAATAGCTAATAGCTCAAACAAAAAATAATTTTCTGCACATAACAACATTTTAACTAAAGGACTAAATCAAATTTGACACTTGTAAGAATTTTTTACCACGTAAGTAGGAATATAAACTTGCAAATCATAATTAAAAATATTACTTAATGTTTTTAGTCTTGCAAAAATATATATGTTTCTAAAATAGTGCTCTTTAGTTTTATACCATTACACTATTACACATATACTATTTAGATACTATTTCTTGCTAATATTTATAAAATCAACTTTAAATTTCACACTTTTAAATTTACAGATTGATTTTTTTCAAAATAAATTGGTTAAAGCCAAATTCACTTTGAATATCATATGATTTTTTCTAATTTATTAAAAACTTATAGAAAAAATATTCGGTGGTGAAGATATATAAAGTTTTCAATGTAAATAAAAGTTGATTATACAACACCCTATAGATAGCTTCATGTATGTTGAACATAACATGAGCAGTAAAGAATAGTTGTAAAAATGCAGATTCAGAAAGCTTCTTTAAAATACTTAAAGTTCAATATATCTTCAAAAATCCAATTATTATAGAGATTAAGTAGCTTTATCTTTGTTGAATGAATCGTAACTTGTGACTGGAAAAATCGATTAATGAATCATATTGCCTTCTACCCGTTGAACCTGAAAAACGATTTAAATCACGAAAGCAACCTTCAAGGTCAACAATTTTGGCTTGGAGTAGAATTCTTATAAATTTATTTGGCCCTTACTGCAAATAAAGTTCAAAATCACTTCCAGTGGTTAATTCTTTTTTAGATTTTTGAGCAAAAACATTAAAATTTCGATGTTCTTCAACGTAATTTTGAATATTTTCAATAACATATGAGCGGGTTATTCCCTCTTCAATCAATTTATTTCCTCGACGATGGTTTATAAAAATTTCATTCTACACTAGATCCGCTATATTTTGAAAAAGTTAACATTTAGTCATTATTCAATACTTTAGTTACATTCCCATACCTTTTGGTTTATCAAGTTTTTTATTTAATAAATCTTTAGATAATTTTGAATTTATATCTGGGATGTTATCATCATCTACTCCCATAGTTTTTGATAATGACCAAATATCATCATACAAATTTGAAGACAACCCTTTTTCTTTATCTATACAAATAACAACTCCTGACATTGCTCCGTCATCGGAGCTATTAGCGCATTTGTGCAGTAACTTGACATATGCTTTCATTTCATCAGAAGAACAACCTAGCGAATTATCTCCGTACAAAAGTCTTCCAACAAAATGTTTAGCGCTTTTGAAATTCTCGAAACGTAAATCTTTTGTACAGGTAAAAGCAGTAAAATAGGGTTCGAAATTATAGAGTAGTTCTTTATTTTGATCATACGTAGGATATCCAATCAAATGACAACGGAGGCTAATATCCATATAGGTTTGATTACTCATTAAATTTGCAATCAATTTAACTCTTTGATTTTTATTATTCTCTTCCTTTATTTGAGTGCTATCATTTTTAAATTCCAGAATAAAATAACGACCTTGTAATCCTCCAAAAACATCACCTACTTCATAATCTTTTGGGGTTTGTTGAAAAAGATTAATAATACCAATTAAAGGCACATTAAAATCTTTCAAATAATATCCGAAAGATATTAAGAAATTACCTATTTGGACATTTTCGTACCGATATGCTTTTTTCATTTATAATTCATGCTTTTAATGTTTGACTCTAGCAACTAACTATCTTTTCCACTTAGTTAAGTCTTTAATAGATTACTATTTGACTAAATATTGTAAAATACATTTATATCCTAAAATTTACAATATAATGTTTTAAATAGCTTTCAATGTCTTTTAAAATATAAGAACGCTAATTTTATAAAAAAGATTTACTTAAATCACACTATTCTATGGGAAGTGAGGAAAGCATGTTGAGAAAATATTTAATTACTTGTTTTGCAATATCTGATGGTTTACGATTGATATGAGAATATATTGTTTTTGACAATCGACTTATTAAAATTATTTCTTTTTATTCTTAACCTTTTTTTTAGCTTCCAATTTTTCTTTTTTCGATATATGTAAAGCATTTAAGTCAATTGCAGGTAATTGATATTTACCAAAGGGAAAATACATTGTCATGTTAGAAATATAATTCCTAAGATTGTTTATAGAAATACTCAATCCTGAAATATAAAGTAAATCAAATATCTCTTTCTCAGATAATTTCTCTTTATCTTTAAATTCAAAAATCGTTATTGCCTCTACAAACATTGTGTAACCTGACAAAGGTTTTTCTATTTCATTTATCGAAATTTTCGTAAAAAGAAAAACCTCACCATCATCTTGATTTTTAAAGCTAAAATCAAAATCAAGGTTGTAATCTTCAAAAATAGATTGATCTTCTGACTTGTTATTTATAGGCTCTACAAAACTATATTTTGATTGTAAAATATAAAAATCGGAAAGCTTTAATGGAGATTGAACTAATTTCATGCTACAATTTTTTTATTATTCTTTCCTCTATTATTTACAATATCATGTAAACCATCTTTTTTATGAAATGAATGATTTCTATGAACCATTAAATATCCCTTACGACCTTTACCTTTATTTAGGAACCATTGACCTAAGTAGTCAGAAACATTTTCATCATTGATTGGATTTTCATCTTTTTTCTCAACCTCTTCAATGGTTACAAACTTACATCCAAAAGCTCTTTCCAATTCAGTAATAGTACTAAATGTAAAGTTGTGTTGTCCTGACATGTATCGTGTTATAAGAGATTGATTTTTTGTACCCAACTCTTCTGCTAGTCTACCTTTAGACCAGTTTTTTTCTTTTAGTTTATCTGAAATAAACTGTGCTACCCGATCAGATTTTTCGAAGTTATTTCGAATATCAGGATTCACGCTTTTAAGTCTTTCTTTGAGTTTACTCATCTTTCAAGTATTAATGAATAGTTCTACAGGGAAATCTAATATTGTCTTATTTCTATATAAAATAATACCTTCTTGTTCCAGCTTCTTTAATTCATAATCTATTTTCTGTAAAGTTTCGACACATTTATTGAGGTGTGTGTCATTTTGATATGTATCAGTCGTTTTTACTCCACCATTACCAATAATCAATATTACATCAGATATTCGAATACAATATAACCTTAACTTTGAAGCTAAAACAGGTAAAGCGCAAATTCTATCACTACGTTTTCCTTCAAGTCTGAAATATCTTTCGATTGCACCGTTTTTTTCTAAAATACCATCATTTAAAATTGTTACCAGTTTTTCTAATTCTATATTTTTACCATCCGAATCAACTCTGTCAATAAACTTATCAAATTCACATTGGGTTTCATTCCCTAAAAAACATGAATAAAATTTACATGCTTTTCCTGAATCATACTCATCTATTATAACCTTAGTCTTGGCCATTTAAATTGAAAATATAACTTCAAATATCAGTATTAATTTGATTTAAATAACAATAAACGAGTACAAATCTAATTAATTATTTTACTTATAAGTGAAATTAGTGAATTTTAATTCATTTTGAAAATATTCAAGTAATATTATATTTGTAAAACGAATATCTTTATATTTTGAAAAAAAACCGTAGCGATAACTACGGTTTTTATTTTAAAATGATTCTAAAATTTTGATTAATTACTCCTGCGGATGACAATCTGATTTATCCTGCTATAACTATCCCGATTAAAATTTGGGATCAGCAAAATAATTACAAACTTTTAAGTATTTCTATCAATTCTGATTGCGGGTGACAATCACTTTTATCCTTCCTATAGCTGACATGTGTATATATTCCAGGACTTCCGCTCAAAGCGGTAGACCTTGAAATATCCCACATTTCAGATTTGTAATTTTTAGGTATTTTGTATAATTCGCACAAATATTCGATGAGGTTTTTCAATGATTTTAATTGTTTGTCGGTATATTTCTGATAATAAAATGAACCCCTAAAAGGAGATTCATAAACAGATACTTTATCAAGTGGAATTTCTTGATTTAGATAATTTACATACTTGCTTTTTTGAAGTTTTAATTGTCCCCAATTGCATAATTCAATACCAATTGACTGTTTATTCAATAGTGTATTATTCAATTCGTTCGTGCCTAAATGATGCGCCCAATGTGCACTACTGAATGATTGATGTATTATTCCTTCTCTATCAATAACGAATGCTACACCTATACGTTCTGAATTTTTGTTCCACCCTGCAATTACATTTTTTGCATTTCCACTGCTTACTGTATTGTGTAGAACGATTTGTCGTTTAGTGTATTTCTCTTGGAAATATTGTGTTTTGTCTAATGGGTATTGTACTATCTGTTTAAGGAAATCAGTGTTTGTTTTCATTTGCTTTATTTTTTTATAGGTTATTAAATGGACGAATTGCAATTCGTCCTTACTTTCGTTTGTCTTCAATTGATTTTGGGAAAGAGATGAGGTTGAACATTTCGCGTAATCGAGAACGGACTCTGTTACCATACAGTTTTTCTAATTCTTCTGCATTTAAATTGGTTGTTGCGTGGGTTGGAATTCCTGATTGAATGAAATTATCGTATCTACTCAATAGAATTTCTGCCATTGTATTACAATCATTACCGAAGTGTTTCAAACTTTTTTCTACTCCTAGGTCATCGAAACAAAATACGTTTGTCGATTTTCCATATTTGAGTATTGTAGGATATCCTTCGTTAATGAATTCAAACGAAATTTCTCTTGATGCTTTGATTCTGTATTGAAACTCATTTTGAAAAAATGGTTTTATCAATGTCATCAAACTTGTTTTGCCACAACCTACTGGACCAAGTAATAAGATACCTTTGTCTAAATCCATTTTATGGATTTCACAATTCTCTTTGTCACGAATGGCATAAACCAATAATTTGTAAACGATTTCGTAATCTTCTATTTTGATTCGAAAGTGTTTGCCGTATTTCATTTGCCCTTGATTGTAAAGAAATGCAAGGCATTCTTTAAAATCAAAGCAACGGTAGTTGTCTTGGATTTTGAATGGAACCATGATCTGATTTTGGATTATGAATTTTAAATTTTGGATTATCCTCCCCCTTAATCCCTCCCGAAAAATATCGGGACAAGCTCTCCAAAGGGGGAAACACATTAAAGTGGGATTGAATAGTCTTTGTCTTGGTTGGTGTGGAGGTTGTCGGGTTTGGGTTGGTTTTGTATTGGATTGAATTTATTTGAATTCAGCATCCAATTATTGGCTGCAGCTTTCCAATTTTTCATTGGAGAGCGACCGCCAATTTTCCAACCATTCGATTCGAAGTAATTGAAGAATTTTTGTGCTTCAATATCCGGTTTGTTTTTTTCTTTGAAATACTCCTGGACTAATTCAATTCGTGGCGCAATAAATTTTACATTTTTAGAAACTGCCGTAGGCAAAATTTCTTTCTTCACTTTTTCTTTTTTTGGTGGTTTGCAAAATTCATTTTGCTCCATACATATGTTTATATGTTTATTGTTTATATGTTTATAAAAAGGCTCATTTAGATGTCTCAATATGGGACTATCAACCTCACTAACTTGTCTCAATGTGGGACTATCAATATCATTTACTTGTCTCAATATGGGACTGTCTTTCATTTCAACATTACTTCCAATCATCGGATTTCTTGATGGAATATATTTGATATATCCATATTGATTTAATTGGTTAATGCATCGATGATAAGTTGACTTATTTGATATTTTTGAAATTTGCATAATTTCCGATCTAATAATTAAAAATGGATTTTGAAATCTGTTAATATTCCACATTTGAAACAAAGCCATATACAAACTAATATGAGGGGGTGATAATCTTTTATCTTCTGTGAATTGAATAAAAACTTCAGTTAAATGTTTTATGTAATTCACCGAAGTATTGTTCGGTTTCATAGCCCAAAGTTGTTTCGCATATTGCTATTGATAATCTTTTGAATGTCTTCATTGTTATACAATAGCGTACCTCCTAATTTGGTATATGGCAAAGTGCCATTGATTCTAAGGTTTTGAAGTGTTCCTGATGAAATACCCAATAAACGTTGTACTTGATACGATTTTAACCACTTCGTTTGCGGTGGTTCGTAATTCACTTTTGATTTTGGTATTGCAGGACTAGTCAATACAAACTCTTTTAATTGATTCAATAAATCAGATTTAAAGTTTTCTAAATCTTCTACTGTGATAATAACTGCTGACATAAAAATTAATTTTAATTGATTATGTCACAAAGGTCTGTGGTTTGATTTAATTTCTTTCCCCATATGGTTCCACATGTGGAAAGATTTATATTAAAACAATTTTAAAATGCTTGATTTTATTGAGTTTGATAATCATTATTTTTCATTCGTCATAAAATTCTCATCTGTTGAATTATCTAAATGCTCTAACATTTGAGAAATGAACTTAAAACGATCAACTGATTTTCTGTTTTTTATATCCGAAAAAGAACGATAAACATTGTTTAATTTGACATTGAATTTGACTTCTAAAAATTCAGCTATTTCCCTGATTTCACTAGCGCCATGGTTAAATGCTTTCATTACATAAAGTCCATAAATAAGTTCCACTAAGTCCGCTTGTGAAATAGTCCATTTCATTTTTTTTATTCCACATGTGGAATCATATGGGGAATAAAATTCAAAATTATTTTTAAGGGAGGGATTTTTTAATGCGTCTATTTGTTCTTGCAAATGATGTTCAATTTTATCGTGTGCTTGAATTACTGCTAAACGATAGTCAAAACCAGTGCCGGTTGAATAATCAATTTCGCTTGCGAATGATTCAAACATTTGATGATCTTTAGCATTTTTTCTTAGGAAGTAATCTTGGTCTAGATTTGATTTGCCAGAACGAATGTATTTAACGAAAACAGAATTTGCTTTGCAATATCTTGTAAGACGATTCAACTCACATTCCAAATGAGTAATTTTTTCTTTCGTACTTCCGTGTGGTTTTTCATATTCAATTTGAAGAAACCGTTTATAGATTACCAATTTAGAAACAATGGACGGTTTTAGGTTTTTGAAATAATATATTTCAACTTCATCATTTTCAAAATTATTTTGAAGAATGTAATTACGAAGAACATCGAGTGTTTCTTCAATTATTTTTATATTGTCAATGTAATGGTCTATTTTATTTTCATTAGAAATGGATTTCATTTTTAGTTCCATCTCTTGATATTTTTCCATGAAAAACTCGAACATAGGTAATTAATTAGTAATTCAATAAACAGCGCTTAAAACAATTAACCCCAAGTTTACTAAAACGTTACTAAATGGATTAATTAAAATGATTCTAAACGTCGATTTATGAAATTATTGTTCAACTACTATTAAAATTTATTAAATAGATAAAAATTCCATCAACTATTTTTTTAAATGAACAAAACCTGTAAATTCTGATTTTTCTTTATATAAATTATATACTAATATTTTATAAAAATAAACTCCTTCAATTAATTGATCACCACTTTGATTTATTCCATTCCAATTATTAAGATAATTGTTGTTTGAATATACTATTTCACCCCATCGATTAAGAATCAACAACTCTGATTTCTCAAAATATTCTAAATTTCTAATAATAAAAAAATCATTGATCCCATCATCATTGATCGTAATGACATTTGGAATTATAATTGGACATTCATTATAAATTTCAATTGAGCCATTGATCTTTTTATTACAAGCATCTTTTATTAAAAAATCTATTGTATTTATTCCTACCGTCAAATATTGTTGGGGAATTATTGATATTGTATCATTATTAATGTTACTAAAATTCCAATCGTAATTATATGGTTCAGCTCCATTTTTTATATTACAGGATAATAAAATACTTGATTCGGTTTGATCACAAATGTTTAAACCATCTTCATATTTTAAAATCATCAATTTGTAATCTTTTAATACAAGCTGAATAGAAAAAGTATCAATACCATTAGAACATAAATTATTTACTAAAACTTGTAAAATTATTGTTTCATTATTTTCATCAACATTATCTAACCAATGAATTAGCGGAATAGTTATACTTGAAGTATTCATTGGGAAATATATTGAATCAGGAAATGAGTAATCAATGTTTTCAGTTGCTGTACCTGACTTTTTCACACTCATCATTATAGCAGATGTAGAGTCACCTCTTTTAAAATTGATAAAGAGGTCTCCACAGTCCTCTGTAATTTCACCAGAATTAGAAGAAGTTATTGTTAATGGTTGAACAACATTACAGTTTACAACTCTAAAAACAAATACCTTTGTTTGCTTGTTGAGTAAAACACCATTTCTATATTCTTTTACTTCAACACCCGTAAGAAACAAGCCTAAAGAATTTGGGGTAATTGTCATTATCCCTGATGATTGATTTAATTGAACTGCAACACCATTTCCAAAAGGACTACTATAGGTAAAACCTGATTCCCAGTTTAACAATGTATAAGGTGGCGGAGATTCCGGTTGAGGTGCAACATCCATAATACTACCACCATTAAATGGAGTAATTAAATTATAAACTAAAGAATCATTATCAGCATCAACTTAAGCATAATCAATACTTATAATTCGATTTGAACATAACACTACTGGAGGAACTGAAATAAATCGAGCGCTATTATTCAAATTACTCACCATTCCACTACCAGGTATAAATGTTGTTAAAGTAAAACCCGTATTATCTGGATTTGAAATGTTCGATAAATTTGCAGCCCAACAACAACGCTGATATGAAATATTATATCCATTCGTATTAAAAGGTAGGGGAACAGTATCAATATAAATTGCCTTTTCTAGGCAAATATCAGTTGGTTTTATTACACAGGGATCAGGTGCATCTATAATATGCGCAGTATTGTTAATTGAAATTGATCTTTATGAGTATATAGAACCTGATGTGTTAAAAATTGTATACACAATTGGTTCATCAAAATAAGTCGCTGAATTACAATCTCTATAAAATTCGATTGTTATTTTATATTTATTATTTCCTAAATAATCATAATAAATCTGACCCCCAGCTGTATGATCGGCTTTTGCATATTTAATAAATAAAAGAAGAAATAATACTAAGAAAATATTTTTATAAGGCATTTTGATAATCTTTAAAAAAAAAATTTAAATAAATATGCTAAATAATAATTTGGTTCACATAAATCAATTTAAATCAAATAAGTTTATTTGATGTTTTTACATTCCAATATTTTATATTATTTAAGTTGTCAATGTATTTTATTTTGATTTTTTGATTTTGAATTTTAAAAAGTTGTTTAATTTTAGATAATTCATCTATTTTCAATTTATTTACACTAATAATTTCAAAATTTGATTTTATACCTGCTTTTTCTTCATCAGAATTTGGTTGAATAATATGAAAATATAATTTTTGATTTTCTGATTTTATAGAAAAGTTTGTATTCGGATAATTAAATTCTTGATTAAAAAATTTATTTTTTTGTAAATAAGCTATTTTAGATGAATAATCAATTATCCAATTATATTTCTTTATTATACCATTACCTAAAATTCCTAGAGAATAATTAGAGTTTTCAAGTGCCCCAGTTGAAGAAGTTGGAATAATTATTGGCACATCAACAAATGTATTATAAAAAAATAAAGTATCAATAGCACTTATAAATTCAGTGTGATAACTAGTTGTTAATGTCTTACTTCCTGTTAATAATTTGGGATTAAATTTTGAAAGGAGATTATTATCATTTGTTAATTTACTACTAATCAAAAAGTATGGACTTGCACCTGAATCTATAATAACTTTTCCTGTGAAAAATTCACCTGTCTTTAATTTTATAGAAATTTCTGTTACTGGTAAACCTTCAACTAAATCGAAAACTATCTTGCCTGTATATAAGTCTTTACATTCGGCAATTTGATTATAAAAAATAAATTTCTTGTTGTCATAATCAATTTTAGTTACATAATTTTTCAGTACATCATTTCCAATAATACCATCAACATCAAATTTTTTTAAATTATCTACCATACCTACAACATTTTTCAAAATTATATCGCCAATGGTCAAACTATCTATTAAAATAATATTGTAAACTTTTTCACCATATGCACCTGTAATAATTTGTTTTGAGATTATTTTGAGATTATTATTTTTAGCGATTGTACTATCAATTACTAAAATTGCTGCACCTGTATCAAATAAAAATTTTGACTTTTTATCTGAACAATTAATTGTCAAATCAAACGTTATGAGCTCATCATCCCTCAATAAAAAGGGTATTATAGATGGCTCTATTAAATTTGAATAACTTTGAATTGTGAGTTCATACATGTTTATTTCAAAGAAAATTCCTTTTTCATCAAAAACAAAATTAAAATTTTCTTGATTATCAGTTATTAAATATACTCTATATTTATCTTCTACTTTTGAAATATCAGAAATTTGATATTTCAATAATTGATGCTTTTGAAAAGCAATGTTTTTTAATATATTTTTTACTTTTTCTTTTCCTTTTTCATTGAAATATTTAATTTCATCAGCAAAATAATAACTGATTTCATCAAAATTTTGTTCAAACATATTTTGGAATAGTATGTCAATACGATCTTTATATAAAGGATTAAATTCTTGCTTTTCTTGTGCAACTATAGTTGCTATTGAAACAAATAAAAATATAATTAAAATAATATTTTTCATATTTATCTATTTTTTAGTTATTAAATTTATAGCCTATTTGATTAGATTTAGATGTCCCGTAACAATTTGATGTTCATCTGTCGATTTTAATTTAAAACTGATTCTCCAAGTATAAACCCCATCTTGAACTATTGTCCCTCCATATGTTCCGTCCCAACCGACTTTTGCATCATTGGATTCAAAAATAATTTCTCCCCATCGATTCATAATAACCATATTATAACTGAATGGATCGTACCCTTTTGTAAAAACAGGTTGAAACGTCTGATTTAATTTATCTCCATCTGGCGTAAATGCATTTGGGATGAAATAAATTAACTCTTCAATCACTCTGATTGTAACAATTGCTGTGTCAACACATCCAAAGTCTGATTTTGCAATCAATTGAATTGTATAATTTTCAACACCATCGTTTATTGAATAATTATGTTCAGGATTTACTTCAGACGAAACACTACCATCACCAAAACTCCATTGATAATTTACAGCACCCGATGAAATGTTTTCCATTATTGATATTGTATTCAAACCTGATAAAACATCTGGTGTTGGATTAAAAGCAGCTTTTGGATTAGCTTCTACACATACAAAACTTGGGATTTTTAAGTTTCCAACACACCCATATTGTGATTTTGATGCTAAAGAAATATCATAACATCCAGGCGAATAAAATGTATGTGATATTGTACCACAACCACTCGATTTTACTCCATCTCCAAAATCCCAAATACAATCAGAACTATTACTTGAACTATTTGTAAATTGAACTTTTAAAGGTGCGCATCCTTTTGTAATATCCGATGTAAATGAAATTACTGGTGAACTTTCAACCGTAATTAGTATTGAGGAACTTAACGCTTGACTACAAAATGGAGATATACTTGTTGTCACATCTACTAATTCGTAATTCGTTGATATCGTTAAATTTCCCGTTGAAATAGATCCGATTCCTTGAGAATTTAATACTATCGTTTGAATATTTCCTGAATTAACTTTGTAATTAACAACAGCATTTGGAGTGCCATTAAAATTAATTGAAGTACTATTTCCTGAACAAATTGTTGTTGCAAGAGCTGAAAACATTACAGATGGAGTTTGAATTACAGTGATAACTCCTGTTTTTATTGGGCTAGAACATAAATTTGATTGATCTGTAACAATTACACTATAGTTTCCTGCAATTGATGATGAAAGTTGAGAAACGTTTCCAGGAGGCAGAACTCCTGATGGTACATTCCAAGTATAACTGTAATTTCCACTCCCTAAAACAACTACTGAAATTATAGCAGATGAACCTTCACAAATTGTAGAATTATTAATAGTGGCATTTGGTGCAGGATTTACGTTTAAAAATCCAGAAGAACTATTACTTGAACATCCTGTTGATACATCCGTTACAATCACACTATAAGTTCCTGCAATTGTAGTTTGAAAGTTTGACACATTTCCTGGTGCTGAAAAATTATTTGGAACAGTCCATGCATAATTATAATTTCCAGTTGGACTAATAGTTGCATTAATAGAAGTAGATTGACCTGAACAAATTGTTGGACTATTTACTGTAACAAACGGAAGTGGATTATTTGTCACAATACCTGATGCACTATTGCTAGAACACCCAGTTACAGAATTCGTAATAATAACACTATAAGTTCCAGGAAAAGATGTAGAAAAGCTTGAAACATTTCCTGGAGAAATTGCGCCTACAGGAACGGTCCATGCATAATTATAAGTGCCCGAAATATTTGGTGATGCTGTGATTGTTGCATTATTTCCAGCGCAAATTGAAGGATTATTAATTGAAACTATGGGTAATGGATTCACTGTTATAGTTGCTAACGCAGTATCTGTACAACCATCAATACTCGTATATGTTGCAAGATAAGTTGAAGTAGTAGATGGAGAAAGCGTAAAAGAGGAAGCCGTTCCTGCACCATTTGTCCATGAATATGTACCTCCTGAAGGGGAAACAGAGGTAGTAATTGTAGCTGATTGACCCTGACAAATAGTAGCAGAAATTGCTGTTAATATTGGTTTTGGAGAAGTATTTACAGTATACGTTAATATTTTATTACAACCAGAAACTGAAGTTAAAACACATTGATAAGTAGTAGAATTCAATGGAGTAGCCACAAAAGATTGATTCGTTCCTAATACGGTAGAACTTCCTACAACTGACCATGCATATGAAGTAAAACCTGTAGGAGCATTAAGAGTGGTTGTTTCTCCAGCACAAATTTGGTTATCACCAATTATTGACATTGGACCACAAACACCATCTAAATATGCATAGCAATAATGAGCACCATGTGAACAATCAGCAACAGTATATTTTATTGTTACTGATGAACCAATATATGATGATAAATCTAAACTTATCGGAGTCCAATTTTTATAAAACTTATATGTTGTGCCAATCTGTGTCAATCCTGAATTTAAACCACCTACGACCAAATATTGTCCACAAGGAATTGTATCACCATTACTATCGAATAATTCAATTTTAAAGTAAGGTTGCTCATTTGCTGAATGACTGTTCCCTGAATTAATTACAAAAGCATAGTAATAGGTGTATAATGAATTTGATGAAGTTACCGAAAACTTTTGTTCAAGAGTAGCTCCTCCTATACCACCAATTGCACCATCACCTAATCTTACTGAGTTAGCTCCCATGCCTGGACATACGGTTGGAAAACCTGCTAATGGATCATTACCAGAAGAAGTGATTACAGTTTGATTTGAATTAGTATTGTATGTTGTTGGAGTAAAAAATGGCATAGGATCGGTAATATTTCCTTTTTTTACAGAATAACCATAAGCACCTTGCCAACCATTGAAATTCCCGTCTTCAAATCCAATATTTGTACAAGCAGGTTGAGTAGTTAATGGTGGTGGAGAATAACTTACTGTAAGCGTATATGGAAAATCGTAAATATTGGATACATTATTAGAAATATTATCGATCACAATATAATAACATTGACCAGTTGTAGGCGTAAAGCTAGTACCAATAGCACCAGGACCTACTACACCAGGTATCCAATGACCTGAAACTTGTAAGCTAGAACCAGGTATCCCATCCCAAACGGTGATTGAAGGGTAAATCCCTGCTGAAGTAATAGGGAAATCCAAATTAATATTAATTGTTGTAGATGAGGTTGCGCATACGTAATACAACCAATCATTTCCAGCCGTTAAACCCATAGTAGTAGTTAAGTTATAATCATTTAACTTTCCAACAGTTGTTCCCTGTGCAGAAAAAGGAAGTGTAATTGGTACAATAGAAGCAGATGCTGCATTATCCCCCCCTTGAGAAAAGGAAAATGATGTATATAGACATAGAATTAAAAAAAATACACTTTTATTTTTCATAATAAATTAATTTAAAAATTAAAGAATTTTAAAAGAGGAGTATAGAAATCAATAAGTTACTAGAATAATCGATTCAATTTGAATATTATTGTTATTAAATTGGGTATATTACCCTAAGATAAATGAATAATAAAAATTTGATTTAACTTGCTTTGGAATGCATAAAATCAATTTTATAAACGATTTTATGTAATGGATTGAATTTAAAAATAAAATCTGGAAAAGCAAAATTGTATTTAACATTTTTCATAAATTATAGTAAGTAAAATAGTTTAATGAAAACGTATTAATCAGCATTAAAATCGATTAATATATTCATTGCCAAATTTACTTCACTGAGTAGCTAAATTCAATTTTATTAGTACCATTAGAGCAATACATCTATCCTATTTTAATACCACACCACCAATTTTATTGCTGTATTTATGTTGCAAACACTTAATTAAAATTAAAATTCAATAAAAATTGTAGGAAACTATTCTCGATAAAAATATAAGTTGTTCTTTTCTGAAAATATACTAGTGAGGGTTATTTGAAAAAAAATACCCTAATAGTCTAATACTATTAGGGTATTTTCATTTAAAATCAATTTGAATTTTAAAAATTAGAGAAAAATTCATTTAAAGAAATATCTTCTGAAATTTCTAATCTTTTTCTAAGCTTATACCTTTGCGCTTGAACTCCTTTGATTGAAATATTTAAAATTGAAGCGATTTCTTTGGTATTATAATTTAACTTTAATAAAGCAGCTAATCTTTTATCGTATTCATTTAACTGAGGATACTGCATTGCTAAATTCATCAGGAATTCATTGTATTGATTATTGATATACAAATTGAATTCATGTCTTTCCTCTGTTAAACTAAACTTTTCAGAAGTAAAACTTATTAATTTTTTAAAAATCTCTTCTCTATCTTCTATCCCTTTTGATTTTTTTAAATTATCTACAATGCCCTTAAAATCTTCAAGAAATGTGTTTTTTTCAGAAATGTAAATTGCTAATTTTTCCATTTCTATATTTTTAATTTTCATTTCTTTTTTCTTCAATTCAATTTCTGATTCTTTAGCGAAAATTTGAGCATTTAATTCTAACTGCTGTAATTTTGCTTTTTGAAGTTTTATTTTGTGTTTGCTATAAATAAAAATAACTATTATCATTAAACTTAGTAATCCTATAAAAAATAGAAATAACCAAAATCTAGTCTTCATTTTATATTTGTTCGATTCATTTTCAATTTTAAGTTTACTTAAAATCAAATCATTTTCTCTTTTTTTAACTTCATTCGTAAAAACTAATGCATTTAATTTAACATTTAAGTCGGCACTAGATAATAGATTGTTTTCAATAAATATTCGACTAAATCTATATGCCTCTTTATAATTCCCAGTATTTTCATATGCTCTCGCAACTGAAAAAGAAACACCTTGGCTAGCCTTGTAATAATCAGATTCAAAATATTTCAATCCGACTTCAATTGCTTTTTTATAATTTTTAGTTGCAACATACCAATTACATAACGAACCTAAAGCATTATTAACACCTTCATTAATATTATTATTTCTTGAAAAATCAAGTGTTAAATTATAGTAATCAAAAGCTTTTTTAATATTGAATAAACTATCATAAGAAACACCTTTTCCCCATAGAGCAAAACTGTAGAATATTTTATATTCGTTTTTCTTATTATATTTTAAAGAATAGTTAAAATTCTTTATTGCTTGATTATAATCTTTTTTGATTAAATTATATTTACCCAAACAATAATAAGAAGTTATTAAACCTCTTTGGTCATTGCTTTTCTTTGCAATTTCCATTGTGTTTTTAATGTATTTATGAGCTTCATCTAACTTATAATACTCCAAATATATTTGGGAAATATTTAATAATGGTGAAACCATTTTCTTATATTCTTTAAGCTTTTCTAATAAATCTTTGCATTTGATAAAATATTCTAATGCATTTACATAATCATGCTTGTAACTGTAACAACTTGCAATTCCTGAATATACTCTAGCAACTTCATAATCGTTTTCTTTTTCAATTAAATTAAGTGCATAATTAAAATTTGAGATTGCCAAATCCATTTTATATTTTGACAAATAGGCCATACCCTTTCTACTAAAAGATACACCCATACCTTTTTTATAATTTATTTTTTTGGATTTCAAATATGCTTGGTCAGCTAAATTGATTGCTACATCAGGATTGACTGCTGTATTATTAAATGCTTCACTCAGAAATGCACTAATACTATCTTCTGTATTTTTAGATAAATGCAGTTTAATTTTTAACGAGTCGACATTCTCTTGTGAGAAAGAACTATTTAAAATCATTAAAATAAAAGAGATACTTATATATTTAAAAAAATGCATATGTTTTTAATTTAATTATATATTAAAATATGAAAAAAAATATGAAAAAAAAAATATATTTTAATTAATAAATCTATTGCATTAAATTCAACTTACCGATATATCAAAACATAATCTTTTCAGATGTACCATCATCGTAGAAAACAATCTGTAATCCTTTATAATCATCATTAACTTTTTGACCAAGTAAATTTGTTTTCATAATAATTGTCTTATTTTTATTATTCCTATTATCTATTGAAATAATATTCGTACTAGATTCATGACCATCGAAATCTGTTGATTTCAATCTATAATAATTAATACATTCATTTACATTATCATCATTAAACGCATAGTCAATTAAATGATTTGAGTTATTAGCTCCACTTTCAATATTAATTATTTTGAAATTCAAACTTTCATCAGCTTTTTCAATCGTAAAATAGTGATTATTTATCTCACTTGCTGTGGACCATTTGAGGATATTAGACGGTCCATTCCTTTCAACTTTAAATGATAATAATGTAATAGGTAGTGGTGTTGATTGATTGTTATATGTTCCTATTACAAAAGTTTGAGGAGTTAAAATTTCTGAATTAAAGATTCCTTTTCTTACAAGAATTGGAGAAGTTACAGTACCACTATTTGAAACATAAGTTCCTTTATGTCCTACTATAGCAGAAGTATTTGTCACTAACGTTAAATCACTTGCATTTGAAAGTCCATTCATTGTAAAAATCGAAGCAGATAATTTAAAATCATATTTTCCACCATTTAAAGATGAAACGAGTATTACCGATCTGTTTAATGTAATGTAATCAACTATATCATGGTCATCCGTATAATCCACATTAATTGGAGAACCACTTAAAAAACGAGGTGTTCCTGTTATAAATCCACCAGATGTTGGATTTATTGTTGAATTTATTTCAAATTTTGCCATAGCTGAATCTGATTTAGCAAAAGGAAATAAACCATAATTGAATCCACCTGAACTTTTTACTATACCTGCAGGAATATATCGCTTAAAACTTCCATTATTTGTAGAACTATATAAACCTCCAGTTGAAATAGATAAATTTGATGATGAACTAGAACCAACTTGAAGTGTATTTGAAGATAAATCATGATAGCCTTTCACTAAAAAAAGTGTCCCTCCATTTTTTACGAATGTATTTTTACCAAATTTAATTCCATATAAATTATCTAATTTTAATTTATAAAATGTAGTCGAAGAATTACCCCCCAATATCTGAGATGAAGAACCATTAAAATTAACTGTTCCAAATACGGTGGAAAATGTGCCATTATTTATAAAATCTCCTCCTACATTTAATGTTGTAGAATTAATAGCAAATGTAGTAAAACTAGTAATTGTCAAATTTCGAATAACTGTTAAATCAAAATTGCTTATATAATTTGAATTGGGGCAATTGATTATTAGGTCATAGAATGTAAATCCAGCTTCACAAAATCCACCTGTTTGTATATTTACAAAATAAGTTCCGGTATCACAATTCCATCTTGAAGATGTAGCGTTATAAATTACGCCGTTCAATTCTAGAGTTCCTGTATTGAAATTGATAGTGCCATATTGTGTAAAATCAATTTGAATTTTTAAATAAAATGAATCCAAGTTTAAAATTGTATTTTCACTATTATCTAAATAAATTTGGTCTAATACCAAATCACTAGCCAATGTATATGATGCATCTATGGCAATCATAATCATACTAAAATTAAAAGTTCCAGTACCACCAATTGTTTTATTTGTACCATTTAAATTTGTAAAAACATCCCCTACTCTTGAATATGAACCATCATTTTTAAAGTTTCCATAAACATTTACTTGTCCACCACTAGCACTCATCGTAGCATCAATTAATTCTGCACCTGCATTTATTTGTAAATTATTTGTAGTTGCTAAAGTTGAATCATCAATAATTGGTTGATAAACTGAACCAAATGGAATAATTACATCTAAATCTGAATTCGGAACTGAATGAATCGGATAATTACCATTAATAGAAGTTCTCCAATTATTTGCTAAATCCCAATTGTTATCAGTTCCTCCTACCCAAAAAGAAAAATTTGATACAGCGTTAAAAGATATATAACTTAATATACAATCTGTAGATAAACTATTACAATCTGTAGAATTAAATCTAGAAATTACAACTCTATAAGTTCCTGTAACAGTAGGTGACCAATCGAAATATTCTTTTCCATCGGAAACTTCATCATTTAAAAATGATTTCCCATATACACCACCCACAGGTTGACCACTTGTTCTTTGTATGCTTATTTCTTCATCAAATTGACAGTCTCCTCCTACTGCGGACAACATCGTAAATGAATATGTTTTTCCAACAATTGCATTAAATTCAATATATCTTACAGCACCAGCAGAACAAACGACCGAATTCCATGTTTCAGTTGGATAGATTAATGGTGTACTATTTATCGTTGGTGAATTACATAGAAAGGCATAACTATTATAATGAAATATTATTAATACTAAGAATGAAAATATTATTTTCTTTTTATTAAGATTAATTTTAAAATTGGTAAAAAGTGAAATCATAATTAAATGCAAATGTTTTAAACTTGATAAATTAGAAATTAGGGGATCTGAAATATGTATGTTTATGAATGTAAATATTGATCTATAAATCATTGTTAATAGTTTATTGAATTAGTTTTAACAATATTAATTTCACATGAATGATTCGAGTGTTTTTTTGATACTACTTTAGTATTGCATGTATACTATTTAAATACCACTCTAAAACACAAACAACTGATTTACAAAAGTATATCACTTCAAAAACAAGTTTTGTTTTCGTTTTAAAATGATCCAAAAAAATTAAAATAAAACTACAAAAGGAAATTCAACTAATAAATTAAACATATAACATTAAGTGAAATTTAATAATTAAGAACAGTGTAAAAGAGAAAAAAAGAAAATTTTAAACTTCTTTGTTTAATTCTAATAAAATTAATTATGTGAAAAAAGAGGTGAAAAGTTTATAAATATAAAGCTGTATATTTTAGATAAGAAACATTATAAGTCTAAAATATTATTAAATGAATTAATTATATATTTATATAAAATATAATTTTATAAAATGAAAATTGCCTTGAATCGACAAGTATGAACATTACTATTTTTTTGATTCAAGACAATTCCACTTTATAATTAATAATGAAAATCAATTAATTTCGTATTAAATGTAAATATCCACTTCCTTTTAAGGGTTCTCCAATATAACCATATGCAGTGTATGTGTAAAAATAAACACCATCATTTAAATCATTTCCATTCAAGTCTTTTCCATTCCATTTTGGGTTTTGATTTGATACTTCAAATATCACATTACCCCAACGATTCAGAATTGTCAAATCTAAAGACTTAACTAATTCTAAATTGAATTGAAATTCATCATTTACTCCATCACCATTTGGTGTAAAAACATTTGAAGGTTCGATTAATGGATTACCTCCAATTGTAATTATTCTATACGAAGTATCTTTACATAATCCATTGCTTGCAATTAATTCAATCGTGTATACACCTGTATTTGAATAAAAACTACTTTGATTGCTTGAAGAATTTGTATTTGAGGATAAACCATTCCCAAAATTCCACATAAAATTTGTAGCATTTTGACTTAGATTCGAAAAAGTTATCGTTGAATTAATTGCAGAAACGAATTGATTTGGGTTAAAATCAGAAATAACTGGTAAATATGTTATTATAGAAGTATCTGTGTCTGAATTATCGCACGCATCAGTAACTGTTACTACAAAATTATTTATTTGATTTGGCAAAGAATTCGAAATTGAGATTGAATCATTTGTTGAATTATCAAACCATGAATAAGTATACGGTGCCATTCCAGATAAAACAGTAACATGAGAATTAAAATTTGGGCAATAATAAGTATAATCATTTGTAGAAATATTAACTGGTATATTATCCGAAATGAATAGGGTATCAGTAAATGTTATTAAAGTACCACAATTGTTTGTGTATGAAGTAGTCAAAACAATATTCTCTACACCTTCTACTATATTGTCATTAATAATATTAATTGGAATTGAAATCGAATCTTGATTTGCTAAAAATGTAAGTGAAGAAGGTAACGATTGATAATCAACACCATTAATCGCTGAACCTGTATAACTTAAATTCAATGTTAAGGCATTGTTGGATTGTGATGAGGGTCTTGTAATTGTAATTAAATGACTTCCTAATGAACAATCCTCTAGAACAGTACCGTTAAAATTATTAGGCATATTAAAAGAAATATTTTCAGAAGAAAATGATTTGGATTTTATAAAAACTGCCGATGGATATGCTTGATCGATAACACTTGCTATACCTAATTTTATATGATACGTTTGCCCACAAATTAATTTCGTACCTGAAGACATTAATACTGTTGTTCCATCATATTGTATTGCATTACCATAAGCTTGACTTTGTTCGTTATTAACATAATAAGTACTGTTGGATGCAGTTATAGGTGTTGTTGTACCTAAAGGTAAGTTAGTTGAATTACCATTGTTTACATTGTTGATTGAAACTACATTTGAATTAGTATTTGTAGTAGGTAAAACAGCTAAATTAAATCCATTATTTGAAAAAGGACCACTAATTCCAGGACCAGATAAAAAGAAACCGAAAACATCATTATAGGGCCAACCAACAAATTCATTATACTCTTCAGAAGCAAAGATATATTTAAAAGAAAATGTATCACTGGTTGCCTGAAAATCAAATTCAATAACTGCACCATTTGCAATACTGGCAGTTGATAATGAATCCAGATCAGGATCATCCAATATAGTTCCATTATATGTATCATTTATAATATTATTATTTGGTCCAACTGCAACATGAGCATACCCTGTTGTTAATAATAATCCATCGTTGATGGGAAAATTTGTACCTAAAGCACTAAATGAACTTACATTATATTGAACGCTTAACGCATCTACAATACTTCCATTATACTTAATATTTGATGTGAGTATACCATTACCCAGTAATATATTTTGGACCAATTGTGCTGGAGTTTGAGTATTATGAATAGTAATTTGTGAAAATAAGCTATTCAAAGTCATTGTAAAAAGTATAGAAATTATTATTTTCATTTTATTAATAATTTTTAAGTTAAATAATCTAAAATTGAAAACGTTTAACTGTAGTACCATCTGAATATATGTCGAAAACAATTCCTTTAGTTTCTTCATTAACTTCTTGTCCAAGTGAATTCACTGTTTTTACTAGAGTTCCAAAATTTTGAAATTGAGACATATCAATTGATAGTATATTTGACAGCTTTTCATTTCCGCTATAGTCAATTAATTTTAATCTGTAGTATAAAATTGAATGATTAAATTCGTCATCAACTAAAGAATAATTAATTGTGTGAGAAGAATTACCTGCAGCTTCTAATTTCCCAATTTCAATGAAATCTTTTCCATTTTCACTTCTCTCAACAGTAAAATAATCACTTTCAATTTCAGTAGCTGTTACCCACAAAATTCTTACACCCTTTTGATATGGTCTAACATCAAATGAAACCAAACTGATTGGTAAAGTAACTTCATAGTTTTGGCTACCAAGTGTAAAAGGACTAAATGATGACCAATTTGTATTTGAAGAAACTACACCTGTTGACGAACCAGAAATGCAATTTCCTCCAGCTGATTCCCATGCGGAACCTGTATAATGAGCAACAATTAAATCAGATATATTATTAACATAAACATTACTATTTGAACCCCATGACAATTCGATTGTTGCATTCGAAGTACCTGCACGATCGATTGTCCAGTATTCTCGTTTACTTGGTTGGTAAATAGCGCTACCAATTACATTGTATGACCCATATCCTGCACCATAATATTTAGTAGTCCAAGTAGTTGCAGAAGAACTAGAAGGGGTTATTGATGCAAATCTATATAGAGAAGTTGTCCCAACTGGAAATGTAAATTTAGTTGTAGAATTTGTAATTTTCTTACAATATCCAACAATACATTTTGTATCTGCTGCTCCTGAAGCAGTTGCACTCGTATTAAATGTGACTGCATCAGATGAAGATGCAGCAATAATATTACCTGAAGTAAATGTTAATATAGAATTTATAGTAATTCCTTTTATTATATTTAATCCAAATGAATTATTCACTGTTAAATTATCAAATGTAGAATTAGCTGATCCATTAATTGTTTGAGCACTTGTGCCATTGAACGTAACAGTAGAATTTGAATTAGCTGTTAGTGTTCCATTGTTTGTAAAGTTTCCTTTCACATTTAATGAAGCATTTGTATTTAACGTTAAAATGCCTGCATTCAGAATATCTTTCGTATAAATTGTAGCTGAAGTTGAAGGGCTATTTAATACACAAGTTCCATTAGCTGGAATAATAATATTCGTTGAAGATGATGGTAAATTGACAGAAGTAGAATAATTTGATCCATTATATAACATCCAATTTGAAGCTAAAGCAAATTCATTTGAATTTAAACCTGTCCAAACTAAATCTCCAGACGCAATTGAATTACCAGCAGGTAATGTTGGGTTATTAACATTAACAACAACTGTATCTGAAAGTGAACAACTGTTTGCAGTTGCTGATAATATATATGTTGTTGTTGTTGTTGGATTTACACTTGGAGATAAAATCGAAGAAGAAGATAAACCAGTTGACGGAATCCAAGAATATGACAATGTTGGAGATGAATTACTAACTAAAAAATCATCAATTCCTATATTTGACAATCCATAATCAGATGTACCTGTTAATTTAACTCTAACTGCCGAATTTCCTGCACCACAATATGAATTCAAAGAAATTGTTACAGTGGTCCAATTGGAATATGTTGTGTAAGAAGCTGAACCAATTTGAGTATATGAACCCCCATTATTATTTACATAAACTTTTAAAAAATCAGCTCCATCACTATTAAATATCTTAAAAGTTAGATCGACTGAAGAACTACTTGATAAATTCATTGCAGGAGAAACTAAATCATATGAAACTCCATTTGAAGTATAATAAGAATCAAACATAGCACAATAACCTGAATACCCATAATTCGACCAATCTTTCCCAACTAAATCGGGATTATTGTATGTGGTTAACCAACCTGTTCCTTTTGACCAAGTAGCAGGTATACCAGTATTAAAACTTTCTGATAAAATAGTAGAACCTGATCCCGAAACACTAGCAGTGGGTGAACTAAAAGTAGAAGATTGTCCGTTACAAATTGTTCTATCACTTCCAGCTGAAACAGTTGTTGGTCCATCTTTAATTGTTACTGCTTGCACAGTTGCAGAACTTGTGCCACATGAGTTAGTTAAAGTGACTGAAATATTTCCTGCATTACTTCCTGATTTAGTAGTTATAGAATTAGATGTCGAAGTTCCTGTCCAACCTACAGGTAATGTCCAATTATATGTCGCACCAGATTCATTTGTAACAGAATAAACATAATTTGAATTTCTACAGACATTAAAAGTACCAGTTAAATTAGTTACATTAGGAATTGTACACGCTGGTTTCAATGCTAGTAACATTGCTCCCCACCCACTACTGTTATTTGCACCACTTAAAGAAAAAGTTCCTGTACCTGTTGAACCAGCAGTTGATTGAATACCCCATGAAAGACCTACTGAACACCAAGGCATATAACCAGAAGTAGGTGTAGAAACATCTATTAATTCTGTTAGTGATCCAGACGTTGTTGTTGACCAATTACTAAATTTATATCCATATTCACTTTCAAATCCTAATAATAATATTGCCGAATTAGAGCTCGTAGTAGTAATTGAAGAGGCTGAAATAGAATTAACTGCATTTTGACCAACATTTATTATACCTGGTGTAACATCAAAAGGATTAGTAATATCAACTCCTGAAAACGCAGTCAATTGAACCATAGATCGAAGATAACTTCCACCACCTGAACCTGGAGCAACACCAAAAGAATAACTACTCGGTTCAGATGATGTTGCAACTTTATAAAAAACAGCTGCACTCTTTTTATAAGTATTTAATATTCTCCCATCAATTTTAGTCCAACCTGATGGTGCAGTTGGTATATTTGCTCCATAAAAATCATTTACTGAAACAGAAGCAATTAAAAAATCTCCAGAAATTACACCAGTTGGTTTATTTACTACAAGGACTGATTGTCCATCATCTGAAGTTGAAGATCCTCTCTGTGCAATTTGAGAACTAGCGAAATTTGAGAAAAAAATTATAGATATTAAGATAATAAAATTTAAACTAAGTAAATTACGTTTACTTATAAAATAAATAAATGGCTTTTTATTAATAGGGTTTTCTTCTATTAAAAGATTACTTCCTGAATTTATAGAACATAAACTATTATATAAATTTGTATTTACTATACTATTCATCTTAAAAGGTTTTAAAATTCTCATAACTATCTCAACTAATATTATTCCTTTAAATTCTAGATATTGAATACTAACTTTTTACAATTCAACTCAAAAGAGATGTTTTCCAAAAAATATTCACTTTTCCATATTTTGGAATATATGTATTAATCAGTATTTTTTTCTTGAAATAAAATTATGTCAATTGAAATTTAAAGCCTATTTCAAGAATACTATTTGAATACCACAGCATAAAAATATTTTTATTAAATTCTATTTATCAAGAACTTAAAGTAAATATAATTGTGACTACTAATGCCTATAATAAAGTGTATCAGCAAAAAAGAGGTCCTATAAATCAAAATGCCGAACATATTATTCGGAATTTGATTCTAATTTTAGAATTTTTTAAAACATTATTCCTAAAACCAATTCATGACTTCCGTAAGAATATTTATTAAATCGAGATACAGCGTAATCAAATGAATAACCAAATTTCATTTTGCTATTGACATTCATTCCAAACATACCAATGATTGCATCTTTATTTCTATATGAAATACCTGCCCAAAATCTTTTATTATATTCTACTTGAATAGAACTTTCGATTGATAATAAATGTGGAGACATATACTTCACTAATAATGCTGGTGTAATTACTATATCTTTAGTTGCTTTTATTTTAATACCTCCAACTATATTGTAATAAATTTTAGCGTCAATATTTATTGTTGATAAACCAAAACTTACTAAATCTTTTGTTAATTGATCAGCAGAAATTCCAAAGAAAAAACGTTTAGAATAAAGATACAGACCTGCACCCAAATTTACAATGTATTTATTTGAATTAATTCTGGTAAATTCTAAGTAGGTATTATCACTAGTAGGTTCAATTGTTTCAGCTCTACTTGATAAAAAATTATAATTTGAAAATCCAATTTTAGTTCCGAAAGAAATATTAAGCTTATTTGTAATTGGTATATGCAATGCATATGTACCAGAGCAATTCATATTTTGAAATGCACCATATTCATCCAACTGTATTTGCGCACCTATAGCATGCTTCATTTTACCCATACCTACTTCTGAAAAATTAGTAACACTCGAATTATAATATCCTTTTTTTCTTTGCTTTAACGAAGTTGTTAAAGATGCAAAAGAAGATTTAGGTGAATTATCAAATCCAGTCCATTGTGATCTACCGTATAAATTGATGTCAACAAAATCATAAGATCCAGCTGCAGCAGGATTAATGAAAAAATGATTTCTTAAATATTGACTATATTGAGGTATTTGCTGACTAAAACTTATTGAAACTATTATCAATAAGAATTTTACTATTAATATTTTTTTCATTGTTTTTCTTTTATTTACAAACGAATAATTGTCACTATTCCTTTCTTAGAATTATGCTTCTCATCATTAAATTCAATTACATAATAATAACTTGCTACAGGTAAATCTTCATCGTTAAACTTACCATCCCATGGAGATTGCTCATATTTACCATCAAGTGATTCATAAACTAAAATCCCCCATCTATTGTAAACTCGCACATTATTTTTTGGATAAATCTCATCTATATTATCCAAGATCCACGTATCATTTACCTTATCTCCATCTGGAGTAAATGCTGTTGGTAATTTAATTTCACAATTATTAAATGTTATAGAAATAACACTTGGCGAACTTTCACAATATGGAAATGATGACAACTCTGTTACATAATATGTTGCAGATTCAGATAACGGTGTATATGAAGATCCAAATCCAATTGAATCTGTTAAATTAGAATTTGAATACCAAATTAGTGATCCACCCGAATTTGCAGTTGCAGTCATTTGTTCAATGGACTCACCTAGACAATAAATTACATCTGAACTTACCGATGGACTTGTCGGATAAGAAACAACCATAATATTCGCAGTTCCATTTTGTAATTGTGAACAAGATGGATTTGAATTTAATTCTACACTTAATAATGTATAAGTTCCATTATTTAATAACGCTGGTGAAATTATGTTTGCGACACCAGCTGAATTTAATGTTATAGTTTGTGTTGCACCATTATTAAATGTATAACTAACAATTGAATTTGGTGTTCCATTAAAAACTATAGGAGTTGGTTGTCCAGTACATATTGAAGTTGATCCTGAAATAGATGCAGTTGGTAAGTCATTGACCATAAACGATCCTGATACTGCACTTGTTTGACTTCCGCAATCTGTTGTTACTACACAATAGTAGTAGTTAACGCCTACTGAAGCTGAACTTGG
>Ga0315907_10001561_pt1 | contig 30770 bp, 46 predicted proteins | sample LakEriMetagenome_3_FD_203525 | JGI IMG/M metagenome (GOLD analysis project Ga0315907, IMG submission 203525) | Freshwater fungal communities from buoy surface, Lake Erie, Ohio, United States - Buoy 12 MA123 | ecosystem: Environmental > Aquatic > Freshwater > Lake > Lake biofilm | place: USA...
CATATATTGCGGTGAATTTGCTTATCTATGCAAATTAGACATGGCAACCCTTGTGGATAGGATTGCGGTTGTATCAATCTAACAAAGTGAAGTCAATAACCTGACCGAGGTTAAATCGTTTTATTATTTCAAACCAGTGAGCATCAGGAACCGTTTGGCAACCTGCACTCCACTTGTTTACAAAGTTTCCTATACCTGCACGGTGCAAGTTTATCCCATAAAGGCCGAATTGCTTTGTCACCCCGTCAACTAAATTGTTTTTATTGCCGTCACGCTGAATGGTAATGGGTAAAACCTGCTGGAAGTAAGGCGCACCCAACCAAAGGTTTTTCCAGTTCGCACCTGTCACAAATCTGTGCGAATTTGTGACTTGCTGTGCAACGGCAACGGCTGTGCCAGTAACACCGCCAACGGTCAAAGGATTGTAAACGTAAAAATCACCAGCCGTTGTGGATGCCGGTGCCACATACACAATCCTGCCGTTTTTGTAGCATACCACAAAATCATCGAATTTATTACTGAACACCATATCCGTACGCAACCACACCAACCCATCAACCGGCATCACGTATTTGCGGGCCTTTATTTCGGCTTTTATGTAGTTGTCAAGTGCATTGATTGTTTGTGAGCCAATCACCCCGTCATTGGCAATTTTTGCTCCTTTTGTGTTCAGGTATATTTGCAGGTTTTTCATGCGAGTAGTTTTTTATCCCTTGTTTTTATCTCTTGGCAGAACGTAATTGCAGGCTTTCCCATCCGCCCCCATGCTTTCCGTGCATCGTTTTCCGTGCGGTAAACGCAGGGTTTTATCACCGCATTAAGTTCGGCAGATGGATGCCATTGCCCGTCTTTGCAATAGTAAAAATCTTGTATGCCTTGCTGTTTAATTAGTGTAAACATTCTACAAAGTTACTTTGCAACAGCAACCAATCCAAACACAACCGCAATCGTTTTCCATAAATTCGTCTTTACACGCTCTTTTTTTACTTGTTTGGCACAATCACTCATCAATTCTTTTTGAGTGGCTGTAATCGCTTCTAAATGCGAAATTACGCTATCTTGATAAATAACGACCTGCCCTTGGTTTGCAATTATTAAACTATCCTCAAAAACAATCTCTTTCATCAGGGCATTTTCAGACAGCAGATTTGCAATGCCAGAAGTGTCACCAACGAGCGCCTCAATGGTCAGCGTGTCGTGGACATATTTTGTCCTGATTTCACGCAAGGTTTTTATTTTTACTGCACGGCTATTCAGCAGGGTTAAATACTCGGCTTTCAAGCTGTCGATTTCTGCCTTGTATTTGTCCACTTTGCCTTGCATGGTGTCTACATTTTGCCGTGTTTGGATTGCATCCTCACAACTCCGAGTGCTAAACACAAGGAAAAAAAGCAGAAAAACAATAATACCTGCATTTACCCACCTCATTCCTCTGCGAAAAAGTTTGTGACAAATTTGCCAACCGCACCCAGTACACCGCACAGCAACATCAGTTTTGGGTGGTCAAGGTTTAACCCGGCAACAAACAAAGATGCAGCCGCAATGCTGTCCCCCAAAACACGAAAGCGTTTAGGTGTTGGTGAGAAATAGTTTTTCAATTTCATCTTCCTTGTCCTACGTACGGCTTGCTGCTCTTGTGTTTGTTGGCTGACTTTTTGTGCCTGCCCAATCTCTTTTTGGGTTTCGGTTGCCATTTGGTTACCTCTTTACTTTTTGCCATGTTTAAAAAACTTGTAGATGCCTATGCAAGACAGCACCAATGCTGCGGTAAATGAAAGGAATTGAATAATGGGCAGCAACTTTGCTGCTGCTCCTGCAACCCATAATAACCAACTGCCCACTATTGTTTCGTTCAAATTTTTCACGGAAAGGGCGGTGATGGTTTTGGTACAAACGGGATAAGCGGCAAATCTTTCACCCACATAAAATCAGGGTTTACGCACTGGGAAATCTCCTCAACCGAAATCACCCACTTGTCGTCAGCATCTTGGATAGGGTTGAAATAGCTATCGGCCATATACCATTGACCGACTAAGCTGTCTTTGTCTTCGATTGTCAGCACACCAACGTAAGTGCTGTATTGTTCGGGCGTTATGTCTTTTATGGTTATCATACGTTACGAGATAAAGTTGTTTGATATGCTTGAACTGCCGTGTAAAGGTTAGCGGCTTCGGTGTCGGTTAGACCGTCACCTATTGTGGAAAATGCAAGCTCACGATTTGAATAATATTTTGCGCCAACACCTGCATGGTTTGCAGCTCCTAAATAAATTGTAGAATTAAACAATGATAATGATTGGCTTGTTGTTGATGAACCAATTGAAGTTCCATTTTTATACAATTTGCCTGAATTAGATGCAGTTGTTGTCAATAATCCATAACCTAATGAATCAGAAACAGATACAACTATGCTGTGACTTCCATTATATGCTTGAAGCTGTAAACTTGCTCTCATTGCTATTTGATTGAATGAATAAGTTGTATTGTCTGTTATACCACATTCAAATTTGAAATCTTGATTAATTCCTGAATTTGTATTAGTTCTTGAATATACAGATATATGATTACTATTTAACATTAAATTAGCAGATTGATTTAATTTAGTATCGGCATAACCATTTGTGCCGTTTGGAAGCCACCCGGTTGAGCTGTGCGTGGAACCCCCTGCAAACACCAATCTAAATGCAGCATCAAGGTCACGAGGGTCTTTTAAGTTCCATTTGTGAGTTGATGAAGTTCCACCTACAAAAGGATAAATGGCCTTCATTTTATCCCAAATGGAATAACCTTTCAAGTCAGTTACCAACGTATTAATGGCTGACTGCTGTGTTGCATCAGTTATCCCAGCGGCTGTGATAAATGCCTGTGCATCCGCATCATTAGATGGGCCACCACCTGCTACAAATGACCGAACACCTATCCTAATCATACGTTGTAAGCTACGATGCTTCCGCTTGTCAGTGTGATGCTGCTGAAATAATCACCTTCGGGCAAGGAAATGAACGTGCCTTGTTTCAAGGTTACGCCTGTCAGTCCAAGGGTTGTCATTACGCTGCTACCTGCTTTGTCAAGGGCAGCGGAAACAACCGCATCTGCGTTAACTACAAAACCCTGCCATCTGCCAGTGTTTGCGCCTGTTCCTGATAATACCTTGCAGCCAGTGAAGCCGCTCATAAATTCTAATGAAGTACTCATATTATTCTATTGTTGGAAATGTTAAATTGTTATTGGGGGTGTCGCAGTAATCACGTAGGTTGCTGCAATGAAATTCAATGACACAGGCAACACCGCTCACGATGTCTGTCTGTGCGTCATAAAAGGGTGTGATGCTGTCAGCAATCACCCACGTTCCTGCGATGTTGCCACGATAAACGTAGCGCAGCATGGAGTAAATATCCAGCATCACGGTGTGCATATCGGATATGCGTTCCACCGCATCGGTAAAATCTTCCCGGTGGCGGTCAGCAATGGCAACGGCAAACCGATAAATCACCTTGTCAACCGTTACCTGCGAGCCGTCGGGAAAAATCCTCATTAACGGATAAAGCTGCTCCCCGCTCGTGTTGATGTTTGGCTCAACATTAACGATTGTTGCCTTTATCTGCTTGTGATTTTGCCCTGCTCTTGTCAGTGCTGCCAGTAGCTGATTGATTGTTACCACTTAAAAATAGCTTTAATTTGTTTTCGTTCTTAATACGTACTTTGTTCATCTAAAAAAACCACGTAAAAATTTATATTCCTCATCCTCACCCAGCATAAAACCGCCAAAAATGACTTGCTCTTGTGGGTTAATCGTGTCCAATCCCGGTGCAGGTGTCCTATATTCAGGGAATAAATCCATGTTTTCACACAAATACAACCGCATTCTTTCGGCATAATACTCGGCTTTTTGCTGATAACGCTGCTCAATCATGCGTAACTGGTCAACATCAATGGCATTTGCGTTCTCTGCACCCCGTGTAGCTACCGATTTATTCATCATTTTGAACGTCATGGGCAGGATGCTATCCGTAATAACGTAGTGATACAAACAAGGTGCGATGTATTTGTTGACCAAAGTCAGGTAATTACCCGCCAATCCTGCCCCGTTTATGTCGTCACAAAGTTTATCGTAAAGGGTTGAGCCGATTATATCCCGAATATAAATGTCTTGGGCGGTACGCATGGCTGTTTGTAGCAGCTTGCTGTCCACGTTTTCGTCAATCGGGGTGTTTTTCTTAACGTCCTGCTCTGATATGAAATATGCAAATGTTGCCATTATGATTTTCTCCTTACTACTTTTTGCGACCACTCATGTCTGCAATGCGGAATGTGCAATGGTGGCTCACTATTTGGAACGGTGTACCAACCACCACGACGAAGCCATGCGTTGTAACCTACTATGCCGCTTATTTGGTCTATTTCTGCACGGGTGTATAGCTTTTTCAAGTCGGTCATTTTGATACAGAACTCACGCGACTTTCCACCTGGTTGCAAAGGCAGTGCATCAGGGCTTAAATCGTATTTGTAACGCACCTCTATTTTGGGCAATCCCTCGTCTTGAATGTCTGCCCTCCCAATGTCGGTGATTTTGATTGCGTTGTTTGTCCAGTTCAGCTTGCCGTCGGATTGCAGTTTTTTCAGGATTTCGATTACCTCTGGTTCATCCAATTTTACGGCATCAGCAATGTTTTTCACCGTGGCTTTTTCATCAGCCGTAACCACCGCAAGGACTTTTTTCTCTTTTGTGTCAAGGGCAAACAACATTGGCACGTCTTCAAACTCATCAGCACTCATACCGAACTTGGAAAATACCTCGATGTCGCTGTCTTTCCATGTTTCACATTCACATTTCATTTTTACTGCTGTGAACGTGGTAGGTTCGGGTGCTGTGCTGGGTGTACTTGCAAGCGCATCTCCACCTTCAATAGGTGGCAATCCTGCCAATGCACGTTTTTCATTTACGGTCATATTGGCAAGTACGTTGTTTGCTACCAATGGTGACAAGCTGTTGATATTGTCAATGGTTTTCTGCGCTGCATCAATAACTTTTTGCTCACTTTCACCCAATCCTAACTGCTCACGGGCTTCATCTACGGTGGCAATTCCTGCACCATACAAAGCCACGTAATCAATAGCTAAAAACTCGCTGTCTTTGGTGCTGATTTGGATGCCGGGATAAACGGTTTCAAGGGTATTTTCAAGGCACGTTTCAATCTTTTCCTGCCTGCGGTTGATGTAGCTTTTATGCAGCAACTCATACGCCTGTATCATTTCGTTACGCTGCCCCAATGCACCCTCAGTTGCGTAGCCCAATAAAATCTTGGGGAAGTTATGACCGACGAAAATCTCATCCTGCACCGTTTCATTCAACTGCAAAAACTGCTTATCCATTTCGCTCGGTTGCAGGTGATTAATGGTGGCCTCTTTCTCGTTCATTTCATTGAACTGAATTAGCACACCACCTGCGTTGTCCGTGCCGGTTGTTTTGGCTTTGAACTTACGCTCAAATTCGTAGGCGATTTCCTGCGATGGCTGCCCTTTAAACAACTGTACCAACGTACCGTTTGAAAACCCGTTGCGGATGTTGTTGTTGTGGAAGTTTGCTATCTCAACATCAATTTCAATATACTGCAAACAATGCTGGTAAGGTGGCAGGGGGTAAACACCCAATCCCGGTGCGTATTCACGGAAGTAAAACAACTGCACCTCCATTGGCTGTGCCTTTTTGGGGTTGAAAGGGCGGTAATGCTTCATGTCCTCATGCTTCGCCTTTTTCCAATCCTCTGCGTACATATACAAGTCGTGGTCAAGTGTACGAACCTTGCTAAAATCAACGTGGTATAAAGCAGCTAATTGTCCCAATTTATTGTAATGTACCTCGTATGCAAAGCCGTTGAACAACTCGTAATCAAGTGCCAGTTTATTTTTGAACTCCTGCACACCCTCGTAAGGGTTCACGTAATCAATTATTTTGACAGCGTTGGGGTTGCCCTCCACAATCGTTTCCTCACCTGCTACAAATCGTGCCTTTTGGCGTACGATTGCACCATGTTTTGGCGAACGGTTGTAAAATTCCAATAGGTGCTGTGGGAAATCGTTGGCTTCCCCAAAATACATTATGCCCTTATTCTTATTCTCTTTGAATACAGGCAACTTGCTTTCGGCAAAATTTATGCGTAATAGTTCAAAACTCATCCTACGTTGTGCTGTTTAATCGTTGTGTTGACCTCGTGGTCATTAAATGGGGTGTGGCTGGTAGAAACATATGCAAGGCCTCTGTCGATTTCCTCGTTTGCCAGCAGATAATTTGTGTTGGTCGGTGAAGTTTGTGCGTATAATGACCAATAATGCGTACCTACGGCAAGCGTTTTGGCGGTGCTGCTACCCTCAACAAATGAAAATAGCTGATATCTGTTGGGTGCTGTGCTGCTGTCCGACACGATAAATGCCTTGCGTTCCTGCGACATTTCGCTCTCGAACACCAATAAATAATACACGGGAGAAATTGTCACTTTCTCCTTTCCTGTTATTATCAATTCAGGTGTGCCGCTTTTTGTGATGTATAACATCAACTATAAAAGTAGGTAATTCCGATGTTAAACAAAAAGGGCTACCGAATGGCAGCCCCTTTTGCATGAAACACTCAAATCAATCAAGAACCGAGAGCGAGCGAAGTTACAACAGAAGATTGAACTTTCAAAGGTAAATCGGTTTCTTTGTGCAAAAAGTTCAGCACATGACCTTTGAAGTCACCAAACGCCTGACCGAAATTGCTTTCACTCTGCTGCAACTGAACACCATAGTCAGCACCCAACAGCCAGTAGTCACCGCTTGCATCAAGGGCAATGGCCAACATTCTGTTCTGTGCCAGCAGCTTAATTTCGTTACGCTGGGCGGTTGTTACTTTGTGCAGACGAGCAACAAGGTCGGCTTCGTAAAATACAGTGCCGTTCTCGGTTGAGGGAATAGTACGCCAAGTCATAGAGGCAGTTTCTTTTTCAAGTTCGTACTTGAAATAAGATTTGCCACCTGACAAGGTGTGGGCGGATACTTCTCCGCTTGATTTAGTGAGGGTTGACTTCGCTGAAAATTCAACAAGCCAAATGGTCTTAATGCCTGCACTTGCTGTCTTACAGTCAAGTACAAAGCCCGTGGTTAACTGACACATATTTTAATTTTTTTTTATTAAAAAGGGGGTGAGGTTGTATCCCCACCCCCCGGGTTAAACTTACTATTCAGTAACTTACTATTTGGTTACAGAGAGAAATACACGATTTGGTCACAATAACCCAGCTGCACCCCGTATTTAAAGGCAGCGTGGAATTGAACTCTCCGCTCAAATGGATTGAAGATGAACTCGAACTCACTTTGTTCGTCGAATAAATCCGTACCCAAGAAGAAGTTACTCCAAAGTCCGGCAACGATTTTGTTGGTTCCATTCATACCATGCAGACCGTAAATCTTGATACCAGTTACAGGGTCAATGATTTCCATTTCAGCAACTTCGTTGGCAGGGTAGTGATAAAGATTAGCACCTACCAACCATTGACGGTATTTGCGGAAAGTATCAACACCCATACCGATGAACAAATCGGGTTTGCCCAAAAGTTCAGCAGGAATTACGCTGTAAATGGTACCCAGAATGTCGTCGATGTTTGAAGCAGTGATTGAAGTGTAAGCATCACCCACGTTGCCTTTGATGGGGTCACCAGCACCACCGAAGCCCAAGTCACCGAGAATAGTCAAGAAACCATCCCAGTAAGCGTTGTTTCCAGTTCCACCTGTGGTGTCACCCTGCCAAATTGCGGTTTCGATAGCTTCGGCAATTTTGGCAGCTTTTTCAGCACCAATCTGCTCGGTGAACACGCCCATGTCGATAGCTTCGCCAGCGGCAAGTGCTTTCTGTGTGTACTTGGTTTCAAGGTCTTTGGGGCAAAGTGTTTCTTGTACCTTTACTTTACCTACGGTCAAAGTACGCTTTGAAAGGGTGGTGTTACCGCTGGTCTGGTAAGAACAGCTGTCACTTTGAAAATAAACGTCAGAATAAAGCAGAGGCAATATTTCTGCGCTTTTAATGTTAGGGAGAACTTGTCCAGCGGCATTCAGCAGATTTGCTGTTTTGGCGGTGAACATAGCTTTGGTCAGGAGCTGCAAGCTCTCCTCTTTGGTGTAATTCGATAAACCGGTTACGTCAAATGCCATGATTATTTAGTTTTTAATTTTGTTTAAAGCAGAAACAAAACCCTTAAAAATTTCCTCGTTTTTTTTGTTTACTGAACCAAAGGGTTTTTTGGTCGGTTCAGGTGTAGCAGATGCAAACTTTTCAAATACGCTGAAAGTTTCTTCTACTTTGCCCAACACATTGATAAGGGCGTTTTCAAGGGTGGCGATCTTCTTTGCCATTTCCTCATTGGCGGCACGCAGAGCATCAAATTGTTCCAGCGATGCGAATTGATTTTCAACCTCAACTTCCTCAACTTCGGCTGTTTTCTCTTCGATAAGTTCAACAACTCCGTCTTTTGTAGTTACAAGCAGGCCATCGGTGGTTTCGTGTACGGCATCAGGGGCAGGCACAATGCCCTCCTCTGTTTTAACCGATAACATACTACCCACGTTTAATTCGTCACCGTCAAATACTACGATTGTACCGTCAACCAAAGTCAACTCACCAAACGCAGCTTCAACGGGTGCAGGAACTTCATTGAAACGCTGCTTTACTTCGGCCATAAAAGCCGCAAGTCCGCTTTTCATTTCGTTAAGTTCTGTTTTGAAATCCATACCATAAAAGGTACAAGACCAAAAACCTATGCAAAATTTTTCAGCATGGCAGCTATTTCACGCATCAGGGTTACGACTTCGTCTTGCTCTTCCATGTCAAAAAACCCCTCAACCGAAAACCCTTTCCATTCACCTGCCTTGACTTTTGCCCACAATTCGTCATTGTCCACTAAATAGGTGAGAAACCAGCTACCGTCTTTGGCATCCTCATATCCTTTGGGTGGCATAACACCACGCTCTCGGTCAATAAAGTAACTCTCAATCATGTGGACACCACCATCAACCGGGGTTTCGTGGTCGGTATTTACGGCCTTGTAGAAGTTTTTACGGACAAATTTTTTGGCAATAGTCCAAATGGTAGGTGCATCAAAGGTTACATAGTACTCACCACGTACATCATCATAGCGGTAAATGGGTAAATCGGCCAACATTGCTGGGCCAGTCACAATGCGTTTCTCTTCATCCTGCACTGAATACGCTTGTTTCATGTCTATCTGTTGCAGTTTACGGCTCGCCCATTCAATACCCTCATCACCACCCCACGCTAACCACATCAATCTACCGCATCCATCTCCAAGTTCTTTGTCGCTGTTCTGTCTGTGGCGTTCAAACCCTGCCATTCGTGCAATGGTTTCACGGGTGATGGCTTCACCGTTTGCCAACTGGTTTGCTCTTATCTTGCCAACGGGTGTGCCGCAATCACCCCAGCCGTTTTCCTCTGCCCAACGTAGTGCAATCTTTGCATTTTCTTTGGCGGCTTCGGGATAGTCATCGTAGCTTTCAAATTCCTTGCGGCTTTCCCACTTAGAATAACACACGGCTGCGGCTTGCTCTTGTTCCATGCCCTCACCAATCATGACCGGAATACACCTGCTGATAAATTCATCCTCGGTTTCCTTTGCACCCGGTTCCACAAACTGCTGATTAAACAGCATGAAGTCCTTTTGTATTGCTGGGCGTTCCACGAAAGAAACTACATCAACCCCGGTATCGTCATCCTCATTAACTATGATTTTGTAAACTGGCAAGTCCATATCTTTAAAAGTAGGTTTAAACAACGCTCGTATTTCTTAACCTGCGGACACGGGTTTGGGTTTTGGTAATATCACCCTCTAACACATACACCCTGCCCATTCCACCGAACTGCTGCTCATCGGGCAATCCACCGCCAACGGTAGGTGCAAATGACGGGGCAGCAGGTGCAGCGGCAGAGCCACCGCCACCACCTCCACCGCCACTACCTTTTATTAATGCTTTTGCCCTTGCTACGTTTGAAAGAATAATTGCTACATAAGCGGCATATTTAGCAAAACCTGCTGCACCGCCTGTCGCCACGTTGTCGGGTGTGGTAGCCATTGCGTTGACCTGTGCTGCGGTCAATGCCTTTGCGGTGTCAACTGCGATTTGAGCAAGGCCAAACGCCTTTTGCGACTTTTCGCTTTCACCAAACAACTGACCGAGAGAGCCAATTATTGACGATGCACTTTCGAGGGTTGCCATTTCAGCCGCACGTTTTGCTTTTTCTGTGTCCTCTTTGGCTTTGGCATCCTTGTCGTATATGTCTTTTTTCTTTGCCGCAATATCTTTTTCAATATCTACTGTGCTTTGTCCGTAATCACGGGCATTTTGTAATTTTGCATTTAATCTTTTAAGTTCAAGTGCATCAAATTCAGCTTGTGTTGCGCCCTGTTGTATTAAGGCAGTTTGTTGTATGGTAAAATAGTCATCTGTTGCCTTTTGAGCATCTGCAATTTCCTTTTCAGTTGTTTGCTTAAAGTTGTCCTCACGTTCCTTGTTGGCTTTTTCTTGGTCTGCCTTTTGTTTATCATAGAACGCTGTACGTACCTTTTCAAGTTCGGCATCACGCAGGGTTGCAATTTGCTTTTCCGTGTATCCTTGATTTTTCAACTGCGTTACCTTTGTGGCGAAAGCCGCATCAGCCGCTTTGATTTGTGCATCAAGAGTGGATTGGTCAAGTGCCAACATCGTGGCATTGATTTCGAGCTGATTTTGTTTACGCTGCTCGGCAAGTTCACGTTGTTTTTGTGCAAGTTCCTCACTCTTTTTTAGTTCATCTTTTTTCGCTTTTGTTGACTCGGCTGCACGCTCGCTGTCTGCCTTTTTTATTTCCCTGTCAGCTTTATCACGGAACTGTTTTAATATGGCCTGTTTTTGTGCCTCTGAAAGTGTTTCATCTTTATTGACCTCCAATACCTTTTTTTTGTAATCAAGGTTTGCTTTGATTTTACGATTTGTATAAGCATCATATTTGTCACCATTCGCCTCTAAAAATGTTTCTGTTTGCTTAATGCTTTTTTCGGTATCTTTTAGCATCTTGTCCGTCTGACGTTGTGCTTCACTTGTAATACCTATCCAATCTGTTATTGCATTAATTACATCGCCTATTCCATTTGCCAATGCTCCAAATGGGCTATTTTTAATCCATGCAGATACCTTTTCAAAATTAGCTATTAAAGCAGCAACACCAGCAACTAACAGTCCAATACCAGTTGCCATCATAGCACCTCTCAGCGTTGTAAATGCTGTAATGACCTGCGTTTTAATCGTGGTAGCCATTGCCCCAAATGAGTTCCGCATATCCAACAACTGCTGTATACCCTGCGAAAAGGCAATCGCACCCTGAACCTTTGCAAGTGTCTTTTGTGCATCTTCGCTTTCAGCACCAAATAAGGCCATTGCACCAGTGGCAGCAGAAATACCGCCTGCAATACCTTGCGTAACGCCTGCAATCGCTTGGAATTTATCGGGGTTTAAACCTGCGACACGCTGCTGGAAGTCGCCCATTTCATCTTTCAGCTTGGCAACCTTTTGCGCTGCTGCCGTTGCTTCGGGTGAGAACTCACCAAACTTACGGGCAAGCAATACCGCTTCGGCTGTGGCCTCCCTAATTTGTGTTTTCAGCGACTTTACGCTTTCCGTGCCTTTGGTTTTGGCCTCTAAATTTATTGCTACTGTTGTTTGTGCCATTTTATTTCTTTGATATTACTCTCCATTGTGTGCCGTCACTGACTATTTGCACACATTCATAGTGTCCTGTTATTACATACGTTGCCCCGTCGTCAATCGTTTGTGCTTCATAGGGGTTGATTGTAAGCGAATGTGCTGATGTGTTTTTATAAACATAGTATGCCTTACTTATACAAGTGGTTGCATCAGGTAAATTCAGCGTGGTGTTTGCCGTGCAATCCATGATGTAGATGTCTTTGTATAAATCAGCAGTTACCGTTGTGGCTGCGGTCAACTGAATACGGTTGGTGCTGAAATTTTCCTGTGTCATGCTGTGGCCTTGTAACCACACTTCATCACTTTGAACATTTTGAACACCCTCGCCGATTACGATGCTGCGTTCGCTGCCGGGCAAAAAGGATGTGCCACTGGTTGCAAATGCGGCGTTTGCCCTGCCGTAGTTGCTGACCGCATCCCCAGCAACTATGCCATCGCCAGCTTGATTGAATTGCCCAAGTGCAATGCCTTTATCTCTTATGACTTTACCTTGATTGTTTGCACCATCGTAGGGGTCGTATTCCTCTTGTCCGCTAAATATGTTACCATTTTTACCACCACCACTAACGCTGCCTGTTGTGGCTGTAAATGTTGGCCCGGCTTTAAGGAATAAGAACTCGCATATATTGACCGAAGGGTTGATTGGGTCATAGTCCTCAATCTTATTTAACCGGAAATAATTGTTGTCAAAAAAGTACAAGTCACGGAATGACAACTTTTCCATGTCCCCTGGGGTAAGATAAAATTTACCTTTTACAATCTTGCTGTCTTTGTCTGTTATTTCTTGCAGGTATTTTGACCAATACTGATTTGTCAAATTGTTATTTGTAATCGGTGTACGTGCAGGCAGTCCGATATATTTAGGCATCCCAAAATTGATATCATAAGTAGAGGTTAGTGGTGTATCAAAATGACCGATGTAGGGATAGATTGTTTTGGTTGTTGTACTTGGTGTGCTTGCTGATGTTTTTGCCCCTAAATAAATTGTATAGCTGATGCAGTTTTGTTTTGCGTATTGCAATATACGCAATTTACCTGCCTTGCCGTCTTTGTTGTCGGTTGAGTTACCTGCAAAGTATTTGTCTGGCTCATTGACTGGTTTTACAATCAGTGTAGGTTGGAAGCCGATTTCAATTTTCTTTTCATCCTTAATAAAATCATTGTTTATTACAATAGTTCTGTCGCCATAAATTCTGTCAAACTCCTGTTTATACGCATTGTTATCATCATCATCGCCCTCTGCATAGGTAAATAAATACTTGCTTGCATCCAATTCGCCCATTGGTACAATTTCAAGCGGCTGTGATATATCTCTTTTTTGTGTCCAATCCCTCACTGTGTTAGTATAAAATTCCTCACGGGGCAAAATGGTGAGTGTTTTATCTATATCGGTAGGTTCAATATAAAGATTAAACATTGTAAACAGCCATTTCAAAAATTCACGCTGCTTTGTATCGCCTGTAAAAAACCCTGCAAAATCTAATGGCTTGTTGTATCCCCAACCCATATCATAAATCTGATTAAAAAATCGGCTGTTGGTTTTTTGCGTATAGGTATAGGTTAGTGCTGGAAATGTATTTGTGGTGTAATTGTAAACATATTGCAATTCCAGCTCAACCGTGTCGCCAGAATTTAAGTAAATGAAATTGACTGGTAAAATACTATCAAATGTAACACTTCCAGCGCTTGCAATTTTACTCTCTGAATATAAAATCCTTGCTGCGTTGCCATTTATTTTTAACTCATAAATAGAGCCATAAGCATCACCATTGGTTAAACCTGATACGGTTGCCTTATTTACAAAAAACAAATCATAAATACCCGAATAGTCATTGGTATATACCCCGGTTGTTGTGTTATATTGATTTGATGGATCGCTATTTTCGGCATTAAAAATTATTTTATCTAATGGCAAAACCACAATATCGCTGCTTCTTTTGACGTCAATAGTTCTGTCCGCAACCGCATCTTGTGTCAATATCGGATAACGTGTCGGACAAGGTATCACCATTCTTTTAAATTCAGGTGTATTGAAAAAACTGCCCGATGTATATGAATAACCAGCACCACTGAATATCTTGTCAACTACTGTTTTTGCGTAAAGGCAAATTGTCATATCCTCGGTGTTCAAGTTTTTGTAATCGGCATAAGTGCCGTCATCCATCCAAGTATAAACGTAGCCGTCACCAATCGGGGCGTTACCACTAAAATTTACAAATGCACTTCCGTTTTTAATTATGCTCGTATCCCACGAATTAAAAATGTTAGTGTCGCTGATAATGTGGTTGTATTCGCTAAAATCTAAATTTATAAGTTTTTCATCGGCAATCTTAGCGAATAGGTCAGCCAGTTCCCCGTGCATTGAGCATTCATACTCAATTTGATTTAGGTCATTGACCTTTATACCCAACAACCTGATAAAACCCTGTATCTGTGTAACCTCATCAACTTGCAAGATTGCATCGGCTTTCAAGTTAGGGTTGAAATCAGGACTGAAATTCGTGGCTGATGTATTGCGTATGCTCAAATTCAAATCAAACAAGTGGGTAAACAGCTTGTTGTTTGCCTTTGTGCCGGGCAGCGTGAATGTCTTTGACCAATCAGAACTGCGGCTTTCGGGTTCCCGAATATCGGCAATGGATTTGTTTATCAGTATTCCAAAATCACTCGGCAGGTCAACACTCACCCCACCGCATACTAATCTTACGTTGTTCATGCGTTTTGCAACCTTTCCGGTTCAGTATATTGGACAGTAATTTTCAGATTATTCGGGCCGTCGATATCGTCAAACACCTCATAACTTGTATCGGTTATGTTAACGGGGATGTTGCCCAAAAAGACAACAGGCGATGCAATCAAATCCTGCAACCATTCAAATTCCGTTTCATTCAGCCAGTTGGTGTTCAAAGTTACCTCACGGGTTTTTTCAACAGCATAGTTGGTGATACCGTGTTTACTGGTATCGTATGAGTATATGTTGCCAGACAGCGTGTAGTTATTCCGCTTGAATTGCTTTCTGCTGACGTTGTACTTGTCTTTTGATGCCATGCTGCACCGCACACTTTCAAAGCCGCCTAATGGGTTTAAAAAGTATAAATACTGCGGGGTGTATTTGCTGCACTCTTCCACCACGTCAAAGCGGTAAAGTTCGCTGCCCAACTGACTGCCGCTATCAATCGCCTGTATGGTGTAGTAATCTGTTGATGCTGGTATCACATTGCCAGCCGTTCCGCTTGTAAGGTTGCCTGCGGTGATGTCATTGAGGTTATCAGGGCCAGCAGGGCATCTAAGTAAGAACTCGGACTTTTCGCCTGCATCGGTGAAGTTATTTTTTATCTGTGATGTGGCAAGCAATGAGCCAGCAGCGTTGTATGCTTTTACTTGTATTTCGGTTGCCGCACCTACCGCACCCCTTAAAAAGTAAAGGTAGTCGGTTTGTGCAAGTGATACACGCCTTGTCCGTACACGGGTAAGAAACTTTGGTGTGGTGCTTGGGTAGGTGATTTGATATGTGGCTGTGGTTTCACTGCCGTACAAATTAAACAATCCGTTCCACACATATTTACCCGTATCACTAGCAAGGGTTAGGTATTCCGTGCCGCCATATTCCTCGCCAAATTCCACGCTATATGCTAAATAACTGTTTGTGCATTTGCTGATTGATGCCAGCGATTGGGTAAAGTCATACGTCACATAATTTTGCAAAATTCGTGACAGATTAAACACCGCTTTGTCAGTCGTGCCGTGAAAGATAGGTGCTTTCAGTTTTGCGATTACCACATTGGATGCGTTTTTTACGACCGCCACAAATTTAAAGTTCGGCTGTGCATAGTTGGTGGAAGTTACCACATAGGAAATATCGGAATACACGGGAGCCACATCAGCAGGTTCCCTATTAATTGTGATTGCCATTAATAATAAAAGTACCTATTTGGCTATCTCGGTAGTGACAAATGCTGAAATACGCAACCCGGTAATGTCGGATAGTTTCTGTGCAATGACATCCACGTTTTGCTGGGTAAGTACATCGGCTATAAATCCAGAACCCTTGTAACCAAACCTTTTGATTGTGCCTTTGCTGTGAATTTTACGCGCAATAGCAATAGCCATTGATTTACGCAGTTCAAGTACAGATTGACCGCTTTGCCCTTTTGATTTGCGAACTGGAATGCCCTTTGCAGAAATCCATTGTTCTAAACTTTGTACGAGTGTCGGTTTGCTTGCAGTGGTTGTTTTGGTCGGCCCTCTTCCACTTTCTACCCATTGGTAGTAATCAGCCATTTCGATTGCAACCGTAATACCCTGTGGGGTGACACTTGGAAAATCAGCCCTAATGCTCTGCACAAGATTGCCTGTTGCTTTGACACCCTTTTCCATTGCTGATTGTTTCAGCTTGTCAATAATGACTTGTGCAACCCTTTCCATCGCATCACCAAGCACAGAGCCGCCCATACCTGCGGTGGCTTCATCAATGCCGATTGTTTTTAACAAATCATCCAAACGGGCTAAATCTGCCTTGCTTATGTTCATTGCACCGGGTGAGGGGATCGAACCCTCGTCCACCATCTTTGAATTGCTATTGTAGTGCCGCTCAAAGCAACCCGTTATCCGGAATGGAGATGTTACCTATTATACACTAACCCGGCAAGGCCGCAACCTCACTAATAAAAGTAGGTCAAATCATTTCCTGCAATAAGGCGATTTGGTACACGCTGCTATCTTTGGCGGATTTTGCCCCTTGTGCTGCTGCATTAAGACGCTCGGTCTTTGCCCGTTGTTTTTCATTGTGGAACGATACCGCATTGAGAAACTCCACCAACCCCATATTTAAAAAGAAATCCCATTTGGTGCGGTCACCATTTGCCATGCCGTCTATTGTTTTGAGCCATGCGATTGCTGGGCGGTCTTTTCTGCGTGTATCTTCCTCAACTTCTCCACTTCCTGCTCTAAATATACTTGGGTAGCTTCGAGTAATTCCGGCAAGCATAGAGAAAAAAAAAGCGTGTAGGCGTATGCAAACGATATCGGCATCTTCTCCCTGAACTGGGTAGCAATCTTTTCAAAGTCATCTGTCTTGACTTCCTTGCGCTTGGGTGGGAATATCCGGTAAGGCACACACAGGGCCGCCATAATCATGTGCAAGTTCTGCACCCACTTATCCTTTTCGGCAAACAAGTCCTGCACCATGATAAACTGATGCGCTTGTAAGTGGTGCTGGTTGGCTGCGAATTTATACAGCGTGTTGCCGATGCGGAAGCTACCAACGTTTTTTGCAGTAGGAAGTTCTGCCATGAATGCAAGTTTCGCTAATGCTGCCGTGATGTCCACGATGCGCATCTCCTCAATTTCGTCCAGTTTTTTATTAGATAAAATGGACAATGTTTTGAGCTGATTGTCAAACGATGGCTCTGTCAATAGCTGCAATTCCTGAAACTGCGCTATGCTTATTTCATTCCAATTCTTTGGTAATTTCATTTGTTACCTCCGTATGTTTGTATAATTTCTTGCCACTCCGATTTCATAAAGTAGTATTTACCTCCGTAACATCTGTTATCAATTAGAATACAAGCATTATCATGAGTAAATCCTGTACACTTACCAATAACTCTTTCAGGGTGTAATTTTGAAACAATATCATCCCCTATTTGATAATTAATCTCTGTATGATACATTTCTGTTGCCGGGCTTATAAAATATGAAAAGTGTCTGTTCAATTCATTATCATACACTTCAAGAACTGTTGATTTTTTATTTCCCATACCACAAATATACAAAATTAAATAATAACAAATACACCCTTTTTATTCTTTTGGCTGCAATACCGAGCAAGTGCCAACGCACAAACAGCATCATCGTGCAACCCTGATGGGGCAGAATAACGCAACCCGGTTGCCGTGTGTTCAAATTCAAAGTTACGCATTTCATCTGCGATTATGCCTTCGGGGAATTTAATCAGCCCAGCGTGAACATCGGCTGTCAACTGCTCCATCATTTGTTGCTTGCTTACTGATGTGAATTTCACACCGATTGCACGAGGACAGACACGCTGTATTTTCTCAACAATAGGGTCACCTACCCCGGTGCTATCCAATGCCGCAGGTGTGCTGCCAATGGTACGAATAATTCGCTGCTCTGTCTGCGCCCAGTCCTTTTGAAAGCGGTCAAAATAGCACACCCGGTATTCGGAGTCAAGGCCAATGATCACTGTGTAATCGCTATACTTCGCCAAATCTATACCAAACCATTCGGTATTGGCGGTGGAAATCGGTGCGATGCACTGCGAAATATACGACAATCCAAATGGGTTACTACCATCCTCGGTTGGTTCGGCAAGGTACAACTCCGAAAAGATATGCTGTGGCAAATCCCTTTTTGCCTGTTCAACTTCCTCAAATTTAAGGATGCCAGCGTTCACACCGTCGTATGCGGTGATTTTGTGGAACTCGTAGTTTGGTTCTCCCATCCTTGCCCGTTCACTTAACTTATATCCCCAGTTCTTTTTGCCCTTTACGTTCCCGATTAGTTTGCACTTGCCCTCTGTCTTGGTCAGGGTTGAACGTAAGGCGAACCATGCTTCTTCCCTTGCCCTTGTGAACTCGTCAAACACGGCTGCATACACATCGTCACCATAAAGGTTGTCGGGCTTCTCTGCTGACTTGAATTGAATGATGCCACCCGTTGGCGTGGTCAGTCGCAGTTTGCTTTCATTGACTTTAAAAAATGATTTATCAGTCACTTGTGTACGCATCCTGTTAAATGCAATTTCGGCCTGCTGATACACCGGTGCAACCCACCACACTGATTGATTTTCTTTGAGTGTCAATGCCTGCTCAAATAACCAAATAATATGCGATGCCGTCTTGCCTACTTTGGTGGCGGCTGCTGTAATCGTGTACCTTGCATGGCTGTCTAATATCCTGCGTTGGTAATCGGTTACGAATGGTCGCTTATATTGGATGTGCATTTGTAAAACTCCAACCTGTGGTTGTTAATTTTATCGAGGTCGTGATGCTCTTTGCAGTAGTAGAAATTGTTGTCTCCCAAAATCTTTGCACTTTCCTGACTGTCTAAAAAATGCTTCATTGATTTATACCACGCATCGGGGGTGTTGTCCGTGAAATGCACCCCGTAATTTTCAGCATGGTTAATATATGGGTTTACATTTGAGGCAATGACTGGCAACTTATAGGTTGCCGCTTCAATGATTTTCAGTTCCGATTTGCACCCGTTCCACTTGGTATCTTCAAGCGGTGCAAGTGCCACATCAAACAAGCGGTAAAAATTGCCGTACTCGTTCGGGGCTTGTGCTGCTGATACAACCACCTGCGGTCTAAGCACACCACTACCGCCATTGAACTTGTAAAGGATGCTATCCCATACGTAATTGTTCGGCATCCAACCGCAAATGACAAAGCGGACACGGTCGCCATACTCATCACATATCCGGGCAATAGCATCCGAAATAATCATGATGTCGTTTGAGTGAGTAAGGCCACCCACCCAACCGAATGTAAAAACATCACGTTGTTGCGGTGCTGACAACCAATGCTCATCTGTTGTGTCCAATGCGTTGGGCAGTATCTCCACGTTTCTGTTCAACTTTCGCAATTCAGCAGCCAGTTGAGGTGTGGTGGTGGTCACCCCGTCAGCGTATCGGATGGCATCGACAATAGCTTGCTTCAATTTATGCTCACGGAAATACTTATACGTTGGGTGGAACTTCGGCAATTCCCAAAAGTCGTCAATGTCGATAATGTATGGGATATTGTGCTTCGCCAAGTAGTGCAGGATTTCGTAGTGGTCAGCACCCAGCCACCGGTTGAATAATACAAGGTCATATTTATTTAAATTTGGTAATCCTGATTTTACAAATTCCTGCGACACTTCCACCTCTATTTGGTCTGCATGGTCAATTTGCAGACGTTTGAGTGGTACATACAGGCGGTGGTATTCAACCCCACCCATGCCATTCCATAATGCGAGTACTTTCATATTTTGCAGGTTTTTATTTCTCGCCAAAGATTAAGAATTGTGCGGCTTTTGATTAGCATCAGGTGAAATTGTATCATCCTTAATGTTTTGGCTCTGTTTTTTAAAACGTGATATTTTCTTTTCATTTGCTTATATTTGCACCAACAAAAAACAAGGGGTTGTGATTTGTGAAACCCACTGGCGAAAGTTGGTGGGTTTTTTTATTCTCCCAAATCTAATGTGATTTTAATTTCACCGCTCACGGTCTGGTTCACATCAGCAGTTTCCTTTGGCTTTCCGTACACACGGGAGAGTAGCGTTTCAATGGAATACAAACTGCCTTTTTCAAGGGACTTCCGCATAGCGTTGGCAATGGTCTTTTCCAATATGGTGGCCTTTGGGTTCTGCCATACTTCTTTCAGCTCGTCTAAATCCATTGACAGCATGGCTTGGATAGTGTCTTCAACCTCCACGCGCTTATATCCGTGTTCTTTCAAAAGGGTGACATACTTCTTTGGTCTACCCTCTAAATTTCTTCTTTCGTCTTCGCCTTTCTTAAAAGGCTTCAAGTTTTGTTCATTTGCCATATTTCACAGATTATTCACAGATTAGACACTTTTGCCACAAGTCGGGCAACTTTCCTTTTCTTCCTTTTCTTCGGGTGCTTCGGGTAGATGCAATCCCCACTCCGCTAACTCTTCCGCATCCCATTCATTGGCGAGTGCATCCATATCCCATTTGCCATAATGGGTGTTATCTTTAATCAGGAACTCATCACGCTGCTGTGCTGTCCAATCATCAGCCAATACAATGGGAACTTCCACCGCCCCGATGTCGCACAATGCACGATAACGCTGATTGCCACCGAGAATAACATAGCCACCCATGTCGGATGTATAGCAAACTAATGGCCGGGCAGTTAGCATTTCAGGGAATTGCATCAGCGACCTTTTAAGCAATGCAAAATCATCAGCCGATATTTGGCGTGGGTTGTTTGCGTTTGGTCTTATTTCGGTTAGTTTTACCCACTGCATATTTTTTTATGATTACTTCGATGCTAAATTCTCCGTTGTTGTGTTCCTCTGGTTTGTCTGCGTTGGTTGCTGTGTCTATGACCTCTATATCCCAATACTCCTTTATGCCTGTTTGTAATAGGATGCCCTCAACACTAAAAGTATGTGGTGGCTCACATGAATAAGGCAGATAGAAATATCGGTGGTCAAGGTTCCAACGGCTCGGAAGCGTTTTTTTACGCTCGTACAAGTCCCGGTGTGGTATGCTCATGATGATATGCCCATCGGGTTTGCATATGCGATACCAATTTTGAATGGCGGTAACTGGGTCGTCAAGGTGTTCCAGCACGTGCGAAGCGTAAACGTAGTCAAAGGTGTTGTCCGGGTATTTGTCCATTGTGGTTGCATCGCAATCGTCTTTGTCGTGATGCACACAATCGGTCATGCTGATAGTGTCGATGCCGTCAAATGTATCAATTCTGCCGCATCCAATGTCTATTCCCTGACCTTTGATGTATTTTTCATAAAATCCTGACGCTTTGCGCCTTTCGTGTGCTTTAAAAGTTTCAGCCATGTATTTTTAAAATTTGTAATAGATTAACGATTGTCCACGCACCAAATCCGTTCTGCCCTGTCGGGATGACGTTGTGCGCAGTTGGGCATATTTCCACAACTCTTGGGTGTTTCATCTGCTCGGCTATTGCAAAGGCCATTGACTGGTTGCCGATAAATAGATTGCATCCCGATATTACCTGTGCGAGTTCGTAAAAATCTTTTACCGGGTAGTGTTTTATGTTTGGCAACTTGGCGGAAATCACCCGAAATTCATCAGGCAGGCCGACAAAAGTTATTCTGTCCTGATATTGACGGAGTGCAGTGTAATCAAAAGTGGGGTTGTGGTAACGGCTTGTCCGATTTAAAACAATATCAAATGCTTCGGGGCTGGGTGCTAAATCAAAGTTAATCGGCACGGATAAATCGCAGGTCAGTTCCGGGTAGATATGAAAATACCACTGTGAGATATGCCCTGTGTAATTATGAAACTTGCGGAATAGGTCAAAATTGTAATCAACTTTCTCATCATTTTCGGTTATGTGGATATCATTGATGAAATCCAAACCCCACAACAAAGGTTCCAGCATTTCAGCCATTTGCCTATTCATCTGCACGTTGCCCATCGGGTGCGACATATTGCCGTATTTGCCCGGTACGTTTATATGCAGGTACAAATCAACGGTTTCGCCTTTCAGCTCGGCAGCTTTCCGCATGGCAGGTAAGGAGTAAATCAAATCACCTGCGTTTCCGCTATGTATAATTTTAGGCATTGGCTTCTCGGTATAATCGTTTCAAAGCATCAAACATACATGAGCGGCAACCTGGCAATGGCTGTCCGTATAACTGGCGGTGTACTTCGTTTAGTTTGGCATAGTAATCAGCCGAAAGGGCATAGGTTCCCGTGCGGTTAATACGCTCAATGGTTTCTTTCAGTTGTAGGCAAATTTCTTTTTGTTCGGGTGTCATCACTTTGTATGTCTTACGTATGCAATTAAATAACCAAAGCCAAACGAAATAAATGAAAATATTAAAATTTCAATCATAGGTAACGGTCAATTAAACTGCCACACACAGCAGACAAGGCAGCAAAGGGCAATCCCCACCACCCGGCAAGTGGAATGAATACGGCAAGGCCGAGCCACCACGATAAACAGAAGCCACATTCCCAGGGTTTGTAAATCGGTCTGTGCGGTGTGCTGACTTTCAACACAAAGCTAATCACCGGGGGGAATAAGTACCGGGATAGCAGTACCGCTAATGCGGCAACGGATATTATATTAACCAAGCTCATTGTAGCGTTCTTTTATTTGGGTTTTCAGGGCATTAATGATTTGACTGATTTCTCTGTAATTTATTTTGGTGGCTTTGGCTATGCTGGCCATGCTGCGATTTTCATTGTATAGCATCCAAAGTTTCTCCACGTACCATTCGGAGCGGTTAAAGTGTAACGACACCTCTTTGTAATTGATTGCCTCACGTGCTTCCTGCATCCGCCTAAAATTGCTTTCATCGTAATCCTCAGCGGTGTCATCGTAGTCATCGGGTAGCGTTTCATTGGTGCGTAGGTGGTCACGATAAAACTTTGTGTATCGGTTGCCGTTTACTGCATTTACACCCACCCGGACAAGGTAAAATATCAGCGTTCCGTTCTGGTGCAAGTTGGTGATTTTTTCCTCGCTCATTTCGCAGAGCAATAACAAAAGATGCTGCTGTAAATCGCTTGCGACGTGTTTTCCTACTTTTTGGCAGAAGTCCGGCAGCCATTTGCTCGTTGCTATCTCTGTTATAATTTGGGATTTCGTCACTCACGTTTAATTTTCAAATCATGCACCTTTTGTAACCAATCTTTCCATTGCTTCCTATCTCCGTACATTTCGTGATGTTTGCGGCACAATGCCATCAGGTTTTCGATACGGTCAGCTGTTTTGCTTCCACCCATGCCACGCGCCTGAATGTGGTGAATATCGTTTGCCACCGCACCGCATACCTCACACGGGATAAAATCACCGGGCGAATAGCCGAAATGCTGGAAATATATCTTTGTATGTTTCTGCAACGATGCAAAGTTTGTTCAATTTTCAACAGATATTTTTTAATTGTGGATAACTATTTAAAAAAAACTTTACAAAATTTTTGTGTAAATGCTTGCAAGTATAAAAAATTATATTACCTTTGCTGTATGGAACACAATAAAACAATAACTTATTCTTACCTTGATAGTAAGGATTGGAAAGAAAAAACCCGCACAGCCGAGATAGATTTTATAAAAACCTATGCTGCCAATGATTTTGCTGTTCACCTAAAAAATGGCAAGGTAATTTTTGTAGAACCTATAAGAACAGAGCTTTGGGGTAAATCTGGTAAGCGTCTTTCAATTATAAATTCATTTACATTTGCATCATGAACACAGTATTTGAACAAGGACATCAGGCAGCAGCCGAATTTGATGCCGACCTGCACGATGGCATCAACCCGTATCGTCAGGGTACTTACCAATTCAACGAATGGGAAAAGGGCTGGGCGTGGTATTTTACCATACAAAGCCGAATTGACTATGCTGATGCCCAGCAGGAACAACAGAAATTTGTTGAAAATAATTTTGCAAAGTAAAAGTTAAGTATTATATTCGCGTATCGGATTAACAGGATTAGAGCCCCTGCCGAAAATTGGAAGAAATGACAAAGCATAATCAGAAAGACCTCACGCAAGTAAAAGGCGGCTCACTTCCAGCCGGCTCTACCTTTGAAAGCGTGGGGTCTTTTGTATTTATGAATATCACAAAACCCAAACCTATCCCGACCGACATTTGCAATCGGTGTCTGGAAGAACTGGAAAACCAAATCATCCAGTTGGAACTCAAAAAACAAAACTGTACAATTAAAGAGCATCTGCCCGTTTACAAGTATGAGATGCACAAATTAGGATTGCAGCAGCTTTACTACACAGAATGTAAGCGTTTATTTATGAAAGGGCAAATCAATGGCTGAAAACAAAAAGTCCTTTGTGCTGTACTGCGACCAACAGAACATTTTTAAGATGCTGCCGGATGAACTTGCAGGCAAACTTATTAAACACATCTTTGCTTACGTGAATGATGAGAACCCTGAAACAAATGATTTGGTCATGCAGTTAGCTTTTGAGCCAATCAAAATGCAGTTGAAACGTGACCTGCGCCATTGGGATGAAATCAGGGAAAAGCGCAGCGAGAATGGCAAATTAGGTGGCAGACCAAAAAAGCAAACAGAAGCTAAAAAAGCTAATGGTTTTTTGGAAAAGCAAACGAAAGCTAAAAAAGCTGTAAATGTAAATGTTAATGTTAATGATAATGTAAATGTTAATGTAATAAATAAAGATAATATATATAGGGCTTTTGGTCATTTACAAATTACAACCGCAGAGGTAGACAAAATAATTGCAGATGGATGGGAACGTAAGCAGGTAGATGAAATCCTTGATGAAATCGAAAACTACCGAAACAACAAGAACTATATCTCTCTAAATTTGACGGCTCGCAAATGGCTGGCAAAGAAACCAAAGAACGGATTGCTGCCTAAACATTTGAGGAACTTTGTATGCTGACCTATTCATTCCATAATATCGAAATACCTGCTGGCAAGACATCAGGCGAAGTTCAGACACTTTGTCCGCAGTGCAGCCACACCCGAAAAAAGAAAACTGACAAATGCCTATCAGTCAACTTAGATAAAAAGGCATGGTATTGCCAGCACTGCCAATGGAAAGGTGCAATCATTGACCGCCCGGAGGTGGTAAAATATGAAGTGCCGGAATGGAAAAACAACACCACGCTATCCGACAAGGTGCTGAAATGGTTTGAGGGCCGCAGGATTACAGCCGCCACACTCAACAAAATGCAAATCACCGAACAATCCGAATGGATGCCGCAGGTTAGCAAGGAAGTCAATTGCATCTGCTTCAATTACTTTGAGGGTGGGGTGTTGAAAAACACAAAATATCGGGATGGCTCAAAGAATTTCAAGATGCACAAAGGGGCGGAACTCATCCCATATAACATTGACTGCCTTGCAACCGCAAAAGAGGTTTGGATAGTTGAAGGAGAAATGGATGCACTATCACTGATTGAAGCAGGGATTGAAAATGTTATCAGCGTACCAAACGGGGCGCAGCCAAACCTAACTTTTTTTGACCGCTTTATGCCGATGTTTGACCACATTGAAAAGATACACATCGCAGTTGACAACGATGCGCCCGGCATTGAATTACGCAATGCCATTGCAGAGCGGTTTGGTAAAGACAAATGCGATTACATTGTATTTCCTGACTGCAAAGATGCAAACGAATATCTTTTGCTTAATGGTGCATTTGCCTTGCGTGATGCTGCCAATAACGCAACCGAGTTCCCGATGGTCGGAGTGTTCAGCATTACCGATTACCTGCCAGAAATTGAAAATCTCTACAATTACGGATTGCCAGAGGGTTGCGGAACTGGTATGTCTGGATTTGACAGCCTGCTAAAATTCCATAAGGGATATTTGACCACTATCACGGGTGTTCCCGGTCACGGTAAATCGGACTTTTTAGACCATATCCTTATCAAGTTACTGCAAAAACACGGATGGAAAGGTGCGTTTTACAGCCCTGAAAACAGGCCAGTTGAACTGCACATCAGCAAGTTGATGCGGAAGATAACACAGCGACCATTTCAGGGCCACAATAGGATGAACCAAGAGGAAGTATATGAAGCCCTGATGCTGCTGGAAAACAATATCTACTTCGTAAAGCCGGAAAATGATTTCACGCTGGACAGCATCTTGTCAAAGGTGGCCGAACTTAAAAACCGCAGGAACATTGATTGGTTTGTCATTGATGCATGGAACAAGTTGGAACACCAGTACAGCGAAAGCGAAACTAAATATATCGGTCAATCTCTGGACAAGATTGTCAATTTCTGCGAGAGGTACAATGTGCATTGCTTTTTGGTGGCACACCCACGCAAAATACAGAAAAAGGATGGCGGTATCTATGAAGTTCCCACACTTTATGACATCGCCGGTTCCGCTAATTTTTACAACAAGACCGACAATGGCATTACAATTTACCGGAACTTCAATGATAACACCGTAGAAGTTCATGTGCAAAAAGTAAAATTTAGCCACTGGGGTGAAGTCGGTATGCAAAAATTTTCATACGATATTCCAACCGGGTTGTATAATGAAATATAAATAACTATATTTGCGCTATGAATTATCAAGTTAAGTCAATAGATTATAACGATTGTAAAGAGTGGTTTTTGAAAAAGCATTATGCTAAAAGAATACCAATGGTACAATTTGCATTTGGATTGTTTGATGGAGATTCTATTGTTGGAGTGTGTAGTTATGGAACTACATTAGCGATAGATATAAGAAAGCGATTTGATTATAATGTATATGAATTAAATAGATTAGTTGTAAATGATGGTTTGCCAAAAAATGCCTTATCATTTTTTGTTGGTCAAACTATACAAATGATGCCCAAACCTTGTGTGTTATTATCTTATGCCGATAGGAGTAAAGGACATCATGGTTATATTTACCAAGCAACTAATTGGATTTATACTGGATTGTCTGCAATAGTCAAAGAATATAAGGTTAGGGGCGAAGAAGACATGCATAGTCAAACACTATTTGATAAAAGTAAAGGGAAACCAGACCGAGTTGCTTATTTAAAAGAATTATATGGTGACCGATTATATATGGATTATAGAGAAAGAAAGCATAGATATTTCTTTTTTTTAGGAAATAAATATCATAAAAAACAAATGAAAAATCAATTACCATATACAATAGAATCCTATCCAAAAGGAGAAAATAAAAGATATGATGCGTCTTATAAACCATTAACACAAATCAAATTATTATGAGAGCAAAAATCAAAATACCTAAAACAAACAGACGCACCACTTTCCGCATGAGCGAGGTGGCACAGCTAAAAGAAACCATTGAACACCAACGCATCAGGATTGCGGAGTTGGAACGGATGCTTCGGATGAACATGGAGCAGCAAGATGCAGCAATCAAAGCCGCACACCTTGCGGTTAGGTCGGCATACGCTGACTATCTGCCGAGCCACACCACGCACTCTACCCGTAAACGTGAGGTATTAGAACCACGTCAAATATTCATGTGGTTAATCAGGAATAAGACCAGCATATCACTTGCAAAAATCGGGAGGTTATGCGGTGGCCGTGACCATAGCACCGTAATACACGCTTGCCGGAAAGTTGATGACTATGCAGCAACTGACCGCAGATATGCTGCCCGGTTGGAAACGATAAAAAATAGCTTTGAAATGTTTGTGAATGAATGTAATTAATTTCTCTGGCGGCCGGACATCTGCCTACATGACAAAGCATTTAATCGATAAGGGATTGACTGATTACATTGTGACATTCCAAAACACTGGTAAGGAATTACCGCAAACTTTGGATTTTGTAAATGAATGCGACCAGCGGTGGGGATTTAATATTGTGTGGCTTGAATACAGAAAGCCAGCCACGTTTGCTGTGGTTGATTACAAGACAGCTTCACGCAATGGAGAGCCATATATGCAACTGATTGAACAAAGGCCGTCAGGCATTCCAAATATGCAGTTCCGATACTGCACCACTGAACTCAAAATAAATACGCTTAAACGCTATTTGAAGAGCATTGGTGTTCATGATTATATCTCATTCAATGGCATACGATACGATGAGCCGAGAAGATGGTCAAAATCGCAACCTGAAACTGAATTGCCACTGGTTAAATGGAAAACTACCAAACAAGATGTTTTGAATTTCTGGAAACAGCAAGATTTTGATTTACAAGTCAATGAGCCATACGGAAATTGCGACTGCTGTTTTTTGAAAGGAAAAGGTAAATTGGCAATCATTGCAAAAGAAAAGCCGGAATTGTTTGATTGGTGGATAAACATTGAAAAACAAAGCGGCTACCAGTGGAAAAAAGAAATCAGCTATCAGCAACTCAAAGACAAGGCATTGTCTCAAATTGGGTTGTTTGACAGTGACCCATCTTTTGAATGTTTTTGCAACATAGATTAGGTTATTAAAGTTTAAAAATGTATATTTGCACAATGAAACTGATTAATCCATTCAAGCCCCACGTGGTTAAACTGCCAGACGGTGGTTATGCTATCCGGTTGTATCGGCTTTTTTCTGCCCAGTTCCTCACTGAATTTGGAACGTACACGGATTGCGTCGACAACCTGATGTTATTCCGCACTCATTATGAGGCAATCAGCCACTTGGATATTTTGACCTACAAACGAAAGCAATTAAATAAAGCAAAAGCAATATGATAGTAATTGACATCTGCCTAACTGACGTTCCAAAGGAACTGATAACAGAGGGCAAAAACGGTAAAAAGTACCTAAAATTGGTGCTGAATGAACGCAAAAGCGAGGGCAAGTATGGCGAAACCCACACGCTTCAATTAAGCCAAACAAAAGAACAGCGTGAAGCAAAGACACCGCCTGTTTATGTTGGTAGCGGAAAGGCCTACAAGTTTGAGCAAAAGCCGAAAGAAAATCTTTTTAAGGCCGACAAGAGTGGCATCATGGAAAACTTCAAAAATGACTATGCTGCCCAAATTGAAAACGAACAAAATGATTTGCCATTCTGATGAAAGAGAAAATTGAAAACACCTGCGACAGCATCAAACAACTGCTGATTGACAAAAACGCCAAGTATGGAAACTCCGCACTTAACCCGGTGCGAGTTTTCTCAAAGGCAGATAATCAGGAGCAGTTACTTGTCCGCATAGATGACAAGTTGAGCCGGATTGCCCGTGGTGCTGGAATGGATGGCGTGGATGAAGATACCCTAAACGATTTAATCGGATATTTAATTTTATTAAAGATTGCAAAAAATGACCTACGAAGAGAAACGAAATCATTTTCAAACCTGTAAGCAAAAGGGTGATGTTATGGCGGTGGTGAAATACTGCGATGGTGTTGCCAGTTATGCCACGATTATTAAAGCCCTCAACACACCGGGCAAGTATAAAAGTAAAAAGGAGCAGCAGATTATTGACGTTGCATATCAATTTGTAAACAGCCGTGCGAGAGGAACTCTACACAACCATAGTGTATTGGAAGCGTGAGATGATGTCCTTTGACATCGTGCCAAATGCAGAAGCAGACCGGGTAATTGCAAGATATCGCAAAAAAGGATTTGAGGCCGAAGTTTACAGTAAAGAGTTGATTGTAACCATTGCCAAAAAAAAATCTTGAAAAAAGTTTGCATATATAAAAAACTATACTATATTTGCACCATACAAATCAATCAAATATGAAACACGATTTAGAAAAAAGAACCAAACACGGCAGGGTATCATCTTGCGAGTACGAGTTTTATTACTCGTCATTCACCGACATTGTTAGCATCACTGCTACCTGGGCGAACATCAACGAAAAGGAAAGGGTTGCCATTCCTGCTGAAAAGATTGACGAGCTGATTGCATTTTTGCAAGATGCCAAATTAATGTACGAATTAGGACTTGACAAGGAGGGTGTCAGCTATGAATAACACCCTAACCGCACCCATTCTGCCAAACGAAGTAGAATGGAGAATTCAGAGCCAAACAAGTACGGGCAAACTGATTGTCGTGCCGTACATAAACAATCGCTGTGTAATGACACGCTTCGATGCTGCTTTTGGTGCAGAGAACTGGACATCCGAGTTTCGGGAAATCAGCAATGGTTTTCTTTGCCGCCTTACCGTGACCATAAATAAACGGGAAGTGTACCGGGAAGACGGAGCCAGCAAGACAAACATCGAGCCGGAAAAGGGTGGTATCTCTGATGCAATGAAACGTGCTGCTGTGCAGTTCGGATTGGGCCGTTGCCTGTATGACTACCCACGTGTAATGATTGAATGTGAGGGTAAGTTTATCCCCGATTGGGCATACGAAAAATTGGATAAACTCGTCACTTGGATAAATGACGGCAAGTGTAACCGTGACATGATTATTTTAAGCCAAAAGTGATGAATAAAGAACTTGACAAACAATATGATGCAAGGCCGCTGCCAGTGGTGGCCTTGCTCGATGCCGGTGATATTGCAGGTGCTAAGGCATACGTCACACAATTAGCTGCTCACGCTGCTGCGTATGACATCCACGACTTAACCGCTTATATGGCAATGAACCAAATCCGCAGGGAGTTAATCACACGCAACCTGATTGAAGCGATGCAGCCCGAATGGGATAGTGCAGAGTTCAAGGTAAACAGGGTGCATACAGAGCAGCAGCACCGCATCCGGTCGCAGTTTTGGGGAGAAAAACACGAAAACCCATATCAAAGATGAAAAAGCGAGAAACACCCAAAAGCATTGAAAGGCAGTTGCAGGATTGCAAACTATTCGGAAATACCGAACAGATGCCAGAAGCCCAGCCGTATGATTACGCCAATATGCCGGATGATTTGCCGA
>Ga0315907_10001566_pt1 | contig 30694 bp, 26 predicted proteins | sample LakEriMetagenome_3_FD_203525 | JGI IMG/M metagenome (GOLD analysis project Ga0315907, IMG submission 203525) | Freshwater fungal communities from buoy surface, Lake Erie, Ohio, United States - Buoy 12 MA123 | ecosystem: Environmental > Aquatic > Freshwater > Lake > Lake biofilm | place: USA...
CCCCTGTGTCAGAAAACGAAAACACCTCCGGCGACGACGTTGCCAAAAAAACCCGTAAACCCCGCATCACCAAAACCGCCAAGCCCAAGAGCGAAGCTCCGGCCGAGGTCGTGGTGCATGTCGATCCTGCACCGCCGCAATCGCCGCCGCCTGCGGCCAACGCGCCTGCTGAAGCACCGTCGCACGAGCGCCAGAACGGCGACGGCGACAACGGCGGCGAAGGCCAGGATTTCCGGCAGAATCGTCACAATAATCCGAACAACAACCGGCGTGACCGCTTCCAGAACCGCAAAGACCGGTTCCAGAACCGCGACCGCCAGCCACGCGCCGAAGGCGAGGGCAACAACGGCAATTACGAAGAGCGCCCGGCCTACCAGCCCCCGCAGCTGCCACCGGACTTTCCGAGCTATACACTGACCGAACTCAAGCGCATGCCGATGCCGAAACTGCTGGAAATGGCCGAGCAGCTCAATCTGCACGAAGGCGTGGCGCGTATGCGCCGCCAGGACGTGACCTTCGCGCTGCTGAAAGTACTGACTCGCCATCCGAACGGTGTGGCCGGCGAAGGCGTGCTGGAAATCCTGCCGGACGGTTACGGCTTTCTGCGCTCGGCCGATGCCAGCTATCTGGCCGGCCCGGACGACGTGTACATCTCGCCCAGCCAGATCCGCCGCTTCAACCTGCGCACCGGCGACGCGATCACCGGCCGCATCCGCAATCCGAAGGACGGCGAACGCTATGTAGCGCTGAACGTGCTCGATACCATCAACGGTGAGCCCTTGGAACAGTCCAAGAACAAGGTGCTGTTCGAAAACCTGACGCCACTGTTTCCGCGCCGTCGTTTTGTGCTCGAGCGCGGCAACGGATCGACAGAAGACATCACCGGCCGCATCATGGATCTGATGGCGCCGCAGGGCAAAGGCCAGCGTGCGCTGATCGTGTCGCCGCCGAAAGCCGGCAAGACCATGATGATGCAGAATATCGCGCAGGCCATCATCAATAACCATCCGGAAGTGCACCTGATCGTGCTGCTGATCGACGAGCGTCCGGAAGAGGTCACCGAAATGCAGCGCACCGTGCGCGGCGAAGTGATCAGCTCGACCTTCGATGAACCGGCCGCCCGCCACGTGCAGGTCGCTGAAATGGTGATCGAACGCGCCAAGCGTCTGGTCGAACATAAAAAAGACGTGGTGATCATGCTCGATTCGATCACCCGGCTGGCGCGCGCCTACAACATGGTGGTGCCGAGCTCCGGCAAGGTGCTGTCCGGCGGCGTCGACGCCAATGCCCTGCACCGTCCGAAGCGCTTCTTCGGCGCCGCGCGTAATGTGGAAGAAGGCGGTTCGCTGACCATCATCGCCACCGCCCTGGTCGACACCGGTTCGAAGATGGACGAAGTGATTTACGAGGAATTCAAAGGCACCGGCAACTCGGAAGTGCATCTGGACCGCCGCATCGCCGAGAAACGCGTGTTCCCGGCCATCAACATCAACCGCTCGGGCACCCGACGCGAGGACCTGCTGATCGATCCGGACATGCTGCAGAAGATCTGGATCCTGCGCAAGCTGTTACATCCGATGGACGAAATGGCGGCGATGGAATTCATGCTCGACAAGATGAAGACCACCAAATCCAACGACGAATTCTTCAGCGCGATGAAGCGCGGCTAATCCGATTACCCTAGAGCGACCATGAACGATTCCAGTGCACCGCAATTGAACCCTCTGCAAAAACTTATTTTCAGTTCACGCTGGCTGCAGCTGCCGCTGTATCTCGGCCTGATTGTGGCTCAGGGCGTTTATGTCGTCCTGTTCATGAAAGAGCTGTGGCACCTGATTTCACACGCCACCTCGCTGAGCGAGCAGTTGATCATGCTGGCCGTTCTTGGCTTGATCGACGTAGTGATGATTTCCAACCTGCTGGTAATGGTCATCGTCGGCGGCTATGAAACCTTCGTGTCGCGTTTGAATCTGCAAAGCCATCCGGACCAGCCGGAATGGCTCAGCCACGTCAACGCCAGTGTGCTGAAAGTGAAACTGGCCATGGCCATCATCGGCATCAGTTCAATCCACCTGCTGAAGACCTTCATCGATATCGGAACGCTCGGCAGTGAAGGTTCGCGCTACACCGAAACCGGCGTGATGTGGCAGACCATCATTCATACCATCTTCATTATCTCTGCCATCGGCATCGCCTACACCGACAAGTTGATGGGCACGGCTATCGTCAAAAAACACTGAGCTCCGCCCGCATTCCAGTCTAGCAGAGCATTTATACTCTACTAAAGTCGCCGCAGTGTGGCGAAATATTGGATTTCCATGCATGACTCCGGCTTGATTGATGCACTATGGTTTCTGCTGGCTTCGGTGCTGGCAGTTCCGCTGTTCCGCCGCTTCGGCCTGAGCGCGGTGTTGGGTTATCTCTTCGTCGGCCTGCTGCTCGGGCCTTACGGATTCGCGGTCATCAGCGATCCGGAGAGTACCCTGGCCATTTCCGAGCTGGGCGTGGTCATGATGCTTTTCGTGATCGGATTGGAGTTGTCACCGCCGCGCCTGTGGCAGATGCGGCACCGTATCTTCGTAGCCGGCGGCATCCAGGTGCTGCTCAGTGCTGCCCTGCTGTATGCCGTGTTGCTGGCCTTCGGGCTGTCCTGGCAGAGCGCTGTCATCGTGGCTTTGGCACTGGCGCTGTCATCGACCGCGGTCGTCTTGCAGCTGTTGGCCGAGCGCAAGCAGCTGAACTCGGCACACGGCAAAGCCGCATTCGGCATTCTGCTGTTCCAGGACATCGCAGCCATCCCGCTGCTGGCCGCCATTCCCTTGCTCGGTCATGCCCAGTCCAAGTCCGAACACTTCACCGGCGGCATGGCTTCCGCCTGATGGACATGGGCGTCGCGGCCATCCGTGAAACCCTGCATTCCAGCGTTGAAATCGGCAAGATGGCCTTCATCGGGCTGGGTATCCGCCACGAGCGCGCCGAGGAATACGCCCGGCTTTTCCTCGAGCACGACGAGCACATCCTGGCCGAGCAGTATCTGGTCCATGACAACGAGGCCGCGCTGCTCGCCAGTGCCGAAGAGGCCTACCGCGAACTGGAAGCCTTGTTCGATGCCGACCGCCTTGATCGGCCGGACGGCGATCAACCCTGATCTTTCTTGATCAGCAGACTGGCGATATCGACCCGCTCGGGCCGGTCCTGTAACAGATTGGCGGTTTCCGAAAAACCGCCCATGACCGCGAAATCATAGGCGCTGCGCCCGAGGTTGTCGCGCAGCTGACGGTCGGCGCCGGCACGCAGCAGGCGGCCGGCCAACTGGCTGTAGCCGCGTGCAGCGGCATGATGCAGGGGCGTGAATCCGCGCGCATCGAGGGCGTCGATTGCCGGCGTTTCCTGCAGTAGGCGTTCAAGCGCCGACAGCACCAGCCCTTCCTTGAGCGTCTGCAATTTCTGCAGGCTGGCGCCGCAGAGCAAGTGTAGCGCCGTCTGGCCGTGCTTGTCTGCGCCATCCGTGGGCGTGCCGGCACGCAAAAGGCTGTCGATTAACAGCACGGAATCCAGTTTCGCTTTCTCCGAAACCAGAAAACCCGACGCGGCATGCAGGGCGGTCTGCGACTGCGCATCCCGTGCCTGAACATCGGCGCCGTATTCCAGCAGCATCGCCGTATGTTCCGTGCTGCCGAGTGCGCTGGCCAGATGCAGAGGCGGAAAGCCGGCAACCGTCTGGTTGACATCCACGCCGGCGAAAAGCAGCTCCTGCAACACCTCCGTATGGGCCTGGCTGAGCGCGGCCCAGAGCGCATTGACGCCGCTGGCGGCGGCAATTCCGGCATCCGCGCCATGTGTCAGCAGAAGACGTACCATCGCGGTCTGTCCCTGACCACAGGCATGGATCAGCGCCGTTGATCTTTTACTGTCGAAGGCATTCACCGGCAATCCGAGTTCGAGCAGGCGCTTGACCGCATCGGCATCGCCGGCCAGCACCGCCGCCGGAACATCCTGGCCGCACAAACGCCGACCGGGCAGATGCCAGTTCGGCCAGGACAGCCAGGCTACTGATGTGGTATTACCATTCAGAAGCGCCACGCCAAGCGCGCTTTGCCCATCACGGGCGCGTCGTTCGGGATCCGCGCCGGCGAGAATCAACGGTTTCAGCATGCCATCACGGCCCAGATGGGCGGCGTGATGCACTGCCGTGTACCCTGCGGCATCGGATGCATTGGCATCACATCCGCGGGCCAAAAGCTCATCCACGACGCGTTGCCAGCCCAAGCGCACCGCCAAAACCAGTGGCGATGCGCCGGCCACTACGCCGAACGGATCTGCGCCCTGATGCAGCAACTGCAGGGCAGTCTGTTCATCGGCACGACGATGGAAATCATTGCGCAGACAGCATTCCAGATAGGCGGCCAATGTGCCCGAACCGCTGATCGGCACCGGCATGGCCATCAGGTAGCCGAGCAATCCGGCTAGATTCTGCGTACCTGCCATCAGCCGCCGGTAAACACTGCGGCCCTGGGCATCGCTGCCGAACACATTGGCGCCGCGCCCGAGCAGCCAAGAGACAATTTCCCGCCGGTCCTGCTGGCAGAAGGACAGCAGCATTTCAGCCAGTTCGCTGCCCACCGGTTGCAGGCCGGCAGCGAGAAGATCATCTGCGGCGGCGGTATCGCCCGAACCGAGCACGGCGAACAACTGTTGACCGCCACTGCTGCGGCGCTCAGGCAAGGGGGCTTCATTGAGATGTTCCGGCAGGGCGTAAGCCGGATCGATGCAGGCCACAGCCGACCAACGCCCGCCGGCCAAGGCATGGGCGAGCGCGCTTCGGCCCTGTGCATCCACCGCGGTGCGCGACAGCTTCGGTTGGGCCTGCAGGCGCTTGAGCACTTCAACCTCGCCGGCCTGTGCCGCCAGCATGAAGGCGCTGATGCCGGCATCATCCTGGGCATTGACCTGCGCGCCGAGCTCCAGAAGGGCGGACACCACTTCGGTCAGTCCGGCTTGTGCGGCCACCATCAGCGGTGTCATCTGTGCGGCATTGCGCACATCCACCTTGGCTTTGTGTTTGTGCAACAGACGGATGCCGATTTCATCATCCTCGGCGCCGGCGGCGGCAATCAACACCGGAACCGCGCCGACCGGTTCGACTTTCGCCTTGCGTTCCAGCATATAGCGGGCAACCCGCCAATTGGCGGCCTGGCAGGCCAAAGCCAGCGGCGTGAAGCCTTCCTTGTTTATCGCCTCGATACCGGCACCGGCATCCAGCAACAGGGCGGCCACGGCTGCGTCGGTACTTCGCATGGCATGATGCAGCGGTGTGTTGCCGTCCGAATCGGTGACATCGGTTCGGGCACCGTTGGTCAGCAGCATGGTGACCGCTTCCGACCGGCCATGCCAGCTGTCGCGGGTGGCGCTGAGCAGAGGATTCAATCCGGCATGGAATGCATTTACATCGACACCCTTGCCGATCAAAGCACGCATCAGACGCAGATCGCTGAGCGTGCCGGCGATCATCATCAGGCTGCGCTGGTCCTTGGCGCCGGCCGTCGGCAACTGATGCGGATTGGCACCGGCGTCAAGCGCCTGCAATGCCGCATCGACCTGGCCGTTGTGCACGGCCTGCAACAGGGCGATATCCGGATCGAGCGATGGCGCCGCTGATTTTGCGGAGGCGGGGACCTCCGCCGCTATGCTTTCACCGGGCGCCACTGTTTTCGGCAGCGGGATGTTGACGGCCACCGCATGCCAAAGCAGCGCGAGCACACCGTAACCGAGCACCCATAGACTGGAGGCCTGCAGCCAGAATGCCCAACCGGCCCCGGCCAACAGCGCCGGTATGGCCAAGAGCAACAGCACGAAACCGGCCAAGGCCGAACGCCAGAATGCAAACCGCGGATGGCTGGCCTCGAAGGTGGGCCAGCCCTGCCGGAAGTCCTGCTGCCATTGCGCCCAGTTCGGCCAGATGCGCTGCAGACCCAGCACCACCACGCCGGCCGCGACCGACAAGGCCAGCGCCGACAGCAGACTCTGGGTCTGCTGCACGGCCTGGATCGGCCAGATCAGCAGCAGGGCCAGGCCGCACTGCAAGAGCAGCCAGGCTCCGGCAACATGCGCGATCGATTTCAGCATCGGCAGAAAGCGCCATTGCTTCGGATGTGCGCCGGCTTTCAGCAGTTCTACCATGACAGTATGAAACACGGCCAGCTTCACGGCCAGCAAAGCGAACTCAACCATCGCCGACGCCCCCGGCAACCAAGGGATCCAATACGCTTGGCGGAAACTGCAGGTGGAATCCCTGCGCATCGAGGTTGGCCCGCAGCACGGCGGCATCAACGCGCGGAAGGCGCTTTTCTGGCGCAAGTTCGAACTCGAGCACGAACTGCCAGGGCTGCAAAGGCGCGGCGATGGTTTCGGGCAGGGATGCGAAAGCGTCGGCTTTCGGCAAATACAGGTAGGTATCCGGTTTGCGCAGTGATTTGTAGACGAAAACGGGCATACGCGGTCCAAGGCCTTTGTCTCATTGTCCTCTACAACGCGCTTTCAGGAAAGCCTTTTATTATTTGGTACGCTATGGGAGTTTTCATCAAGGAATGCCACATGTCCGCCCGCCGTCTTTTGTCCCTTTCCGCCCTTGTTTTCAGTACCGCCGTTTGTGCGCAGACGCCGATCACACTCGACCAGGCCATGACCCATCCGGATTGGATCGGCACACCGGTCGAACAGGCCTGGTGGTCGGCCGATTCCGGCAGCGTGTACTACCGACAGAAGCTGACCGGCAGCCCGGTGCGCGCCACCTACCGCGTGGGCACGGATGGCGCCAGCCAACGCGTTGAGAATACGGGCTGGGCGCAGCTCGACGAAACCCAGCAGAGTTTCGACCGCAGCCGCCAGCGCGCGCTGTTCGTGCGTCAGGGCGATGTATTCCTGCGCCAGCTCGGCAGCAACAGCCTGACGCAGATTACCAAGAGCGCCGAACCTGAATCCAATCCGGTATTCGGCAGCGACGGCAGCGTCCTGTTCCAGCGCGGCAACGACTGGTTTGCTGCGCGGAACGGACTGATCGAGCCGGTGCTGCAGCTGAAGACGGAAAACGATCCGAAGAAAACTCCGCCGACCAGCGCCGCAAGCGCGCATGAGCTCCGGCTAATCGCTACCTTGGCCCGGCAAAAAGCCGAACGCGAGGCCTTGAACAAGGACCGCGATGACCGCCGTGCCGGTGACGGTAGCGGTGCGATGCCGGCCACCTACCTCGGCAGCAAGCTCGATATCTCCGGCAGCGCGCTGTCGCCGGACGGCCGCTATGCCCTGGTCACCACTACCGAAAAAGGTGCCGATGAAGGCCAGACCGGCAAGATGCCGAAGTACGTGACCGAAAGCGGCTTCGAGGAATTCGAAAACGTACGCACACGGGTCGGCCGCAATATGCCGCTGGCGCAGAAACTCTGGCTGGTCGATGTGCGTACGCAGCGCGTGCGCGAACTCGATTTTTCGGCCCTGTCCGGCATCGCCACCGATCCACTGGCGGACCTACGCAAGGCCCAGAAACTCGATTCGCTGAAAGGCAACCGGGCGGTGCGCATGGAGACACCGGCGGTATGGAGCGCCGACGGCACGCAGGTTGCGTTGATGGTGCGCGCCATCGACAACAAGGACCGCTGGCTGGTCGGCGTCGATTTCACCGGCGGCAAACTGACCGTCCGTCACCGCCTGACCGATCCGGCCTGGATCAACTGGAGCTTCAACGAATTCGGCTTCCTGCCCGACAACCGCTTCTGGTATCTGTCCGAACAGAGCGGCTACAGCCATCTGTATGTGGGTGAAGGCAAAGCTGCGAAAATGCTGACCGCCGGCAACTACGAAGCCAGCAGCGTGCAGTGGAATGCCGAGGGCAGCCAGGCCTACTTCCTGTGCAACCGGCGCTGGCCGGGTGATTACGAGGTCTGCCGCATCAATCGTGACGGTTCCGATCTTCGTGAAATGACCGCGCTTGATGGCGTCGAGGACTTCAGCCTGTCGCCGGACGGCAAACGTCTGGCCGTGCGCTACTCGGGCAGCTACCTGCCGGTGCAGCTGGCCGTGGTGGATGCCGGCAACGGCGAGACCCGGAAACTGACCGACACCCGCAGCGCGGAGTTTAAGGCGCGCAACTGGATCGAGCCGGAATACGTGCAGGTGCCGTCCAAACACGGCGCCGGGGTGATCTGGGCCAAACTGTACCGCCCGAAAAACGCCGAGGCCGGAAAAAAATACCCGATCGCGATGTTCGTGCACGGCGCCGGCTATCTGCAGAACGTAAGCGCACGTTACCCGGTGTATTTTCGCGAACAGATGTTCCACAACCTGCTGGTGCAACAGGGCTACGTGGTGCTCGACATGGACTACCGCGCCTCGGAAGGTTACGGCCGCGACTGGCGGACCGCCATCTACCGGCAGATGGGCCATCCGGAGCTGGAGGATTATCTTGACGGCGTCGATTACATGGTCGCCAATCACCAGGGCGACCGGGCCAATGTCGGCATTTACGGCGGCAGCTACGGCGGCTTCATGAGCTTCATGGCGCTGTTCCGTGCCCCGGAGGCTTTCAAGGCCGGTGCCGCGCTGCGTCCGGTTACCGACTGGACATCGTATAACCATGAATACACTTCCAACATTTTGAACACGCCGGAGCTCGACCCTGAAGCCTATAAGAAGTCCTCACCGATTGAGTATGTCGAAAACCTGAAAGGCGCGTTGCTGATCAGCCACGGCATGATGGACGACAACGTGTTCTATCAGGATTCGGTGCGGCTGTCGCAGCGTCTGATCGAAATGAAAAAGCATAACTGGACGATGGCCTCCTATCCGCTGGAACGCCACGGCTACGTGCAGCCGGAAAGCTGGTACGACCAGTACCGGCGGATCTATGAGCTGTTCGAAGCCAATCTGAAAGCGAAATGAGAAGAGGCGCCGCAAGGCGCCTTTTCTTTATGTCCAGGTAACCGGCTTTAATCGGCTTTCATCACCATGTCGGTAGCAAAAACTCCCTCGAGCTCGACCGCGAGCTCGCGTCGGCAGACCTCGCCGTGCAGATACACGATGTTTTCCGGCGGCAGGCCGCTGGCCTCGAACACCGTGCGCACCGCATGCAGGTGCTGCGGATCACGGATGTAGACGCGCAAGGCCCGGCACTGGCCGAAGGTAAACGGCTCGCCGCCGTGTTTTTCGCCTTCGTCGAGCAGGGCGCGCAGATTGCGCAGGCTTTCACGGCATTGTTCGGCCACATCACCGACATGCACCGAAGCATGGCCGACGATGCTGGCGGTGCCGGAGGCAAGCAGCAGCGGATGCGGGCTGCCGGCATCAAGCAGCGCGCCGCGCGAGAAGCCCGGCGAGACCTTGCCGTACTGGCGCGGGTACTGCCAGGCCGGGGTCTGCCGCGGATTTTCCAGGGCTATGGCCGGACGCTTGGCACTCAAGGCGATCACATGCAGGCCGTCGCGGCGGGCGGCGCCGATGGCGGTGGCGGCCGGCGGTGGATTGTTGAATTCGGCATCGACTGCCTGCGCCCGCCCGACACAGAACTGGCGGTAGCGTTCGGCGTCTTCATCGCCGAGGTTGATATCGCCGAAATAATTCCAGATGCGGATCAGAAACGGATGCGCTGAACTACGGACTTGGCGCAGCAGTTCGGCATAGGCCGCGCGGGTATCCGACACCAGATCATCGTTTTCCTGTACATGCAGGGTGGTGAAGGCGTAATCCGTGCCCATGTGCCAGCATTCGGCCGCGGTATTGCCGGCCAGAAAGGTGCAGGGCAAAGCCCCTTCACCGCGGAAGCGGAACGGCATCGCCTGGGTGCAGTCGTCACTGAAATGGATATCGGGCGGGGTGGTCGACAAGCTCATCGTGTTCATTATAAGCCCGCGGGCGCGGTATCATGGACGCAGACAATCACCGGTCCGGTCCATGAACCCTTTCGACATCGTCAGCCATTATTTACAGTCCTTTCAGGACCGCATCTGCGCCGCTCTGGAAACCAGTGACGGCCGCGTTCACTTCGCCGAAGACCGCTGGCAACGGCCGGAAGGCGGCGGCGGTCGCTCGCGGGTGCTGAAAGCCGGCGCGGTATTCGAACAGGCTGGCGTCGGTTATTCGGAAGTATCCGGCAATACCCTACCCGCTTCGGCCACCGCACACCGTCCGGAACTGGCCGGTGCGCCGTGGAAAGCGGTCGGCGTGTCGCTGGTCATCCATCCGGAAAATCCGTATGTGCCGACCTCGCACGCCAATGTGCGTTTCTTCCAGGCCACCCCCGAAGGGTGCGAGCCGATCTGGTGGTTTGGCGGCGGTTTCGACCTGACTCCATTCTATCCGTTCGATGAAGACATCCGCCACTGGCACACGGTGGCGCATGATCTTTGCGCGCCGTTCGGCCCGAGCCGTTATGCCGAGCATAAGGCCTGGTGCGATAAATACTTCTTTCTGAAGCACCGCAACGAAACCCGTGGCGTCGGCGGCCTGTTCTTCGACGATTTCAACGCCAATGGCTTCGAGAAAAGTTTCGATTACCTGCGCGCGGTCGGTGACGGTTTCATCGATGCCTACATTCCGATTGTAGAACGCCGAAAAAACACGCCCTACGGCGAACGCGAACGCGAATTCCAGCTGTACCGGCGCGGGCGTTATGTGGAATTCAACTTAGTCTGGGACCGCGGCACCCTGTTCGGTCTGCAAAGCGGTGGCCGTACCGAAAGCATTTTGATGAGCCTGCCGCCGCGCGTGCGTTTCGAATATCAATACGCGCCGGAAGCGGGAAGTGCCGAGGCGAAGCTTAACGAGTATTTAGTAGCAAGGGATTGGTTGAAAGAGTTTGAGTAAAGTGAAGGCCTAGCTTACAACGCATCTCCATCCAGCTCACCGGTACGGATGCGCACCACGCGCTCGAGTTCGTATACGAAGATCTTGCCGTCACCGATCTTGCCGCTGTTGGCCGAAGTCTGGATGGCTTCCACCACGCGTTCGAGTTGGTCGGAGGCGACCGCCACTTCGAGTTTAATCTTGGGCAGGAAATCGACCACGTATTCGGCGCCGCGGTACAGCTCGGTATGGCCTTTCTGGCGTCCGAATCCCTTTACTTCCGTCACTGTCACGCCGGTCACACCGACCTCGCTGAGTGCTTCACGCACGTCATCGAGTTTGAACGGCTTGATGATGGCCATCACCATTTTCATAGGAATCTCCCGATTTATCCTCAGCATAGCGAAAATCCCGCGAAACCGGTGGGCTTTCCCACTGAATTATAGGAAAATAACTTGGCGTTTCGCCAGAAAGGATGACAGACCCGCCCCGGGCCGGCCGGCACACTGAGCGAAACCCATACGGAGCACCACCCATGATCGATCTCGCCGCCATTGATGATTTGGCCCGCCGCCTCAGCAACCTGGTGCCGCCCGGCATGCAACAGGCCCGTGAAGACCTTGAACAGAACATCAAAGCCACGTTGCAGATGAGTCTATCCAAGCTCGATCTGGTCACCCGCGAGGAATTCGACGTGCAGCGTGCGGTGCTGTTGCGCACCCGCGAAAAGATGGACGCGCTGGAACGCACCATCGAACAACTGGAAGCCCGTCTGCGTTCGCAGGACGCCGACAAATAATCCATCCCCACGGGGTTTCCCATGTCTCTTGCACTGGTCCACAGCCGGGCTAAATCCGGCGTGCAGGCCCCGGCTGTGCGCGTTGAGGTGTATCTCGCCGCCGGCTTGCCTGTCCTCAATATGGTCGGTCTGCCGGAAGCGGCGGTGCGCGAAAGCCGCGACCGTGTGCGCGCCGCCATCTCCTGCGCGCAGTTGGAGTTTCCCAATCGGCGCATCACGGTCAATCTGGCGCCGGCCGATCTGCCCAAAGACGGCGGCCGTTTCGATCTGCCGCTTGCGCTCGGCATTCTGGCGGCCAACGGCGCCATCGATCCGCAGGCGCTGAACGACTATGAATTCATCGGCGAGCTGGCACTGACCGGCGAACTGCGTGCCATTGATGGCGTATTGCCGGCCGCTCTCGCGGCCAAACAAGCCGGACGCCGGATGATCGTGCCGCTCGGCAATGCCGCTGAAGCCGGGCTGGCGCGCGGGGAACACCTGTATACCGCCCGCACGCTGATGGAGGTAGTGCATCATCTGCGTGGCGAGCGACCGTTGCCGAAAGCAGCCGGTGCTTTCGATTTCATCGACGCCCCGATGCCGGACATGGCCGATGTCCGAGGTCAGCACAGCGCACGTCGGGCCATGGAGATCGCGGCGGCCGGTGGCCACCATATGCTTTTGATCGGCTCGCCCGGCTGCGGCAAAACCCTGTTGGCTTCGCGCCTGCCGGGCATTCTGCCGCCGGCCTCGGATGAAGAGGCCATCGAAAGCGCGGCCATCGCCTCGGTGTCCGGCAAAGGCCTCGATCTGACCCGCTTCCGGCAACGCCCGTTCCGCAGCCCGCACCACACATCGAGTGCGGTTGCACTGGCCGGTGGCGGCACCCAGCCCAAACCTGGCGAAATCTCGCTGGCGCATCAAGGGGTGCTGTTTCTCGATGAATTGGCCGAATGGGACCGCAAAAGCCTGGAAGTGTTGCGGCAGCCCCTGGAATCGGGCACGGTCAGCATTTCACGCGCCGCCACCAGCGCGGAATTTCCGGCCCGCTTCCAGTTGGTGGCGGCGATGAACCCATGCCCTTGCGGCTGGTTCGGCGACAGCTCGGGCCGTTGTCGCTGCAACCCGGATGCTATCGAACGCTACCGCGGGAAGCTTTCCGGCCCCCTGTTGGACCGCATCGACATTCACTTGGCGATGACGCGTCTGAGCCATGAAGAGCTGCATCTGAACGCGCCCTTGGGTGAGCCCAGTTCCGTCATCCGTCAGCGAGTGATTGCGGCCCGCGCTCTGCAGATGCAACGCAGCGGCGTCAGCAATGCCCATCTGTCCCAGGCCGATCTGAAAACACACTGCCAACTGAATTCAGGTAATCAGGAACTGCTCGACAAAGCCATGAATTCACTCCAGCTGTCGGCACGGGCCACCTATCGGATTCTGCGTGTGGCCCGCACCATTGCCGATCTGGCGGCCAGCCCGACCATTGGCACCCCGCACCTGGCCGAGGCCATTCAATACCGGCAACTCGACCGTGCCTTGAGCGTTCCAAAACGCCGTTCGTGACTCATGGGCTGGCAATTCCCTTTCATATGGCTAAAATGACGCCATGAATAAGAATCATTCTCCCTTTGCGGTCGATGCCATGGTGGCACAGTCGGAAGCCGCCGCCGAACTGTTGAAGGCCATCGCCAACGCGCAACGGCTGCGCATCCTGTGCATGCTGATCGAGGGCGAGATGAATGTGTCACAGCTGAACCAGCGCTTGTCTCTCAGCCAATCCGCGTTGTCGCAGCATCTGGCGGTGCTGCGTGAAAAAAATCTGGTCAGTTTCCGGAAAAATGCGCAAACTGTCATCTACCGCGTTGCCGAAGGGCCGGCCACCGCCATCATCCAGACCCTTCACGACACGTATTGTCCCGCCCATATAAACACCGCGCGCGGCCATACGTGATACCGAAATTTCTCAAAAGGATGTTCGCCATGCCCCTATCCGTGCCGGTGAAAGAAGCCGCTGAACGTCATCAGAATGGCGCCACGCTGGTCGATGTGCGGGAGACCGATGAGTTCGAAGCGGTGTCGGCGCCCGGCGCGATCAACGTACCGCTGTCGCTGATCCAAAAGCATGGCAAAAAAGCGTTTACCAAAGCCGGTGTGGACCCTGAAACGGATGGCCTGCTCGTTATCTGCCGCAGTGGCGGCCGAAGCGCAATGGCCTGCCAGCTCATCGGCGCACAGGCCATCAATGTCGAAGGCGGTATGCTGGCCTGGGTCACTGCCGGGCTGCCGACCTCCTGATGACGCACGTGCACGGCACGTGTCTTTGCGGCGCATTGACGTTTACCGCCGCGTTGCCCACGTTGTGGGTTGCACACTGCCACTGCACGCTGTGCCAGAAAAATGCCGGTGCCGCATTCGTCACATGGGCCGGATTTTCCGAAGCGGATGTCACCATAGGCGATGATGCTGACGCATTGCGCTGGTACAGCGCTACGGAAAACGCTTACCGCGGCTTCTGCGAAAACTGCGGATCGACGGTATTCTTCAAATCGGCACGTTGGCCTGGCGAACTGCACATCACAGCAGTGAATTTCACCGAGGCGCTAGACCGTGAACCACAAGCGCATGTGAACTGGGAAACGCACCAGCCTTGGCTGCATTTCAACGACGGCCTACCTCGTCAGCCGACATGAAAAAAGGGATGGCCGGAGCCATCTCTTTTTTAGGCCAAGCAAAAAGACTTTTTTAAGCATCGACTTGCGCGGCCGGGCTCGAATGCGGCATGCAGATTCCCCGTAGAAGCTCCAGCGCATCCTCGTCCAAAAGCACCCGGGCTGCCGATTCGGGCTCAACCTGGATCTAAAGGCGGGTCAGAGGCTGTTTCTGGGCGAGGTCATGGCGGTCTCCTTTGCCAAGACCGTAGATCTCGAATTAATATTTGACAAATTAAATATATTAAAGAATAATATTAACAATTGTTATAGATATAGGAATAACGGGGAAAATCATGACAAAAGCACCGAAGAAAAAAGCCCAGCCGCGGTTTTATTACAAGGGTGACCGCCTGAAACCCCTGCGCGCCTTTTGCCAAACCGCCCGCCTGGGCTCGGTGTCGCGGGCGGCCGAGTCCCTGTTTCTCAGCCAACCGGCGGTGACCTTGCAGCTGCAGGCCCTGGAGCGCGAATTCGGCACCCGCCTATTCGAACGCTTTGGCCGGCGCTGGACCCTGACCCAGGAGGGAGCCGCCTTGTACGATCTGGCCCGCCCCTTGGTGGAAGGGCTGGACCGCATTGACAAGGACTTCCAAGAAAAGGTCGGTAATCAGGAAACGGCGGAGCTGCACATCGCCGCCGGGAGTTCGACGATTTTGTATCTTCTTCCTGAAATTGTGTCTAAATTCCGCGAAAACCACCCTAAAGTACAGTTATTTCTGCATAACGTGACAGGGCAGGACGGCCTCGGCCTGCTCCGCAATGACGGTTGCGATCTGGCGGTGGGTTCGGTGCTGGATGTGCCGGGCGATTTGGTCTACAACCCGGCCTACAGCTTCGACCCGATGCTGATCATGGCCAAAGACCATCCTTTGGCCAAAAAAGACAGTATCAAACTGGCCGATCTGTCGCCCTTCGGCTTGATTCTGCCGCCGAAACGCCTGAGCACCTGGCGGCTGGTGGATCTGGTGTTCCAGAAAAACCGGGTGCCCTACACCGTCGCCTTGGAAGTGGGCGGCTGGGAGGTGATCAAACAATACGTGGCCATGGGTCTGGGCATCTCAATTGTCACCGGCATCTGCTTGAATGCGCAAGATCAGGAACGTTTGGTGGCGCGCAACATGAAGGAATATTTTCCCTCGCGCAGTTATGGCGTGGTGATGCGTAAAGGCAAACTGCAGTCGCCGGCGGCACAGGCTTTTGCGGAGCTGGTCAAACCGGGCACGATTCCGTCATGCGGCCATTTCGAAAACGGCCACTCGGAACGCTGAGGCTTATTGCGCGGGCGCACACACCGGATCGCGGCCGAGCATTTTATCCATGCGGCTCTGCACCTCGCACACCGGCGCAGAAGGGGGCTTCGGGCGTTTGGCCTCCTGTGCCACCAGCTGTGCTTTCTGCCATTCGGCGATACGGGCACGAATCTGTGGCAGCACCGCCTGGGCGGCGCGTTCGCCTTCCAGAATGGCCTGATGCCGTTGTTCGAATTCGGCCGGACCGATGGCGGCCACACGCGGGCGGATGATCACTTCGGCGCGGGCCAACTCCTGCTCACCGAGTTTCTGGCCCATGATCGCTACCGACTGGTTGACGATGCCGAGCATGCCATCGGGCGTCTTGCCGTTGGCTTTGCTGGAAATGTCGACGGCAATCACCAGATCGGCACCGAGTTGGCGTGCGGCATCCACCGGCACCGGGCTGACCACGCCGCCATCGACATAGGTTTTGCCGCCGATCTTGACCGGCTCGAACACCCCGGGAATGCTGCTTGACGCGCGCACCGCCTGACCGGCGTTGCCGCGGTTGAACACCGTGCGCTGGCCGTTTTCCAGCTGCGTGGCCACGGCCGCGAACGGTTTGGGCAGACGCTCGATCGGCTTGCCGCCGATCTGACCGTTCACGTAATCCTGAAGCTTCTGGCCTTTGACCACGCCGCCGGAAAAAAGACTGACATCGCGGATGGCCGACTCATCAAGCGCCACGGCGCGTTGCTGCAGACGGTAAGGATCCATGCCACTGGCATACAGCACGCCGACCACACTGCCGGCGCTGGTGCCGGCCACGACTTCAGGCCGGATGCCGTTGGCTTCCAATATCTTGATCACGCCGATATGCGCGAAGCCCTTCGCGGCACCGCCGCCGAGCGCCAGACCGATGCGGATTTTCGGCAAAGGTGCCGGCTTCGGTGCGGTGACTACCGTGGGCGGCACGGTCTTGGGCGGCGGCGTGCTGCTGCAGGCAGCCAGCAGCACCAAGGACAGAAAGAAGACGAATCGGGACATGCGCCGAAGTGTAGCATGCAGGCGAGCGACGGCATTTCCCCAAGCGGCCGGCACCGGCGTAAAATACAGCATCCATTCATCCAGAATCCGGCCATGAGCACCGATACCCCGCCTGACCGCCTTGCCCTCGACAACCGCAGCCCGTATTTCAACGAGGCTGCGCTCGACCGCGGCATCGGCGTACGTTTCAAAGGCGTGGAATACACCAATGTCGCCGAGTACTGCGTATCGGAAGGTTGGATCCGGCTGCCGGTCGGCAAATCGCTTGACCGTCGCGGCAACGCCATGACCTTCAAACATATCGGCCCGGTGGAAGTCTGGTATCTGACCTGAGCCTGATCGGTTGTTAAAAAAATACCGCCCTTCCGGGCGGTATTTTTTTTTCTGTGAGTGCTTTTATTTCTGTTTATCGATCCACTGCTGGACCCGGCGTTCAAGCAGGGCCATCGGCATGCTGCCGCCGGTCAACACTACGTCATGAAAGGCCTTCAAATCGAATTTCGGACCGAGCTGCTTTTTGGCGTTATCGCGCAGTTCGAGTATTTTATTCATGCCGACCTTGTAGGCCAGCGCCTGTCCGGGCATCACCAGATAGCGTTCGATTTCAGCAACGACGTCGGTTTCCGGCATGCCGGTTTTATCCAGCATGTAGGCAATGGCCTGCTCGCGGGTCCAGCGCTTTTCATGCATGCCGGTATCCACCACCAGACGCACGGCTCGGAACATTTCCGCCTGCAGACGGCCGAGGTTATCGAGCGGCGCTTTTTGGAAACCGGCCTCCCAGGCCAGACGTTCGGAATAGAGGGCCCAGCCTTCGGCATAGGCGGTAAACGGCAGCACCTTGCGGAAAATCGGCACGCCGGACAGTTCCTGCTGGATGGCAATCTGGAAATGGTGTCCGGGAATGCCTTCATGATAGGCCAGCGTGCGCATTCCGAATTTGGCGACTTCACCGGTGTTGCGCAGGTTGATGTAGAAAACGCCGGGCCGCGAACCGTCGAAAGCGGGCGGGTTGTAGTAGGCGGCGGGCGCAGTGGCTTCGCGGAAAACCGGAACGCGTTCGACCTTGACGCCGGTTTTCGGACGCACGTTGAAATACGGCGTCAGGCCCTTGTCGATGTCGTCAATGATGGTCTGGAAATCATCGATGATCTGCTGACGGCCAGCATCGGTATTGGCATAAAGCTGGTCGGGGCGCTTGGAGATGCCCTGCACGCGCGCGCCGACCGAACCGAGGGTCAGGCCTTCCGCCTGCAGGATGATTTCCATTTCAGCTTCAATCCGCGCCACTTCGGAAAGACCGAGCTGGTGCACTTCATCCGGCGTCTTGTCGGTGGTGGTATGCATCTTTACGGCATAGGCATAAAACGCCTTGCCATCCGGCAGGGCCCAGACCCCGTGATTGCCCGTGGTTTTCGGCAGCAACTGTTCATAATAGGCAATGAATTTGCCATATGCCGGATACACTTTGTCACGGATGGCCGCCTCGGTTTCCGCCAGTATGGCTTTGCGCTGATCGGCGCTGATGGCTTTTTCTCCAGCCTTGTCGATTTTTTCGACCAACGAGGTATACAGGATGTTCTTGGTCGGCTCGGCCGCCGCGAATGCGCGCATTTCCTTCAACACCTTTTCCACAACGAAGGTCGGCGGCGTGATGTTCTCCCGTTCGCGGACCTGCAAGCCTTCCATGACCTGCGCAACCATGACCGGGGCCTTGCCCAGACGTGCAAGATAGTCTTCCGCTTCGGACGGCGTACCTACCGGATGCTGCGTGGCCATGAAGGTCGGAAATTCATTCTGAATGCCGAAAAGCTGGTTCAGCGGGTAATTGTGGTGCGCGTACTTCTCGCCCTCGACCTGCAGGGCCAGGAAATATTCGAGCATGTCGTAATTCAAGGCGTCGGCCTCGTTCATGCCGGCACGGTCGTATCGGCGAAGCGTTTTCAGATCGGCGCGCACTTTTTCCTGCAGTTTCTTTTCCTGGGCCAGACTCTGGTCGGTCAAATCGTCGCTGTACCAATCCATCCAGCTGGGCAGCATGCGCATCGAGCTCATCATCTGCGGATCCTGGAAACCGTACTCCATGAATACCCGGTCATAGAACCAGTTTGGCTTGATGGGCTTGAACCAAATGCTGTGAATCAGCAACAAAGCCAAGGCGGCGAGCAATAGCAGGAATAGGCGGAAAACCCAGCGGAATGCGGTACGCATGATATGTCCTCGGAAGCAAAGACCCATCCTAGCCTCCGCTCCCGGTCCTGTAAAGGCGCATTAGGTGCCAGTGCAGCAGATAGCGTTCAGACACCGCGGTGTTTGCCCTGATACGGCGCGTACCAGGCCTTGATGGCGGCGATGTCGGCGGCCATGTTATCGCTGAGATGGAACACCCGGCCGACGCCGATGGTTTTGCTTGGATAATCGAAGTAAACGCATACCACCGGCACGTCGGCTTTTTTCGCGATTTTCCAAAATCCGGTCTTCCACTGCGTCACCGCGCGGCGGGTGCCCTCGGGCGCAAGCACGAACCACATGCGATCGGCGGAAATCATCTGCTCGGCGACCTGATTGGCGATACCGCCGGGATTGGCGCGGTTGACCGGAATGCCTCCCAGCCATTTGAGCAGGCTGCCCAGTGGCCAGAAAAATACTTCCTGTTTGCCCATGAACACGATATGCAGATCCATCGCCACTTTCGCGATCAGGCCATGGATGGCGTCCCAGGCCGAGGAATGCGGGGCGCCGACCACCACCATTTTTTTCAGATCCGGCCATTCACCAACCATCTTCCAGCCGCTGATCGACAGCAGGCGTTCAGCCAAGCGGCGCAACCAGGGCGGCGTGTTGGCGGGCGGGGCATTGGGCGGCAGCGGCAGTACGTTCGACATCAGTCCTCGCTGGCGCCGGGGGTCTGACGCTGCTGCTTGAGTGTGCCATGCGCCCTTTTGTTTTCCAAGCGCCGGCGCTGCGAGGCGCGCGTGGGTTTGGTGGCCATCCGCGGCTTCGGCGGCTCCAGTACCGAGCGCACCAGCGCCGCCAGGCGTTGGCGGGCATCTTCGCGGTTCTGCTCCTGGCTGCGGAAGCGCTGGGCCTGGATGATGATTTCGCCGGATTCGGTAATGCGCTGGTCGCGCTTTTTCGCCAGGCGCTGCTTGACCGCATCCGGCAGCGCGGCGCAGGCCCAGATGAAAAAACGCAGCTCGATGGCGGTCGACACTTTATTGACGTTCTGTCCGCCCGGACCGCTGGAGCGGATCGCGCGTTCGGTGATGTCCTGTTCGGGAATGACGATGCGTTCGTTGACCGCAATCATGCCGGCACCGGCAAGCCGAAGAAGGCGCGGCCGGTGGCGGTGCTGGCGGCGGCGGTCTGTTCCGGGGTTTCACCGCGGCCACGCGCCAGCTCTTCGACGATGTGCTTAAGGTACATCGGTTCGTTGCGGCGATGCGAAGGCATCGGCCGGACCGTGCGCGGCAGCAGATACGGCGCGTCGGTTTCAATCATCAGGCGGTCGGCCGGAATGTTCTTGACGATGTCGCGCAGATGGCCGCCGCGGCGCTCATCGCACAGCCAGCCGGTGATGCCGATGTAGAAATCAGCATCGAGGCAATCGAACAGCTCTTCGCGCGTGCCGGTGAAACAATGCACCACGGCCGGGCCGATGCGGCCCTCGAATTCCTTCATCACACCCATGAAATCGGCATGGGCATCGCGCTGGTGCAGGAACAGCGGTTTGCCGAGCTCGGCCGCCAGCTCAAGCTGCCATTCGAACGCGCGGCGCTGTGCGGGGCGCGGGGCCAGATCGCGGAAATAATCCAGGCCGCATTCGCCCACCGCCCGCACCTCGGGATGGGCATGCAAGGCGCGCATTTCGGCCATGCCCTCGGCGGTCACTTCCAGCGCATGATGCGGATGTACGCCGGCGGTGGCATACAGAAATCCGGGGTGCGCCTGTGCCAGCGCCAGCGCTTTCGGCGAGCCCTCGCGGGAGGCACCGGTCACCACCATCTGCGAAATGCCGGCCGCACGCGCACGCGTCAAGACCTCGTCGAGATCGTGGTCGAAGCTTTCATGGCCGAGGTTGGCACCGATGTCGATCAATTCCATGCCGCTATTGTACCGTTGCAGGCACACGGCAAGCGGTCCGGCGAGCGCATACAATAGCCGTATGCCCGATTTCCCGATCCAGACCCTGCTGCCGGACATTCTCGACGCGCTGGCGAAACACCCGCGTCTGGTCCTGGAAGCGCCGCCCGGCGCGGGTAAAACCACGCAGGTTCCGCTGGCCCTGCTGAACGCTCCCTGGCGCGATGGCCGGAAAATCCTGATGCTGGAACCCCGTCGCGTCGCCGCACGCGCGGCTGCCGGCTTCATGGCCCAGCAGATCGGCGAGGCGGTTGGGCAACGCATCGGTTACCGTATCCGTTTCGAATCCAGGGTTTCCGCGGCCACTGAAGTTGAAGTGCTGACCGAAGGTCTGCTGACCCGGCGCATCCAGGACGATCCGATGCTGGACGATGTGGCGGCGATCCTGTTCGATGAATTCCACGAACGTCATCTGGCCGGCGACCTCGGTCTGGCCATGACCCGCGACATCCAACAGCAGCTGCGTCCGGATCTGCGGCTTGTGGTGATGTCGGCCACGCTCGACGGTGAGCGTCTGGCCACACAACTCGACGCACCGCGCCTGAGCAGCGAAGGCCGTAGTTTTCCGGTTGAAATCACACACTTTCCGGCGCGCAAAGACGAAGCCCTGGTCGCGCAATGCCGGCGTGCCGTGGAACAGGTCCTGCAGCAGCATCCGGGCGATGTGCTGGTGTTTCTGCCCGGGCGCCGCGATATACAGAGTCTGCAGGATGCGCTGATGCCCTTGGCCTCGGCGCAGCTGGAAGTGCTCGCATTGCATGGCGATCTTCCGGTTGAACAGCAGAGCCGCGTTCTGCTGCCGGCCGGCAACGGCATCCGGCGCGTGGTGGTGGCCAGCAATGTCGCCGAATCCAGCGTGACTTTGCCGGGCGTGCGCGTGGTCATCGATTCCGGGCTGGCGCGTGAACCGCGTTTTGATCCGAACTCGGGCTTCAGCCGCTTGCAGACAGTAGCGATTTCACAGGCCTCGGCCGATCAACGCAGCGGACGCGCCGGACGCGTCAGTAGCGGCTGGAGTTACCGGCTATGGCCGGCCTCGCAACGCCTGGAACCGATGCGCCGCGCGGAAATCCAGCACGGCGAATTGAGCAGCTTGGCGCTCGAACTGGCGGCCTGGGGCGGAACGGAGCTGCCCTTCGTCGATCCGCCGCCGACCGGCGCCCTGCAAGCGGGGCGTGATTTGCTGATTGCGCTGGGCGCACTCGATGGCGATCGGCGCATCACCGCGCTCGGCCGACGCATGCTCGGCTTGGGTACGCATCCGCGCCTGGCCGCGATGTTGCTGGCCGTGCATGACGACAGCGAAAAAGCCCTGGCCTGCGATCTGGCCGCACTGATCGAAGCGCGTGATCCGTTGATCGGTTACCGTCGCGAGGATTGGCAGTCGCGTTGGCAGGGCTTGGCCGATTTACGCGCCCGCCGCCCGTTGCATGGCGCCAGCAGCAGCGGCCTGAAACTGATTGATGCCGCATCGGCACAATGGCGTCGCCGACTGCGCTGCAAAACCTTGCCGCCGGCATCGGTGCCGGCGCATGCACTCGGCGATGTGCTGCTGCATGCGTTTCCCGACCGCATCGGCAAACAACACGAACACGACCCGCTGCGCTATCAATTAGCCAGCGGCAAAATGGCGCGCATTCATGCCGATAGTGCCTTGTATGGCGAATCCTGGCTGTGTGCCAGTGAACTGAAATTCGACGCCAAGGAAGCGTTGATTCTGCGGGCCACGCCGCTCGATGTGCACCGTCTCGAACAGGATTTTCCGGAACGCTTCATCAGTAGCGATAGCGTGCGTTGGGATGAGCGCAGCAATGCCCTGATTGCCCGCCGTGAACGTCGCTTTGATCAGATCGTGCTGTCCAGCCAGTCCGGCGGCAAAGTGGATCCCGAGCAGGCCGCCGCCGCGCTATGCGCCTTGGTGCGCCTGAAGGGTCTGCACATCCTGCCCTGGACCGAGAAGGCGCAGCAATTCCGGTTGCGGGTCTGCCGTCTGCGCGAATGGCTACCGGAACTGCCACTGCCGGATTTATCGGAACCGGCGCTGCTGGCCACACTGGAAGATTGGCTGCAGCCGGCGCTGCGCGGCAAATCGCGCCTGGACAGTCTGGACGCGGCAGCACTGGGCGATGCGCTTTACGGGCTTTTCGATTGGAACACGCGCCAGCAGATCGACCGGCTGGCGCCGACGTCACTGAAGGTGCCATCCGGCATTGAGCGCACGATTGCCTATGCCGAAGACGGTCCGCCGGTATTGGCAGTCAAACTGCAGGAACTGTTCGGTCTGGCCGAATCGCCGCGCATTGCCGACGGCTTTGTGACGGTGATGCTGCATCTGCTTTCCCCGGGCGGCAAGCCGCTGCAGATCACCCAGGACTTGAAGAATTTCTGGAACAGCACCTATGCACAAGTGCGCAAGGAAATGAAAGGCCGTTATCCGCGCCACCCTTGGCCGGAAGACCCGTGGAATGCACCGGCCACCCACCGCGCCAAGCCACGGGGAACCTGATCGGCTGAATGCTCACTCGTTGCGGCCTCAACAAAAACCCGCCGATGGGCGGGTTTTTTATTCATCCGGCTTCGCTGCGCCATTGCCCCGGCGCCAAGCCGTCAAGCCGGTGTGGGCCCACCGAGATGCGCACCAGGCGAAGACAGGGCAGACCGACCGCGGCGCACATGCGGCGCACCTGCCGATTGCGGCCTTCCTTGATGGTCAGTTCCAGCCAGGATTCCGGCAGGCTCTTGCGGAACCGTACCGGCGGATCGCGCGGCCACAGCCAATCGGGTGCTTTTTCGAGCAGGCGTGCGGTGGCAGGTTGGGTCGGTCCGTCGTTCAGCACCACACCAGCGCGCAGCTGGGCCAGATGGGTTTCATCGGCCACGCCTTCAACCTGCACCAGATAGGTTTTCGGCCATTTGAATTTCGGCGACGAAATTTGGGCGATGCGGGCGCCGTCGTCGGACAGCAGCAACAGGCCTTCGGAATCGATGTCGAGCCGTCCGGCGGCATACACATCCTGCGGCAAGCCGAACCCTGCCAGCGTCGGCCGCGGTGGCCTGCTTTGGTCGGTGAATTGCGTCAGCACGCCGTAGGGCTTGTTGAAAGCGATTAACATAAGCCAGTGTAACCGCAAAAAGAGCTGGCCCGCCGATGATTTCCGTACATCCCCTGAAACGCCTGCGCCGTTTCGCCGAACCCTACCGCACGGCGATACGCCGTGGCGTGCTGTATTCGGTGCTGAACAAGGCGTTCGACGTGCTGCCGGAAATCCTGATCGGCGTCGCAGTCGATGTGGTAGTCAACCAGCGCGAATCGTTTCTGGCGCGCCTGGGCATTGCCGATCCGATGCATCAGCTCTGGGTGCTGGTCGGTCTTACCGTGGTGGTGTGGGTCTGCGAATCGCTGTTTGAATACCTGCATCGTCTGGTCTGGCGCAATCTCGCGCAGAATCTGCAGCATGATCTGCGCCTCGAAGCGTATTCACACATCCAGCGCCTGCCGCCGGACTTCATCCAGGAAGAGCGTTCCGGACGCTTGATGGCGGCACTGAATGAAGACGTCAACCAGATCGAACGCTTCCTCAACACCGGCGCCAACGACCTGATTCAGGTCGGTGTGTCTTCGCTTCTGGTCGGCGCGGTGTTCTTTTCGCTCACCGCCAGCACCGCGGTGTTGGCCCTGCTGCCGATTCCGCTCATCCTGTTCGGCACCTTCTGGTTCCAGAAGCGCCTGTATCCGCGTTATACCGCGGCGCGCGAAGCCGCCGCGGGCGTGTCCAACCGGCTGGCCAATAACCTGCAGGGCATGAGCACCATCCAAGCCTATACCGCCGAAAACTTCGAGGCCGAACACCTGCGCGCGGCCAGCGACGGCTTCCGCAAACACAATCGCGATGCGATCCGCTATTCGGCGGCAATCACCCCGGTGATCCGCATGGCGATTCTGGCCGGCTTCGTGATGACCCTGCTGTACGGCGGCTCACTGGTACTCAAGGGTGAACTCGGGGTCGGCAGTTATTCGGCGCTGGTCTATCTGACCCAACGCCTGTTGTGGCCGATGACGCGTCTGGCCGATATGACCGATCTGTACCAGCGGGCTATGGCCTCGGTCGACCGGGTCATGGATCTGCTGGACATCGCGCCGACAGCCGACGGAACGGTGGTGGTGAAAACACCCGTGCGCGGTGCGCTCACGTTCGATGCGGTCAGCTTCGCCTACGGCGCCACGCCGGTGCTGCACAGCGTCAGCCTGAACATTCCTGCCGGCGCCACTATCGCACTGGTCGGCGTTACCGGTAGCGGCAAAAGCACGCTGATCAAACTGGCCCTCGGTTTCATTGAAGCACAATCCGGTGAAATCCATTTCGACGGCGAGGATCTGCGCATGCTGTCGAAATCCTCACTGCGCGCCGCCATCGGTTACGTCGCTCAGGAATCGTTCCTGACCGACGGCTCTGTGGCGGAAAACATCGCGTACGGACAACTTCCTGATCCGGAACGGGTGCGCAAGGCGGCGATCGCTGCCGAAGCGCACGGCTTCATCAGTGCACTGCCAAACGGCTACGACAGCCCGGTCGGTGAACGCGGCAGTCTACTGTCCGGCGGCCAGCGCCAGCGTATCGCGCTGGCCCGGGCACTGTACAAAAATCCGGCCCTGCTGATTCTGGACGAGGCGACTTCGGCGGTGGATAACGAAACCGAAGCGGCCATCCAGCGCTCGCTGACACGGCTGAATCACAGCCGATCCTGCCTGATCGTGGCGCACCGGCTGTCGACCGTGCGTTTCGCCGATTGCATCCACGTGCTGGATGGCGGCCGGATCGTCGAGTCCGGCACGCATGATGAGCTGCTCAAACAAAACGCCGCTTACACGGCGCTTTGGAAACTGCAGACCGGCGAAACGGTTTAGGGTTTCACGAAACGCAGGGTCATGCGGTCGCTTTCACCGATGGCTTGGTATTTGGCACGATCCTTATCGCCCTGGCCGTAGGTCGGCGGCAAGGTCCAGACACCGCCCGGATAATCCTTGGTGTCGTTCGGGTTGGCATTCACTTCGCTGCGGGCATCCAGCTTGAAACCGGCCTGGGTCGCCAATGCGATGACTTGCGCTTCGGAAACGTATCCGGACCTGTCGTCTTCGGCCACGTCCTTGGCGGCGCGGTGTTCGACCACGCCGAGCGTGCCGCCTTTTTTCAGCACCGCGAAGAAACCGGCGAACATGCTTTCGGCCTGCTTGGCCATGCGCCAGTTGTGCACGTTTCGGAAGGTCAGCACGGCATCGGCCGAGCCGGGCGCGCCGAACTCCGGCTTGGCCGGATCATATTCATGTAGCGCGGCTTTGCCGTAGATTTCGGGCTTGGCGGCGAACTTGTCGCGCAGGGCCTGGTTCTGTTTCGCGTAATAGGCTTTCGAACTTTCCTTTTCGATCACGGCCGGGCTGGTGACTGCACCGGTGTAGCTGCCGTGTTTGGTGGCATATGGGGCGATGATTTCGGAATACCAGCCGCCGCCCGGCGAGATTTCGATGACCTTGCTGTGCGGGGTAATGCCGAAGAACATCAGGGTTTCCAGCGGATGGCGGTATTGATCGCGGGCCGTGTTTTTCGGATCGCGCCAATCGCCTTTAAGGATTTGCTGCAGCATCTCGCGGTGATGTGCGGCCATCATTTCCGGCGTCATGCCTTTTTCATGGTCCATGCCTTTGCCGTCCATCGGCATGTCGCAGGCCTTCTTGCCGTCGCCGTGATCCATGCCGCACATCGCCTTGGGTGCGGTCTCGGCCGCGGGCGCGGCGGCATGGTCGTGTTGGGCAAAGGCGTTGGCAGTGGCCAGCAGGCCGGTAGCGGTAAGCAGATATAACGGTTTCATGGCAATCCCCAGTTGAATGAACAAGGCAGACAGTCTAGCGAATTTCGCGGCTTTCCGTCAGGGCTGCGGTGGATGCAGTTTGCCGCCGGTAAAGATTTCATTGGGTTTTTGGAACTAGGCCACAGCACGACCTTCTTCGGACCTAAGACAACCAATTGGCGCGTATCTAACGGGCCGGCTTTGCGGCCCCGCACGCCGGCGCGAAAGTCCAGCACAGGGCGTCGGGCAGAGCCGTGCGCCAGGCCGCTTCGTTGTGACCGGCTTTGGCGGCGGCGGCGAACTGCAGTGCCGAGGTGGCCGGCAACGTGGCCTTCCAGCGCACGGCCATCGCTTCGGCATCGGACAGCATGTCATCGCCCTCGGAGCCGCCGACATAAACGTACACGCGCTGTCCGGGCTGCAGAGGCGTTATTGCGGTCTCTTGGGCGATGGCGGGGGAAAACCAATAGCTGGGCGAAAAAACCAAGGCGCGGCCAAATACCTCCGGGTGGCGCATCACGGCCGCATGCGCCATCAATCCGCCCATGGAGCTGCCAACAATGACGGTGGTAGCGGCTTCCGTCTGTGTCCGGTAGCGTGCATCCACCGCCGGCTTCACTGCACCGATGAGATCGGCCAGATAGGCTTCACCCCTGGCGGGCGCGAACTCGGAATGAGACCACACGCTGAGCTCCTGCATGCGCGCTTCGCCGCCATGGTCGATGGCGACGGCAATCACCGCCAGACCATGCTTTTCATACAAGCCGTCGAGCACTTCATCAACGCCCCATTCACCGGCATAGCTGGTCGCGGCGTCGAATACATTCTGCCCGTCCATGAAGTACACGACCGGATAACGGCAGTCCTTGCAGTCGGCATAATCCGGCGGCAGGTACACGCGCACGGTGCGGTCAACGCCCAGCGCCGGCAGCGCCAAGCCGAAGGTTTCGAAACGCTGCAGTTCGGCCACCGATGTGGGGCGCGGCTGTGCCTCCGGCGTCTGCTGGCGCATGAGCAGAAAGGCAACGGCAGCAGCAATCAATGCGCCGGCCAACAGGCCAACAAGGGCGTAGCGCAGTGCGGTGGATTTCATGGTCTGATTTAAACCGCCGCCAACACCGCATTCAAGGTAGTGCTGGGGCGCAGTGCGGTCGCCATTTTTTCCGGGTTTGGACGGTAATAGCCGCCGATATCCACCGCGTGGCCCTGCACGGCAAGAAGTTCGGCGACGATCTTGGCCTCGTTCTCGGTCAGGGCTTTGGCGATCGGCACAAAGCGGGCCTTCAGCGACGCATCGGCGTCCTGGGCCGCCAGTGCCTGCGCCCAATACAGGGCGAGGTAGAAATGGCTGCCGCGGTTGTCGATGGTGCCGAGCTTGCGGCCCGGCGATTTGTCGGTGTCGAGGAAGCGGCCGTTGGCGATGTCCAGCGCATCCGCCAGAACGCGGGCACGGGCATTGCAGGTGGTTTCGGCCAAGTGTTCGAGCGAGGCCGCCAAGGCCAGGAACTCGCCGAGCGAATCCCAGCGCAGGTAATTTTCGGCGGTGAACTGCTGCACGTGTTTCGGCGCCGAGCCGCCGGCACCGGTTTCGAACAGGCCGCCGCCGGCCATCAACGGAACGATCGACAGCATCTTTGCGCTGGTGCCGAGCTCCATGATCGGAAACAGATCGGTCAGGTAATCGCGCAGCACATTGCCGGTCACCGAAATGGTGTCCTGGCCCTGGCGGGTGCGCGCCAGCGTGTGACGCATGGCATCCACCGGCGCCAGAATTCGCAGATCGAGTCCGGCGGTGTCGTGCTGTTTCAGATAACGCTCAACCAAGGTGATGAGATTGCGGTCGTGCGGGCGGGTAGCATCCAGCCAGAATACCGCCGGGGTGTTGCTCAGGCGCGCACGGTTGACCGCTAGCTTGACCCAATCGCGCACCGGCGCGTCTTTGGTCTGGCACATGCGCCAGATGTCGCCGGCCTCAACGCTATGCTGCATCAGCACTTCGCCTTCGCCATCGAGCACGCGCACCACGCCATCGGCTGCAATCTGGAAGGTCTTGTTGTGCGAGCCGTATTCTTCGGCGGCCTGCGCCATCAGGCCCACGTTCGGCACCGAGCCCATGCTGGCCGGATCGAACGCGCCGTTGGCTTTGCAGTCGTCGATGACGACCTGATAGATGCCGGCATAGCAGCGGTCGGGAATGACCGCCTTGGCGTCCTGCAGTTTGCCTTCGGCATTCCACATGCCGCCGCTATCACGGATCATCGCCGGCATGGAGGCATCGACGATGACGTCGCTCGGCACATGCAGGTTGGTGATGCCTTTGTCGGAATTGACCATCGCCACGCCTGGGCGCACGGCGTACTGCGCGGTAAGGTCGGCTTCGATTTCGGCACGTACGGCTTCCGGCAATTGCGGCAGGCGCGCGACCAGATCGCCGATGCCGTTGTTGGCATCGAATCCGGCCTCATCAAGCACTGCCGAATGCTTGGCCAGCACATCGGCGTAGAAGCGTTTAACCGCAATGCCGAACATGATCGGATCGGACACCTTCATCATGGTCGCTTTCAGGTGCAGTGAGAACAGCACATTTTGACTGCGGGCATCGGCGATCTGTTCATCGATGAAAGCCGCCAATGCTTTGGCGCGCATCACCGAAGCATCGAGCAATTCGCCGACGCCGACCTTGAGATCGCGCTTGAGCAGGAAGTGCTGGCCGTCGTTGCCGGTGAACTCGATGACGACATTGCCGGCCTGGCTGATCTGCACCGATTGCTCGCTGCCGTAGAAATCGCCGTCGGCCATATGCGCCACATGGGTTTTCGAATCGGAACGCCAAGCGCCCATTTTGTGCGGATGCTTGCGTGCGTAATTCTTCACCGACAGCGGCGCGCGCCGGTCGGAGTTGCCTTCACGCAGCACCGGGTTGACCGCGCTGCCCATGACCCGGGCGTAACGCGCCTTGATGTCCTTTTCCTCGTCGCTGCGCGCTTCTTCCGGAAAATCCGGCAGCGCATAGCCCTGGTCCTGCAGTTCGGCGATGGCGGCTTTGAGCTGCGGCACCGAAGCGCTGATGTTGGGCAGCTTGATGATGTTGGCTTCCGCCTGGGTCGCCAGCTGGCCGAGTTCTGCCAGATCGTCGGCAATACGCTGGCGCTCTGGCAGGCGGTCGGTGAATTGGGCGATGATGCGGCCGGCCAAGGAGATGTCGCGGGTTTCCACGGCCACGCCGGCGGCGGCGGTGAACGCGCTCACGATCGGCAACAGCGATTGGGTGGCCAGGAACGGGGCTTCGTCGGTTAGCGTATAAATGATTTTGGGGGTATCGGACATAGTTTCGGCGTCTCGTTGTGCGGGCGGCCGGCATCGGCACGGATTGGCCGTGCGCCCTGCCGAACCGAGGTTCGTGAAGTGGGCTTATTGTCGTTGATTTCAGGGGTTTTGGGAAATGACGTAGTGCAAAGTAATCACTTACTTCCCGATACAGAAACTCGAAAAAATCCGGCCGAGCAGCGCGTCGGCATCCATGTGTCCGGTAATCGAACCGATGGCGTTGTGCGCGAGGCGCAGTTCTTCGGCGGCCAACTCGGCCTGGGCCTGATTGCACAATCCTGTAGCAGCCGCGAGATGCGCGGCGGCCAGATCCAAAGCTTCAATATGGCGTGCACGGGCACTGAAACTGCCGGTCCCGCTTTCGCCGAATCCGGCGGCCTGCGCCAGCTCATGACGCAGCGCCTCCAGGCCTTCGCCGTTCTTGGCCGACAACCACAGATGCACGCCGTCATCGCGTTGTTCCCGGCCAATGGCATGCCCGCTCAAATCGGATTTGTTGTGTAGCCAGAGAATACGGGCGGCGCTGCCCTGCAAGGCTTCGGCCAAAGACGCGAAGGCGTTGCTGGTATCGTCGAGCACGGCCAGCACCAGATCGGCCTTGGCCAGCTCACCGCGGGCGCGGCGGATGCCTTCGGCTTCCACGGTTTCTTCGGTTTCGCGCAGCCCGGCGGTGTCCGCCAAGGTCAGCCACAGGCCATCGACCTGGATGGTTTCACGCAGCACATCGCGGGTGGTACCGGCGATGTCGGTGACGATGGCGCGGTCTTCGCCGGCCA
>Ga0315907_10001567_pt1 | contig 30691 bp, 21 predicted proteins | sample LakEriMetagenome_3_FD_203525 | JGI IMG/M metagenome (GOLD analysis project Ga0315907, IMG submission 203525) | Freshwater fungal communities from buoy surface, Lake Erie, Ohio, United States - Buoy 12 MA123 | ecosystem: Environmental > Aquatic > Freshwater > Lake > Lake biofilm | place: USA...
GGACTTTGCCCCGGTGACTATTCAGTGGTTATTAGCAATGGTGATTGTGAAGAAACGTTGTTCTTCACGGTTCCTGAAGCTAATCCAATTACAGTAGACGTTGTGAATCAAGTTAATCCAACTTGCTTTGGACAGAATAATGGTAGCATTGACATTGCTGTTATTGGAGGAAGCGGAAACTTCACGTATCAATGGATACCACAACCCTCTTGCTTCTTCTTCGGAGCAACTACGCAAGACGTTAATAACCTTCCGGCATGCGATTATGCCGTAAGCATTACTGACCAAGTTACCGGTTGTAATGTTCTCACTACTATTTCACTCGAAGCTCCTCAGGTAATGGAGTTGACCATTGAAACATCGCAATTCTCCGGTGGTTACAACTTGAGTTGTTTCGACTCAAATGATGGAGCCATCTCCGTATTTGTTTCAGGCGGTACTCCTGATCCGGATGCTTTTGCACCTTTTGACTATTTATATGACTGGATTAACGATTGCTCGGAAATTGATCCTACACAATACGGTAATGATCCGAATGCGCCTAATGCAACTAACCTTCCAGGTGGTACATACGGTATCAATGTAACGGATGCCAACGGTTGTTTGGCAACTACTTGCTTTGACTTGATTCCACCGGATTCAATCCAATCTCCTGCTATAATTCAAAATATTTCATGTGCAAGTGATGAAGGCTGTATCACGCCGAACGTTCAAGGCGGAAGCAGCACTTACATAGCTTACGAATGGACAGGTAATATTGGAGCTAATGCACCTGATGCTGCAACACTTTGCGGATTAGCAGCAGGTTCGTTTAGCCTAACAGTAACCGACTCTAATGGATGTCAGGAAACATTTGACTACGAAATCACTGATGTTTCGACACCTGAAGCAGTGATAAACACAACAACTCCTGCAAGCTGCTTTAATATTTGTGATGGTACAGCGGACGTTAGCGTTGACGGAGGACAAGCTCCCTACACAGTATTAATTGATGGTGTGAGTATAGACGACATTATTCCCGGCATTATAGATAGTCTTTGCCCGGGTACCCATGCCTTAAGCTTAGTAGATGCTAACGGATGCGAAACGCAATCCACATTCACCATCGATAGTCCATCAGAACTAGTTGTTCTCACCGAAATTTTAGTTCAAGAACCTGATCAGTTATTCACCATACAATGTGCCGGTGATTCTACAGGTTCCGTGAACGGAGCGGTTTCAGGCGGAACATCACCTTATGATATCTCGTGGACTAATGTCAATGGCACGATTGTCGGTTTGTCGGAAGACATTAACTCATTGCCCGCCGGTGAATATTGCCTGAATGTTATTGATGGTGATGCTTGTTCAGTTCAAAGCTGTGTGCTCTTGACTGAACCTGAGTTGCCTTTAGATGTAACTTCTGAAATCTCTCAATTCAGCGCTCAATACAATCTGGCTTGCTTCAATAGCACGGATGGCTTTATCAATCTGACTGTAACCGGTGGTGTTGAACCTTACACCTTCGAATGGCAAGGTGACAACGTAATTGACGGCGCTCAAAACCAGACGGATCTTGGGCCAGGTGTCTATGATGTAGTCGTGATTGATGCCAACTACTGTCAGTTCCCATTGACGTTTACTTTGATAGCACCTCCTCCAATTACATCCAATGCGGCAATCACGGGTGTTAGCTGTTCGGGTGTCTGCGATGCTGCTATTGATACAGATATTCAAGGAGAAGATGATACTTCTAGCATCTCTTGGACAGGCCCGAACGGATTCACATCAACAGATGCTGACATTGACGGGTTGTGCGCAGGTGACTACGTGTTGACTGTTGCTGATCCTGTAAGTGGCTGTACTTTAGAAGAAACAATAACAATTGCCGATCCAGGTGTAATTAGCGTGAACATCGCACTTAGTGGTGATTGCGCGCTTGGAACCGTTAGTGCTTGCGCCGTTGTAACAGGCGGAACTGCTCCACTGTCTTACGACTGGAACAATGGTGGTAACTTGGATTGTGTCAACGTGACTGCAAGCGGTAGCCTTTCGGTTACTGTTACTGATGCTAATGACTGTCCGCCGGCTAATGCTAACGTGAACGTAAATGTTCCAGATGCTCCATTCGGTATAAGTGGCAATGCAACCGATGCGAGTTGCGGAGCGTGCAATGGTAACATCGACGTAATTGTTACCGGTGGTTCTGCCGGTTATATTTTCCAATGGGCGAATGGCGAACAAACTGAAGATCTGAGCAATTTATGCGAAGGACTTTATGCAGTTATCGTAATAGACGCTTTAGGATGTACTGACGAGTTGAGCTTTGAAATCGAACAATCGATAGGATTGGTAGTGACTCTGGATGTTACCAACGCATTGTGTGCCGGCGACAGCACGGGTGCCGTGAGTTTGACAACCAACGGCGGCACGCCTGAATTCACCTATTCATGGACGAATGCAGCAGGTGATGTAATCGGAATAGAATCCACCATTTCAAATTTACCAGCCGGTGAATACGAAGTAGGTGTATCTGATGCTTCCGGATGCGATACGATTGCTGCATTTGCGATTACCGCTCCACAAGCGTTGAGCGTTGCCATCACATTGAGTGAGTATAGCATTGCTACTAATTCATACAACATATCTACACCGGATGGAGACAATGGTTTTATCGATGTAGAAGTGGAGGGAGGAACTCCTGCTTACATCTATAACTGGACTCCAAATACGATTGCAACAGATGTAAGCAATCCAACAGACCTGGTTGCAGGTGATTATATCTTACAGATTGTGGATGCCAATGGTTGCGCACTGGATACCACAATTACACTTGTTGATCCGGATGCATTGAAGCTATACACCGCACTCTCGCCGAATGGTGATGGACTTAATGACACATACGTCATTGATGGCGTTCAAGACTGTCCGGACAATCAATTTAAGGTGTTTAACCGCTGGGGTAATCTTGTTTACGAAAAAGACAGTTACTTAAACGAGTGGTATGGTCAGGATATGGATGGTAACACACTTTCCGACGGAACCTACTTCGTGATATTTGACGGATGCGGCGAACAGTTTAATACTTACGTAGACCTTCGCAGAAACTAAAACTGAACGGTAACAAGAACTCAATAAAGACAACAACACTATGAAAAAATATATCATCCTCATAGCTATCGCAATTGCTGCCGTTCGAACATCGGCCCAGCAGGAATTGATGATTAGTCAATACATGTTCAACAGCATGGTATTGAACCCGGCCTATGCCGGTACACATGACTACTGGAGCACGAGTTTGCTCCACCGCAGTCAATGGGTAAAATTCGACAATGCACCTCGCACCCAGTTTTTAAGTGCCGACGGACAAATTCTTGCCGGAAAAGCAGGCCTTGGATTTAATGTCAGCAATGATGCACTTGGTGTTACGAATGTGCTCGATATTAATGCCAATGGAGCAACCCACGTGAACCTGGGAAAGGGAAAGTTGAGCTTCGGTCTGCGCTTAGGTGTGTCGCGCTATAGCGCACAACTCACCGATGCTATCATAAAAGATGTGGAAGACCCAGTTTATGCCAATAATATCAATGGCACCATGATTCCACGAGTGGGAGCAGGTTTGTATTACTACCAGAATAACTTCTTTGCAGGCTTGGCAATTCCTTCCCTCTTATCCGTCGACGATAAGATTACCTATACAACAACCGGTGTGAATAGCTTTTATCAGAATCACATTTACATCAACACAGGAATGGTGTTCACTCCGGTGCCCGAGCTTGCCATTAAGCCCAGTGTGCTCGTGAAAGTGCAAGGAAGCCAGGTAAACGTAGATTTGAACTGCAATGCATTATTCATGAACAAATTTTGGTTTGGCGCAGGATATCGCACAGGCGATGCCTTGGTAACTATGCTCGAGTGGAATATCAATCCACAACTTCGCATTGGTTACGCTTTCGATTACACGTTGAGTTCTATATCGAAATACAGCAATAACTCACACGAGGTGATGCTCGGTTACGATTTAGGCAAAGCTGCGTTGGTGAAAGCACGTTCACCTAGATATTTCTAACATCAAAACTGAAAGTGAACTACAACAAAAAGAAGATTATGAAAAAGAACTATATGATACCACGCATTGCAGCATTTGTTCTCGCCAGTTTTATGCTGGGAAGCTGCGCATCGTTGTACACCAAAGCAGGTAAGGATGCATATGACAACTTGCAATACAACGACGCCATTTACTACTTAGGCAAAGGCGTAGGCAAAAAGGATGAAGCTGATGCTCGTCGTAAGCTGGCGGATAGTTATATGAAGGTAAATGACTATAACAACGCATTAACGAATTACGAAATCATTAGCACATACACTGATAATGGCGACAAGGATCGTGTTAATCATGCCCGTGCATTGATGGCCAAGGAACGCTATCTCGATGCCAAGGCAATTCTAGAAGGTATTGTCAGCCGCGATGCATCGAATGCATATGCCAAGCAGTTACTCGCAAGCTGCAAGAATATCGACCGCATGAAAGCAGACTCGGTGAATTACATCATTGAGCCCATGAATATTCCATCGGCGGGTCCTGTTTATGCACCGCGTTTGTACAACGGAGGCTTGCTTTTTAGCAGCCCATCCGGCAACGGTGAGGTTGACCCCTACACGAAAATGACCTATGCTAATTTGTATACTACTAAGCGCGAAGGTGCTTCATGGGGAGCTCCTCAGGAAATGGTGGGTATTAATGGCAACTTCCACGATGCTGTTGCCGCTGTTTCACCTTCCGGTAACACCATTGTTTTCACCCGCAGCTTCACGTTGGAATCAGGCTCTATAGCCGGAAATGAAAACAAGGTAAGTACGACCCAACTGTATACGAGCAGAAAAGCAGCTGACGGCACATGGGAAAAACCCACCGTATTGCCCTTCTGCGACAATAAATACATGTTCGCCCACCCTGCATTCGCTACAGATGGTAAGACATTGTATTTCGCCAGTGATATGCCTGGCGGATTCGGAGGTATGGATATTTGGGTCGCAAAAATGACCGACAACGTATGGGGTACTCCTATGAACCTCGGAGGTAACGTAAACTCTGCCGGAAACGAAATCTTCCCTACCCTGCGCAGAGATGACGAGTTGTATTATTCCAGCGATATCATTGAGAGCTTGGGTGGATATGACTTAATGTCATCAGCCAATCGCAATGGTATATGGGAACGCCCCGTTCACCTTAGCTATCCTCTCAATAGTTCATTTGACGATTTCAGCATTGCTTGGAACGCCGACAACAAGACAGGGTATTTCTCCAGTGATCGCTATGGTTCTGACCGTATTTTCAGCTTCATTGAAGATGACAGCAAGGTTACGTTTAATGCACTGGTAACTGGCCGGGACAGCAAATTACCATTGGGCGGAGCCAAGATTGTTTTGAAGAACCTTACAGATGGTACGGAGCAGATGTACATCACCGATGGTAATGGTAAATTCACTGCTGAGTTGATGAAGGGTAAGGACTATCAAATGGTGAGTGAGTTGGAAGGATACTTTAATCAAACGGACAATTTCAATACCCGTGGTGATGAAGACCCAATTAATAAGATGATTGAAATGGGTGAGTTATATGTTTCCGATGCCAACGCCAATGGAGGCAAGAAAGACAACAGTAGTGTAAAAGCAAAAGGTATTTACGATTTACCGGATATTCATTGGGATTACAACAAATGGGAAATCCGTGAAGACGCTTATCCATTCTTGGACAACCTGGTGAAGCTATTCCGCGAGAACAACAATTTGAAGTTTGAGTTGCGAAGCCATACCGACTGCCGCGGCAGCTATGAATACAACGATGATCTATCGTCTAAGCGCGCCAAGGCTGTAACCGACTACATGGTGAAGAAAGGCGTGCCACGCTCTATCATTGTATCGAAAGGATACGGAGAACGCGAGCTGCTCAATAACTGCACAGATGGTGTTTTCTGCGAAGAGTCGCTACATGAACAAAACCGTCGCACTGAATTTATAGTGACCGGTAAAAAGAAATAAATCGCTGCCATCCGTGGCGAGTAAGAAATGGCGAGTGGCGAATGAGTCACTCGCCATTTGTTTTTATAAGGGATTCCCTATCCATTAATCACTATAAATTTTGCCGCTGCGCCAGGTTTGAACCATCCTCTCCCAATAAGGTTTGTAGCCGGGTTCGCGCTCCAGTAAATACAGATTATTCGTGAATGGTGAATCGGTCTTTTTAAAGGTAAACGAAAGCAACGCTGCATTGCTATCCTCTCCATAATTCCATACTTCGCCTTGTGATGACCGAATAATTTGGTTCGGATTTCCGAATAAAAGATGAATCATTCCCCGATCTGTTTTCCAGCCTTCAGTATAAGTCGAGAAATAGTAATTGGCCTCCTCTACTCTTCTGTAGAAAATCCGTATCAACTCCCTCGCATGTTCCTTGCTTCCTGCGCATTCGAGCCAAAACCGATCAATGAGAAGCTTTGGATAATTATTCTTCACGATTTCCTCATGCTCGGTCTTCGTCGTAATAAACCGTATAGGCCATTCAAGTGAGCTTACCTCCTTCACGCGCGGGTAATGTGTATTCGAGGTTTTGATGGCTAATCCGGTGCGCCTTGAATTATCGTGTGTGAGGAAATACAAGCCTGAAATCACCTCAAAAACAAATCCACCCTGCTCTTCCTTTCTGATTTCAATCGGCTGTGCTCCTGAAAAAGTCGGCTGCTCCGGCATATTCGAAGAGAATGGCGGAGGAGGCAATTTCATCTCTGTATTAATCTTCCATGCCATCGGATAAGTGTTTTGTTCATTTCGCTTGCTGAACACTTCGACCATTTGACCCGGGGTCACAAAACCACCGAAAACAGGCTCTTCCGTTTCGAACTTCGTTAGCAAATAGTTTTGAGCCGTCATTGTAGAAGACTTGTCGCACGAGATAAAGGACGGCTGCGTAAGGTTGCGCGAAACGTCTGTGAATTCCATCAACAAATTCCACTGCCCTTGTTTCATGGGGATAACCATCGAACCCAGCAGCCAACCCTGACGGTCCTTCGCGGCCTCATGCAGAACAATAGAAAGAGTATCCTGCGCCATTCCATTCATGTCACTCACCGTGGCCTTCACATGAATATTCAGCACAAATGGCGTACCTGCCGACAAACGGGTAAATAGGAGTTCACTTGAAAAGACTCGGAAATGAATGGTGCTTGAGTCATCTGCATGATGGTATACGATGTACTCCGGATGCAAATCGCGGCTTTCTAAATCATACAGATACTGATAGGACCCGGTGGGAACTATTGCATTTCGCTGGCATGCGTATAGGCCTGCAACCAGCAGCAACAGACAAAAACTATTCTTCAGTTTCGTTCTCATTGTCATCTTCGATTTCAGCCTGTTCAATTTTATCGCTGTCCAATGATTTACTTGTCTTGGCGCCCAATTTCTTCATTTTTTGGGTTCTAGCTATGATATTTCCTCGTCCGGTTTCCAGTTTATTCATAGCATTTTCATAGGCCAGATTTGCGCTTTTCAAACGATCACCAATTTCCTTCATATTGACTAGAAACGCCACAAACTTGTCATAGAGCTTGCCCCCTTCCTCTGCGATAGCCTGCACGTTGCTAATGCGGCGTTCTTGCATCCAAATATTGCTAACTGTGCGCAGCGTTGCCAGCAAAGTGGTTGGAGAAACAATGATGATATTTAACTCCCAAGCATCGTTGTACAACTCTTTGTCCTGCTGAATAGCCAACGCGAAAGCTGCTTCTATGGGTGTAAACAGGATCACGAAATCAGGAGTATTCAACCCCTTCGCGGAGGGATAATTCTTTTCACTTAACAGTTTAACATGGCTTCGAACACTCGTCAAGTGGGCTCTTACAGCTGCATCACGCTCCTGCTCATTCGACGCAGAAACCCAGGCGCTATAAGCCGTAAGTGAGACCTTACTATCGATAATAAGGTGTTTGTCTCCCGGAAGATTAACAATCACGTCAGGGCGAATGGTTTGCTCCGCATCATTGCTCGTTGTATGCTGCGTGGAATACTCAATGCCTTCGGTTAGACCACTCCTTTCAAGTATGCGCTCCAACACCAATTCTCCCCAGTTACCTTGCGATTTAGTATCGGCTCGTAGCGCTTGAGTAAGGTTTGATGCATCCTCAGATAGTTTGGTACTGTTGTCGTTCAGGCGCTTCAACTCTTCCTTTAGACTATTTCTCTCCAGTGTTTCCTGGTGATATACATCCTTAATGCGCTTTTCAAACTCGCTCAAATTCGTTTGAATGGGGTTCAGCAACAATTTGATTTGCGCCTCACTTTGTTGCTGCATATGCTTCGATTTCTCATCGAGAATATTCTGTGCGAGGTTTTTGAATTGGTCGCTAAACTGTGCTTGTATCGTTACAACCTCCTTTTTGACCTCTTCAGCCTGCTTTCGGGCGGCTGACAATTCCGTTTGAGCCTCGGCCAGTTTATAGGAGAGATCGACCACTTTGTTTTGCTCTGCAGCTAAATCATTGTGGGCAATATCGAGTTGACGTTGCAACAACTCCATGGCTGTATGATCAGTAACGCTTACTGCTGTATCCCTTTTTCTAAAAACCAACCATAGAATAAGGATAACCAAGACACCTAAAAGTAGAAGAATTCCAATTTGCATAGCGTAAATATACTTGAAGCAGACGGCTATTTTTCGAGCATAAACGAATAGCGGGATGCCGGGTCTTTCCATTCACTCCAGGACTGCATGACATGTTGTTCTGAGCACTCTAACTTGCTTCTCATTCGCTGATACACGCCGGGCCATTCATCATTCGGGCAATTTCCGGCATGAAGAGTATCGTGATTGGTGAGATAGAAAATTGCGTCGTTTGAAGTTTTACGCACCCTTTCCTCCCACCCTTCCGGATTGCTTTTCGCTAATTTGAATGCTTCGTGATTTAGATAGCCGTTGAAAAACGGTCGACTTTGCGCGTACTCCTCGCCATCACACCACAGCAGCAGATCACGTCGGGCGATTCGTTGAATGAAAGACATCCAATCTTTCAGAACCGCATCAGGAATAAAAGACGCTGCATCGAACCGAAATCCATCTGCACCGAGGTTTACCCAAAAACGAAGCACCTCGGCACACTCTTGAACCGCAGCTGAATTGGTATGATCCAACTGCACCACATCATACCAGGAGGTGGCCTTTGGGGTTATTACCCGACCGGTGTCATCTCTGCAATACCAAGTTTTGTTGTTTGCCCACTTGTGAGCAGGGCTTGTATGATTAAGAGGCATATCGAGTACAACACGCAGTCCTGCACTGTGGCATTGATTGATCCATTGACGAGCATCATCCACGGTGCCCAACGTATCATTCACATCAAGATAATCTGTACAAGCATAGGGCGACAGGCTGAGTGCACGATTGACCTTCATCCAGGGCAACACAAAGACCGCATTGAAACCGCCGGCAGCTATTTGCCGGGGTAATCCCATAGCAGCGTGTATCGTACCCTCATGCGTTGCGTGAGGAATAGAAATTTCAAGAATGCGCAAGGGACTCTTCATGTGTTGCATAAAAAAAGCCCGCAGGTAGCGGGCTTTGAAATTCTTAGTTCAATTACAAGGGCATAAATGGAAATTGTTTGCCCGGGAAATGACCGGTAGCACCCAACTGCTCCTCGATACGTAGCAACTGGTTGTATTTCGCCACCCTGTCGCTTCTGGAAGCAGAGCCCGTTTTAATCTGACCGGTATTCAACGCAACGGCCAAATCAGCAATAGTCGTATCCTCCGTTTCACCGCTTCGGTGACTCATGATGGAAGTGTATGAATACTTGGTAGCCAATTGCACCGCCTCAATTGTTTCTGTAAGCGATCCAATTTGATTCACCTTCACGAGAATGGAGTTGGCAATGCTATCCTCAATGCCACGTGCTAAGCGGCTTACATTCGTTACAAATAAATCATCGCCTACCAACTGAATATGCCCACCGAGCGATTCGGTAAGAAGTTTCCATCCGTCCCAGTCATCTTCGGCACAGCCATCTTCAATAGATACGATTGGATATTTGTCGCACCAAGCTTTCCAGTATGATACCATTTCAGAGCTCGACAATTCTTCGCCCGTGCTTTCCAGAACATACTTTTTCTTCTCCGCATTATAGAACTCCGTTGAGGCACAATCGAGTCCTATGCATACGTCTTGACCCGGCTTGTATCCCGCAGCCTCAATGGCCATCATTACGTATTGCAAAGCCTCTTCATTACTTTTCAAGTTGGGAGCAAAGCCGCCTTCATCACCCACGTTAGTTGAAAAGCCTTTCCCCTTCAACACTGACTTCAAATGATGGAATACTTCGGTACCCATTCTGAGGGATTCGCTGAATGTTTCTGCACCTACAGGCAGAATCATGAATTCTTGAACATCCACCTTATTATCGGCGTGTGCGCCACCATTAATGATGTTCATCAGCGGAATCGGCAAGGTGTTTCCACCGATGCCACCCACATATCGATACAGTGGCATTCCTACTGTTTCAGCTGCAGCTCGCGCCGTAGCCAGTGAAACGCCCAAAATGGCATTTGCACCGAGGATTGCCTTGTTTTCGGTTCCATCCAAGGCCGACATGGTTCTATCAATTCCTGTTTGGTCGAAAACAGAAGCACCTACAAGGGCATCATTAAGTGTTCCCACCACATTTTGAACAGCCTTCATTACACCCTTTCCAAGGTACAGCGATTTATCCAGGTCGCGCAGCTCCACGGCTTCATGCACACCTGTGCTGGCTCCACTGGGCACCGCAGCTCTTCCCACGTGACCGCTATCTGTGTACACTTCTACTTCCACAGTTGGGTTTCCGCGCGAATCCAGAATTTGACGCGCGTGAATTTTAGCAATACTTGACATACTTTTCTTTTGGTTATTATTCGTTATACTTGAGAGATGGAAGCCCGGCTTTCATTGAGGCGTTCTTCTGCTCAGTGAACTGCGGCAGTCTTTTTACCGCTTGCAATATTCGCAATAAATTGGTCAAACAGGTAACGAGAATCATGCGGACCTGCGCTCGCTTCCGGATGATACTGCACAGAGAAAACAGGATGTGCCTTCAATCGAATGCCGGCTACTGTTTCGTCATTGAGATGAATGTGAGTGATTTCGGCACTGTTAGCCGCGGCAATTGACTCACGTGAGATTACGAACCCGTGGTTCTGACTGGTGATTTCACTTTTACCGGTTATCAGGTTTTTTACCGGATGGTTTATCCCACGATGTCCATTGAACATCTTTACTGTTTGCATTCCTTGCGACAAACCGATAAGTTGATGGCCAAGACAAATACCGAATCCCGGAATCCCTGTATTGATCAGATCCTTAATTAAGGAGATGGTCTTGGGCATGGCTGAGGGGTCACCAGGTCCATTTCCGTACATGATACCATCCGGACTAAACGCCAGAATGTCTTCTTTCGAAGCGTTTAAAGGAAACACCTTCAAGAAACAATTTCGGTCCGTGAGGCAGCGTAAGATGTTTCTTTTCACACCAAAATCGAGCACCGCTACGCGATATGCAGCGAGAGCATCACCTACTTCATAAGCTTCTATGCAAGCCACCTTGCTACTCAGCTCGAGGCCGTCCATAGAAGGAACATTCATCAATTGTTTTTGAAGAGCATCGATGTCGGTTGATTCTGAAGATATAATGCAATTCATAGCACCGACCTTGCGGATGTGCCTCACCAAGGCACGTGTGTCGATATCACATATTCCGACTACACCATCACGTACGAGATAATCCTGAAGTGTACCGATAGGCCCAATTCTGCTAGCTACATCTGAAAATTTCTTGATGACTAAGCCTGCAACTTTACAATTAGCAGATTCTATTTCCTCGTCATGCACTCCGTAGTTGCCTACATGAGCTGTGGCCATCACGAGCACTTGACCGAAATAACTCGGGTCAGTGAAAACTTCCTGATAGCCTGTCATGGCTGTATTGAAGGCGATTTCACCGGTGGCGATGCCAGTTTTACCACATGATTTTCCGTGAAAAACAGTACCATCTTGAAGTACTAAAACTGCAGGAACGATTGAGCGATTCATCGGACTGCGAAATTAGTCTGAACACGACGCAGAAACCACTATGGATTTTTAACAAAACAACAATTCTAAAGAATGTAATCGGCGTGATATGCGCCAATACAGGGAAGACGAAGCAAAACCAAAGGGCCATCAAGGCTGTTCATAATTCGAAAGACACAATAAAATTGTACAACTCGAATAGATTGCTATTTTTGCCATAGTGGAATATTTGCAATTCCAGACCCTACAAATGAAAAACGTTCGGTGGACAACAATCTTTTTGCTAGCACTCGTGGTGTTTGCAACCTCATGCGCACGACGCAAGGACGCCTGTGCGGCTTATAATCGCACCGAGGTTCCTCAAATCAAGTAATCAAGTTGTGTAAGTGAATGATATTTCCTGCTTGATTTCGGGACTCAAGCTTTTGGCTACAGGACAAGTCATAGCCGCATTTTCTAAAATTGCTTTTTCCCTCTCAGAATAAGCTTTGTTTTCCAATCGAAAATGGATGTGGATTTCGCCTACTCTGCGGGGCTCACTATACATCACCTTTTCAATTTCGGCATCAACCTTCCCCAAAAGGATTCCCTTATTTTCTGCAGTTATTCCCATAAGTGTAATCATACACGAGGCAAGTGAAGTACAAAGCAAGTCGGTTGGAGAAAACGCCTCGCCCTTGCCGTGGTTATCGGTAGGAGCGTCTGTTATGAGTGAGTTTCCTGATTTCAGATGTTGCGCTCGGTTTCGAAGATTGCCTTCGTAGGTTACAGTCATTCCCGGATTCATGATGCGTATCAAATTTGTTTCAAAACTACAGCAGTCTTGCCTGAGTTCACAAAAGACTATGCTACCTTTGAATTTGAAATGTCGCGTATATATCTCATTGGGTTTTTGCTATTCATGTGCCACTTGGCCGCTGCACAACCTATTCCTGAAAGTGAGATACTGCTCTACAACAAGATGCGTCAAATTGGAATTAATGTCAACACGAATGGCTATGGCATCAGCACCAAGTTTGGACGATACACGAACGCAACGCAACTATGGATTTTCGGTGGTGATCTCCTGTTTGTGAAACATGAGAAGGAAACAAAGACATGGAATCCGGTAAATGATCCGAATGCAAGGCCGTATTATTATGGAAAGCTCAACAATTTCTATGAGCTCCGAGCTCAAATAGGCCGCAAGAAAATTCTTACCGAGAAGTTGCGTCAAAGCGGTGTTCAGATATCTTACAATTGGACAATAGGACCCTCGTTCGGATTTACCAAGCCTGTGTATTTGGAAATTGTTTATCGGAATGAACCAAATAATCAGCCCTATTTAGAGGTCGAAAAGTTTGATCCTGATTTGCATTACATAGACAACATATACGGCAGGGCCAGTTCGCTTCGAGGATTCGATGAATTGAAGTTTCATCCCGGAGCGTTTGGCAAATTTTCATTCACCTTTGAATACAGCAACGAGCGAGAACGTTTGAAGGGTATCGAGGCGGGCATGGCCGCAGATGCATTCAGCAGGCGTATACCCATCATGGCCATTTATGATGATGCAAGTACGAACCCAAAGAACCATCAGTTGTTCCTATCGTTGTATCTCAATTTTTTCATAGGTACCAAATACGATCAGAAGTGAGCGATACCTCTACACATATAACTACCGAAAACACGCGTGTACCCAAGCCAAAGTGGTTGCGCGTTAAACTGCCCACCGGCGAGAATTATCGCAAGGTTCGTGGGTTGGTAGACCAACATAAACTTCACACCATTTGCGAGAGCGGCAATTGCCCGAACATGGGGGAATGCTGGGGCGAAGGCACAGCCACCTTTATGATATTAGGCAACATATGCACCCGTTCATGCGGCTTTTGTGCAGTTGCCACCGGCAGGCCTTTAGCAGCGGATCCCAACGAACCGGAGCGCGTTGCTGATTCTATTCGACTGATGGGGGTGAAGCATGCAGTCATTACATCCGTTGATCGGGATGATTTGCCCGATGGAGGTTCCACTATCTGGTTCAATACTGTTGCAGCTGTTCGCAAAGTTTCACCAGGCACTACGATGGAAACGCTGATACCTGATTTTGCCGGCAAATGGGAAAACCTGCAGCGCATCATTGACGCAGCACCCGAAGTTGTATCACACAATCTGGAAACAGTGCGCCGACTGACGAAACAAGTGCGTATACAAGCCAAATACGATCGCAGTTTAGAAGCGTTGCTTCGGTTGAAGCAAGGTGGGATGCGTACCAAAAGTGGGGTGATGCTTGGACTTGGAGAAACGGAAGAAGAAACACTGGAAACCATTGATGACTTAGCTGCGGTGAATGTGGATATTCTCACGCTCGGCCAATACTTGCAGCCTACTCCGAAGCACCTACCGGTCGCTTCTTTTATCACTCCAGAGAAGTTTGCCGAATACAAGGAATATGCGCTCAGCAAAGGATTTCGCTACGTAGAAAGCGGTCCGCTTGTTCGTTCATCCTACCATGCAGAGAAACATCTCTTTTAATTAATGGGATCAAGCACGACGCGAAAGCGCATTGGTATTAATGGATTCGGGCGAATCGGACGAACTCTTACCCGCATTCTGTTAGAGGATGATCGGTTCGAAATAGCCGCTATTAATGACCTTGCTGATGGCAATAGCCTTGCACATCTTTTCAAATACGACTCCATTCATGGGCGCCTGAACGACGAGGTTATTGCCGATAAGCTTCACCTCAAGATTGGATCCCGGGCAATTAGACTTTATTCTCAGGCATTTCCTCATGAAATACCGTGGAACGAGAACAATGTTGACGTCGTTGTCGAATGCTCCGGACAATTCAAAACAAGTGACAGACTCCATGGGCATCTCACCGCAGGAGTGCGCCGCGTGCTGCTAAGCGTGCCCCCTGAGGACGAAACGATTCGAACAATCGTGCTCGGCATTAACGATGACCTTATTTCCGATAATGACAAGTTAATTTCCAACGCATCATGCACTACCAACAATGCCGCACCAATGATTCAGTTGCTTGATGAATTGTGTGGAATTGAGAGTTGCTACATTACTACTGTGCACAGTTATACAGGCGATCAGCGATTACATGACTCTCCTCACAAAGACTTGCGTCGCAGCCGCGCAGCAGGCGTTTCTATCATACCCACTACCACAGGCGCAGCCAAGGCGCTTACGCGCATTTTTCCTCATTTAAATGACAAGATGGGTGGTTGTGGATTCCGTGTGCCTGTGCCAGATGGTTCTCTAACCGACATTACTTGCAACGTGCGAAATCCGAAATCAATAGAAGAAATCAACGCTGCATTCCGCAAAGCTGCAAGCGAGCGATGGCCTGCCATATTGGAGTATACCGAAGACCCTATCGTTTCCGTTGATGTGATTGGAAACCCTGCTTCCTGCATTCTGGACGCTAAGCTTACTTCTGTAATCGGCAATATGGTCAAAGTAGTTGGCTGGTACGACAATGAGGTCGGCTATAGCAGCCGATTAAGAGATTTGCTCGTGAAGTTATAAGCGCGCAAGACGCATATTAGCCCCTCGTCCTTCCTCTCTAATCAAGCCATTCCTTGCGGGCCACCAAATCCCATGGTCATCATCGGGTCTTGTCCCGGAGCATCCTTTATAGCGCCATGCTGCGATTCATACTTATTGATGTTTTCCATCAAAGCATGCATTAGACGCTTGGCGTGTTGCGGAGTCAAAATAATGCGCGACTGAACTTTTGCCTTTGGAACGCCCGGCATCATGCGAATGAAATCAACCACAAATTCAGCCGGAGAATGAGTGATAATGGCCAGATTAGAATAAATGCCTTGAGCGATTTCTTCGTTCAATTCGATATTGAGTTGTTGCTGACCGTTTTCGTTTTTGTTACTCATAAAAGGTGTATTAGAGAATTTCCATCAATTCAGTTAGCGAATGTAAGGTATAGGTCGGCTTATAGTTGTGCCTCACCGGACCATTTCCATGTTCGGCATTGGTGGCATTCTGTTCCTCTTCCTTCACTGTCAGATAAGCCTGATCCATTCCGAAATCGCGCGCGCCGAGAATATCTGCTTCCCAATCGTCACCAATCATGAGCGACTCTTCCACCTTGGCGCCGGCCTTTTGGAGGGCATATTGAAAAATATCCGGATGTGGCTTTCGCACGCCAACGTGCTCGCTATTGATCATCTGCTCGAAATAACCTTCGAGAGATGCGGCTTTCATTTTGTGGCCCTGCACTTCCACAAAACCATTGGTAATGATATGCATGGTGTAGCGGTTCTTGCAGTAATCGAGCAGTTGATGTGCGCCTTCCATGGTGAGTGATTGACGCGGCGCAACCTCGAGGAAATGAAGCGAAAACTGATCGATAAAATCAAACGAAGACTGATGACCCAAATCCGTGAAAGCGCGCTCAAATCGAACATAGCGAAGTTCATCCTTCTTGATTTTATCTTGCCGATAGAGGGCCCAGACATGGTCGTTGTGATGATGATATCGACGAAAGAAGAGCTCAAAGTCGAGATGTCCGATTTGAGTTTCGTATTCAGCGAATAACTCCTCCATGGCAGCGCGTGTATTGCGCTTTAAATCCCAAAGCGTACCATCGAGGTCAAAAAAGAGGTGTGCGTATTTTTTCAAAATGAAAGTCCGATTTTTTTCATACTAAATGCCAATGAAGAAAGGGCCACGCTCCAGAGAAAGAAAGCGATGATCATTTTAGGCAACGCATTGGGATTATGGCGATATAGTTTAGCTGCGAGGACAGATGCTATGGGCACTGAAATAAGACCTGCGATGAGCATGAGTCCATTGATTCCCCAGCGCTTCTTAATACGAATAAACCAACGATTTCTGCGATTGAATATTTTTCTTTTGGCATTGAAATGATGGGCAAGCCAGTTGAAAATGAATTCCCCGAAATGAAAGAAAATGAATACTCCCAATGCTGCTCCCGTGGATGTTATCATAATAACTTCGAACAGCGACCAATCCTCCCCCACGTCGGGTTTTAGCATCATACCGAAGGGCACAAAGAGAAATTTAACGATGGTTAGTAACCACCAGCCAACGATCTTAAAGAAGTAATCGAGTATCATTCTTTTTTTCCGAAAGCCAAATCGCCGGCATCTCCCAACCCCGGGACGATATAAGAGTGAGCCGTTAGCTCACTATCAATCGCACCTATCCAATAGCGCGTGCTTTCCGGAAGTTTACTACGCAAATGATTCAATCCGGTTTCAGAGGCAATAACCGCTGCAATGTGCACCCGCGCGGGGGTTCCGCGTTGCATCAGTTTCTTATAGACCTTTTCCAGCGAAAAACCGGTCGCCAGCATAGGGTCGCAGAGTATCAGTTCCACTCCATCAAGGGGGGGTGCACTCACATAATCCACTTCAATTTCAAAATTTCCGGCAGCATCGTGCTTGCGAAATGCCGCAACAAAAGCCGAATCGGCGTGATCAAAAATATTCAGCATGCCATGATGCATGGGCAGTCCCGCGCGCATAATGGTGCATAGCATAGGTGTGCAAGCAGGCAAACTAACCTCGGCAACCCCTAGCGGAGTAGTAACCTCGTGGGCCGTGTAGTCGAAAGACTTTGAAATTTCATAGGCCATGACTTCACCGATTCGTTCGATGTTGCGACGGAAGCGCATGGAATCTTTCTGTATTTGTTCATCGCGGATTTCGCGTATGAACTGATTGAAAATAGAGTTGTGTTTGCTGAGTTCGTGAACCATGGCTGCAATTTAGGGCGGAAGATAATGGCAAGAAGGCGGCTAACAAATGATAACATTAAGCGTCTTCCCGAGGTCAATTGCTAACGGTCATTTCAGATTCTATGTATATTCGCGCTTCAGTATGATGAAAGTACTTCTGAAGTCAGCACTGATTAATGACCCTACCTCAGAACATCACGGAAAAAAACGCGATGTTCTTCTCCAGGGAAACCGAGTTGTTTCCATCTCCTCTGAAATCCATGATTCCCGGGCTAAGCTCATCCAGGCTAAAGGTTTTATTGTAAGTCGTGGCTGGACGGACTTAGCCGCACGCAGCGGTGAACCGGGCGCGGAATTCAAAGAAGACTTCGGCAGTTTGAAAAACGCTGCCCGCAGAGGCGGATATACCCGAGTGGCCATTCTTCCGTCAACCTTGCCTGTGGTTGATAACAAATCAGCGATTCATTTCATCAACAATCATTCAGAGCCATCCATAGAACTGTTGCCTATCGGAGCCCTTTCTCAAAAAATGGAAGGCAAGCAGCTCGCGGAGATGTTTGATATGCAACAGGCCGGAGCCAAAGCGTTTAGCGACGATCGAGGAAACATCGGCACTGAGCTCATGTGTCGCGCTCTGGAATATTCGTGCAACCTCCAAAGTATCGTAATGGTTCTGCCTTGGGATCGAGGGCTTAACGGAAACGGTCAAATGCATGAGGGCCCTGTGAGTGTATCGCTCGGCATGAAAGGAATTCCGCATTTAGCCGAGGAAATCAGAGTTCAGCGCGACATTGAATTACTGCGCTATTGTGGCGGACGCCTGCATTTTATGCTCATTTCTACCGCTCGAAGCGTAGAGCTCATTCGCAAGGCGAAGCGCGATGGACTTCATGTTACCTGCGCAGTAGCCGCCCATCAGTTACTCTTCACGGACGAGCATTTAACGGGATTCGATTCCAATTATAAAGTGATTCCACCTTTCCGCAGCAAGGACGATAGAAAAGCGCTTGTTGCCGGATTGAAAGACGGAACGATCGATGCTATCGTAAGCGATCATTGTCCGGAAGACGTTGAACATAAGGTGCGTGAATTTGAAGACGCCAATTTTGGCATCAGTTCGATAGAGGCCAGTTTCTGCACAGCCTTCACTGCCTTGGAAAAGCACATGAGCCCCGAGGAAATCATCGAGAAATTCACTACCGGGCCGGAAACCATTCTGGGCCTATCTCCTCTATCGGTAGGTGAAGGCTCTCATGTCAGCATCTTCCATCCGGCATCGAATACCGAGTTCACTTCTGCTGCATGGATTTCCAAATCGAAGAACAGTCCCGTGATTGGGATGAAGTTGAGGGGCGAGGTGCACTAACGAAGAAGAATGGAGAATGGAGAATGAAAAGCCTTCTCGCTATCATTCTTCATTCTCTTTTCTTTTTGATTAACCATTTTTCCGAACCCCATATCCCTGTAAACAGGTCCACCTGTTATCTTCGCGGCACTTATGAAATTTGTGCATCCTGAAATGTTATGGGGTTTGATTGCGACAGCAGTCCCTATCATAGTGCACCTATTCAACTTTCGAAAATTCAAGAAGGTTTATTTCTCGAATGTGGAATTCCTGAAAGAGATTAAACAGGAAACACAAAGCAAGCGAAATCTCAAGCATTTGCTCATTCTGGCTGCGCGAATGCTTGCCATAGCGGCGATTGTGTTGGCATTTGCTCAACCTTACATGCCGCAGCCAGGTGCAGTTGAAAAACCGGGTGGAACGGCGGTTTCCATTTACATCGACAATTCCTTCAGCATGCAAGGAGCCGGCAAGGACGGTATCATGCTCGATTTGTCAAAGAACAAAGCGCTAGAGATTGTGGAGTCGTTTGCCGCATCCGATAAATTTCAGCTTCTCACCGGCGACTTCGAAGGAAGACACCAGCGATTGGTGAGCAAGGAGGAAATGACCTCACTTATTCAAGAAGTAGCGCTTTCAGCTGCTAGCCGCAACATGAGCGAGGTTGTCACTCGCCAGCGCGACGCCCTAATTACATCGGGCCTTGAAAAACGTCATGCATTTCTTCTCACCGATTTGCAAGCCTCCGTTACCGATATCACGGCAGTGACCAACGATACCACGATGCGAATAACGATTGTGCCTGAGTTGCCCGAGATTAAAGGAAATGTTTTCATTGATTCCGTCTGGTTTGAAACACCGGTGCGACAGTTGAATCAGCCTGAAATTTTGCATGCTCGAGTAGTGAATACAGGTAACGACGATATAGAATCCATACCCCTCCAACTGACCATAAACGGTTCACAGAAAAGTGTGGCAAGCGCCGCTATTCCCGCAGCATCCAACAGCACGATTGACATCACCTACACCAATACGGAAGCCGGTTTTAAGCACTGCTCATTAACGATAAACGACGTCTCGATAACCAACGATGATACTTATTACTTCAGTTATTCGGTAGCCGAACGCATACGAGTATTGGAAATTCTAGGCGGCAATGCAATTACACAAGCTGTGAAAGCTGTGTTTTCAGATGATCCATTCTATGAGTGGAACAGCATGAATGAAAGCGCCGTTGACTATAGTCGTTTCAGCGGGTTGAACTTCATCGTCGTTAATCAATTGCGCAGCCTTTCCAGCGGTTTAGTTTCTGAACTGAACAAATTCATGGAAACCGGTGGCAGTGTGCTAGTCATTCCCGCTTCTGAAATCACGTTGAATGATTACAACAACGCCCTTACCAATTGGAAGTCGGGGCAGCTTGGCGGCAAATCGACCATTGCATCCGCGGTATCAAGCGTCAACTATGAGCACTTCATTTTTAAGGAAGCCTTCAAACAAGCATCGGGTAATGTTGATTTACCCTTAGCTAATGCTTATTACAGCCTGGCGCTCAACTCCGGTCAATGGGCCGAACCCATGCTGACGATGCAGAACGGAAGTCCGTTCTTGGTTTCATCATCCATAGGCCATGGACGATTGTATTTCTCGTGTGTTTCTCTATCTACGGATGAAACCAACTTCACCCAACACGCATTCTTTCCGGCTTCGCTCATTCGTATGGCTGAGTATTCTCAACCAACTGCGCAGTTGAGCTACACGCTTGGTCGTGAAGAGGCTATCGTCTTACGCAACATTCAGCTTGCTGGTGAAGAGACCTTCAGACTTCAAAACATTTCGACCAACTCGGAGGTGATTCCCGAGCATCGCAACGCCGGTAATCAAGTGGAGATTTTTGTTCACAGCGATTTAGGTATAGCAGGTAATTACATCTTGAACTGGGGCGCCAGTTTGGTGCAACCATTAGCATTTAATTACGACCGCGCAGAATCGTATAATGCGACCATGGCTATTGACACATTCAAAGAGAAAATCGCTGAACTTCAATTCGCAAATTGGTCTGTTTTGGAAGGAGATATCGAATCTGTTTCAGCAGGTGCAGGCGCCATCGACGAAAGTCACAAATACTGGTTGAGCCTCCTAGTTTGGGCCCTCATCTTCTTAGCCATTGAAATTTTGCTTATCAAGTTCTGGCGTTAAGAAACTTCACTTTTTCGATTGTCGAAACTGCTTTCGTCTGCCTGCATTCCGCTTATCTTCGGCGCATTGAATAAATAATTTTGGAAGAAGTATGATGAATATTCCCATGGTCGACTTAAAGACCCAGTACCAACGCGTAAAGAACGAAATAGATCAAGCTATTTTAGAAGTAGTAGAGAATACAGCCTTCATTAATGGCCCCGCTGTTAAAGACTTCCAAACCGGACTTGAGCAGTATATGGGTGTAAAGCATGTTATTCCTTGCGCCAATGGCACGGATGCTTTGCAAATAGCTATGATGGCCTTGGACCTCAAACCCGGTGATGAAGTTATCACTACTTCGTTCACCTTTGTGGCAACAGTTGAAGTCATTGCTTTGCTTCAATTGACACCGGTTCTAGTTGATGCCCTACCCGGCACATACAACATCGATCCGTTGGCATTGGAAAAAGCTATCACACCGAAAACCAAAGCGATTGTTCCAGTGCATCTTTTCGGACAATGCGCCGACATGGAGAGTATTTTAAACATAGCCAAGAAGCACCACCTGGCCGTCATCGAAGACAACTGCCAGGCAATAGGTGCATACTACACCTTCAGTGATGGCACACGCAAGCAAGCGGGCACTATGGGTAATGTGGGAACGACGAGCTTCTTCCCTTCTAAGAATCTTGGCTGCTACGGTGATGGTGGAGCCATGTTTACCAACGACGATGCACTGGCCGAAAAACTTCGCATGATCTCGAATCACGGTATGAAGGTTCGTTATTACCACGACAGCATTGGAGTGAATTCACGTCTCGACACCATTCAGGCGGCGGTGCTCAACATCAAACTCAGCCATCTCGACACTTACATCGCCAACCGTCAAAGCGCAGCGGCCTATTATGACAAGGCATTTGCCAATCATCCGAAATTGACTATCCCGGCGCGTGACCCGAAGAGCACGCATGTATTCCATCAATATACTCTTGTGTTAAACGGTGTTGCTCGCGCAGCATTTCAAGCCAAACTTCAGGAAAAAGGCATTGCCTCGATGGTGTACTATCCTGTGCCCATGCACATGCAGAAAGCCTATATGGATGATCGCTACAAAGAAGGCGACTTCCCGGTTACCGAAGAACTTTCACGCAACGTCGTTTCCTTGCCCATGCACACCGAGCTCACAGAGGAGCAATTGGCGTATGTGGTGGAGGGAGTGATGGAAGCAGTTCTTTAGGGACTGGGGACTGGGGACTGGGGACTGAGGACTGGGGACTGGGGACTGAGGACTGAGGACTGAGGACTGACCGTCGAAGGTCATGCTATAAGACACCCATCTCATGACTCCTCATTAGAAGCCCTGTATCTATTTGTTTTACCCATACCCATTATTCCGCTCAGTGCGCAGCGCCCAGTACTCAGTACTCAGTACTCAGTACCCAGTACTCAGTATTTGATCCACTTCCATAGCTCCTTATACGACGGCTTTTTGCCATACATGAGGATTCCCACACGATAAATTTTTGCAGCGAGCCATACGAAGCCGAAAATGCTCAGTACCAATATGGCGATGGAAAGAAGTTTCAATCCGATGGATACTCCTATGGCCGTTTTAACCATCATTACAATTGGGGAGGTGAGCGGCACAAGCGCGAAGATGTGGCCGATACTACTCTCCGGATTGGCAATCATCATGTTCGAAACGACGTAGCCGAATATGAGAGGGAGTGTCACCGGCATCATGAATTGTTGCGTGTCCGTTTCGTTGTCGACACTGGCGCCAATCGCAGCGAACAAAGAGCCATAAAGCAAGTACCCGCAAATAAAGAAGATGAGGAAAGAAACAAGCACATCGGTCCAGGGCACTTCCTGCATGACAGCAATCAGCTCACTTTGCATTTCCTCCGGATTCGGGCCTTCATTCATGTTTGGCGCTTCTATTACTCCGCCTGATTGTATCATGGCCAACTGTTCCTTCTGACGTTCGAGAAGGTTACCCTGTATCTTGTACATACCGACCGTGGCAATCACAGAAGTGAGTCCAACCCAGATGAGAAACTGAGTAAGTCCCACCAACCCTATGCCGATGATTTTCCCCATCATCAATTGAAAGGGTTTTACGCTGGAAATAATCACCTCCACAATGCGATTGGTCTTCTCTTCCATTACACCGCGCATAACCTGCATACCGTAGAAGAAAATGAAGATATAAATGATAATCGCAAAGCCAAATCCGACCATGGCGCGCGAGGAAGTGAGATCTTCCTTACCACCCGCACTAGGCTTTATCACATTGATGTCGACTGTTTGACGAATGCTTTTATATGTTTCGATTGGGATCGCATTTTTCTTTGCCCGGTAGAGTTCAAGAGCATCTTCCAAGTCCCTTTCAATTTTGTTCTGTGCCGAAAGGCTCGGTGTTTTTTCGGCAAACAATTCCACTTTACCATCGGTGTAGGAAATGGCAGAGAGTTGGACTACACCAGTGTAGATGCCGGTCTTCAATTCAGCATCCGGATCCACCGTTCCCTTTCGAAAATCAAATGACAACCGACTGCTGTTGCGAAAACGGGGGCGATCAACCCCGGCCTGTTCGAAGGTTATGACTTCATCTTCGATTAAATAACCCAAATCGTCGGCCACTAAAATGTGATGGTGCGATTCATCCATCGCTGCGATTAAGGCAATACCAACGATGAGTCCACCAAACAGTAGCGGACCGAGTATAGTCATCAACAGAAAACTTTTCTTCTTGACCTTGTTAAGGTATTCACGTTGTATGATAAGGAGTGTCTTATTCATGGGTGGCATTGAATTGTTGAACGGCTTGGATGAAAATCTGCTCCATGTTGGGAACAAGCTCGTTGACCGAATGGATTTGGATGTGAGGAATGAGAGCCAAAAGGAGATCATTGACTTTGCGGTCACCCAGCAATTTGATATCTGCGTAGTTGCGCTCGTTTTGCACGCCCGTTTGAATCAGCTCGAAATTACCCCACAGTCCGATGCCGAGATCCATGGATGCTCCTTCAAAATCGAGGCGATAGGCTTGAGTGCGGAAGCGTGATTTGATGTCTTTCACGCTGCCCTCGAGAATCACTTTCGAGCGATTAATGAGGGCGATATTATCGCAGAGTGATTCGACGCTGCCCATGTCGTGTGTCGACAATATAATAGTCGCGCCCTCTTCCTTCAGGCGCAGCATTTCGAGACGAATAAGTTCAGCGTTGATGGGATCAAACCCGCTGAAAGGTTCGTCGAGGATGAGGAGTTTAGGTTCATGCAGCACCGTGGTGATGAATTGCACCTTCTGCGCCATGCCCTTCGAAAGGTCTTCCACTTTCTTATCCCACCAGCCTCCAATTTCGAAGCGTTCGAACCAGGCCTTTAGGCGAGTGTGCGCCTCGCGCGAGGAGAGTCCTTTGAGTTGAGCGAGGTACATACACTGCTCACCTACTTTCATTTTTTTGTAGAGGCCTCGTTCTTCGGGCAGGTATCCGATGTGTTCTACATCGCCCGGTTGAAGCGGCTTTCCGCAGAATAGCACTTCACCCTGATCGGGCCCGGTGATTTGGTTGATGATACGGATGAGCGAAGTTTTGCCGGCGCCGTTGGGACCGAGCAGACCGAACACCGAGTGTTCAGGCACGGCGATACTCACGTCGTTGAGCGCAGTATGCTTGGCGTAGGCCTTGTGAATGTGTCGAGCTTCGAGGGAGAACATGAGGGCGAAGATACGTGAAAGGGGCGAAGGGCGAAGGGCGAAGGGCGAATGGCGAGTGGGAATGGAGAATGGCGATTGGCGACCCCGGGCTTTCAGCAAGCTCCGTAGGAGCGAAATATCACTAGAAGTAGGTCGTGAGCCAAGGAGCCCCGGAGGGGCGGCACAAAGGGAGAATGGAGAATGGAGAATGAAGAGTGGCGATTGGCGACCCAGGCCTTTCAGGAAGCTCCGTAGGAGCGAAATATCACTAGAAGTAGGTCGTGAGCCAAGGAGCCCCGGAGGGGCGGCACAAAGGGAGAATGGAGAATGGTGAGTGGTGGATGGAGAATGGAGAATGAAGAGTGGCGATTGGCGACCCCGGGCATTCAGCAAGCTCCGTAGGAGCGAAATATCACTAGAAGTAGGTCGTGAGCCAAGGAGCCCCGGAGGGGCGGCACAAAGGGAGAATGGAGAATGGTGAGTGGTGGATGGAGAATGGAGAATGAAGAGTGGCGATTGGCGACTCCGTGCTTTCAGCAAGCTCCGTAGGAGCGAAATATCACTAGAAGAACATCGTCGGCCAATGAGCCCCGGAGGGGCGGCACAAAGGGAGAATGGAGAATGGAGAATGAGGCGGGGGTGTTAAATTTGGGACGGTTGTTTTTATTTGGATTAATCAAGAAAACGTATGCGAAATAATATCGCTTTTCTTCGGCTGGTGCTGGCATCAGCTTTATGTATCCTCGTTGACCTGAATGGTCTTGCTGCGGATATATTTCTTCCGCCCACCGACAGCATTTGCGAAGGAAATGCCTTCATCACCACGCAAACGGAATGGGATCTGTTTGCAGCAGACTATGCGGGGTGTACCACGTTTGTGGGGGATATAACGATTGATAATACGACAGGTCAAATCGACTCCATATCTGGCGCTGAAAACTTCAGAACAATAAGCGGCAACATAGAAATCACAGCCTCAGGGGTTCAAACTACGTTACTTGCATTCAACGGATTAGACAGTATTGTTGGGGATTTAACTCTTAGAATATCCAGTGATCTATTTGGATTTCGCGGCTTGAAATATCTACACAATCTTGTTCTCCAAGATTTAGTAGATCAATCATGGAGCATGGGCGAAGAAATTAACGGCAATATAATTCACAGTTTTGACTCACTCGCATATTGCGAAACCATTACAATTCGAAATATCGGAATCATTGAAAACGTGTTTGGATCGCTTTCAGAAGCTCGAAAAATTGTGGTAGAAGACAATATATTGACTGCGGCAATTATAAGTAATCTAGGAAATAATTTAGCCACTATTGATAGTATTGACATAAAAGGCACCTATTTGCTTTGGAATTCATTTCAGAATATTACTGCAGTCGATTATCTTGAAATAGGGGCTGAAATACTTTATCCTGCGAACATTGCAGACTGTTTTAACTCTCTTACGAATGCCGGTGACATTTACATTGCAACAAATGAATTTCTCCCCCCTTTCCTAAACCTCACCACAGTAAACAATATTTGGCTCGAGGAATATCCTGCGGATGTTGGTGTAGATCTAGCCCTAGTTCCCTCTCTTACGACGATTAATGGAAATGCTACTTTCATACTTTGCCGAGACACTATTGAACTTCCGTCATTAACTCAATGTCAGAGCTTATCTATTTACACTAACAGATCTTACCTAACAAATACCGGAGCACAATCTGTCTATTTACCAAACCTTTCAGAGTTATCAGGCTATTTCGAGTTGCTTGCCCTGGATGAGTCTGATGCTTCGCTTCAGTCATTTTCAGCGCCAAACCTTTCCGCAATTTCTGGTTCAATAAGCTTGAGAGGTCCCGTTCTCACCTCTTGCATCAGCCCCGCTTTTTGTGAATCGGCTAATTACTCCCCCAACTGGTTTGAGATAAGCGGCGGCCCCGGATGTTCGACAGTAGAAGAAATCCAAGCGCAGTGTGAAAGCCCCTGCCCAGATATTGATTTGAATGGTGTTTGTGATTCGGTGCAGACCAGCTACATAGGCAATTTAACTTTTCCAAATACTCCATCCATTGAAAACTTCGTGGCGTCATTTCCAAACGTCACAGAAATAACAGGTGACGTTTTTATTGGAAGCCCACCACTTCAGGAAATGATTGACACCTACCCACTCGACAACATTAGAAGAATCAATGGAAAATTGGGTACAAGCGAGACATTTAGCTACACAACCAGATTTACGAACCTTGAGTATGTAAAAGAGCTGGTAGCAGCACCTCCCTTTGATACGGATGCATTTCCTAACCTTCTGGAATGTGAAAAAATGATCATTTTAGGTTTGTATAATGATGTTACTGCCTTTGAAAATTTGCAGAGATGTGATACTCTTATTTTATACGGTGGCGAATCAATTAATAATATATTCAACCAATTAACCACTTGTAATTTCATCTCCATAAACACAATGCCTCGCATCGAAGATATTGTATGCGATGATTACTTTTATGGCATCTATGGTTGCTATCCCACAAACTTCTCAATGATTGATGCCGAATATTTTTGTTGCAGCAATAATGTATCTGAGAATGTGCCATGGCAGAGTGAAATAAATAACAGCTTTAATAATATTGACTCCATAAACATCTTCTTAGCAACAAACTTATATATAACTAACTCATTCAGTAACCTAAGCTTCATTAGAGACATTTATGGATACAATCTAGTTATTCCAGATACGCCTTTCCAAATAAACGAATGCAGAAACCTTACTTCCGTTGGCAATTCGGATTTCCTGCACTTATTCCAAAGTGTCACAGAATTAAATCGTCTTGAAGTACTTTCTTTTGCAGCGGTTGGTATTTCAGGAAGCGAATATTGGGACATGAGCAACTACCCGTTCATCAATTACCCCGGATTAGAAGTCAATTTCCCCAATTTGCGTAAAATTGAATCACATTTATGGATACAAAACGCTTCTGATTTTGGACTAAATTCCTTCTATTTCCCGGCTCTAGATAGTATCATCGCCTTTTGTTACTTAGATGGCCCGATTACTTTAAACGATTCTACCGCGCCTGTAATACTGAATTTTCAGGAATTGGATTATTGCGGTAGCTTAACAATTTATCGCCTTAATGATCTAAGCATTCAATTCTCTGAGCAGACGAACATAGAAACGTTAGACATGGGTTTTATCAACGGCAATATATCCGGTGCCGAAAACTTCTATCCTCAATCGTCCTTTTACATATACAACTCTCCGAATTTCAGCACTTGCACTTCCCCCGGCATTTGTGAGTTTGTTTCTCTTTCTCCAGAAAACAGTTACTTCGAAGGCAACGCGCCAGGCTGCTCCTCCATCGAAGAAGTCCAAGCCCAGTGTGAAAGCCCCTGCCCAGATATTGATTTGAATGGTGTTTGTGATTCGGTGCAGACTGTTTACATAGGAAACCTTGAATTCACCTCAACGTCAGAAGTTCAAACCTTTGCGAATGCGTTTCCTCAAGTGCACAAGATTATTGGAAATTTGACGCTCTCCGGATATACTGGAGACGCCCTGTTCGAAACTGAAGCTTTATTCAATTTAGACACCATACAAGGTCTATTAAGCTATAGTAATTATGATCAAGCAGGCATTGCATTCAGCGGCTTTTCGAACCTACGCCACGTTGATACATTCATCGGAGCATATCCCTATTACAATTATGGTATCACCTATAATGAAAATGACTCCACACCCATATATTCCTACTGCACAAATTGCTTTCCTAGTCTTATATCAGCCAACAAAATGCAAATTCTAACAGCCAATGAATTTTCATTTAATGCACTCGAACGATGTGACACTCTGAATATTAATTGCAGCGAATTAAATGGCGCTTTTTCAAGCTTGACCCAATGTAAAGTACTGAATATAAACACAAACTATTTCTCAAGTAACCAAGGTTCTTTTTTTAACCCATTTGATGATAATCCATACTCACTTCTCAACACCATATTACAACAAAATGAATATGCTTGTCAGTCAACTATTTTCAGCTCATTCAACCAACTTGATTCCATCAATTTCTTCTTCGCAACTGACGCAGAAATTTCACAATCACTTAATAATATTCAACATTGCAAAACAATCTACGTCAACAACATATCGACATCAGAATCTTTGATGAATTTAAATTCTTGCGAGAACATTTATTCAAATGGAAACAGCTCAATTATGAGTTGTTTTGACAACATTACAACACTGAATACAGTTGGAATCTATTCTTCCGAGAACACTATCGATTTTCCGAATCTTCGTGAACTTGATTTTGCTGATTTTTTCCTTAATGATAATTCAACATTAAACCTACCATTATTGGACAGCATTCACACTGATGCATATATAGTTGCACCTTACTCGTTCGCTAATAATGCTACTATAAACCTGAGCGGTCTCGACTATGCACAAAAGCTTACTTTCCTATTTGTTCAGTGTAATGAGTTACAATTACCCTCAAGCTGGTCGTGCGGAAACTTGGGCATACAAAATGTTCAAGGATTGGTATCCCTAAATGACCTTTCCATTGTTGAACCCGGATACATTAACATCACGGAATGCTCCGATTTTTCCGTTTGTTCTTCACCAGGGCTCTGTGAGCACATTTCGCAATATCCAGAAAATTGCTTTTTCGCCAACAACGCCCCCGGCTGCTCCTCCATCGAAGAAATCCAAACGCAATGCCTCGGAAGCTATGCCTCAGGCACCGTCTACTACGACCTCAACTGCGACCAGCAATTTAACAACGACGATGCGCTCGTATCTTACCCTATCCTCTTGCAAGGTGACACTTTACCTATCGGCAGCAGCGGTGAGGCGGGATATTTCTTCGTGCCGTTAGAACTGAACAACAGCACCACTCTCTTTGCGCAGCATAGCGCAGACTGGTCGAGCGACGGGCCTATAACCCTGACCACCACCGACTCGCTGCAGGTATTCACCGATATTCAAATCGGGCTATGCCCCGTGACTATTATACATGATGTAGCTGTAAGCGTGAATGCGTCGATGAATCCGCGCCCGGGCTTCACGGTGCGGTATAATTTGGTGGCGCAAAACCTCTGGCCGGGTAGCGATGATGTTGCAATAGCCTTCAGTACCGCGCAGATGCCCGGCGCTGTTATTACCGGATACGCAGCGGGCGGAACGCTTGCGGGCAATCAAGTTTCATTCGCCACAAATCTGCTGTATGGTCAGTCGCAGACGTTGTGGGTGGATGTGCTCGTGCCCGCTGGCACACCGCTGGGTACAGCTTATACAGCCACAGCTTCAATAGCCCTTAGCGATGCGCAAGCCGTCGACAGTCACCCCGAAAACAACAACTATTCACTGGCGCAAACCGTCATTGGCAGCTACGACCCGAACGACAAGCTCGTCACACCGGCAGTGATCGACCTACTCGATATTGACTCCACCCAAACAGCCACCATCGAGTATACGATTCGCTTCCAAAACACCGGAACAGCCGAGGCATTTTTCGTGCGGGTGTTGGACACACTTTCGCAAGCACTCAACCCGGCGACATTTGAGTTGATTGCCACGAGTCACCCGAGCGAAATCACCTTCCAAAACAACCATACCATCGAGTGGTTCTTCGACAACATCATGTTACCCGATAGTTTCTCGAATGAGCCAGAGAGCCATGGG
>Ga0315907_10001568_pt1 | contig 30688 bp, 31 predicted proteins | sample LakEriMetagenome_3_FD_203525 | JGI IMG/M metagenome (GOLD analysis project Ga0315907, IMG submission 203525) | Freshwater fungal communities from buoy surface, Lake Erie, Ohio, United States - Buoy 12 MA123 | ecosystem: Environmental > Aquatic > Freshwater > Lake > Lake biofilm | place: USA...
AAGGGCGGATTGAATGTAGGGCTGGCCGGAAACGTGGGACAAAGCTTTGCGAAACAGGTAGCCGAAGAAGAATACGATGTTTACGTGCTTGAATTAAGCTCCTTCCAGCTGGATGACATGTACGATTTCAGAGCTGACATTGCTATACTGACGAACATCACTCCGGATCACCTGGACCGCTACAATTATGACATGCAGAACTACGTGAACGCGAAGTTCAGGATCCTGCAGAATCAAACAGAGAACGATTGGTTTATCTACAATTATGATGATCCGATCATTGCTTCAGAGGCTGCTAAACGCAACATCAAGGCGAAAACTGCTCCCTTTTCCCTGAAAGGCGAAATAAAAATCGGGGGCTTTGCAAACGAGAAACAACTAACAATAAACATAAACGATCAATTCACTATGTCAATTCACGATTTAGCACTAAAAGGGAAGCACAACACCCAAAATTCACTGGCGTCGGGTATCGCGTCAAGAATCCTGGAAATCAGGAAAGAAGTTGTACGAGAAAGTCTCGAGGACTTTGTCAATGTTGAACACCGTCTGGAGTTCGTCGCAAAAGTTCATGGAATTGAGTTCATAAATGACTCAAAAGCTACGAACGTAAATTCAACTTGGTTCGCACTGGAAAGTATGGACAAACCAACAGTCTGGATCGTTGGAGGAGTAGATAAAGGCAACGACTATTCTGAACTGCTGGACCTAGTGAAGGAAAAAGTGAAGGCCATCATTTGTCTGGGTGTTGATAACCAGAAACTGATCGAAACTTTCTCCGGCACGATCGAGACGATCGTTGAGGCGCGTTCAGCCATGGAAGCTGTTGCATACGGTTACCGATTGGCAAAAAAGGATGAGACCGTTCTTTTGTCACCGGCATGCGCTAGTTTTGATCTTTTCGAGAACTACGAGGACAGAGGAAATCAGTTCAAGGAAGCAGTAAGATCGCTTTAGAGAGGCTAATGAGCGAGAAGAATATCACTCGTAGCGGAGATCGTTTGCTCGAAGCTCGCAGAGAATCCCTGCAGCAAATGAATACGACCTCCATGCGCCCCCATGGGAAACTATGGGGTATGGATGTATTCTCATGGATACACCCGAATCCGTCGCTGGTGATCAACACACTGCATGCGTTCCCGTTTAAGGTATTCTGGATCGGAAACGCAAGCGACATTGAATTGGCATTATTGGAAGATAAATCGTTGCTTGACCAACTTCATGCACTGATTACATATGACTCCAATGTATTCACCTTCAGGGATGAATGGCTGAATAAGGTCGAGAATTGTGCCGGAACTGCAATGTTGAGCGACTCGTTTCATCTATTAGAACTGTTCAAGGCTTCTCGTACAGTGTTGCTGTTTACTGCCACCGGAGAACATGCGAATAAATTGAAAGAAGAATTTGAACATTATTTGAATTTGGTAAGGAGCTAAATGAGAGCATATCTTAAATATCTGAAAGGAGATGGAGTGATCTGGATCATTACTCTGCTTATGCTGGCGTTTTCGTTAGTTAGCGTGTACAGCTTTGTGCCGATACTGGTGAAGATAGAAGGTGGAACACCTTTCAAATACTTGTTCAAGCACTTTATTTATGTCCTCATTGGTTTTGGGGTATTGTTCTGGATCCACAAAAAGGATTCAAAATACATATCACAACTCTCTAAATTCGGCTATTTTCTTGGCATCGGACTCATGATATTTACTTTCTTTTTTGGAGCAGAGGTCAATGGAGCAGGTCGGTGGATCAAAGTGCCTTTTGTCGGACTGACATTCCAGTCCTCTGACTTTGCTAAACTTGCTTTGCTTCTTTATGTTTCCCGTTTATTGGTGAAAAAGAAAGACCAACTGAATGAATGGAAAGGGGGCTTCTGGCCAGTTATCTTACCCATAATTTTTATGTGTGTTTTGATCGTTAAAGATAACTTCTCCACGGCTGCGATACTTTTCGCCATCAGTTTGTCATTGCTTTTCGTCGGCAGGGTTCCATTGTCTAAGATCTTATTCGTGATCGGAGGTGGAGTTGTGTTATTAGGGATGGTCATTGGTTTACACAAAGCAGCTCCGGACTTAAACATATTGCCCCGTTATGAAACCTGGGAGAACAGGATCCTCAATAAAATGGAGAATGAGACAGACGTGCTTTCCAATGCTCAGGCACTGAATGCCGAACTGGCCATCTATCACGGAGCGATAATCGGTCAGGGAGTTGGCGATGGCAAGTTGAAGGAATATCTTCCGGAAGCCTATGCCGATTTCTACTATGCAAGTTTTGTTGAAGAGTTCGGACTGATCTCAGCCATCGTACTGGTAATGCTTTACCTGATACTCCTTTTCAGGATCATCCGAATTGGCTTGCGCTCCGATCGGCTATTCGAGACATATGCTTGTTTGGGCATTGGCATACTACTGTTGAGCCAGGCATCTGTCAATATGCTGGTATGTACCGGGGTATTTCCCGTTACAGGTCAGAATATGCCGCTTTTAGCAATGGGAGGTTCAGCTTTGATCATGACCTGTGTTGCCATCGGTATCGTTCAGAGTATAGCATATCGTCAGGAAAGAGAAAAAAAGAACAATGTTGAATCATCTAATGCATTTGCAGCAGAATGAAACTGGAACGAGTTGTTATATCAGGCGGTGGAACGGGAGGGCATATCTTCCCAGCTATTGCTATAGCCGATGAGATAAAAAGGAGGAATCCGGATGCAGAACTCCTGTTCGTCGGTGCGAATGGTAAAATGGAAATGGAAAAAGTTCCGGCAGCCGGTTACAAGATCGAAGGATTGACTATCGCAGGATTCCAGCGGAGGATTACTTTCTCCAATTTTTTACTGCCCTTCAAGATCATTAAGAGTCTATTGAAGGCGAGAAGCATTCTAAAGAACTTTAAACCACAGGTAGTTGTGGGTGTCGGAGGTTATGCAAGTGGACCAACCCTGAAAGCGGCAACGCTATTGCGAATTCCAACACTTGTTCAGGAACAGAACTCCTTTCCCGGAAAGACCAATAAAATGCTTTCAAAGAATGTGAACACACTTTGTACGGCCTATGAAGGATTGGAGCGCTTCTTTCCGAAAGAGAAGATCGTTCTGACAGGGAACCCTGTTCGCTCTGACATAGTTAAGATCGACGGAAAAAGAGAAGACGCATTCAGCTATTACGGACTGGATCCACTAAAACCAGCGATACTTGTGATCGGGGGAAGTCTTGGAGCAAGAACGCTTAACCAATCCATTTTGAACCATTATGACCTTCTTAAAGAAAAGGATATACAGGTTCTGTGGCAATGCGGAAAACTATACTTCGATGGGTTGCAGAAGGAGTTGAAAGGAAAAGAAGCGCCAGGAATAAAACTTGTTCAGTTCATTGACAGAATGGATCTTGCTTATGCCATGGCAGATGTGATCATTTCCAGAGCCGGTGCAATATCTGTTTCTGAATTATGTTTGATCGGCAAACCGGTGATCCTAGTTCCTTCACCGAATGTTGCGGAGGATCATCAAACGCACAACGCAATGGCCCTGGTCAGGCAGAATGCGGCGATTCTAGTTAGAGATAATGTCGCCAAAGAAGAACTGATACCAGAGGTCTTGGAGCTTTTTGAGAATGAGGAGAAGAGGAAAATATTAGCCGTTGAAATCGCTAAACTAGCAAAACCGGCTGCAACCTCGCATATTGTGAACGAACTTGAGAATATAGCAAGAGCCATCTGATGGAAAGACTGGACAGTATCCAATTAGCGCAATTTGACCGGGCATATTTCATAGGCATCGGTGGGATCGGTATGTCTGCACTGGCCAGGTATTTCAAATCGATCGGATGGAGAGTAGCGGGTTATGACAAAACACCAACTACTTTGACGGAAGAACTTCAAAAAGAGGAAATTGATATCCATTTTGAAGACCTTAGTCATCAAATTCCTGCGCCGTTCAAAGACATCGAAAAGACATTGGTTATCTACACGCCAGCTATTCCAAAAGATCATGGAGAACTTAATTTCTTCAAGGGTTCAACTGAATATTTATTCAAGCGATCAGAGGTTCTTGGACTGCTTACCCGACAGTCAAAAGGCCTTGGTGTAGCAGGAACGCATGGTAAGACGACAACCAGTTCAATGCTTGCATACATCCTACACAGTTCGCACCTCAAATGCAATGCTTTTCTCGGTGGAATCGCTTCGAACTTCAACTCAAATCTGGTTATCGGTAAGGAATCAGAATTTACCGTTATTGAGGCCGATGAGTTTGACAGGTCCTTTCTGAAGCTAACCCCATATGCATCGATCATTACATCCACAGATCCTGATCACCTGGATATTTATGGCGATGAAAAGATCTTCCTTGAAGGTTTTCAAAAATATGCAGCTTTGATCGCCCCATACGGTTATCTTGTCAAGAAAGAGGGGCTTCAAGTAAATTCTACCGCACGAACGGTGAGTTATGCGATAGATTCTCCGACTGCTGATTTTTCTGCATTTGGACTACGTTTTCAGGATGGCCGGTTTCTTTTCGATGTCCGAACTCCAAGTGGCCTGATGACAGATGTTGAATTAGGAATTCCGGGCATTCACAATGCCGAAAATGCACTGGCGTGTATCGCGCTTGCTCAATTCATTGGAGTAACGAATGAAGAGATCAGAATCGGTCTTAAGAACTTCAAAGGAGTGAAGCGTCGGTTTGAATACCAGATCAGAACGAAAGATCTCGTTTATATTGACGATTACGCCCATCATCCGACAGAAATCCGCGCATTAGTTTCCTCTGTGCGGTTGCTCTATCCGGATAAGAAGATAACAGGTGTTTTTCAGCCGCATCTTTTCTCAAGGACGAGGGACTTCTATGACGGTTTTGCTGAAGAGCTCTCCAAACTTGATGAAGTGATCCTTTTACCAATCTACCCAGCTCGCGAAGAACCTATACCCGGAGTAACCAGTGAGCATTTGCTTGAAAAGGTCACTGTGAAGGACAAGAAATTAATGCAGCCCAGCGAAGCTGTGACACATTTGTCGAAATACAGACAAGGTGCTATTTTGACGATCGGTGCAGGTGACATCGATCGTATTGTCGAACCATTAAGAAAATCCCTTGTATGAAAGTCTGGATCAAACGAATAGCTTGGGGGCTTTTTGGCATTGGAGTGATCGTGTTATTGTTCATGGCACAAGGTTCTCAATGGAGCAATGAAGCTGCGGAACCAGAGATCTTGATCCACGTGAACGGCGCCAATGCCTTTCTTACAGAAGATGAGCTTTACACCCGTCTAAAAAGAAGGGGTTTGATCTACGAAGGTCAGACCAAAGAACAGTTGAATGTTGCGGCTATCGAGGAGTACATCCGATCCATGACAGAAGTGAAGCAGGCGAATGTTTACAGCATGATCGGGAAGGGATGGATGATAGATGTTACGGTACGAAAACCGATCGCCAGGATTTACAATAAATACGATGAAACTTTTTACCTTGATGAAGACGGTGTAGTCATGAAAGCATCGACTCTCCATACTGCCCGGGTTGTCGTTGTAACAGGCTATTTGAAGGACCGAATAAGCTCCATTCCTGTGCAAGAAATTATTAACAACGATACCTTGAAAAGTATTCGAAAATTGGATGATGTGTATCGGATTTCCAATTATGTTTGCAACGATCCCCTACTGCAATCTCTTATAGGTCAGATTCACTTGAAAAAAGAAGGTGATTTCGTTTTAATACCGCTTGTTGGAGGTCAAAAGATCATTTTCGGCGCGGCACACGACGATGACGAAGTGAGGGAGAAGTTTGAGAAACTGAAGATATTTTACAGAGAAGCGATCCCTTACGAAGGTTGGGACAAATACAAGGAGATCAACCTTAAATTCAAAAGGCAGATCGTCTGTAAGAAAAGCGAAGGTTACACGGAAGAAAAATTAAATTGATATGTCAAAGATTATTGTTGGACTGGATATTGGAACTACAAAGATCGCATGTTTCGTCGGGAAGAAGAATGAGCATGGTAAGATCGAGATTTTATCCATGGGAAAAAGCGAATCCCTGGGTGTTATGCGTGGAATGGTTTCCAATATCGAAAAAACGGTCCAGTCGATAAAGGTGGCAGTTGAAGAGGCTCAACGCCGTGTGGATGGCGAATTATCTATCCGAGTAGTGAATGTTGGTATAGCCGGTCAGCACATCAAATCGTTGCAGCACCGGGGAATTCACACCCGTGATCAGATCGATAACGAGATCTCTCAAAAAGACATCGATGCGCTCATTGAGGACATGTACAAGCTGGTAATGCAGCCGGGTGAGGAGATCATCACTGTGTTGCCTCAGGAATATATCATTGACAACGAGCAGGGGATCAAGGATCCGATCGGGATGTTGGGAAGGCGACTTGAGGCGAACTTTCACATCATTACGGGACATGTTGGTGCACTGTTGAACATTCATAAATGTGTTCAAAAGGCGGGACTTGAAGTGAAAGAGATCATTCTTGAGCCAATTGCTTCGGCTGATGCCGTTCTTTCTGACGAGGAAAAAGAAGCGGGAGTTGTTCTGGTTGATATCGGTGGCGGAACAACGGATGTTGCGATCTTCCATGAAGGGATCATACGCCATACTGCCGTAATTCCTTTCGGGGGCAATGTGATCACGGAAGATATCAAGGAAGGTTGCACAATCATGAAGCGCCAGGCGGAAATGCTAAAGACTAAATTCGGATCTGCGTTGGCTTCTGAAAGTCAGGAGAACGAGATTGTTTGTATTCCTGGTCTCCGTGGACGCGATCCAAAGGAGATCACGGTGCGGAATCTGGCGAGCATCATTCAGGCTCGTATGGAAGAGATCATTGAACTTGTTCATTATGAGATACTCAATTCAGGGTACAGCAAGAAACTGATCGGCGGTATCGTTGTGACAGGTGGTGGAGCACAATTGAAGCACATCACTCAACTGTTTGAATACATCACGGGAATGGATACACGCATTGGATATCCGACCGAGCATCTGGCTTCTAACAATTCAATCGAGAATCTTACAAGTCCAATGTATTCAACAGGTATTGGCCTTGTTTTAAAAGGTTTTGAGGCTCTTGACAAGAAAGGTGCTTCAAGTGAGGCAGCAAGTTCGGGAGAGGTGAAGACACATTCCGAGAAAAAGAGAGGATCTTTTTTTGATGCGATTGTGAAGAATGCGAAAGGTCTTTTCGAAGACGAAGATTAAAGAATTTACAACAACAATAAAAGCGAGAATATGGAATTTGATTTGCCTAAAGAAACGAGTTCGATCATCAAAGTGATCGGTGTTGGTGGAGGTGGTAGCAATGCTGTTAACCACATGTACGGACAGGGAATTATCGGAGTTGACTTTATTGTATGCAATACGGATCGTCAGGCGCTGGATATTTCACCAGTTCCATACAAGATCCAATTGGGTTCCTCATTGACTGATGGGCGAGGAGCCGGAGCTATTCCTGAGATTGGAATGAATGCTGCGATCGAGAACATTGATGAGATCAAAGAAGTACTGAGCAAGAACACGAAAATGGTATTCGTTACTGCAGGAATGGGTGGTGGTACCGGAACGGGTGCTGCACCGGTTATTGCTCAGGTCGCAAAAGAAATGGGTATACTCACTGTTGGTATTGTTACAGTTCCTTTTAATTTCGAGGGTCGCAAAAGAAGACAACAGGCAGAAGAAGGGATGGATAAAATGCGCCAGAACGTGGACACCTTGTTGGTGATCAATAATGAGCGTTTGCGCGAGATCACCGGAAATCTGACGTTGGGTAATGCATTTGCACAGGCAGACGATGTTTTGACTACAGCGGCGAAGGGTATTGCGGAGGTAATCTCTGTTACCGGATCGATCAACGTAGACTTTAATGATGTTAAAACAGTTATGAAGGACAGCGGCGTTGCTATCATGGGTAGTGCTGCGGCAGAAGGCGAGAACAGGGCAACAATTGCGGTACAGCAGGCGCTATCTTCTCCACTGTTGAACGACAATGATATCAGTGGTGCGCAGTATGTCTTGTTGAATATTACCTACGGTGACAAGGAAGTATTGATGGATGAGATCACAGAGATCACTGACTTTATCCAGGATGAAGCGGGCGCAACTGCAGATGTTATCTGGGGACATGGTTACGATGCAACACTGGGAGATCAATTGAGTGTCACATTGATTGCAACAGGGTTTAAATCAAATCCGATTACGGGTTTTGAGAAAGCACCTGAAAAGACGGTGCGTACGTTGGATGAAGAACCAAAAAATGAGATCAAGGCTCCTCTATCGTCTCCAACTCAGGTGAACACGTTTACAAATGCTGTTGAGGTAAAGTCACCTGTTGAAGAACCATTTTTAAAATCTGAACCTTCCACAGAAACGCCGATCGATGCAACAACAACTTCGAAGACGCTATTGGAAGAAACGTTCTTTAAATCTGAAGTAGAAGAGCAAAAAGAAATGAATTTCGACTGGGAAGTGAATCCGGCAAACTTATCTACTTCTGACTCTCAGAAAGAAGGGGTTGTGCGTTTTATGCTGGAGGATGATTCTGAGGAAAAGCTCAGTCTTGAAGGTGCAAATCCAAAGACAATCCTTTCTCCCGAAGAACAGCAGAGAAGAACACAGGATCGATTATCAAAGATTCAGGAATACACTGCAAAATTGAAAAAAGCGGACGGAATCACGGAGTTCGAAAATGAGCCTGCTTATGTAAGAAGAAATATCCAGCTGGATAATTCGCGCAGAAGTACGGAGGAATCATTAAGCCGATTCGGACTTTCAGAGGATGAGAATGGAACTACATTGCGGAATAATAACTTTTTGCACGACAACGTAGACTAATGAGCTTTACAGATAAGATCAATACGGATATCAAAAACGCAATGCTTGCCAGGGAGAAGGAAAAGCTGGCTGCATTGCGCGATATCAAATCAAAATTATTACTGGAAGCAACTTCCGGCGGAAGCGGTGAAGTTTCGGAAGAGACTGCCATGAAGATCTGCATGAAATTGCACAAGCAGCGTATGGAAACATATGAACTGTATCAGACGCAAGGTCGTGAAGATCTTGCCGATGAAGAATTGTTTCAAGCGAAGGTGATCGAAGAGTACCTTCCGAAAATGCTCACAGAAGATGAAGTGAAAGCTGAGGTAGCAGCTGCCATTGCTCAGGTCGGGGCTTCAGGACCTCAGGATATGGGTAAGGTGATGGGTATACTTTCCAGTAAATTAGCCGGAAAAGCTGATGGGAAACTTATCGCGGCACTAGTAAAAGCAGCACTGAGCAACTAAATTGTTTTCTCCTCGGATCAAACGGTCCGTTATTGTTGTAAGCGCGATCCAACTTGTTGGTTCGCGTTTTTTTATAGCATTAGTTATGGTTTATTCCTAATTTTGTTGCCATGTCAGCAGCAGAGATGAGGATCCGAATGGCAGAAACTATCCGCCATTACAACTCCAAGGGGTGGTCGCCGGCTACTTCTACCAATTATTCATTTAGAGACCAGGATGGAGTGATCTGGGTATCAAGGTCAGGCGTCGACAAATCACTTTTCGAGGCTGAGGACTTCATTACCGTCAACAATGAAGGTTTGTCCATCGGTCAGTATGAAGGAATTAAACCTTCAGCCGAGACATTGATCCATTGTGTTCTCTATGAATTGTTTCCAGACACAAAAGTAATTCTTCACAGTCATTCCGTTTATCCCGTATTAATGTCCGCTTTAATGGACCATGAGCTCATCTTTAAAGGATATGAAGTGCAAAAAGGATTTGCTGGTGAGATAACCCACGAAAAGGATGTCTGTGTTCCTATCTTTGATAATACACAGGACATGACTGAATTCAAGGAAACCTTGAAATTCCAAGTTTCCAGAATCTGTCATCATTCATTCGTTATGAGAAAACACGGAGCATATGCCTGGGGTAAGGACCTTTTCGAAGCGAAGCGTCACCTTGAAACACTGGATTACCTTTGTCAGTGTGAGTGGATGTTGAAGAATCATTCCGATCTTTAATCAGACAAATTTCAACTTTAAGTAATCAGTATGGCAGTTTTATCAATTCCGGAGAAAAACATTGAATTGCGCGATCCAAAAGAGATCCGTGAATTTTTCAATGTTCGAGGTATTTTTTTCGATCAATGGTCCTGTGATGTTATCTTCGATGACCGAGCGACTCAGGAGGAAATACTTGCGGCTTATGACAAAGACCTGAAACCATTTATGATTCAAGGTGGTTATCTGACAGCAGATGTTATCTCCATCAATAAGCTGACAGAGAACTACGATGCTATCAGAGCTAAGTTTTTGGCAGAGCACACGCATTCAGAAGATGAGATCCGTTTCTTTGTAGACGGACGGGGATTGTTTTGGTTTAATCTGGAAAATGAACCTGTTTTCAACCTATTGTGCGAAAAGGGGGACCTTATTTCGGTTCCTGAAGGCACCAAACATTGGTTCGATGCCGGCGAAAGCGATCCTTTTGTAAAGGCGATCAGAATCTTCATTGACATGAGTGGTTGGGTACCGCATTACACCGGCTCAGCGCTTGAAAAAAGATTTGCAGATTTTATGGTACCGAGATGATCAGAAATTAATGATCAGCCCAATATTCACACCCCAAAGAGCAAGGGAAGAAGTGTAAACTTCTGTTGAATATTCCTCCCACTGTTTTGGGTGACTTGCCTGAATATGAGTCGTGTTATTATCCGTTAGAGCAGTTTTACTGACCATTCTATCCACGTCAGCATATTCATATTCATTATCACTCATCAAGAGAGATCCCGAAAGTACTAGCCTGAAGACATTTTTATCCGATGCTAATTTCAAGAGCTTATCGATCCCGATTTCTATTCCGGCCTCAGCGCCATACACAAAACCTGTTTCCGCTACGATTGTACTTCTTGCTTCATTTGGACCTTGCCCATTTTCATCCAGTGTGCCGTCTTCAGTCCAGTTTATTGTCACTTTAGAACGCATCCTTAACAAACCGAACTGCGGTGTACCAAATGCTCTGACAGCTCTAAAATCTTTTCCCACCATGAATTTCGTACCCAGCAAGTATTTTTGATATCCACTAACATATTGTGATTCAGCAGGATAAAGCCAGCCATCTTTTTCGTAATAGACATTCTTCTGTGTTTCACTGCTGTAATTTCCCCAGGACACCTTTAATTCAATGAACATTGGAGATCCGTAAAAAGGACTCTGTCCAAAACCCACTCCAAACAACCCGGTTGTTGGCATTTCCGGCATCGTTCCTTTGAGAGGTGAGTCAATATTTAACAGCATTGAGAATTGACTTTCCCTTTTTGGGTCATCGTCTTCCTGTGCGATGGAAGTGTTAGTCATTAACAGGGATACCGCTAAAATGCTTGCAAATAATCTGGATAACATGATTATCTTTTGGTATACAAGAGTACTAAAAATGAATGGTTTTTGCAACATTGACCATGAACTATTGAAGCACATTCATTCGCAATCTTGAGATGATTCAGTAAAGCTACTAACGTTCTTGCGATGGCTTTAATATACTTAACAAAATTGAATAAATAGATGGCAGAGAGTAATAAACCAGCGATGCATTCCCCATTTTTGGTTAGTAAGGCTATCTTTGCAACATGACTTTCAATAATGTAGGTTACATTCTAACTGATATCGAGGGAACGACAACTTCGGTTAAGTTCGTTTACGACGTTTTGTTCCCCTATTTCAGGGAGCACATTGGGGAATTAAGAACAATGACCACTGATCCCGAAGTCCAGAAGGCATTTAAGCAAACAGTAGAGCTTGCTGCTTCATTGGAGAATAAGCGGCTCAATTCAGTGGATGATATCATTAATACTTTATTCAGATGGAGTCAGGAGGACCGGAAGGTCACACCATTGAAAACACTTCAGGGAATGCTTTGGAAGCAGGGATATGAAGATGGTGAGATCCGGGGACATGTCTATCCGGAAGTTTCCGGCTGTTTGAAGGACTGGCATGAGCAAGGTGTCGGGATCGGAGTATTCTCTTCGGGTTCTGTAACGGCACAAAAACTCATCTTTGGTTACAGTGAAGCAGGTGATCTGACACGTTTTTTCTCGCATTACTTTGATACTACTACCGGTGGGAAGCGTGAAATTGAAACCTATCGTAAGATTGCGGATGTCATCGGGATTCCATCAGGAGAGATTCTGTTCTTATCAGATATTGTTGAAGAATTACAGGCGGCTGACTCGTCCGGATTACAAACGATTCAGTTAATTCGACCGGGAACAACAGCTAATTGGCCATCTGCCGTGAAGGATTTTACCGAAATCAACATAAATCAATCGTATAAATAGTTAAAGCATGTCAAAATTCAGAACCATCTGGACAACTGAGGATCGTTTCGTTGAGGTTATTGACCAGCGAAAGTTACCGCACGAATTTGTGACGGTTAAACTTGAAACATATGAGGATGCAGAGGAAGCCATCAAAGACATGACGGTTAGGGGTGCGCCTTTGATCGGAGCAACAGCGGCCTATGGAATTTATCTAGCCGTCCGTGAAATGGTCGAGGATGAGTTGGATGGATCCTTTCTGGATCAGGCTTTTACTGATCTGAGAGCATCACGTCCAACTGCTGTTAATTTATTCTGGGCTTTGGATAAAATGCGTGACGCACTGGATAACTGTGAGGGGGATTTTTTAACGTGTGCATGGGAAGCAGCAGGTGCCATTGTCGAAGAAGATGTTGAAACCTGCAGATTGATCGGGGTTCACGGTTTACCGTTGATCGAGGCTATCGCCAAAAGTAAGAATGGTGATGTTGTCAATATTTTAACACATTGCAATGCCGGCATGTTGGGTTGTGTAGAATGGGGAACTATCACATCTCCGATCTATCAGGCGATGCAAAAGGGATTGAAAGTACATGTGTGGGTGGATGAGACAAGGCCTCGAAATCAGGGATCGAATCTCACGGCATATGAGCTGACCCGTCACGGTGTTCCTCACACACTCATCGTAGACAATGCCGGAGGACATTTGATGCAGCATGGAATGGTTGATATGGTGATCGTTGGTACTGATCGCACGACCAGGAAAGGTGATGTTGCCAACAAGATAGGCACCTATCTGAAGGCATTGGCAGCGAAGGATAACAACATTCCGTTCTATGTTGCGTTACCTTCGACCACCTTGGACATGACGATCAGAGATGGATTGAAAGAGATTCCAATCGAGGAACGCAACCAGGATGAAGTACGTTATATGATCGGGAAAGGACCAAGCGGGAAGATACAGCCGGTTCTTATCTGTCCTGAAACAACACCTGCGAGTAACTATGGATTTGATGTAACACCATCGAGATTGGTCACTAAGATCATTACAGAACGCGGTATTTGTAATGCATCGGAAGAAGGTTTGACGGGACTGTTCCCAGAATGGAAATAAGAAAAGGATGAAAGGAAAAATAAGATCGCTATACCGTTTTTTATCACCTCGGTTTCAAACGTTTTTCTCCGAATACAGGGTAAAAATGGAGCCTCGGTACGGTTTTGGAAAACCACCACATGATCTACTTTACGCGTTAATAAACGAAAATCGTTCAGACTATGAAACGATCCTTCAATATGCTTTGGAAAACAAGGAGATCCTGCAGCAGATCAAAAAAAGTAATGATGAAACAAATCCAAATCTTCCAGTTTGGAATAATAACTTTCTGCCTGGTTTGGACATCATAGGTATTTACACGATCCTTTCAAAATTCAAACCTTCCAAGTATGTGGAAGTGGGATCGGGAAACTCAACCAAAGTTGCACATTTCGCGAAACAGCAAAATCGCCTTTTGACAGAGATCATTTCCATGGATCCTATGCCTCGTGCAGAGATCGACCAGCTTGCAGACAGGGTTGTGCGTAAACCTTTTGAAGATATTGATTATTCAGAAATCCTCGATCTTAAAGAGAACGATGTTCTCTTTATTGATAATTCGCACAGAATTTTACCCAATTCAGATGCTACTGTTTTCTTTATGGAGGTATTGCCCAAGTTGAAAAAGGGAGTCATCGTTCATGTGCATGATATCTACCTGCCTTATGATTACCCCCCATTCATGTGTGACCGATTTTATTCTGAGCAGTATGGGCTTGCGATGTATTTAATGGCTAATCCGTCAAAATATAAAACCCTGTTACCGAATTATTTTATATCGGAAGATCCGGAATTGTCTTCTCTTATCTCACCCATGTGGGAGCATCCCAATCTGCAGGGAGTTGAAAAACATGGTGGATCCTTTTGGATCCGGGTAGGAGAATGAGAAAATCCCTGACTGATAGTCCGGGATCTTCATTTCCTGCAGAACGATTAATCAGCGATCACCACAGTATATGATGTCGTTTGAGCTCCTGTATTTATTTTGATAAAATAGGTTCCGCTGTACAAGGTACTAACATTGAAATAGCAGATTGTACTTCCTTGATTTATGGTTTGTGTTTGGATGGTATTACCTGTAGCATCTGCTAATTCAGCAATTATGTTCTTTTCAATTAAACCGGACGATTGAACGATCAGAATGTCTGCAGATGGATTTGGAAAAATATTGAAGGTTGTACTATCCAGTTCCGTTACATCTGCTGTTGATGTGTAGGTTGTTACAGCCTCACCAATACTTGGAACAATTGTCGCCGATTTCACCCCATAATACGTTGGACCAACGGCATATGGATAGGCTGAATTATGATTGGCATCAACCGTTGTAAAGTAACAATAGATCCCGCTGGGGTATTCGGGAGTTATGCAGAAACGACCGTTGTGAACATCCAAATAATCTTCTTGCCCGGGATGATTCACGAACTCATAATCTTCCCTAAAATAGCCTAATGGATAGGTGGTATTAACGGCAGGTCCGTCGGGTACATCAGTTCCATCAGCCCAAACTGTTCTGGTTGAAATATTCCGTAGTTGATATCCTGATTTAATTCTTACAATACCACCAGTTCCATCTGCATTTGCATAACCATAAGCCCCATAAATTGGAAAACCGTCATAAGCATAACCAATTAATGGAGAATGTTCATTGGTATTAATAGCATACAAACCATCAGCAGCATAGATATCACAAATGTTGGAAATTACAGTTAAATCCAAATTGAAAGCACTTGGATTTTGATGGTGATGGTAATTACCCATTGCAGGATGACCTTTAGAACAATCAAACCCTAATTTTTCGGCAGGAACTGCATCCCTATTCCATGATTGTGATGCCCCAGGACCTCCTGGACAAGGTGACATTCCGGGCAAACCTCCGCACAATGCGTTTGCCGTTGTATTCCAAGCTACTCCATCACGATAATCAAAAAGCGCAACACCATTTATAAATACACCTATATTTCCACCTGTTGTTGAAGTTGGTGTGCCTGTATTTTGAGTTGGATTTAAAGGAAATTTAAAAATGGCATTCTGATCAGTTGCCTGTGATGGATTACCGTCCAGGAATGGCCCCGTAGGATAGGATGGAATTCCGTTGGTTGTGACGTATACCCAATTCGTTGAGTATTGCACCGACTGACAGTTCACAGCGATACCATTGCTGATAGGAGTAGGATTTCCGGATTGATAATAGCTGCCTGTTTGAGTTGTGTTCTGCAACCAGGAAAGGATCGCAGGGTTTGTTTGAGCAGCGCTTAGGGAAGAGATTCCGATGGCTATTCCAAGGGTTAATTTTTTCATGGTTTTCTCGTTTAAGAAGCTTTAGAGACCGATCCTGAAATAAACTTGCGCGATGTTTCAATTTTTTGGAAATGAATAGCGCTTGTCATATAGGAATTCTTTGTCTGTAAGGGTGAGAAGAAATGCCAGCAGGTCTTTCTTTTCATGTTCGTTGAAAAGGAAAGGTCCTTTAATTCGGTCATCAAGGTAAGGAGCATCAATCTTTATACCTTCACTGTAGTAATTGATCACGTCCTTCAGTTTTTTATACCTGCCGTCATGCATATATGGAAAGGTAAATTCTATGTTTCTCAGTGTTGGGATCCGGAATTGCATTGAATCTTTTCCAAGATGTGTTATGGCATAGCGGCCAACATCGTTGAAAAGCATATCGATCGGAATACCGTTGCATGCAAATCCGTTATTTGAGAAAAGCGGTTCTGAATGACATGATGCACAATGTTGTCGAAAGATCTTCAAACCGTTTTTCTCTTGTTCGGTGAACGTGAACCCTTTTTCTTTTCTGGTTACCCTGTCGTATTTCGAATTGGATGAGATGAGACAAATTTCGAACATCGAAAGTGCTTTCATGATGCGTGATGTATTGACCTCCTCTGTCCCAAACGCTCTTTTGAACAATTCGGGATAATATGCTGATCGATGCAGACGACGTATAACCTCCTCCAGCGAATTATCCATTTCCGATGGATGCTCTATTGGATTCAAACCTTGTGCTTCAATGTGATTAACACCTCCATCCCAGTGAAAGGACTTGTTCCATGCAAGGTTGATCAGCGCCGGTGCATTCCGGGTCCCTTTCCTGCCATCAATTCCATGTGAAACGGCATGATCGACATGTGTAAATCCGGTATATTGCAGGTGGCAGGAAGCACAGGAGATAGTACTGTCTCTCGACAAGATCGGATCATAGAATAATTTGCGCCCCAGTTCGAAACCACTTACCGTTACTTGCTGATCTTTAAAATTATAAACCGGGTAAGGCCATTTCTTTGGAATTATCACTTCAATGATCGGCTCGTTCTTCCAAGCGAAGGAAAGAAGTATCAGTGTGAATATACCAATCAACCAAGTATAGATAGCTGCTTTCACAACTTTAGTTTGAACATGTGAGGTAACACTTCTGACAGCAATTTTGCATGTTCTCCAGGAATCATGATATTGGGTTCCCGGCTCCAGTCGATCGATGATAGAAAAGGTCGTAGATCGATAAGTATGATCAGGTCCGAATTTGAATTTGGTTTGATCGTTTTATTTTGTGCCGTTTGGAAGGGGGGCAGATATCCGCCCAAATGGAATTCAAAACCATTATTGGTATTGGTGGATAATGATGTCTTGCCTTCAAGTTTAAAATTGATGTAGCCACTGTTCCACGCCCAGTACATTCCGTTGATCGGATCAAGAGCACCGTCCAGAATTCCTGAAATATTCGTTGTACTGTCGATACCAATAGTAAAGGTCAATGAATCTATCTTTTGCGGCAGGTTTTTAAGTATGAGACTGGAAGGTTCTTCCAGATCGATCAATAAATAGCGGATAGGATATTGCCAGCTGGTTCTTCCGGAGTATACCTTCACATCAGAGATATAGAATCGCAAAGTTGAGATCTCTATCCAATTTCCTTCGTCCTCAATCCTTTCATTGAGTGTGATCCGTTCCGCTCCCATTACAGGCTCAAAGTTCAGTTGAGTCTGACCTGTTCCCCGGTAAACGATAAGTAAGAATATATGAAGGATTAGTCTATGCATACTATTTTACCGGTGGTGGAGGTCCGCCGGCTCTTCGGAGTACCTCCTGGATCAGCTTTTCAAGTTCTTTTTGCTGTTCAGGAGTACAAAGCGCATGGATCTCTTTGAAATGATCAAAGGTCATCTGTTCCGTTTCACGCTGGTTCTCAACAATATTATCAATGATCTTTGCGATATCGGTGCTATCTTTTTCAGCATCATTGAATGAACGGAACAATTGTTCGTGAAGATCTCCGGATCTCTGGATTAATGCGTCTTTATCTGCAAAGTGTTTTTCCTGCAATTGAATGATCTTTTCACGGTTTGCACCGGTGATGCCGATGTGTTCAACCAGATCTGTCTTTCTGGGTTTTCCGGAATGCCTGTGAGCCGTAAAGAAAAAGAACAAAGTAACCAGATTGATCAAGATCAAGGCTGCTACCAATATTTTATAAAAGCGTATCGTTTTCATTATAGTTGTTCCAGGTATGAAAAGTATTCGGTATATAAAGTGTCTTTTTGTTGTTCAGAAGTACGTACCCTTTTTACGGTGACGAAATTCATGAGGATCAGTAATGCAACACTTGCCGCTGCGAGCCAAACGGCCCTCATTGGGATCGTGCTGTTCAACACTTTGATCTCATTAGGGATAGAGAACAAACGTTCTTTCAATGCATCAGGAACAGGTACACGGTTCAGCGAGTCTGCGCTCTCCATCGTTTTGTTTACCAATTGTTCTTTTTTTGTTTCCATATTGCTTCAGATGTTCTATTGATTTTTTTCTTGCGGTCAACGCTCATTTTTTTCATAGTAGTCTTCCAGTAGTTTTCTGAGATTTTGTCTTGCCCGGAAGATCAGAGATTCAACAGATGACAGAGAGACCTCCATGATGGAGGCAATCTCTTCATAGGGTATTCCCTCCAGTTTGTGCATTGAAAAGGCCACTTTTTGATTTTCTGGCAGCTTGTCTATCGCAGCGAAAAGAATCGCAGCACGCTCTTTTTCTTCTAATTCGATACCCGGATGGAAGAAATTCGCCTTTAGGGAAACTGCTGATCCTATCTCTGTATTTTCAAGAGTGGTCTGGAAGCCGAACCTTTTTTTCCTTGATCGTTTTCTGATATGTTCCCGGCATTTATTGACAGCGATGCGGTAGATCCAAGTTGACAGTTTGGAATCCCCTTTGAATTGACCGATGGACAAAAAAATGGTTGTGAAGATCTCTTGCGTAACATCTTGGGCATCTTGCTGATCCTGCAGGATTCCAAGACTCAGGTTGAAGACTTTATCTGAGAATAAATCGATCAATTGCCGAAAAGCACGTTCATCTCCTTTCACAAGGTTCTTTATTTCCGGAATTTCGGTCAATGTATCAAGTTTAAAGTTAAGATACCCTTAAACTAAAAAACTTGCGTTAGAAATGGGTAGAAGTTTACGAATTTCTAATCATTAGAAGATCTGCGAGTGCGATCAACGGCTTTCTTGCCGTATCCGAAACGTTCACTGCATTAAGAGCATTCATTGCTTTGCTGTAGTATTCTTTCATTGCCTTTTCACAGGCTTCACGTGCGCCGATCAGTGTGTAAATTTGCCGTGTTTGCTCTACCTTGAGGACGAGGTCTGCTTCTGTGGACAATTGTCTGAGGATCTCTTTTTCAGTTTCATCCGCCAGCGCATATGCTTTTAAATTCAGCAGTGTTTTCTTGTTTGAGATAACATCTCCACCCACTTGCTTGCCGAATTTGTCAGGGTCTGCGTATAGGTCCAGAATATCGTCCTGGATCTGGAAAGCAATTCCCAGGTATTGGCCAAAATCATACAGGTGTTTTCTGTCTTTCAGATCTGCATTTGCTGCAATTGCTCCCAGCTCCAACGCACAACCCAAAAGGACGGATGTCTTGAGGCGAATCATTTCAATGTATTCCGATTCCTGAACGTCTGAACGCGTTTCGAAATCCATGTCCATTTGTTGGCCTTCACATACCTCAATGGCTGTCTTGTTGAATTGCTCCAGCAGATCGTAAAGTTGTGACTTATCTTGTTCAGCGAGCAACTGATATGCTTTTACGAAAAGCACATCCCCTGAGAGAATCGCGATGTTTCGATCCCATTTCGTATGAACAGTTTGTTTACCTCTTCTCAACGGTGCTTCATCCATGATGTCGTCATGGATCAAGGTGAAATTATGGAATACCTCAACAGCCATTGCCGCTGGTACGGCTTGTTCAATTTTGCCGCCAAACAATTCTGATCCCATGAGAGTCAAGATGGGTCTCATCCGCTTACCACCCAGGGTCATGAAGTACCTTAATGGATCGTACAGGTTTGCTGGCTGTACCGGGAACTCCAGTCCATTTACGGCTTTTTCAACCAGGATAGAATATGCCTCGAGTTGTTGCATTAATCTTTGATCAAATTCATTAAATAGTTGCCGTATCCACTTTTAACAAGCGGTTCGGCTATTTGTTTTAACTGATCTTTCGACACGAATCCATTTCTGTAGGCAACCTCTTCGATGCATCCGATCTTTAGTCCCTGACGTTCTTCAATCACCTGAACAAATTGACCGGCCTGCATAAGTGAAGCAAAGGTTCCTGTATCCAGCCATGCGGTGCCTCTATCCAGGACGGCAACTTTGAGTTTTCCTCTTCGAAGATATTCCGCATTTACATCTGTGATCTCGTATTCACCGCGTGCCGAGGGCTGTAGGTTTTTAGCGATCTCAATAACTGAGTTATCATAGAAATACAAACCGGGAACAGCATAATTCGATTTGGGGTATTGCGGTTTCTCTTCGATTGAAACAACATTCATATTCTTATCAAACTCTACCACCCCGTAACGTTCAGGATCACTGACATGATAGGCATAAACAACTCCCCCGTCAGGATTATTGTTCTCCTTCAGCAGGCTATCCATCCCCACTCCATAGAAAATATTGTCACCAAGTATCAGTGCTACCTTATCCTTTCCGATGAACTTTTCACCGATCACGAAGGCTTGAGCAAGACCGTTTGGGACCTCCTGAACAGCATATGAGAATTTACATCCAAGATTTTCACCTGATCCCAGTAACTTTTCAAAATGAGGCAGGTCATGTGGTGTAGAGATAATCAGTATTTCCTTTATGCCGGCACTCATGAGAATTGAGAGCGGATAATAGATCATCGGTTTGTCATAAACCGGCATGAGTTGTTTTGAAACGGCTAGAGTCAGCGGATGCAGTCGGGTTCCTGAGCCACCCGCAAGGATGATCCCTTTCATAGATTATTCATTAGTAGTTTTGTCTTCTGATCTCACTTCAAGTTGGAACAAATCGAAATCCAGTTCCTCATCGTACAGCTCGAACATGGGTTCTTCAAACGATCGAGTGGTCAATCTTCTTTCCAATGATAAGAGAAGACAGGGCAGAAGCACAAGGTTTGTGAACAAGGCAACAAAATATGTGATAGCCGATAAATAACCCAAGGCCTGTGTGCCACCGAAGTCTGAGAACACAAAAACAATAAATCCGAAGAACAAGATCACCGATGTGTAGATGATGCTCAATCCAGTTTCCTGAATTGAGATCGCTATGCAATCTTTGAGGTCCCAACGTTTGTATTTCAATTCCTGCCGGTATCGCGCAAGGAAGTGAATCGTATTATCAACTGTAATACCAAGAGCGATGGAGAAGATCAATAGGGTAGAAGGCTTCAAAGGAATACCGAACCAACCCATGATTCCTGCTGTGACAATCATAGGGATAAGATTTGGTATCATAGACACAACGACCATTCTGATCGATGTGAACAAGAGGCTCATCAGCGCTGCGATCGAGATCACGGCGAAAAGGATGCTGGAGATCAGGTTCCAAACGAGATATTGTGTTCCTTCAGATGCAACAACGGACGTACCGGTAAGTGTAATGTCAAAGTATTCCTTGTCAATCGCCGTTCTAAGATTCGCATTGAATTCTGGTTTCGAATAATAGTTTTTGATCAACGCGTAATCCGAATCGAATTTCAACTGCAGGTCTGCATTACCGTTCGAGATCTCTGCAGTCAAACCATTATAGATGTTGGTATAAGAGCCCAACAAGGAATCAATGTACTCTTTCTTACCTGCTTCGATCTTTTTATAAAGTCTTTCAATGTCTTTTTTATCCGGGTTCATGATGCTGTCGATCCTATGTCGAACCACTGCAACCTTATCGGATACTTCATAAGAGCCTACGTCGCGCATTTGTGTGCGAACACGGAGGATCAGGTTTGTGGTATCGACAAGATCTTTGATCGAGAATGCCGAATTGTTATTCGTAACACTGAAATTATCGATGTATTTACTCAAGCGGGCTTTATCCCGGTTCGAAATGATCTCATACTTGGCCGGATTATTATCGTAATAGGCCATATTGATCACCTTCACGAAATCAACTACTGAAATGGTTTTGGAGAACATGGTGTCTTTCGCCATCATATTCTGTATTTCTTCCAGTTTTTGAAGTGTACTTTTACCAAAGAGTCGACCTTTCTCTTTGTAGTTGATCATTACTTCAAACGGCACTGCACCTCCAAAGTTCTTTTCCATGAAATGGATATCCTTTAAGATCGGATCATTTTCCGGAAGGTCCCCGGTGATATTCCCTGTGACCGTCATTTTGAACATGCCAATTCCACTGATGACGGTTATAATCAGGGTGATAATATAGACCCAACCACGACGGTATGCGGTGATGTAGACCAATTTATCCAGCAACCCGACGGCCAATTTACGATCGAGGTGCTTCAAATGTCTTTCAGGGGTGTTCTTTACGAAAGATGCCAGGATTGGAATCAAGCAAAGTGAGACCACATAACACATCATTATATTGATCGTTGAGATCATCCCAAACTCGTAAAACTTTTCTGAGTTTGTGAATAAGAAGGTTACGAATCCAAGTGCAGTCGTCACGTTTGTCAGGAACATGGCGATTCCTGTTTTGCTCACAACACGATTCAAGGCCTTCATCTTGTTTCCATGTGCAGCGAGTTCCTGGTGGTATTTATTATAGAGATATATACAGTTTGGTATCCCGATAACGATCATCAGCGGCGGAATTAATGCCATCATGATGGACAAGCTGTAACCCAGAATCCCGATGGTTCCAAGGGCCTGAATCACGCATATTCCGACTACTGTCATGCAGATCAAAACGGCTCTGAACGACCGGAAGAAGAAATACATCAGCAAAGAACTGACGAGCATCGAAAGTCCAACGAAAACGTACATTTCCTTTTGGATACGTTTTGCCAGAATTACCCGAAGATAGGGGAGGCCGGCATAATGCACTTCACCGAATTCTTTTGTTTTGTCAACGGCAAGTTCCTGGATATCAAAAACTACCTTAGATTTCTTCATATCCATCAGATAGCGTTCATCAATCCCGACCATCATCAGTGAAACCGTTGAAGAGTCATTGTACAAGATCTGTCGGTACAATGGGTTTCGTTTTACTTCCTGTTCGATCTGTTCGATGGATTTTTCCTGGAACGTTACGTCAGAGAATATGCGCTGTATCTCAAAGCGGTTTTCGTTCTTGATATTTTTTATATTGAAGAGCGTCGCTTCTGAAATAACAGATTCAACACCATCCAATTGAAGAATAGAATCTCCCAGTTCTTTCCATTTGAGGAAATTCTTTTCTGTGTAGAGCGAATCGGTTTTGATCGCAATTACGAATGTGCTTCCGTCTTCACCGAATTTTTCCTTGAAGAGGTTATAGTTTCTTGTCGTCGGAGAATCTTTTGGAAGCACAATTCCATACTTATTCTCCATTTTAAGACTGGTGATAGCATAATACCCCAAGAACACCGTAGCCAGAATGATCAATCCCAGCACAAAGAAACGGTTCTTCAGAATGAAATTTGCTATTTTATTCCACATTCAAAAAATGGTTAAAGAAATAAGATGCCAAAAGTAATGAAAATAAGGGAGAAGGCAAATTATGGCCTTAAGTCCTCTGCTAACCATTCAAAGAATTCACGCTGCCAGAGCAAACCGTTCTGTGGGCTCTGTACCCAGTGACCCTCTGCAGGGAAATACAGGTATCGGCTTTTGATCCCTTTTAATTGGGCAGCCTGAAATGCCTGCATTCCTTCACTTTCAGGAACTCTGAAATCAATTCCTCCATGAATCACCAGAATTGGCGTATTCCAGTTTGCCACATAGTTGTGAGGGCTGTTCTTCTTGTAATTCTCTTTGTTTGCTTCCAACCAGTAAGGGCCTCCGTGGTCCCAGTTTGCGAAGAAGAGCTCTTCGGTTGTTCCGTACCAGCTTTCGAGGTTGAATAATCCGCAATGTGAGATGAATGTCTTGAACCTGTTCTCATGAATTCCTGCCAACATATATACCGAATATCCGCCATAGGAAGCACCAACGGCGCCGAGGCGTGTTTCATCAACATAGGGTTCTTTTGCAGCGTTATCTATCGCTGAAAGATAATCTCTCATGGCCTGACCTCCCCAATCCCTCGAGATGGCATCGTTCCATTCCTGTCCAAAACCGGGTAACCCTCGTCTGTTCGGTGCGACAATTACATATCCCTGAGAAGCCATTACGGAAAGATTCCAACGGTAAGAGAAGAACTGACTGACTTGACTTTGAGGTCCTCCCTGACAATACAGCAATGCCGGGTATTTTTTTGCTGCATCAAAATTTGGAGGAAGAACCATCCAAACCAGCATCTTTTTCCCGTCAGTCGTTTCAACCCATCGTTCTTCCACTTTTGGTATACTGATGCCTTTCAGAAGGTCTTCATTGACATTCGTAAGACGGGTTACCTTTCCTTTCTTAATTCCAACGGAATAAAGATCTGTTGGTTCTACCATGGATTGTCGTCCTGCAAAAATATTATCACCAAAGATGGAGAGGCTTACATAGTCGAATTGTCCGTTTGTTATCTGTCTGATCTTTCCCGTCGCAATGTCGGTTTCAAAGATCTGTTCAGTACCATTTACAGGTGCGATGAAATAGATCATTTTTCCGGATGGATGCCAGCAAAAACTGCCAACTGTGATATCCATTCCAGCAGTCAGATCTACGATCTTTCCATCCTTCCCCATGACTTTCAAGCAATTCTTGTCCGCTTCAAATCCGTCGCGCGCCATGGAAAGCCAGGCTAGCTGATCCAGCGATGAGTATGCAGGATTGTTATCATATCCTTTGTTACCCTCAGTCAGGATGCGCGTTTTTCTATTGTCAATAGAATATTCGTACAATTCGCTATTGGTGCTTAGAGCAAATTCTTTTCCCTGTAGTTTTTTGGAAGTGTAAATGATCTTCTTGGAATCGTTCGAGTAGCAGAATTGATCCGATCCGCCGAATGGTGGTAGAATACCATCATAAATTTCACCATTCAGAATATCCACTCCACGCGCATCCACTCGTGTATTGCTGTTTTCAGTCTTGACGTAATGGACGAACAGGTGACGGCGCATGTGGTCATCAAAATGATCCCAGTGTCTGTACATTAGGTCATCCTCGACACGTGCATTGGCTTTCGGAAGATCAGGATATTTCTCTTGAACAGTTGGAATCATTTTGACTGCTTCGATCGTGATCACGGAGCTTTCATTTGGTGCAACTTTAAATCCTTCCAATTCAATACCTTTGAAATTGCTGCACTGGAACTTTGAAGAGCCGTCAGCTTTTATCTTCCAGATCTGCAGACCATCCTTTTCTGTCGACATGTACCAGATCGAATTGTTGATTCCCCACTGCGCCTCTATTTCTGAAAAAGAAGTTTGGGTGATCTGAGTGATCCTGGAAGTCTTCACATCCAATACAAAAAGGTCTGTATTTCCTTTGTTTTCATCCATACTGAAAACACGCTGGCTGAAGAGCACCATTGACCCGTCAGGAGAAACCGTTCCTCCGGAAAGTCGACGCAGTTTCCAGAGTAACTCCGGAGTAAGGACACCCTGCGAAAAAGTTGTCAGGGACAATGCAACAAATAAAATGGATGACAATACCTTCATTTTTCATGATTTATGAGGCGATGAAGGTACAAAAAACAGATAAATCAGAGCTGATCCTGAGCTGTTTTCTTCTTCTTTTTCTGAACCACGGAGATTGCTGTAAGCACAAGAACAGATGAGGTAATGAGACCTCCTGTGTACAATAAATTTTCCTGTATTGCGTAATCACGCATCGACATAAAAACAAATCCGTTGAGAGCGATTAACATTGTTATCATGAAGCGTTGAAACCACCTTATTCCTTTCATTCAGAGCGAGTTGATTGGAATAAATATAATTAAATATTTTAAAAAACAACTATTTTTTGTTCACGATGATCAGTAGAATATCTCAAGAATCATTGGCTTTTCGGCTGAGCGGATGAATTTATCCAGTTCTTCAAAGTAGTTCTCGGAAACCATCGGGCAACCTAGACTATTGCAAATTTCAAATGGTTGCTCATCATCCGGAACACAGCTGTAACGATGCAGAACCACATAGCGCTCGAAGGCCTTGTTATTTGTAGGATCAAGACCATGAAGTTTGTAGGACCTTCCGAAATTACCTATGTAAGCACTTCCGATCTTGTACCTTCCAACGGAAGTGCAGTTAGAGTTTGGTATGTTGCTGAAAATCAAGCTATCTTCGTAGCCCGTTTCAGACCCGCTGCCATGAGCAACCAATCCTTTACTAACGATCTTCATAGAATCGAGATCGTATACAAAGAGGCGAAATTTTCCTGAGTTTTGACGCATGTCTATCAAAACGGCATGCTGCTGGTGGTAGTTCGGATTTTTCTTGAGGAAGGTTTGAATAGCCTCCGCTTTTTTACTCATCCGGTCATGAATTGCCAGTGTGTCTTCTTCATGCATTCCAGCCTGCAAGCTGTCGTCTGTAATTCTTGGGGATTGACTGCATGCAGTGGATGCAAGTACTATCCAAAGCAGTGAAATTAGAAAGCTATACCGCATATTGTATTCATTTACACATTGAATGCGTGTTCATACAATTCGTAACAAAAAGTGTTCAATTCTTTACAGAATGAATTTCTGCGCCAGCAAGATCTCTTCCATTTCCTCTTGAAGCTTTTTTGCTTCAACAGCTGCCCTCTCTGCGAAGTCATCGCCGGATGAGGCATAAATGATACCTCGTGATGAATTGACGAGCAAGCCGCAGTCCTTGTTCCATCCATGCTCAGCTACTTCCTTTAACGAACCGCCCTGAGCGCCGACTCCCGGCACAAGGAAGAAATGATCCGGGACAACTTTTCGTACTTCACCAATGCCTTCTGCTCGAGTAGCGCCAACCACAAACATCAGGTTTTCAGGTGTTCCCCATTCACAGGATCGCTTGAGGACTTTCTTAAAGAGTTCTTCACCGTTATCGTCTTTGATCATCTGGAAATCCAACGCCCCTTTGTTTGATGTAAGCGCTAACAGGATTACCCATTTGTTTTCAAATTCAAGGAATGGTTTTACGCTGTCCTCACCCATGTAGGGAGCAACTGTTACAGCATCACAGTTCAGGTATTCAAAGAATGTCTTCGCGTAATATGTGGAGGTATTTCCGATGTCTCCCCTTTTTGCGTCGGCGATTGTAAAAATATTCCCCGGAATATAGTCGATGGTTCTTTGAAGTGATTTCCATCCCTGAGGCCCATAACATTCGTAAAATGCGCTATTGGGTTTATAGGCAACAGCATAATCCTTTGTTGCATCAATGATCGCCTTGTTGAACTCAAAGATTGGGTCCTCGGTCTCTAACAAGAAAGGTGGAATCTTTGAAAGGTCGGTATCCAGCCCAACACAAAGGAAAGACCGCTTGATGCGGATCTGCTCAATTAATTCTTGTCTTGTCATGCGTTAACTTCCTGTCCTTTTAATTTTTCGGCGTTTTCAGCGAGTTTCAATGCATCGATCATTTCTTTGATGTCACCGTTCATGAATACATTCAGGTTGTACATTGTCTTGTTGATGCGGTGATCCGTGATCCTACCCTGAGGATAGTTGTAGGTTCTGATCTTTGCAGAACGATCACCCGTTGAAACGAGTGTTTTGCGCTGCGCTGCACGTTCGTTGTGCACACGATCCAACTCAGCCTGATAAAGTCTTGACCTCAAAACGGAGATCGCTTTCTCCAGGTTCTTGTGTTGCGAACGGCCATCCTGACATTCAACCACTGTGCCTGTAGGAATGTGAGTCAATCGGATCGCAGATTCCGTTTTATTGATGTGCTGACCACCCGCACCAGAAGCACGGAATGTATCCTTTCGGACGTCGTTCATATCCAGTTCGAAGTCTACTTCTTCCGCTTCAGGGAGCACTGCAACCGTGATTGCAGATGTATGCACTCTTCCCTGAGACTCTGTTTCCGGGACACGCTGTACGCGGTGCACACCGGATTCGAACTTCAACATACCATAGATACCAGCTCCGGCAATCTCTATTGAAATTTCCTTGTATCCTTTTACGGAACCTTCGGAGGAATTCAGTACGTCATATTGCCAACCCATTTCTTTAAAGAACATTGTATACATGCGGAAGCAATCCTCCACGAAAATGCACGCTTCGTCGCCACCGGTTCCTGCACGCAATTCCATGATGGCATTCTTATCGTCTTCCGGATCTTTAGGGATCAACATAAACTTTATTTCTTCCTCCATTTCAGGGCGCCGCTGTTCGAGGTCATCGATCTCTGCTTTGGCCATTTCACGCATCTCAGCATCTGTTTCCACTTCCAGTAGTTCTCTGGAACTTTTAAGATTATCAAGAAGGTTCTTAAATTCTTTGTAAACCCGGTCGATCTCTTCCAGGTCCTTATATTCCTTGTTTAATTTCACATAGCGATCCATGTCCGATATGATATCCGGATCGACGATCATTTTACCGACTTCAACGAATCGAAAATGAATTGCTTCTAGTTTGGATAAAAGATCAGACATACTTGAATGTTATGGATTGCGAAATTACTCTTTTTCTTGTTCAACACAGAGAGAATGAGCAAAAAGAGTACACTGAGAATTAAGTTGAAGGTGTTGAGTTTAAAAGAGGCCTCCCCCTTGAATAATGCTGATATTCCAGGTTCACAGAAATAAGCTGTTGAGATATCGTATCCGTTGATGCGGCATTTTAATCCATCCTTTAAGTACTTTGAATAACTCCATGAGTCCAGGTCCCTTGTGGACTTCAAGAGATGATTCAATAATGTCATGCTAGAGCAGAGTTAGCTCATCGATTATAGTGTTCATTCAGGCAGGTTTTACCTGAAGTTTAGAATTTCCCGGAAAATTTACAGCATGAATAGGAGTTTTCTCTATGGACTTACTGATCTCCTATTTCTGTGTTAAAAATCAATATTCAAAAACTCCGTACGGTGAAGTGATCGTCAATTTCTTGCCCTCATTTTTCTCAACTCTACCCACGATCTGAGCTTCGATATTGAACGATTTGGATATCGCAATGATTGAGTCCGCTATTTCTGGAGAAACATAAATTTCCATGCGGTGCCCCATATTGAATACTTTGTACATCTCCTTCCATTCTGTTCCTGATTCTTCCTGGATCAACTTGAATAATGGAGGTATAGAGAAGAGGTTATCCTTGATGATGTGTACATCACTGACAAAGTGCAGAACTTTTGTTTGAGCACCTCCTGAGCAATGCACCATTCCGTGAATTTCCGAGCGGTGATTATCCAGGATCTTTTTGATCACCGGAGCATAAGTCCTTGTTGGTGATAATACCAGTTTTCCGGCATCGATCGGAGAACCTTCAACTAGATCGGTCAAATTTTTTGTTCCTGAGTATACGAGATCAGCAGGTACCTGTGGATCGAAGCTTTCAGGAAATTCCTGTCCAAGTGTTTTATTAAATACGTCATGTCTGGCAGATGTAAGACCATTCGATCCCATTCCGCCGTTGTATTCAGTCTCATAACTTGCCTGGCCAAATGATGCTAAACCAACGATGACATCCCCTTCCTGAATAGTGTGGTTAGAGATCACATCCGAGCGTTTCATGCGACAAACAACGGTTGAATCAACAATGATGGTTCTTACAAGATCACCGACATCGGCAGTTTCACCCCCTGTTGAGTGAATACCAATACCCTGTTCTCTGAGTGTTTCCAAGAGTTCTTCCGTTCCATTGATAATGGAAGAGATCACTTCACCAGGTATCAGGTTCTTGTTCCTTCCGATCGTTGAAGAAAGAAGGATTTTATCCGTAGCTCCAACACATAGCAGATCATCGATATTCATAATGAGCGCATCCTGAGCGATCCCTTTCCAAACAGAGATATCCCCTGTCTGCTTCCAATACATGTAAGCAAGAGATGATTTTGTTCCTGCGCCGTCTGCATGCATCACGATACAATAATTATCGTCTCCTGATAAATAATCCGGGACGATCTTACAAAAAGCCTGAGGAAAAAGTCCTTTGTCTACGTTCTTGATCGCATTGTGAACGTCTTCCTTGCCTGCTGAAACTCCTCGGAGATTATATCGTGTATCTGCCATTGTTGTTTATTGAGTTACAAAGATAGGTAACAGAAAGGAATTGTCAATTGGGTTTTAATCATTCGACTTCATCACCTTGCGATACAGGTGCGAATGGAAAATATGTCGTCGCGCAAAGCGATCCATTGTAGGAGTACTGTTCAATTTGTTGTAAACATTACGTGGGACCCCGAAATATTCGTACACGCTGCCATTCTGAAACGTGACTTTCAAGGTAACCCCCTTGTAGAGGTAATCTTCGATCCCGGAAACCATGGTTGTTTGAGTATATTCTTCCAAGTTCTGAGCATGGGTTTCAGGGGAAATACTCACGAGGAATGAATAGGCATCGATGATCTCCTTGCTTTTTCGCTCGGCTTCAGGCTGTTTTGGATCGCCTTCCTGGAACTTGTCTGGATGCCACTCTTTCACCAGATTGCGATACGTTTTCTTTAATTCAGAGAGGGTGGTGTCCTTGTTTGCGTTGAACAATGTTCTGTATTCGATGATTCTTTTCATTCGTTTGTTTTGAGATGAAGTAGTGTATTTTAAAAGCCTTTGAGATCAAAACTGTCACTATTGACCATTGTGACCCACTTTTTCATTTTCTTTTGAATAACTCTGAAATGCTGTTGTTCTTCAGGTGTGATCAGGGAGATGGCCTCACCGGGATTTTCTGCACGTCCCGTTCGACCGATACGATGAATATAATCCTTGGGTGAACGGGGTAATTCATAGTTGATAACGTATGGCAGGAATTGAATATCGATACCGCGAGCTATGAGGTCAGTTGCCACCAGTACGC
>Ga0315907_10001570_pt1 | contig 30660 bp, 22 predicted proteins | sample LakEriMetagenome_3_FD_203525 | JGI IMG/M metagenome (GOLD analysis project Ga0315907, IMG submission 203525) | Freshwater fungal communities from buoy surface, Lake Erie, Ohio, United States - Buoy 12 MA123 | ecosystem: Environmental > Aquatic > Freshwater > Lake > Lake biofilm | place: USA...
CGCCGCGACCTGGGCGTTGCATCCTGCGCCGCTCGGTGCGCATGAAGGTCACGAGCACGCCGATGAGCCCACTGCGCCGATGCTCGCAGCGACCACCGGCAGTCGGCCGGCGCGGCTCGCCGACGGCAGCGTATTCGTACCGAAACCCACGCAGCGCTTGCTGGAAGTGCGCACCGTACGGGTTCAGGAAGTCGATGTGTCGCGTTCACTGCGGCTCGCCGGCGAACTGGTCGGCGACCCGCGCGCGAGCGCTGTCCTGCAGACTTTGCAGGGCGGACGGGTCGCAGGCGAGGGCGGCTCATGGCCCGAGCTCGGTGCCCGCGTGCGTCGTGGGCAGGTGTTGCTGCGTCTCACGCCGAGCGGCTCGGGTGGCGAGCGTGCCGCGACGGCCGCCGATGCGGCGCGCGTCGAGGCCGAACTCTCGCAGGCGCGGGCAGATCTCGCACGGCTCGAGGGGCTTGCCGGAGTCGTGTCGCGCGCCGAGGTCGACACCCAGCGCAGCCGGGTCGGGAGCTTGGTGGCGCAACGCACGGCTTTGCGCGCGTCGCTGTCGATAGGCAGCGAGAGCCTCGTCGCGCCCATCGACGGCGTGATCGCCTCCATCGATGCAGGCCCGGGCAGCGTGGTGTCGCCGGGCGAGACGCTGCTCACGATCATCGATCCGGCGCGCATGTCCGTGGCGGCGCTGGCGTTCGAGCCCGTGACCGCCGGCAGCGTCTTGCGTGCCAGCGTCGTGCTGCCCGACGGCGGCACGCTCGAGGCGCGTCTCGTCGGCGTCGGCGCGCAGGCACGCGGCGGTGCCGTGCCGGTGCGGCTCGATCTGATCGGTGTGGCACCCGGTCTCGTCTCGGGCCGCCCCGTGACGGTGTTCCTTGAGCGCAGCGCCACGATGCGCGGCCTCGTCCTGCCGAGTGCCGCGGTGATCCGCGCGCCCAACGGTGAGCATGTGGTGTTCGAGAAGCTGGGTGCCGAACGCTTCATGCCCAGACCGGTACGCATCGAGCAGGTGTCGGCCGACCGCGTGGTCGTGCGGGAGGGCGTAATGCCGCAGGCACGGGTGGTGGTGCGTGGCGCGTCGCTCATCGGCCAGATCCGCTGAGTCGAACCCATGTTCAACCAACTCATCCTCGGCAGCCTCCGCCACCGCGTCGCCGTCCTCGCGGCCTCGGTGCTGCTCATCGGGCTCGGCGTCTGGGTCGTACCGCGATTGAATGTCGATGTCCTGCCCGATCTCAACCGCCCGACGGTCAACATCCAGATCGAGGCGCGCGGGCTGGCCGCAGAGGAGGTCGAGCAGCTCGTCACCGTACCTATCGAAGCGGCGATGCAGGGCTTGCCCGGCGTCACCCGCGTGCGCTCGACCTCGAGCCTCGGTCTGTCGTTCCTCTATGTCGAGTTCGATTGGGACGCCGATATCCATCGCGCGCGGCAACTTGTCGCCGAGCGTCTCGCGAGCGCCCAATCCGCGCTGCCCACGGACATCCGTCCGAGCATCGGCCCGATCTCCTCGATCATGGGCGAGATCATGTTGGTGGCGCTCGCCGGTCAGGACGCCGATCCGATGGTGCTGCGCGAGACGGCTGATTTCGTGCTGCGGCCGCGCTTGCTCGCCGTCCCGGGCGTATCGCAGGTGATCCCTCTCGGTGGGCTCGTGCGCGAGTATCGCGTGACGCCGTCACCCGCGCGCATGCGCCAGCTCGGCGTCACCCTAGATGACATCGAGACCGCGGTGCGCGGGTTCTCGGCCAATGGCGGCGGCGGCTTCATCGACGATCGTGCGCAGGAGTTCGTGATCCGTACGCTCGGTCGCGAGCGCGATCCTGCTGCGCTCGGCGGACTCGTGGTGGCGACGCGCGACGGCGTGCCGGTGCTGTTGTCCTCGGTCGCAGAAGTGGGGTTCGGGGTGCGTCCGCGTCGCGGCAGCGCCGGATTCGGGGGCGAGCCCGCGGTGATCCTCGGCATCCAGAAACAGCCGGGCGTCGACACCCTTGCGTTGACCCGCGAACTCGAGCGGACGCTTGCGTCGATCCGCAGCACCTTGCCGCCGGGGGTGACGACGCTCGCGGTGCAGTTCCGGCAGGCGACCTTCATCGAAAGCTCGATCGGCAATGTGCGAACGGTGCTCCTCGAGGCGCTGGTGATCGTCGGCATCGTGCTCTTCCTGTTCCTGATGGACACACGCACCACGCTCATCTCGTTGGTGGCGATCCCGATGTCGGTGATCGTCACCGCGATCGTCTTCTGGCTCGCGAATCTCTCCATCAACACCATGACCTTGGGCGGGCTCGCGATCGCCATCGGCGAACTCGTGGATGACGCCGTCGTCGGCGTCGAGAACATCCTGCGGCGGATGCGCGAGAACCGGGTCGCCGCACAGCCTCGATCGGTGCTGCAGGTGGTCGCCGATGCGAGCCTCGAGGTGCGCTCGGGCATCGTCTACGCCACCTTGATCATCGTGCTGGTGTTCGTACCGCTGTTCGCCCTGAGCGGCATCGAGGGGCAGCTGTTCGCGCCGCTCGGCGTCGCCTACATCGTCTCGATCCTCGCGAGCCTCGTGGTGTCGGTCACGTTGACGCCGGTGTTGTGCTACTACCTGTTGCCCTCGCTGCAGACCCTCGAGCGGTCCGAGTCTCGGGTGGTGCGCACGCTGAAGGATGCCTATTCGCGGTTGCTCGACCTCGCGTTGCCCCGCGGTCGGCTCGTGCTCGCGGTGGCGACGGTCGCGGTGTTGATCGGCACGATCGGCGCGTGGCGCTTGCCGAAGGCTTTCTTGCCGCCGTTCAACGAGGGCTCGCTCGTCGTCTCGCTGGCCTTCAATCCGGGTATCGCCTTGAGCGAATCGGAGCGGCTGGGTGCCGTTGCGGAGCGGCTGTTGAAAGGGATCCCGGAGGTCGTGTCGGTGAGCCGCCGTACCGGTCGCGCCGAACTCGATGAGCACGCCGAGGGCGTGCACATGAGCGAGATCGATGTGAATCTCAAAGAGAGCGATCGCGGCCGTGCTCAGGTCATCGAAGAGGTCCGTGGCCGGCTCGGGCAACTGCCGGGGTCGGTGTCCATAGGCCAGCCGATCAGCCATCGCCTCGACCATCTGCTCTCCGGTGTGCAAGCGGCGCTGGTGGTCAAGATCGCAGGCGATGACCTCGACACGCTGCGGGCGCTCGGTACGCAGGCCGAACAGTTGCTCGCGGGCGTGCCGGGGCTCGTCGACCTGCGGCTCGAGCGGCAGGTCCGCGCGCCTGAGATCCATGTGCGGGTCGATGAGGACGCCGCGCGTTTCTATGGCGTCACGCCGGCGGCCGTATCACGCCAGATGGAGCTGCTCGCCGGCGGTGACCGCGTCGCAGAGGTCATCGACGGTCCGCGGCGTTTTGCCGTCTCGCTTCAGTTGGCCGACACCGCCCGCACCCGCGCGGGTCTTGCGGAGGTGTTGGTGGACACGCCGCGGGGCGCCGTACCGCTCGCGAACCTCGCCCGCGTCGAGGAGTCGGACGGTCCCAACCAGATCCAGCGTGAAGACGGACGTCGGCGAATCGTCGTCTCGGGCAACATCGCGGGCGCGGGGGTCGATGAGGTCGTCGCCGAGATGGAGCGGCGGATGGCGTCCGTGACGCTGCCTTCCGGGTATTCGATCTCGATCGAGGGACAGTTCCGCGCGCGGCAGCAGGCCTCGCGCACGATCGGGCTGCTGTCGGTCGTGTCGCTCGGGCTCATCTTCCTCGTGCTCTATTCGCGTTACCGCTCGGGTGCGCTCGCGCTGATCATCATGGGCAATGTGCCGCTCGCCTTGGTCGGTTCGGTCGTCGCCCTCGCGCTCGCGGGTCTTGACCTCTCGGTCGCAGCGATGGTGGGCTTCATCACGCTCGCGGGCATCACCGCACGCAATGGCATCCTCAAGGTCAGTCACACCCTCAATCTTGTGTTGCGCGAGGGTCAGTCCTTCGATCGCGCCACCATCCGCCGTGCCTGTCTCGAGCGCATGACGCCGGTGCTGATGACCGCGGTATCGGCGGCTGTCGCGCTGTTGCCGCTCATGATCGGCGGCGACCAGCCGGGCAAGGAGATCCTGCACCCGGTGGCCGTCACGCTCTTCGGCGGACTCATCACCGCGACGCTGCTTGATGCGGTGGTGACACCGGTGCTCATCGAGCGATTCGGTGCGGCCGCGCTGGCGCGGCTGCGTGACCATAAAATTGATACGGGGAACCCCGCGGAGGCCTACTGATGCGTATCTCGACCCTCAAGGCTGTTTTCGCCGCGGTCATCCTCGCCCTGTCCGCGAGCCCAGCGCTCGCCCAGCAATGGGACATGACGGCGGGTGGCTACCACACCCATCTGATCTTCCACGACGACCGCTTCGAACTGCATCTGCACGACAAGGCGACCCATGGCATCGTCGACACCTCCAAAGGTCGCTACACCGCCACGCTCCTCTCGGGCGGCAAGACCACCGCGGTGCCGATCAGCGCGTCGAAGTCCGGGATCCTGACCGGGCGTCCTGTGCCGAAAGGCGAATGGGTGCTGTTGTTCCGCGTCGAGGCGCCGAGCCGCGCGCCGGTGCAGGTGCGCTACTCGTCCGGGATGGCCCGCAGCGGGCAGAAGTCCCCCGACAAGAAGAGCCAGGAAGGACATGTCCACGACCATCACTGATCCGCGGCGCGCTTCGATGCGGGTCCTTGTGCTGTGTGCCGTGTCGGTCATGTCTGCCGTGGCGGCGGGCGAGACGACAGTGCTCACGCTGGAGCAAGCGCTGGCGCGGGCTTCGGCGGAGGGCTCGGCAACCCTGGTCGCGGCCTCGGAGCGCGAGCGGGCGGTGGCACGCGCGCGGCAGGCACGCGCTTGGGAGAACCCGACGCTGTCGGTCGAGGTCGAGAACGTCCTCGGTCGTGGGCCATATCGGGACTTCGATGCGGCGGAGTCCACGGTGTCGTTGTCGCAGCCGCTGCCCCTCGGCGGTGGGCGTGGCGCGCGTGTGCGCGCTGCGCATTCGGACGAGAAGGCCGCCACGGCGGCGATCGCAGTCGCGGCGCTCGAACTGCGGCGGGATGTCGCCTTCGCCTATGCGGAGGCGATCGCAGCCGACCGTCTTGCGGGTATCGCACGCGAGCGCGCCGCGCTCGGTGCACAGACACGCGCCGCTGTGGAGCGGCGTCATGCGGCTGGGCTCGAGTCCGATCTGCAGCGCGCCCGGGTCGAGGTCGAGACTGCCGGCATGCAGGCCGACGCGAGACGCCGTGCAGCGGCGGCGCTCGCGCACCGCCGCGCGCTCGCATCGCATTGGCGCGAGGCGACGGTGACGGCCGCGCTCGACGAGGCGTGGTTCGATGCGGCGCCCGATGCGGCATTTTCTGCTACGCCATATCCGGTACCCGATACGGCGTCTACCCATCCGCGACTCGTCGTCGCCCGCGCGCGCGTCGAGCAGGCGAGGGCGGAACTCGAGGCCGCTCGGCGCGCCCCGTTCAGCGGAATCGAAGCCACCGTCGGCACGCGGCGGTTCGAGGACGCGCCCGGCGCCGATCGCGCTTGGGTGCTGGGTCTTTCGATGCCGCTGCCTGTCTGGGATCGTAACGAGGCCGGTATCGCTGAGGCGCGTGCCGCGCTGCAGGGCGCGGAGTTCGATCTCGAGCGCGCCGCCCGAGACCTCCTCGCCGAGCGCGAGGCGGCGCTCGCCGAGCGTGATGCGGCCAAGCTCGAGGTGGATGCGCTCACGATGAGCGGGTTGCCCTCGTCAAAATCATTGGCACAGCTCTCCGTCCAAGGCTATGAGGCCGGCCGGCTGTCCTTGATCGAGCGGCTTGATGCGGAGCGCGCGTTGGTGGAGACGCAGGAGGATCTCGTCGCCGCCCGGTTGCGATTACGGCAGTCCGAGGCGCGGGTCGCCGCCGTCGCTCATGATGCAGGTCCGGCTGAAGCCGCTCAGGCCTCGAGCACCGAGCGGTAGACCTCGTCGAACTCGGTCGGGCTTTTCACGCAGACGCTGAGATCCTTCAGCAGGCCGTCGTTGAGGTCGTAGATCCAGCCGTGGATCTCAAGCGCCTTGCCGCGGTCCCAAGCGCTCTGCACGATGGTGGTCTCACCGACGCTCAGCACCTGCTCCATCACGTTCAGTTCGCAGAGCCGGCGCAGCCGCGAGGCTTCATCGGGTAGCTCGTCGAGACGAGCGCGGTGCTTCTTCATGACATCCTGGACATGGCGCAACCAGTTGTCGATGAGCCCCAGCCGACTGTTGCGCAGCGCGGCCTGTACGCCGCCGCAGCCGTAGTGGCCGCAGACGATGACATGTTCGACATCGAGGACATCCACCGCGTACTGCAGCACCGAGAGGCAGTTGAGGTCGGTGTGTACGACGATGTTGGCGACGTTGCGGTGCACGAAGAGCTCGCCGGGCAGCAGCCCCACGATCTCGTTGGCGGGCACGCGGCTGTCGGCGCAGCCGATCCAGAGGTAGTCGGGGGATTGCTGCCCGACCAGCGTCTGGAAGAAGGCGGGATCGCGCGCCTTGACCTCATCGGCCCAGCTACGGTTGCTCTCGAAGAGCGGGCGCAGGCTTCTCACCGTTGGGCCTCCGGCGCAGCCGACGCGTCGGACGGTTCGGGGCGCAGCGTGCGAACAAAAAAATCGCTGATCGTGCGGTAGCCGTGCAGCCCGGTGGTCGGGAAGCGCAGCAGCGCGTGCTTGCTGCCGGGGTAGGGCATCACCTCGAAGGGTTTGCCGAGGTCCTGCAGGCGCTTGAAGAGCGCGGTGCTGTGCGTGAAGAGCACGTTGTCGTCCGCCATGCCGTGCATCACGAGCAGCGGTCCTTTGAGCGCCGCGGCGTGCGTCATGACATTGCCGTCGCGGTAGCCCTCGGGGTTGCTCTCGGGCGACCCTGCTTCGGGCACGCCCATGTAGCGTTCGGTGTAGTGGGTGTCGTAGAGCCGCCAGTCGGTGACCGGTGCGCCGGACACCCCTGCCGCGAAGTGCTCCGGCGCGCGCACCATGGCCATCAGCGCCATGTAGCCGCCGTAGCTCCAGCCCCAGACGCCGATGCGCGCAGGGTCCACGAAAGGCAGGCTGCGCAGGTAGTCCACGCCCTTCACCTGGTCCTCGATCTCGATGCTGCCCATGCGGTGGTAGAGCGCGGTCTCGAAGGCCCGACCTCGGTTGCCGGAGCCTCGGTTGTCGAGCATGAACACCACGAAGCCCTGCTGTGCGAGGTATTGACGGTAGTAGCCGCCCCAGGCGCGCTGCACGCGCTGCACGCCGGGACCGCCGTAGACCTCGACGATCACCGGGTAGCGCTTCGAGGGATCGAAGCCGAGCGGCTTCAGCATCGTAAAGTGCATCACCTGCCCATCGGCGGCGCGCAGCGTGCCGAATTCAGGGGTGCGGTGCGCCGCGAGATAGGGGGCATACGGGTGGCTGGCGCCGAGCGTATTGGCGACCAAGACCGATGGACGCTTGCTGGTGGTGTGGCGCAGCGTGAGCGAGGGCGGTGTGTCGGGCGTCGAGAAGGTGTCGAGCCAACGCTGCGCGTCGCCGGCCATCGACACCGAGTGCCAGCCCGCGCCTTCGGTGAGGCGGCGGATGCGTGCTTCGATGCCCGCGGTGTCGGACGATCCCGTGAGCGGCGCCGCATAGAGATGCCGCTCGATGGGGGTGTCGCGGTTGGCGGTGAAATAGACGAGTCCCTTCGCCTCATCGACGCCTTCGATGGCGCGCTCGCGCGAGTCACCGACCACCATCCACTCGCCCGCGGTGACGGGCCGCAGCAGCTTGCCGTCGAGGTCGTAGAGATAAAGGTGCTTGTGGCCGCTGCGATAGGACGCCCAGAGGAAGGCAGGCTGACCCTTCAGGAAGGTGAGCTCGTCGTGCAGCTCCACCCAGGTGTCGCTGCGCTCCTCGAGCAGCTGCTGCGCGGTGCCGCGGGCCACATCCACCTTGAGCAGTTCCAGGCGCTTCTGGTCGCGGGTCTGGCGCTGTACGGCGAGCGCACGCGAATCCGGGAACCAGGCCACGCGGGCGAGATACCCCTCACTCGCCGCGGCAGCGGGCAGCTCGCGGAGCGAGATCGCGGCACCGGCGAGCGTCGCGACCCAAAGATCCACGCGCGCGTTCGGACGGCCGGCCGCGGGGTAACGCTGACGGATGACCCGCACCGTTTCGGCGTAGATCTCGAAGCGTTCGACCTCGTCCACGGTCGACTCATCGACGCGCGTGAGCGCGATCATGCGTTCATCGGGCGACCACCAATAGCCGGTGTCGCGGTCCATCTCCTCTTGGGCGATGAACTCGGCCATGCCGAAGGACACGAGCCCCGCGCCCTCGCGTGTGACCGCGGTCTCGCGACCGGTGGCGACCTCGATGACATAGAGGTTCTGCTCACGCACGAAGCTCACAAAGCGGCCGCGGGGCGAAAACCGCGCGTCCGTCTCCGCAGCGGCCGTGCTCGTCAGGCGGCGCACCGCCGGGCCCGCGCGCGGGGCCTTAAGATCGTAGAGGAAGAGATCTCCGGCGATCGGGATCAGCAGCAGGCGCGAGTCAGCCGAGAACTGGTAATCCACGATACCGGCGAGGGCGACGGTACGCTGCCGCTCGCGGCGGGCCTCTTCCTCGGGCGAGAGCGTCCCTTCGTCGGCGACCAGGCTGCGCGAGTCGACGAGCAGCGCGTTGCGGCCGGTGGCGATGTCGTGGGCCCAGAGATCGAGCCGGTCCTTGGACTCGGCGCTGCCCTGCAGGTAGGTGACGAGCTTGCCGTCCGGCGAGAAGCGGGCGCTGCGCAACGAGGCACCGGCAAGGTCTGGACCGCTGAAGAGCCGTTCGAGGGTCAGGCGCTCAGGTGGTCCCGCGGCGGCCGTGGCGGCCGGCAGGATGCCGAGGGCGAGTAAGGCGACGAGCGTCAGGGGCGAGCGGTTCGGCATGGGCGGGGTCCGTCCAGTAACATAGGCGGCCTGATCGGCTCGCCCGGCATCGCCGGAGTGTAGAGAGGAACATGCTGCATCGCCACATCCTGCCCCGCTCCCTCGGATACGCCCTCATCGCCATGACCCTGACCCTATCGACCGCTTCTGCTGCGCCCGCCTATCCCGCCGCCGAGCGCGGTACGGTGGTCGATGACTACCACGGCACGACCATCGCCGACCCCTATCGGTGGATGGAGGACCCGGCGGCCCCCGCGACCCGCGAGTTCGTGCGTGCGCAGAACGCGCTCGCCCAGCCTTGGCTCGAAGCCCTGCCGCAGCGCGAGCGCCTCAAGCAGCGCCTGACGCAGCTCTGGAACTACGAGCGTGTCGGGCTGCCGCGCGTGAAGGGCGGCCAGTATTTCTTCACCCGCAACGACGGCACCCAGAACCAGAGCGTGCTGTATGTGGCGGATTCCTTGACCGCGATGCCGCGGGTGCTGTTCGATCCGAACGCCGCCAGCCGCGATGCCACGGTCGCGCTCGCACGCTTCGAGCCCTCGCCCGACGGTAAAGTGGTCGCCTATTCTTTGTCCGACGGCGGGACCGACTGGGAGATCTGGAAGTTCCGTCGCGTCGCCGACGGCGTCGACCTGCCGGATGAGTTGCGCCAGACCAAGTTCTGGAGCCTCTCCTGGGCGCCGGATGCCTCGGGCGTCTACTACAGCCGCTATCCGGCGCGCGCCGACGACGCCGGTCGCGGCGACGATCAGGCGCAGCCTGTGGTGCACTTCCACAGAATGGGCACGCCGCAGTCCGCCGACCGCGCGATCTACCAGGTCACAGACCATCCGCGTCGCGCGCCCGGTGCGTCGGTGTCGGACGATGGGCGTTGGCTCTTCGTGTCGCTGTTCGACGGCTACCGTGCCAACGGCGTCGATATCATCGACCTGCGCGACCCCGCCGCCGCACCGCGCCGCCTGTTCGGCGAGTGGGACGCGCGCTACGACATCATCGGCAGCGAAGGCGACACGGCCTATGTGCAGACGACGAACGCTGCGCCGCGCGGCCGCATCATCGCGGTCGACCTCAAGGACCCGACGCCCGCGCGCTGGCGCGAGCTCGTCCCGCAGCAGGACATCGCGCTCGACGGCGCGAACTTCGTCGGCGGCAAGATCATCGCCACCTATGTGAAGGACGCGCGCGGCATCGCGCGGATCTTCGACCGCAACGGCGCGCCGCTTGGCGAGGTGGCCTCGCCCGGTCTCGGCACCGTCGGCGGCTTCGGCGGCAACGGCAAGGACACCGAGACTTTCTTCGCCTACACCGACTACCTCACCCCGGGCCGCGTGTTGCGTCTCGACATCGGCACGCAGGCGGTCAGCACCTGGCGCGAACCGAAGATCGCGGGTGATACCTCGCCCTATGTCACGAAGCAGGTGTTCTACACCAGCCAAGACGGTACGCGGGTGCCGATGTTCATCACCCACCGCAAGGATCTCGTGAAGACCGGCGACACGCCGACGATGCTCTACGGCTATGGTGGGTTCAACGTGTCGCTCACGCCGTCGTTCTCGCCTACCGTGTTCGCTTGGCTCGAGATGGGCGGCGTCTATGCCGTCGCCAACCTGCGCGGTGGCGGTGAGTACGGCGATGCCTGGCACGAAGCGGGCACGAAACTCAAAAAGCAGAACGTCTTCGACGATTTCATCGCCGCCGCCGAATTCCTAGTGCGTGACGGTTGGACGAAGCCCGCGCGGCTCGCCATCTCTGGGCGCAGCAACGGCGGTCTGCTGGTCGGCGCCGTGATGCTGCAACGACCGGATCTCTTCGCCGCGGCGCTGCCCGGTGTCGGCGTGCTCGACATGCTGCGCTACCACACCGCGAGCGCGAACGCGCGCCAGTGGTCCTCGGACTACGGCCTCTCCGAGAACGCCGATGAGTTCCGCGCGTTGCGCGCCTACTCGCCTGTGCACAATGTGAAGCCCGGCGTTTGTTATCCCGCGACGCTCGTGACCACGGCGGATCGCGACGATCGCGTCGTGCCCTGGCACAGCTACAAGTTCGCAGCCGAACTGCAACGCGTACAGGGCTGCGCCAAGCCCGTGCTGCTGCGCGTCGAGACCCGCGCCGGCCACGGCGCTGGCAAGCCGACCTGGATGCAGATCGAGGACTTCGCCGACCAGTGGGCGTTCGCGGGGCAGGCGATCGGGTTGGGGGCGCCTTAGCGCCTCACCCGCAGCAGATCATCTCGAAGGGGATATCTTGCTGCGCTTGGCGCGGGCGCTCTTCGGGTCCTTGCCACAGCACAAAGCGCACGCTCGAGCGGTAGTGGCTGCCGCTGATCTCGGGATAAATGCCGAGGTCTGCCGGGACGGCCACGCGCAGGAGCTGCACGGGGTTCTCGCGTTCGAAGGTGATGTGGAACACGCCCTGCACGGCGGTCTCGCGGCGCGATCGGCCGCCTTGGCGCGTGAGCCACAGCAGCTCGGCGATGGAATCGCACAACGGGCGCAGCATCGCGATCCATTTGTTGAGCGTCGTCTCGCGCACATCGGGCGTCTGGCTCAGCCAAAAATAGAAATCCGGCAGGTCGAACTCGCAGCTGCCCCCCGGGATGCTGCTGCGATGGCGCACGGCGGCGAGGAACGCGGAGTCGCGCAGCGGCTGCAGGTAGGCGGACCCGGCGCCGAGCAGTTCGGTGCGCAGGCGTTGCAGGTTGGCGACCAGCCCCTGCAGGCGGTCGGTGTCGACCCCGGGTCGGCGCAGGTAATCATTGAACGCCATGGTCTGGCGCTCGAGCTCCTTGAGGACCTCGGCGCGGGTGTCGGTGCGGGTGATGATGGCGAGGATGTCGAGGATGCTGGTCACCGCAGCGCGGCTGCCCCACTGGCTGCGTGAGTTCGCGTGGAACACGGCCTGCGTGTAGAGGAAGTCGATGCGCAGGAAGGCGCGCATGCGCTCGTTGAGCGGCTGCTCGAAGACGAGTTGTCCTCCCTCGTGCACAGGCGCTGGGAGCGGCTCGCCGGCTGCGGCGGTTTCCTCGGTCATCGGGCTATTCTGCGGCAGTGTCGCATCCGGCGTAAACGGCAGCGCTGTCGAGATATCGTCGGTGCAGGATGGTCACGGCATCCCTCAGGGCTTCGAGTCCCCGGTCGTTGACGATGATGTCGTCGGCCGCGGCGAGCCGTTGGGCACGGCTCGCTTGCGCAGCGAGCACCGCACGGGCGCTGGCTTCGTCTACACGATCCCGGGCCATGACGCGCTCGACCTGGATCTCCTCGGGGCAGTCGATCACCAGCACCCGGTCGATGCCGGGCCGCTTTGCGCCGCCCTCGACCAGCAACGGAATCGCGTGGATCTGGTAGGGACCGCCAGCAGCGGCGGACTGCGCGGCCATCCGTTCCCGGATGAGGGGGTGGGTGAGGGCTTCGAGCTCGCGCCGGGCCGTGGGGTCGGCGAAGACCAGGGCGCGTAGCGCACGGCGGTCGAGTTGACCGTCCGCCTGTAGTACGCCCTCGCCGAAGCGGGCGCTGATCGCGGCGAGGCCGGGGGAGCCGGGCGCGACGACTTCCCGTGCGATCACATCGCTGTCGATGACCGGCACGCCAAGCTCCGCGAACACGGCAGCTGCGGCGGACTTGCCGCTCGCGATGCCGCCGGTGAGGCCGATCCGAAGCATGGCCTGTCCCCGCCCTCAGCCGCCGGTCAGGAGCCGTTGGAACGCGGGCAGCAGCCCCTCGCCCCACAGCATCACGAGCCAGCCTGCGATCGCGAGCCAGGGGCCGAAGGCGATCGGGGTATCGCGTGCGTGGTCTCCGCGCGCGATCAGCGCAAGTCCCGCGACCGCGCCCGCGACCGAGGCGATGAGCACGATCGGGACCAAGGCCTGCCAGCCGAGCCAGGCGCCGAGCGCGGCGAGCAGCTTGAAGTCGCCGTAGCCCATGCCTTCCTTGCCGGTGACGAGCTTGAAGGCCCAGTAGACGCTCCAGAGCGAGAGGTATCCCGCCATCGCGCCGAGCAGGGCGTCGGGAGCGCGACCGGCGGGCAGACTTGCCGACAGTCCCACCCACATCAGCGGCAGCGTCAGTTGGTCAGGCAGGAGCTGCGTGTCGAAGTCTATGAAGGTCAGGGCGACCAGCACCGCGGTGACGAGCATAGCCGCTGCGAGCGTCCAGCCGAACCCGAAGTGGAGCGCCGCGAGCGCGAATAGCAGCGCCGTCAGTGCTTCGACGAGGGGATACCGCGTCGGGATCTCGACACCGCAGGCGGCGCAGCGGCCGCGGGCGAGCAGCCAACCGAGGAGCGGCAGCAGGTGCAGGAAGCGGATCGGGGTCTGGCAGGCCGGGCAGTGCGAACGCGGGGCGATGAGGTCGTATCGCGCCGCAGGCGCAGGTTCACGACCGGCGAGTTCCTCGCACTGTGCGCGCCACTCGGTCTCGAGCATGCGGGGCAGGCGGTGGATGACCACATTGAGGAAGCTGCCGATCAGGAGCCCGAGCAGCGCCGCGCCGGCGGCGAGCAGCAGAGGGTCGACGGCGTGGACGGGGGCGTCGATGAGCATCACATTCCGGTCTCGTCAAGGTTTCCTAAGGCGACAGTTTTCGCCACAATGCTGAGTCTAGTCCACGAACTGCGGGTCACCGGATGAATCTTCACGAGTACCAGTCCAAACAAGTCTTCGCTGCCTACGGCATTCCGGTCCCGACGGGCCGGGTGGCGGCCACGCCCGAGGAGGCCGTCGCTGCGGCGGAAGCCCTGGGGGGGAGTCTCTGGGTCGTGAAGGCCCAAGTGCACGCGGGCGGCCGCGGCAAGGCGGGCGGCGTGAAGCTCGCCCGCGACAAAGCGGCGGTGCATGCCGCGGCCAAGGCGATGCTCGGCACCCGGCTCGCGACGATTCAGACCGGCCCCGAGGGCTTGCCGGTCGACACGGTCTATGTCGAGACCGGCTCGGCCATCGAGCGCGAGATCTACCTCTCGCTCACGCTCAACCGCGAGAAAGGCCAGATCGCCATGATCGGCTCGGCGGCCGGCGGCATGGACATCGAAGAGGTCGCGGCGCACACGCCTGAGAAGATCACCACGGTGAACATCCACCCGGCCGCGGGCCTGCAGCCCCACCAGTGCCGCCGCATGGCCTTCGCCCTCGGTTTCACGGGCGCGCAGATCGGCGAGTTCCAGAAGATCGCGATGGCGCTCTACCGGCTTGTGATGGACAAAGACGCCGCGCTGGTCGAGGTCAACCCGCTGATCGTCACGAAGGACGGCAGCCTCGTCGCGCTCGACGCCAAGATCAACATCGACGCCAATGCGGTGTTCCGCCAGCCCGAACTCGCCAAGATGCGCGATACGGCCCAAGAAGACCCGATGGAGCTCAAGGCGAGCGAGCACGACCTCAACTATGTCTCGCTCGACGGCGACATCGCCTGCATGGTCAACGGCGCCGGTCTTGCGATGGCGACCATGGATCTCATCAAGCTCCATGGCGGTTCGCCCGCGAACTTCCTCGATGTCGGTGGCGGCGCGACCGCTGAGCGCGTCACGGCGGCCTTCAACCTCATCCTCTCGAACCCGAAGGTCAAGGCCATCCTCGTCAACATCTTCGGCGGCATCGTGCGCTGCGATCTCATCGCCGAGGGCGTGATCATCGCGGTGAAGAACGTCGGCGTGAAGGTCCCGGTGGTGGTGCGCCTCGAGGGCACCAACGCCGAGAAGGCGCGCGAGATGCTCGCGGCGAGCGGCCTCGAGGTCACCGCGGCCGCCGACCTCACCGACGCTGCGCAGAAGGCGGTCGCCGCGGCGCGCTGAGCGCGCGCTGGCAGCGACCCCACGCACGGCATCCCGAACCACGATACGGAACAGCATCCATGAGCATCCTCGTCGACAAGAACACCCGCGTCATCTGCCAAGGATTCACGGGCAAGCAGGGCACTTTCCACTCTGAACAATGTATCGCCTACGGTACGCAGGTCGTGGGTGGTGTCACCCCTGGCCGCGGCGGCGACCAGCATCTCGGGCGTCCGGTGTTCGACACCGTGGACGACGCAGTGCGCGCCACCGGCGCCAACGCCAGCATGATCTATGTCCCGGCGAGCTATGCCGCCGACGCCATCCTCGAGGCGGCCGATGCGGGCGTCGAGCTCGTGGTCTGCATCACCGAGGGTATCCCGGTGAACGACATGGTGCGCGTCAAGGCGGCGCTCGTCGGCACGGGGGTGAAGCTCATCGGTCCGAACTGCCCTGGCGTCATCACGCCGGGCGAGTGCAAGATCGGCATCATGCCGGGCTTCATCCACAAGCCGGGCTGCATCGGCATCGTCTCGCGCTCGGGCACGCTCACCTACGAGACCGTGTTCCAGACCACCAACAACGGCCTCGGTCAGAGCACGTGCGTCGGCATCGGCGGCGATCCGGTGCGCGGCCTGAACTTCGTCGAGGTGCTGGAGCTCTTCCAGAACGACCCGAAGACCGAAGGCATCATCATGGTCGGCGAGATCGGCGGCAGCGACGAAGAGGCGGGCGCCGAGTTCATCAAGCAGCATGTCACGAAGCCGGTCGTCGCCTATATCGCAGGCGTCACCGCGCCGCCGGGCAAGCGCATGGGCCATGCCGGTGCGGTGATCGCGGGCGGCAAGGGCACGGCGGCCGACAAGTTCCGCGCCTTGGAGGCTGCGGGGGTGCGCACCGTGAAGTCCCCCGCGGAGCTCGGCGCCGCGATGAGCGAGCAGCTGCGCGGCCGGCGCTGACGCCGGCGGCAGCACTGCGCGGGCGCCGCACGCGATGGACACGCTGCGTCTCGCGCTCGCCCAGTCGAATCTTCTGGTCGGCGATGTCGCGGGCAATGCGGCCCGCGTGCTCGCTGCGGCTCAGACAGCGCATGCCGCGGGCGCCGATCTTTTGGTCACGCCCGAACTCGCGCTCGCGGGGTATCCACCCGAGGACCTGCTCTTCCATCGGGGGTTCCGCCAGCAGATCGAGACCGCGCTCGCAGGCCTCGCTGCGGCGAGTGCCGATGCCACGCGCGGCACCGCGATCCTGGTCGGGCACCCCGAGTACGCCGGCGAGCGGCTCTTCAACGCCGCGACGCTCTACGACGCGGGCCGTGAGCAACTGCGCCACCGCAAGGCCTGTCTGCCGAACTATCGGGTGTTCGACGAGAAGCGATGGTTCGCCGCGGGCACGCAGCCCTCGGTGATGGATTTCCGCGGCTTCCGCGTCGGCGTGCTCGTCTGTGAGGATCTTTGGGAGCCGGAGCCTGCGCAGCTCGCGAGATCCCAGGGCGCCGAGATCCTGTTGGTGCTCAACGCCTCGCCCTATGAATTGCATAAACAGGCTGCACGCGAGGACATCGCGCGCCGCCGCGCCGCCGATGTCGGTCTGCCCATCGTCTATGTGAACCAGGTCGGTGGCCAGGACGAGCTGGTGTTCGACGGCCAGTCGTTCGTGACCGATGCTGCAGGACAGGTCGTGCTGCGCGCTCCGGCGTTCGAGGAGGCGCTCGAGATCGTCGAATTCCGCCGCCCGTCACCGGGCGCGGCGCCCGTGCCCGCACCCGGTGTCATCACGCCTGCGCTCGATGACGAGGCCAGCGTGTATCGCGCGTTGGTGCTCGGTGTGCGCGACTATGTGGGCAAGAACGGCTTCCCCGGCGTGGTGCTCGGGCTCTCGGGCGGCATCGATTCCGCGCTCACGCTCGCCATCGCGGTCGATGCGCTCGGCGCCGACCGGGTGCAGGCGGTGATGATGCCTTCGCGTTACACGGCGTCGATGAGCGTGGAGGACGCGGCGGAGCAGGCCCGAACGCTCCGCGTGAAGCACTCCGTGATCGGTATCGAGGGCATGTTCGGTGCGGCGCTCGAGTCGCTCCAGGGCGAGTTCGCCGGGCGCGCGGTGGACACCGCCGAGGAGAACCTGCAGTCGCGCTGCCGCATGCTCATCCTGATGGCCCTCTCCAACAAGACCGGAAAGATGGTGCTCACCACCGGCAACAAGAGCGAGATGGCGGTCGGCTATGCGACGCTCTACGGCGACATGGCGGGCGGTTTCGCGCCCATCAAAGATTGCAGCAAGCTGCTCGTCTACCGGCTCGCCGCATGGCGCAACGCGCAGGGCGGCGAGCCGCCGCAGGGACGGGTGATCCCCCAGCGTGTCATCGATCGGCCGCCGTCCGCCGAGCTGCGGCCCGACCAGAAGGACAGCGACTCCTTGCCGCCCTACGAAGTGCTCGACCCGATCCTGGAGGCCTTCATCGAGGATGATCTGTCGGTGCAGGAGATCGTCGCGCGGGGTTTCGAGCGCGCGACCGTCGCGCGGGTGCTCGATCTGGTGCAGCGCAACGAATACAAGCGGCGGCAGGCGCCGCCCGGCGTGCGGGTGAGCCGCCGCGCCTTCGGCCGCGACTGGCGCTATCCGATCACGAGCGGTTATCGGCGCTGAACCGGCTAGGGCCGGGCCCGGTCAATCCCAGGGCACATACCAGCGCTTGCGCACCGGTACCACGCTGCCTGCCTCGCCGCCGTAGTTGAGCGCGTAGACGCTGCGCGCGCGATCGGCGAGTTCCTTCATCTCGAGACGTTCGTAGGACAGGATCATGATGCGAAGGGCGTCCTGCACCGCCGGAGCGCCATCGTATTCGGTGACGATCTGGTCGGAACGCTGTGCGGCGGCGATCCAGGCGCCGCGCTTCACATAGTGCTCGGCGACATGCAGGTCGTAGTCGGCGAGGCGGTTGCGCAGGTGGATCATCCGCCGTCGCGCGTCGTGCGCGTACTGGCTCTTCGGATACTCCTCGACCACTTTGCGCAGCGAAGTGAAGGCCCGGCGCGTGGTCTGCGGGGGGCGTTGGTCGAGATCGACGCGGAACCATCGCTCCAGGAAGTTCGCTTCCCGCTCGAAATCGGTGAGGCCTTTGATGTAGTAGGCGTAGTCGAGCCGCGGATGGGTCGGGTTCTCGCGGATGAAGGTGTCCGCTTGGTCGAGCGCGGATTCGGTCTCGCGGCCGCGGTAGTAGGCGTAGATGAGATCGAGGCGGGCTTGGCGGGTCTCGGCGGCGAACGGATAGCGTGCGATGAGCGCCTCGTAGACGCGGATCGAGCCTTCGAAATCCTGGTTGTCCAGGCTGCGGCGGGCGCGCTCGTAGAGCACGCCGGGTGCACCTTGGGCGGGCTGGTCGTCGTCCTTGTTGAACATGCTGCAGGCGGACAGCGGCAGCATGAGCAGCAGCAACAGCAGAGGCGCGAGGGCCGATGGCGTACGCGGTTTCACCAGTTCATTATAACCCCGTGTCGACCCCTACGCCGGAACTTCATGAGATCACCGTCCCCGCAGCCTTCGCCGGCCAGCGCTTGGACGTCGCACTGGCGCAGCTGTTGCCGCAGTACTCGCGCGCCCGGTTGCAGCGTTGGATCGACGACGGCCGCGTGCAGGTCGATACGGATCCCGCGCCGGTGCGAAGGCGCCGGCTCGCGGGCGGCGAGGCCTTGCGTGTCACGGCCGAGTTCATGGCCGATGAGCGCGTGGTGGCGGGCGACGCCCGGGTGCCGTTCGGCGTGCTGCATCGGGATGCGGCGTTCTGGGTGATCGACAAGCCGGCAGGCCTGGTGGTGCACCCTGGGGCGGGCAACCGCAGTGGAACGCTTCAGAACGCGCTGCTTGCGCTCGATCCGGCGCTTGCGCTCGTGCCGCGTGCCGGGATCGTGCACCGCCTCGACAAGGATACGGCAGGGGCGATGTTGGTCGCCCGAACGCCGCAATCCCATGCCGCGCTGGTGCGGGCGCTCGCGGCGCGCGAGATCGGCCGTGAATACCTCGCGCTCTGCCACGGCGCGCTCACCGGGGGTGGCACCATCTCTGAACCCATCGGCCGTCATCGCACCCAGCGGGTGAAGATGGCGGTGCGCGCCGATGGGCGAGAGGCGGTCACGCATTATCGGATCGAGCGTCGGCTCGGCGCCCTGACGCTGGTGCGGGTGCAGCTCGAGACCGGTCGCACCCACCAGATCCGAGTGCACCTCGCGCACCTCGGGTATCCCTTGGTGGGTGATCCGGTCTACGGCGGGCGCCGCCGTTTGCCGCCCGGCGCGGGTCCGGCGACGGTGGCTGCGCTCGAGGCGTTCCATCGGCAAGCCCTGCATGCCGCGCGGCTGTCGCTGCAGCATCCGTTGACGGGTCGGGATTGCGTCTTCGAGTCGCCGCTGCCCGCGGATCTCACGACTTTGCTCGAGGTCATCGCCCGCGAGGCGCTAGGTTGACGCTGCCTTGGTTGCGGCCGGAGTGGGAGGCCCCTCGCGGGGTGCGCGCGGCGTTCACGCTGCGCAGCGGCGGCGTCAGCGCTCCGCCGTGGGACTCGCTCAACCTCGGCAGGCATGTCGGGGACGATCCGGGCGCGGTGACCCTCAACCGGCAGCGCGTGGTGCTGGGATTGGCGCTACCCGCCGAGCCCTGCTGGCTCGAACAGGTGCACGGCATCGAGGTCTACGAGGCGGGCACTGTGCCACGAGCGGATGCCGCCCCGCCGCCCCGCGCCGATGCTGCCGTGACGCGGCAGCCCGGGGTCGTGCTCGCCATCCAGGTGGCCGACTGCCTGCCGGTGCTGCTCGCGGCAGAGGACGGCAGCGTGTTGGGGGCGGCTCATGCGGGTTGGCGCGGGCTCGTCGGTGGGGTCATCGAGCAGACGGTCGCCAAGATGGGCGCGCCGCCCGAGCGGCTCGTGGCTTGGCTCGGGCCCTGCATCGGGCCAGAGCGGTTCGAGGTCGGGGCGGAGGTCCGTGAGGCGTTCCTGACGGCGGGAGACGCGCCAGAGGCTTTCCGAGCGAGCCCGGCAGGGCGCTGGCTCTGCGACCTGTCGGCGATCGCCCGGGCGCGATTGCAGCGCCTCGGGGTCGGACGGGTGGCAGGGGGTGGCTGGTGCACGGCCGCCGACCCTGCGCAGTTCTTCTCGCACCGGCGCGATCAGCCGACCGGACGCATGGCTGCATTGCTCTGGCGCGAGACCTGATTTTTATGTTATATTATTACACATGACCTCATTGACCATGATCTTGCTGGCCACGGCGTTGGCCGGAGCTTTGAGCGCATTGTTGGCCGGGCTGTTCCTTCTGCTGCCGCACGCCAGCCGTGACCGGGTGATGCCGCATTCGGTCAGTTTCGCGACCGGCGCCCTGCTCGCCACGGCGCTGTTGGCGCTCATACCGCACGCGATCCAAGGCGCAGGCCCTTTCAAGGTCCACGCCATCGGCGTGGCGCTGCTCGCCGGCATCGCGCTCTTCTTCGTGCTCGAGAAGTTCCTGCTGTGGCGGCACTGTCATACCGAGGCGGTCGAGTCGGCGCATGTCCACGAGCACCATCGGCGTGATGCCTCGGGTTGGCTCACGCTCGTCGGTGATGGTCTGCACAACTTCATCGACGGCGTGCTGATCGCGGCCGCATTCCTCACAGACCCGCATCTCGGCGTGGTGACCACGCTCGCGATCCTCGCCCACGAGATCCCGCAGGAAGTGGGGAACTTCGCGGTGCTGATGCACGCCGGATTCAGCCGCGCCCGAGCGTTCGCCTGGAATCTTGGCGCCAGCCTCACCTCCGTACTCGGGGGTCTCATCGGTTGGTTGGCGCTGCGTGAGGCGATGGCCCTGCTTCCCTATGCCCTTGCGGTCGCCGCAGCGAGCCTCATCTACGTCGCGGTCGCCGACCTCATCCCCGGCCTGCATCGCCGCACCGACCTGCGTGCGAGCCTCGCGCAGATCGCTTGGATCGCGGTCGGTGTCGGCGTGGTGATGGTCGCGGAATCGCAGTTGCACTGACTTCGCCGGGACGGGAGCGCCGTCGCCCCCCTTGAAGTCCCCGCTGCCGGCCCCATCTTTGGGCCTATGAGACAGGACAAACTGACGACCCGCTTCCAGCAAGCCCTCGCCGAGGCCCAGTCGCTCGCGCTCGGTCGGGACCACCAGATCATCGAACCCGCCCATGTGCTGCTCGCGCTCCTCGATCAGCAGGGTGGCAGCATCCGCGCGCTGCTGCAGTCCGCGGGGGGCAATGTGACGCGGCTGCGCGCCGACCTCGTGACCGCGCTCGATCGCCTGCCCAAGGTCGAGGGGCGCGCCGGCGAGGTGCATGTCTCGAACGACCTGCAGCGCCTGCTCAATGTCACCGACAAGCTCGCCCAGCGACGTGGCGACCAGTTCATCTCGAGCGAGAGTTTCCTGCTCGCAGCCTTCGAGGACCGTACATCGCTCGCGCCGTTGTTGAAGGACGCCGGTTGCAAGCAGGCCGCCCTCGACAAGGCGGTCGAGTCGCTGCGCGGCGGCGAGACCGTCCAGGACCCGAATGCGGAAGAGAACCGTCAGGCGCTCGAGAAGTACACGGTCGATCTCACGAAGCGCGCCACCGACGGCAAGCTCGACCCGGTCATCGGCCGTGACGACGAGATCCGTCGCACCATCCAGGTGCTGCAGCGGCGCACCAAGAACAACCCGGTGCTGATCGGTGAGCCGGGCGTCGGCAAGACCGCGATCGTCGAGGGCCTCGCGTTGCGCATCGTCAACGGCGAGGTGCCCGAATCGCTGCGCGGCAAGCGCATCCTCGCACTCGATATGGGCTCGTTGATCGCCGGCGCGAAGTTCCGCGGCGAGTTCGAGGAGCGGCTGAAGGCCGTGCTGAACGATCTCTCGAAGCAAGAGGGGCAGGTCATCCTCTTCATCGACGAATTGCACACCATGGTCGGCGCCGGAAAGGCCGAGGGTGCGATGGATGCCGGCAACATGCTCAAGCCCGCGCTCGCGCGCGGCGAGCTGCACTGCGTCGGCGCGACCACGCTCGACGAATACCGCAAGTACATCGAGAAGGACGCGGCGCTCGAGCGCCGTTTCCAGAAAGTGCTGGTCGATGAGCCCTCGGTGGAGGACACCATCGCGATCCTGCGCGGGCTTCAGGAGCGCTACGAAGTCCATCATGGTGTCGACATCACCGACCCGGCGATCGTCGCCGCGGCCACGCTCTCCCACCGCTACATCGCCGATCGGCAGCTGCCGGACAAGGCCATCGACCTCATCGACGAGGCGGGGGCCCGCATCCGCATGGAGATCGACTCCAAGCCGGAAGTGCTCGACAAACTCGAGCGGCGCATCATCCAGCTGAAGATCGAGCAGGTGGCGCTGCAGAAGGAGAAGGACGAGGCGACCCGCAAGCGGCTCGCCGCGCTCGAGGAGACCCTGGCAGGGCTCGAGCGTGAATACGCCGATCTCGAAGAGATCTGGAAGGGAGAGAAGGCTTCGCTGCAGGGCGCGGCGGCGGTCAAAGACGAGCTCGAGAAGGTGAAGCTCGAGCTCGATGCCGCACGACGCCGTGGCGATCTCAGCAGGATGGCCGAACTGCAATACGGAAGGATCCCCGAACTCGAGAAGCGCATCGCTGTGGCGCAGGCCGCAGAATCCACCCCGACACAACTGGTGCGCAACCGGGTCACCGAAGAGGAGATCGCCGAGGTGGTCTCGAAGTGGACCGGCATCCCGGTCTCGAAGATGCTCGAGGGCGAGAAGGAGAAGCTCTTGCGGATGGAGGACGCGCTGTCGCGTCGCGTGGTGGGCCAGGAGGAGGCGGTGCGCATCGTCTCGGACGCCATCCGCCGTTCGCGCGCCGGGCTCGCCGATCCGCGCCGCCCGAACGGCTCGTTCCTGTTCCTCGGGCCGACGGGCGTCGGCAAGACCGAGCTCTGCAAGGCGCTCGCCGAGTTCCTGTTCGATACCGACGAGTCGATGGTACGGATCGACATGTCGGAGTTCATGGAGAAGCACTCCGTCGCGCGCCTGATCGGCGCGCCGCCGGGCTATGTCGGCTATGAAGAGGGCGGCTACCTCACCGAGGCCGTGCGCCGTCGCCCGTACGCGGTGATCCTGCTCGATGAGATCGAGAAGGCGCACCCCGACGTGTTCAATGTATTGCTGCAGGTGCTCGATGACGGGCGGCTGACCGATGGGCAGGGTCGTACGGTCGATTTCCGCAACACCGTGATCATCATGACCTCGAACCTCGGTTCCCAGGTCATCCAGGAGCATGCGGGCGAGAAGAACTACACCCGCATGAAGTCCGCGGTCATGGAGATCGTCACGCAGAGCTTCCGGCCCGAGTTCATCAACCGCATAGACGACATCGTGGTCTTCCACCCGCTCGGTGCGGCGCAGATCCGCGCCATCGTCGACATCCAGCTCGGCCAACTGCGTCGCCGGCTGATGGAACGCGGCATGGAGCTCGTGCTCGACGATGCGGCGCGCGACCTCTTGGGCGAGGCTGGCTTCGACCCGGTGTACGGCGCACGCCCGCTCAAGCGCGCGATCCAGCAGCAGATCGAGAACCCGTTGGCGCAGCGTCTGCTGCAGGGTGCCTATAGTCCCGACGACCGCATCCGCGTCGGGGTCGACGAGGGCGGCCGGTTGTCCTTCGCGAAGCAGGTGGCCTGAGCACCGGGGCGCGGGGCAGAAGGCCGCGCTGCGGCTATACTCTAGCGATATGCCGTTCTACGAGTATCAGTGCCGCCATTGCGGCCATCAGACCGAGGTCATGCAGAAGATCTCGGCCGCGCCCTTGCGCAAGTGCCCTGCCTGCGGGCGTAACGGGCTCAGCAAGCTCATCTCCGCACCGGTGTTCCGCTTGAAGGGCGGCGGTTGGTACGAGACCGACTTCAAGGGCGACAAGGACCGCAAGCGCAACCTCGCGGGCGATGATGTGGCGCCCACTGCGAAGGACGACAAGCCAGCGGCGAAACCCGTTGAGCAGTCCGCCGAGAAGTCCGCCGGCAAGTCCACCGACAAGGCGCCGGCCAAGAAGGACAAGCCGGTCACCAAGCCTGCCCGCAAGCCAGCGCGCAGGGCGCCCGCCAAGGCCAAATGATCCGCCTGCCCGCTGCCGTCGACGCGCTCCTCGCGCGTGAGCAGCGGGACTACAGCGCTCGCCGACCACGCTCCGCTGCGCTCGCCACGGCGGCGAGCCGGCATTGGTCGGGCGGGGTGCCGTTGCACTGGATGGCCGACTGGGGCACGCCGTTCCCGCTGTCGGTCGAGTTCGCCGAAGGGGCGACGCTCACCGATGCGGACGGTCTGTCCTATTCGGACTTCTGTCTCGGCGATACCGGCGCGATGTTCGGCCACTCGCCCCCGTCGGTCGCTGCGGCGATCGCGGCCCAAGCCGCGCGGGGCCTGACCTGCATGCTGCCTGATGCGCGCGTTGCAGCGGTCGGGACGGCGCTCGCGGCGCGCTTCGGCTTGCCGCATTGGCAATTGGCACAGACCGCCAGCGACGCCAACCGTGCGGCGTTGCGTTGGGCGCGTGCGCTCACCGGACGGCCCAAGGTGTTGGTGTTCCACGGCGGCTACCATGGCATCGTCGAAGAGACGATGGTGCGCTTGCGCGGTGGCCGCACCGTGCCGCGCGAGGGGGCCGTCGGCCCAGCCTTCGACCCCGCCCTCGCAGCCATCGCGGTCGAGTTCAACGACCTCGAGGCGCTGCAGGCCGCACTCGCAGGCGGTGAAGTGGCGGCCGTGATCGCCGAACCGGTGATGACCAACTGCGGGATGGTGCTGCCTGACCCGGGCTATCACGCCGCCCTGCGCGCGCTCACGCGCCGCCATGGCGTGCTGCTCGTGATCGACGAGACGCACACGCTCTCCTCCGGTCCGGGAGGCTACGCAGGTGAGCATGGGCTCGAGCCTGATCTATGGGTCTGCGGCAAGGCGATCGCCGGTGGTCTGCCTTGCGCGGCTTGGGGCATGAGCGCCGAGGTCGAGGCCCGCCGCGCGGCCTTCCTCGCGCGGCGCGACGACGACGCCCGGCGGGCGGCCGACACCGGTCTCGCCCACGGCCATTCCGGCATGGGGACGACGCTCGCGGGCAACGCGCTCGCGATCGCGGCGCTCGAGGCGGCGCTGCGCGACCTGCACACGCCCGCAACCCATGCCGCGATGCGCGCAGGTGCCGAGCGTCTCGAGGCGTCGCTGACGGCGCTGTTCGCGGCGCGCAGGCTCGACTGGCATGTGTCGCGGGTCGGCGCCCGCGTCGAGTTCGGCTTCGGCCCTGCGCCTCGCAATGGCAGCGAGGCCGAGGCGATCATGGCGCCCACCGTCGAGCGGGCGCTGCGACTGTGGCTCATCAACCGTGGATCGCTGGTGACACCGTTCCACAATATGTTGCTCGCCGCACCGACCCTGCAGCATGAGGCGATCGATCGCTTGTGCGCGAGCATCGACGGGTTCCTGGACGAGGTCCGACCATGACCGTATCCGCAGATGAGTTGGCGGCGTTCCGCTCGGCCCACCCCGACATCGAAGCGGTGCAGTTGTTCCTGACCGACCCCTCGGGCGTGCCGCGAGGCAAGACGGCGACGCTGCACGAGCTAGAGCGTCTCTATGCCGATGGGAGGCCTGTCGCAGGGTCCATCCTCGGGCTCGACATCACCGGGCGCGATGTCGAGGCGACGGGCCTCGTGTGGGAGACGGGCGATGCCGATCTGCTGTGTCGGCCGGTGGCCGGTACGCTGCGCCCGGCGCCGTGGCTCGCGCGTCCGACGGCTCAGCTGATGCTTTCGATGTACACACTGGCAGGCGCACCGGCGCCCGCTGATCCGCGGCATGTGCTTGCGCATGCGATCGAGCGGCTCCGAGCGCGGGGCTTGCGGCCTGTCCTGGCGGTGGAACTCGAGTTCTTCGTGCTGGCGCCGTCCGGCGATGCACCCGCCGGACCGATCGACGCCTATTCTTTGGCGCGACTCGAACGGTTGGCGCCCGTGTTCGACGAGGTGTACGCCGTGGCGCGCGCCCAAGGGTTGCCGGTCGAGACGCTGATGTCGGAGTACGCCCCCGGGCAGTTCGAGCTCACGCTCGCCCATCGCGATGATGCGCTTCGGGCGGTCGATGAGGCGGTGCTGCTCAAGCGGCTCCTGCGGGGCGTGGCCGCCAAGCACGGCCTGCTCGTCACCTTCATGGCCAAGCCCTTCACGCAGCATGCGGGCAGCGGCATGCATCTGCATGTCAGTCTGGTCGACGATGCGGGCGTCAACCTGTTCGCCGCGGAGGATCCGGCGGGCAGCCCGCTGCTGCGCCAGGCGCTCGGTGGATTGCACCAGACCATGGCCGAGAGCCTCTTGGTGTTCGCGCCGAACGGCAACTCCTACCGGCGGTTCCAGAGCGAGAGCTACGCGCCCACCGCGGTGAGTTGGGGCATCAACAACCGGTCGGTGTCGCTGCGCGTCCCCACCGGATCCCCATCGAGCCGCCACATCGAGCACCGGATCGCCGGTGCAGACGCCAACCCCTACCTCGCCGCCGCCGTCGTCCTCGCGGGCGTGGAGCGAGGGGTCACCTTGGGGCTCGATCCGGGTCCGCCGGTCACCGGTAACGGCTATGCCGCGGTGGCCCACGCGACCCGCCTGCCGCGGACCTGGCACGAGGCCATCGAGCGCGCAGCCGGGTCGGCTTTCCTCGCCGAGGCCCTGGGCGAGGGGTTCCTGAAGGTTTACCTCGCCATCAAGCAGCAGGAATGTGCGCGCTTCTCGGCGGAGGTGACCGAGCTCGACCGGTCGTGGTACCTGCACTCGGCCTGAGGTAACATCCGCGCCCTTATGCGCAGCCATTATTGCGGACACGTCAACGAATCCCTGCTCGGCCAGACGGTCACCGTGGCCGGTTGGGTGCAGCGCCGCCGCGACCACGGCGGGGTCATCTTCATCGACCTGCGCGACCGCGACGGGCTGGTGCAGGTGGTCTGCGATCCGGACGCGCCCGAACTCTTCGCGATCGCCGAGAGCCTGCGCAACGAGTTCGTGGTCAGCATCACCGGCCTCGTGCGTGCGCGGCCTGCGGGCACCGCCAACGCCAACCTCGCTTCGGGCAAGGTCGAGATGCTGGCGCGGCGCATCGATCTGCTGAACCGGTCCGAGCCGTTGCCGTTCCAGCTCGATGAGCAGGTCTCGGAAGAGGTGCGCCTCAAGTACCGCTACCTCGATCTGCGGCGCGATGTCATGGCCAAGCGACTGCGCCAGCGGCACGCCATCACGCGCTCCATGCGCCAGTACCTCGATGACGCCGGCTTCGTGGACATCGAGACGCCGATGCTCACCAAAGCGACGCCCGAGGGCGCGCGCGACTATCTCGTGCCTTCGCGTACGCACGCCGGTAAGTTCTTCGCGCTGCCGCAGTCGCCGCAGATCTTCAAGCAGCTCCTGATGGTCGCGGGCTTCGACCGTTACTACCAGATCGTCCGCTGCTTCCGCGACGAGGACCTGCGCGCCGACCGCCAGCCCGACTTCACCCAGCTTGATATCGAGACCTCGTTCCTGAACCAGGACGAGATCATGGCGATCATGGAAGGCTTGATCCGCCACATCTTCAAGACCGTGGCTGATGTGTCGTTGCCGGATCCGTTCCCGCGCATGACCTATGCCGAGGCGATGCGCCGCTATGCGAGCGACAAGCCGGACCTGCGCATCCCGCTCGAGCTCGTCGATGTCGCCGACCTCGTCGCGGACTGCGATTTCAAGGTCTTCTCAGGCCCTGCGCGCGACCCGGCGGGGCGCGTGGCGGCGCTGCGCATCCCGGGCGGCAGCAAGCTCACCCGTAAGGAGATCGACGATTACACCGCGTTCGTCGCACGCTACGGGGCACGCGGGCTCGCCTACATCAAGATCAACGACCCCTCGAAGGGTCGCGAGGGTCTTCAGTCGCCGATCATCAAATTCCTCTCCGACGCCGCGGTGGCCGGGATCCTCTCGCGCACGGAGGCCGCCGCCGACGATCTGATCTTCTTCGGTGCGGACACCGCCAAAGTCGTCAACGACGCGCTCGGTGCATTGCGATTGAAGGTGGGTCAAGACCTGGGGCTCGTGCGCGGTGACTGGGCGCCGCTGTGGGTCGTCGACTTCCCGATGTTCGAGTACGACGCCGACGACAAGCGTTGGACGGCGATGCATCATCCGTTCACCTCGCCCAAGAACCTGGACGCCGACGCACTGCGCGCCGATCCGGGCAGCGCGCTCGCCAAGGCCTACGACATGGTGCTCAACGGCTCCGAGATCGGCGGCGGTTCGGTCCGCATCTTCCGCCAGGACCTGCAGTCGACGGTGTTCGACCTGCTCGGCATCGACGCCGAGGAGGCCCGCCGCAAGTTCGGATTCCTGCTGGACGCCCTCAAGTACGGTGCTCCGCCGCATGGTGGTATCGCCTTCGGGCTCGACCGTATGGCGATGCTGATGTCGGGTGCCGACAGCATCCGCGATGTCATCGCGTTCCCCAAGACCCAGACGGCAGGCTGTCCGTTGACGGACGCTCCGACCGAGGTCACCGAAAAGCAGCTGCGCGAGCTGCACATCCGCGTCCGCACCCCGCCGCCGGCGAACTAGTCACGGCGTCTTGATCTGGCGTGGACGACACGGTGGGGCGATGAGGCATAACCTGATCCCCTCTCCCTGAGACCGGTCAGCATGTCTGGCGCATCCCGTCCCAAACTGTTGTTCGTCCATGGGCTGTGGATGACGGGGGCCGAGGCTTTCGCCTTCAGGCGGCGGCTCGAACGCGAGCATGGTTTCGATACGGGATTGTTCGCCTACCGGACCACACGCGATCCGCTCGAAGCGGTGGCCGAGCGGTTGCAGGAACGGGTGACGGAACTCGCGATGCGTGGTTCGAGCGGGGTCCATCTCGTTGCGCACAGTCTGGGCGGGCTCGTGGTCTTGGCCTGTCTCGAGCAGTTCGGCGCGTCGATGCCGCCGGGACGCATCGTGCTGCTCGGTGCGCCTGTGCGGGGCAGTGCCGCTGCGCGGGTCGCCGGCTCGATCGGCGTCGGTCAGTGGTTGATCGGTCCTTCAGCAGCCGAAGCGCTGGTGTCGCACCGTCGTCGCGTGGCGCCGGCAGGTCGTGAGGTCGGGATCATCGCCGGGACCCGTCCGGTGGGTCTTGGTCGATGGTTCGCCCGTTTCGATGAGCCCAATGACGGCACGGTCGCGGTGTCGGAGACGCAGCTCGAGGGCGCTTGCGACCGATTGGTGTTGCCGGTGAGCCACTTGGGCATGCTCATGTCGCCCCGTGCCGCGGATGCCTGCGGGCAGTTCCTGCGAGAAGGGCGCTTTTCTTTGCAGGCTTGAAGGGCTCGCTGGCTACTGCTTCATCTCGAGCTTCAGGCGCACGGAATTGGCGGTCGGGGCGATGCCGGAGGGTGCCCGCAAGAACACGCGCAGCGGATCGACTTCGCCGCTGCCGAGGAGCACCTCTTGGATGGACTTGGCCCGCCCACGTGCGAGGTCCTGCAGGTCTTGGTCGGTGACGGTGATGGTGGCCCGAAGCTCTTTCTCCAGAACGGCGATCGAGGGTTCCACCAGTTCTGTTCGGCTCGGCTTCTTGCCGGTGTCGGGGGCGGCCTTCGCAAGCGGGTCGAGCAGATCGTCGGCGGCGCGGCCGGTCTGGGCCCGATAGAACCCTTCGAGCAGTTCCAGATATTCCTTGCGATCCGCAGTGTCCACCGGGCCCTTCGCGAAATCACGCAGGCGTACCTCCCAGCGCGTGTCGAGCAGCGCGGGTGCGTCGAGTTCACGGCTATAGGCGGTCGGGATCTCCAGTTCGAGACCCGGCCGTTCGACGAGCGCCTTGCGCACGCTCGTCAAGCGCTCCACCAACGCCGGCTCCAGCGCCGAGCGGCCGGGCGCGAACTCCACGAACTGGACCTCCGGGCCGCCGCCGAACAGCGAAGCGATCAGCGTGAAGGGCGCCGTCACGATCTTCACCAACAGGTTCACGAACATCTTCCAGATGATCGGCCCGATCTTGAACTGCGGATCGTCGATCGTGCCGCTCACCGGCAGGTCGAGCGTGATGTCGCCGTTACGGTCCTTCAGCAGCGCCACCGCGAGCTTCACCGGCAGCTTGGTCGCATCCGGACTCTTGACCTTCTCGCCGAGTTTGAGCTGCGAGATGAGGATTTTGTGTTGCGCGCGCAGCTTGCGGTCCTCCACCAGGTAGGTGGTGTCGATGGAGAGCTTTCCCTTCTCGATCTGATAGCCCATGAACTTGCCGGAGTACGGGTTGAAGGTGGTGAGCTCGATGTTGCGGAAGTTGGCGGCGAGGTTGGTGTAGGCCTCGGCGGCGAGGTAGTTGACCTCGCCCGTGATCTTCACCGGTGCGTACTTGTCGACGGCCGCATCGATGTCCACCTTGGCGCGCGACGCTTGGGCGGACGACAGTCCCGTGATCGAGCCGTTGAGCGTCTGCAACCCGATCGCGAAATCGGGGCGGACCGTGAAATCTTTGAAGTTGGCCGACCCGCCCTTGAGGTTGACGCGACCGATGTCCACCCGAAGATCGTCGACCGGTCCCTGGTCCGCCAGATGGCCTGAGGCGGCGGCCCTCGTCCGGGCGGCGGCCTTGGCGCGCGCTTCGGCCTCCGCACTGTCCCCGCCCGAGGCGAGCACATCGCCGATGTTGGTGGTGCCGTCGGCGTTGATCACGAGGTCGATGAACGGCGCATCGGCGTCGACGCTGCGTATGCTCAGCCGACGCGCGGCGCCGGCGTAATCGATGTCGTTGAACTGCAGTGTGCGCCAGCGCAGGAAGGTTCGTTTGACCAGACGGTCGCGCGCGATCAGGTTGCGCACCGTGCCGTCGCCCTTGAAGGACAACGCCGGCTCGGTGTCGCCGCCCGGGCTCGCATAGACGAGGGTTCCCCGGGCGTCGACGGTGCCGCCTCGCAGGTTCAGACGCACGACATCGGCGTAGTACGGCTCGAAATCCGTGACCAAGAGACCGGCGAGCGC
>Ga0315907_10001575_pt1 | contig 30614 bp, 28 predicted proteins | sample LakEriMetagenome_3_FD_203525 | JGI IMG/M metagenome (GOLD analysis project Ga0315907, IMG submission 203525) | Freshwater fungal communities from buoy surface, Lake Erie, Ohio, United States - Buoy 12 MA123 | ecosystem: Environmental > Aquatic > Freshwater > Lake > Lake biofilm | place: USA...
GTGAAGTCTTCTTTGAAAGAAGTCCATGACACCTTGAATGCCATGCTGGCATTCGCAGAAAAAATTCGTGCAGACAAGCACATGACCGACGTAGTGAACATTGGCATCGGCGGCTCTGATTTGGGCCCGCAGATGGCCGTGATGGCTTTGCAGTCTTTCGCCTTGAAGGGCAAACGCTTTCACTTTGTGTCCAATGTGGATGGCCATGAGCTTGATACGGTGCTGAATGGACTGAAAGCCGAGAACACTTTGTTTTTGGTGGCATCTAAAACCTTCACCACTTTAGAGACCATGACCAACGCGGTGTCGGCCAAGCGTTGGTTTGAGGCGCAGGGCGGCACCGATGTTTCACGACATTTTGCAGCGCTTACCGCCAACGCAGAAGCTGCCGGTCAGTTTGGTATTCAAACCTGCTTCGGATTTTGGGATTGGGTAGGAGGTCGTTATTCTGTGTGGTCTGCCATTGGATTACCCTTGGCCATTGCCATTGGTGCAGATCAATACCGTGAATTTTTGGCGGGTGCGCATGCAATGGATCAGCATTTTCAGCATGCTGATGTCGCGCAAAACTTGCCTGTTCGATTGGGTTTGCTGGATGTTTGGTACCGTAACTTTTTACACTGCACCAGTCGCTGTATTGCGCCTTATCACAGCGCTTTGAAACGTTTTGCGCCATACTTGCAGCAACTCGAAATGGAGAGTAACGGCAAGCAGGTTGACCATGCGGGCCAAGCATTGCCGTATGGCACTTCACCCGTGTTGTGGGGAGAGCCCGGCACCAACGGCCAACATGCATTTTTCCAAATGCTGCACCAAGGAACCGATGTGGTACCCCTTGAATTTGTAGCCGTCAAAAACGCCACACATGCATTGTCCGATCACCAAGCTTTGTTGCTGTCCAATGCGCTGGCGCAGGCTCAAGCTTTGATGGTGGGTAAGTCTGATGCAGGAGGTCACAAAAACTTTCCAGGCAACCGACCCAGTACCTTCATCTTGTTGGAAGACTTAACGCCATTCAATTTGGGTGCCTTGATTGCACTGCAAGAACACCGCGTGTTTGTGAGCGGTGCGGTATGGGGCATTAACAGCTTCGACCAATGGGGCGTGGAGTTGGGCAAGGTGTTGGCCAAAGACATTCATGCTCGTATGGAGTCGGGTGACGTTGCCGGGCTCGACGCCTCTACTGCGCAATTGCTGCAGAGGATTCGAGCTGCTTGAATGCGCAGAAGGCCTAGGTTTTCGCCTATGGGTGTGTTTCAATGCTTGTGGCTGCTGTGGTCGTGTGAATTTGCAGGCGTTGCCGCTTTTGTCGTTGGAACAGACGCACCCTTGTCTTGAACAATCACTTGCCCCTTCATGCCTGCTTCAAAATGCCCCGGAATGAGGCACGCCATTTGCAAAGTTTGAGCTTGGTCAAAACGAATCACCCATTCTTTGGTTTCGCCAGGCTTGACGCTAAGCGCCAGCAATTCATTGCCAGAAGCGTGGGCATGTCCATCTGAGTGTCCTGCCGATTGTTTCATTTCAAGGGCATGTGCTTTGAGCGCCGCTTCGGAGCCAATGACCATTTCATGCGGTAATTTGCCGCTGTTGTGAACTACCAATTTGACAGCTTCACCAGCGGCCACTTGCAACAGGTCAGGCGTGAAGCGCATGCTGTCGTTCATGTCGACTTGGATGATGCGATCTACAACCAAGGCGCTGTGCATGGACCTGTTGGCGGTTGCGCTGTGTGTGTCATGTGCATCTTCGGCACCATGGGCATGGCCACCAATCGCCCATTCTGGATTTCGTACCAAGGCCTCATAAGCGGCCCAACTGCTGGCACAAACTGCAAGCCCTAGGCTCAAAGAGTAGACAAGCAATGCGCGCTGCATGCGTATTTTGAGCGTGAACAGCAGGGCTAATATAGAAATGGCAAAACCCAAAGGCACTACCCAGGCGCTGCGTGCAGGCGAGTCCGGAAAGTGCTGCAGGCCACCCGTAAAGAAGCCCAAACCAATCGACAACAAAGTGCCCACCCAAAGTGATTCAATCAAACTTTGCGTGTTGTTTTGACTGCGGTGCTCCATCCAGGCACCCGCTACAAAAAGGACGATGCCTACTGCCGCAGTCCAGAGTGAACGTTCGCCACTGAAAAAACCATGATTCACAGCGCCCGAGATAAAGCTAATGCCCGAATACTTAAGCAGCATGGCGCTGTGTTGAATTTGAAAAGAGACTGTCATGAAAATTCCTTGCGCTTTTAATTGAAGCGCGACATTGATCGACCTTGCTTTGAAACGAAGGCGCCTGAGGAAAAGTTAAGGAATTTCAGGAAATGGGCGGTCGCAAATGCGGTTGTTGCGCCGAGTTCAGCCAAGCAATAGGCTTGTGCGCAGGAGGCATTTGGAGTTTCATCAAGGACTGTGGGGTGCTTGTATGAAGCAAGCCCATGGTGCAGCATTCATGGCAATCTGATGCGCCATGCGACGAATCTGTTGAATGGCTTGCTGGATTAGTCTCTGATGTGTGCCCACCACAATGGTCTTGAAACGCCAATGGCGTTGTACTTGAATGCATCGTGCTGTAGGAGTCTAGTGGCACTGCATGGGTAAGCGTCATCAATCCCAAGCTGGCGCTGAAGACCCACTTCATCAAAAGAGACATCACCAGTAACCAAGACAATCTTTGCATGCTTCCATCTTAAATCGCATTCCTGCAACTTGAACTGAAGGCATAAAAAAACCCCGCAATTGCTTGCGGGGTTTTTTGAGCGAAGTCAAAAGTCTTTGCAGACCCTTGAAGCAGCGAGCAATTACATGCCCATGCCGCCCATACCACCCATACCGCCCATGTCAGGCATGCCGCCGCCGGCGCCAGACTCGTCTTTAGGAGCTTCTGAAACCATGCACTCTGTGGTCAACATCAAAGAGGCCACAGACGCAGCATTTTGCAATGCAGTGCGTGTGACTTTGGTTGGGTCCAAAATGCCCATTTCAATCATGTCACCGTAGGTGTCGTTGGCAGCGTTGAAGCCGTAGTTGCCTTTACCGGCCATCACAGCGTTGACAACAACGGATGGCTCGCCACCTGCGTTGTACACAATCTCGCGCAAAGGCGCTTCGATGGCTTTCAACACCAGCTTGATGCCAGCGTCTTGGTCAGCGTTGTCACCTTTGATGGTGCCAGCCTTTTGACGAGCGCGCAGCAAGGCCACGCCACCGCCAGCCACAATGCCTTCTTCCACAGCAGCGCGGGTAGCGTGCAATGCGTCTTCAACACGGGCTTTCTTTTCTTTCATTTCGACTTCGGTGGCAGCGCCAACCTTGATCACGGCAACACCGCCAGCCAACTTGGCCACGCGCTCTTGCAGTTTTTCACGGTCGTAATCAGAAGTGGCTTCTTCGATTTGAACGCGGATTTGTTTCACACGTGCTTCGATGTCGCCAGCAGCACCAGCACCGTCGATGATGATGGTGTTTTCTTTGCCCACTTCAATGCGCTTGGCTTGACCCAAGTCGGCCAATGTCACTTTTTCGAGTGTCAGGCCCACTTCTTCAGCAATCACTTTACCGCCGGTCAAGATGGCGATGTCTTCCAACATGGCTTTGCGACGATCGCCGAAGCCAGGAGCCTTCACGGCCACAACCTTCAAGATACCGCGGATGGTGTTGACCACCAAAGTCGCCAAGGCTTCGCCTTCAACTTCTTCAGCAATGATCAACAATGGACGGCCCGCTTTTGCAACGGCTTCCAATGTAGGCAACAAGTCACGGATGTTGCTGATTTTCTTGTCGAACAACAACACGAAGGGGTTGTCGAGCAAAGCAGCTTGCTTCTCGGGGTTGTTGATGAAGTAAGGTGACAGGTAGCCACGGTCGAACTGCATGCCTTCAACGATGTCGAGTTCGTTGTCGAGTGATTTGCCGTCTTCAACAGTGATCACGCCTTCTTTGCCCACTTTGTCCATGGCTTTGGCAATGATCTCGCCAATGCTGTGGTCGCTGTTGGCAGAGATAGAACCGACTTGAGCGATTTCTTTGGTGGTGGTGGTGGCCTTGGTGGCTTTCTTCAACTCTTCGATCAAGGCCGTAACAGCTTTGTCGATACCGCGCTTCAAGTCCATGGGGTTCATGCCGGCGGCAACGTACTTCATGCCTTCGTGAACAATGGCTTGAGCCAACACAGTAGCGGTTGTTGTACCGTCACCTGCGTTGTCAGATGTCTTGGAAGCAACTTCCTTGACCATCTGGGCGCCCATGTTTTGCAACTTGTCTTTGAGTTCGATTTCTTTGGCCACGGACACACCGTCCTTGGTCACGGTGGGGGCGCCGAAAGAGCGCTCGAGCACCACATTGCGGCCCTTTGGGCCCAAAGTGACTTTGACCGCGTTGGCCAAAATGTTCACGCCTTCAACCATGCGTGCGCGGGCTTCGCCGCCGAAAATTACGTCTTTTGCTGCCATTTTGATATTCCTTAAAGATTGATTGGTTGGGGACAGAGCGAACACGCGCTTCGCGTGTTGTTCGGTCTTTCCCGCAAGTTATTTAGTTTCAACGACCGCGAACAGGTCTTCTTCTTTCATGACCAACAGCTCATCGCCCATGACCTTGACGGTTTGGCCGCTGTATTTGCCGAACAACACGCGGTCGCCGACTTTCACGTTCATGGCAACAACGTCGCCTTTGTCATTGCGCTTGCCTGGGCCGACAGCCAAGACTTCGCCTTGATCAGGCTTTTCTGCTGCTGCGTCAGGAATGACGATGCCAGAGGCCGTTTTGGTTTCGCTTTCGACACGTTTAACGATCACGCGATCGCCGAGAGGACGTAGTTTCATTGCATCTCCTAAATATGAAACAAGGTTTAAAACAAAAAGCATTCAAAATTGAATACTTAAGGGTTCATCGGAGGGTGCTGAACTTGTTAGCACTCATCTCCTGCGAGTGCTAATCATAAGGGCAATTGAAGTAATTTCAAGAGCTTCAATTTATATTGGGGGTGAAATCAGGGGTTTTTTCTGAAAAAGAAAGTCTATGTCAGCCAAGCAAATCGAAACAAAGGTCAATGGCCACTCAGTCATTTGGGCCTCAGATGCAGGGGGCAATGTGCTCCAAACCTTGCGCAACCAAATGGGTTTGACCGCCACTCGATATGGCTGCGGCCAAGAGCAATGCGGTGCTTGTCATGTTTTGATCGATGGTCAATCAAAGCCAACATGTCAGTTGCCGACCGAGGCTTTGGTGGGTCGAAGTATGGCCACGCTGGAGTCTGCAATTAATTTCGACTTGCCCAGCACGCCCTTTTTGAGAGCACTCCAATCAGCATTTATTGAGGAGCAAGCCGCGCAGTGCGGTTATTGCACCAGTGGCATGCTGATCAGCGCGACGGCCTTGCTGATGAATGCACATGGCACTATTTCTGATCTGCAAATTCGCGAAGCTTTAGAGCCGCACCTTTGTCGCTGCGGCACACACAATCGCGTGCTGAAAGCTGTGCAAAAAGCGGCTTTTCAATGTGGTTTGAAAATAGCCAAACCTGCGGTGCCAGCATGAGTCAGTTGTCGACGCCCTCGGTCAGTTTGAAAACCAATCCTTTCTTGTCGCAGTGGTTGCGTTTTGAGTCTACTGGTGCAGTGACCGTTTTCACAGGCAAAGCTGAATTAGGTCAAGGCATCGTGCATGCTCTCAAGCTGATGGCAGCACATGAACTGGGTGTACCAGTGGCCAGTGTTCAAATTGAAGCTGCGAACACAAAGTACAGCCCCGATGAAGGCATGACGTCTGGCAGCTTGTCTGTCCAAGATTCAGGCACGGCCATCAGGCAAGCATGCGCACATGCTGCAAAGCTTTTGAAGTCGCACGCTTGCAAGACTTATGCTGAACTTCATTCACACATTGATCCTCTGCTGCTCATCGATGTCACAGCGCCCACCCAGTCAACTGCATTGAACCTCAAAGATGGCCGCGACGACATCGAAGCGCTTGTCCTTGGCAAGCCCATCTTCCTGCACGACCTCGGGATTGGTTTTGATCTGCCTCCCCTTAAAAACAATGGGGGTCAGAGCAACATTGATTGGTTGTTTGGTAAGGTGGTAAGAGGGCCAGGTTTGCTGTGCTCATTGAAAGCTGAATCTTGGCAGGACGCAGCGGTTACTTTGCCTGAAGGTGTGAAGGCGTTTTGCGATGGGAGTTTGGTGGGGGTTGTGGCCGCCACAGAGGAATTGGCTGAGCAGGCTGCCACAAAGTTGCAGCGCTTGCTGAGGTGGGATGTGCAAGCGCTGCCTGCTTGCCGCGAGGGCGGCGTGGATTTTTTCGAAATTGCGCCTTCGATCGATTCGCAGGTTTTTCATGAAGCAGGGCAGATGCCTGTGGCTAGCAAGAATGCCAAGGTTTATGAAGCTGAATACTTCAGGCCCGCTTTGCATCATGGTTCGATAGGGCCCAGTGTGGCAGTCGCCATCTGGGAATCTGCATCTGTCCACAGTGGCTTGAAAGTGTGGAGCCACACGCAAGGCATTTTCCCTTTGCGCCAAGATTTGGCGCTGGCGTTTGGTGTGGATGCACAGCAGGTTGAAGTGCAACACATGCGCGGTGCCGGCTGTTACGGACACAACGGAGCAGATGATGTAGCCTACGATGCAGCGTGGTTGGCTCAGCAAGTACCAGGAAGCTGTGTGCGCGTGCAATGGACGCGCGAGGAAGAGATGCAACATTCGCCGTTGGCGCCTGCAATGCGTGTGAGATTACAAGCCACGGTACAGGTCAACACAGATGCAAAGCTGAACAGCCAAGTAACTGAAAGCAGCGGCATCGAGTTGCTGACTTGGCAACACGATGTGTGGAGTCAAGGCCACAGTTCAAGACCTGGTCGCGCGGCCACGCCGGCCTTCAAAGACAGTTGGCAAACCGACAAAAAATTTCCTGTGCTCGAGCCGATCAACGTGGCAGCAGCTGCGGGCGCTGGCGCAGAACGCAATGCCGTACCGCCTTACACCAGCACGCATGTGAAAGTGAATGCGCATCGCTTGTTGGGTTTGCCATTGAGAACTTCGGCCATGAGGGGTTTGGGTGCACATGCCAATGTGTTTGCTTGCGAAAGCTTCATGGATGAAATTGCGCATGACCAAGGTCTCGACCCCGTCGCATTTCGCTTGAGCAAGTTAGAAGATCCGCGTGCCATCGCTGTGATCAAATCGTTGGCAAATCAAGTGAACTGGTTAAAGCGCAGGCAAAGCGTGATGCAAAAAGAAGGCTGGGGCTTAGGTATGGCCTATGCAAGATACAAAAGCAAAGGCGCTTATTGCGCCGTGGTGGCAGAAGTAGAAGTGACGCACCAAGTGAATGTTCGCAATTTATGGGTGGTCGCCGATATCGGTGAAATCATCCATGCCGACGGTGCCATCTCGCAATTGGAAGGCGGCGCCATTCAATCGACCAGTTGGGCTTTGAAAGAGCAAGCACATTGGGATTCAAAAAATATCACCAGTACGAATTGGGATGCCTATCCCATCTTGCGTTTCAGCGAAGTGCCCGAGGTCCAAGTGCACCTCATGCCGAGCAATTCTGAAAATGCTGAAACGCTTAATTCGCCATTGGGTGCGGGAGAAGCCACACAAGGCCCGACGAGCGCAGCCATTGCCAATGCGGTTTTTCACGCAGTGGGTGTGCGTGTTCGGCAGTTACCTATGACGCCAGACAACTTAGCAAAAGCAGCACTGGCCTAAAACGGGTTTTAGCTCTTGAACCGGTTTAGGCCACAGGTAAAAATCCGCCCTTGGCGCGAAGCGAGGCATGCTCTGGGCTGGTCAACATGTCAATCATGATCTGCGCCTCAGCAGCACAGGTGCTGGTCGACCGAACACCTGCGGTGTACATGGTGGCCAATTCAAATTCGAGTGGCAAGTTGGCTACCAAATCAATCCCAGCGGTTATCAAAATTTCAGTCACCTGCGTGCAACCCATCACATGCGGATCTTCGCACGCTGCCATGGCATTCATGGCAGCATTGCCGTTGGGGTAGGCGAGCAGTTTGCTAGTCACTGTGCCGGCAATGCCCAAACCATGGAGCACCTTCATAAAGTGAATGCCTGCCGTGGACAACTGGGGGTCGGGACAATAAATGCCAGTAGCAGCCAACATGGCAGCCTTCAATTGCGCAGCAGTTTCAACTTGCGGCCAAGGCGTGCCGCTCTTAACAGCCACCCCTGTTTTGACGAGCCCCAAATGACGTGTACTGCCCCCCAAAACATGCCCTGAAGCTGTGAGCTGCTCGATGAGGGCCGCGGTCAAAATGATCACATCGCTTGGCGCACCCTCCAAGAGCTTTTGCTTCATCAAGCCAACTGCACCGAAAGTACAAGAGACTTGCGTGTCAGTTGTGGATTCAACCGAAGCTTTTAAAGCGTTGACCAAGCCTTGTGCGGCGCCACCGCTAAGCAAATGAATAAAGCGCGTCAAAACAATTAATCCAATTTGATGTTGGCTGACTTGATCACACCGGCCCATTTGGCAATGTCGTCTTGCAAATATTTGTCAAACACCACAGGGTTCATGACCAAAGGGACCGCGCCTTGTTTGGCCCACTGCTGTTTCACATCTGCTTGTGACGCAATTTTAGAAACGGATTCATTGAGCTTGTCGACAATGGCTTTGGGCGTGCCTTTGGGCGCCATGACGCCAAGCCAAATGGTGGCTTCATAGCCTGCTACACCGGCTTCGCTCAAGGTGGGCACATCGGGCAAGACATCGGAGCGCACTTTGCCAGTGGCGCCTACAGCTTTTACTTTGCCAGCTTTGACTTGCTCGGTCATGGTGGTGACAGCGTCAAACATCATGTCGACTTGGCCGCCCAGTACATCGGTGCGAGCGCCTGAGCTACCTTTGTAGGGCACGTGCACCATGTCGATCTTGGCCATGCTTTTGAACAATTCACCAGCCATGTGATAGGGCGTGCCAGGGCCAGAAGATGCGTAGTTCAATTTACCAGGTTCTGCTTTGGCGACACGGATGACATCGGCCAAAGTGTTCATGCCTTTGCTGGGGTTGACCACCAACACCAAATCAGAATAGTTGATGGGGGCCACGCCCACAAAGTCTTTCATCAAACCATATGGTTTGTTGGGAATGAGTGTTTCGTTAACCGTTTGCGTGTTGGACATGAGCAGCAAGGTGTAACCATCGGGCGCAGCTTTGGCCGCCAAGTCTGTGCCAATGACCGAACCTGCACCGGGCTTGTTGTCAACCACAAAGTTTTGACCCAAATTCTCCTGCAAGCGCTGCGCGATGAAACGAGCATAGTTGTCGGCTGGGCCGCCCGTCGCAAATGGCACGATAATTTTGACGGGACGATTGGGGTAGTTTTGAGCATGGGCTTGCTGCGATAAAAATATGCCTGTTATCACGAATAGTAAACTTGCCAAGGCAAGTCCCATGTTGCGGCGCGCTTTAGAGGGTTTCTCAATCGCTTGCGTAGCAGTCCGATTTGACTGATTGGATTGTCTAAAAGTTGTCATGAGAGTCTCCGAGATTTCTAAATATTTTTGAAGGCGTGAAGAAGGTGGCTCAGTGGCTTATTCCACTTTACCGATTTTTTTGACCACGTCGGTCATGCGTTTGGCATCTGCTTGAACATATTTTTCAAAATCGGGGCTGTCCAAATACTGCACGGGGCTACCGGTGTTTTGAATGATGTCTCGGGCTTTGGTATCAAGTGCAGCCGCTTTGGCCGCCGCTCGCAAGCGCTGCGCGATGGGCTCGGGTGTGCCGCTGGGAATGAACAAACCTGACCACTGTGCGTACTCCGCGTTGAAGCCTAAATCCTTCAAGCTGCTCACGTCGGACATGGAAGCCAATGCGCCGTTGCCCCAGTGGCCCAGCACACGAATTTTGCCAGCCTTCACGTGCTGCAATACCGTGGCGGGGCCTGTCGACAAGGCGTCAATTTGTCCGCCTAACATGGCCACCACCGCTGGGCCAGCGCCGGTAAAAGGAATGTGGGTCATTTTGATGCCAGCGGTTTGCGCCAGAATTTCCATGGGTACATGCATGGTGCCGTAATTGCCAGAGGAGCCGTAATTGATGGCGCCAGGACGTTTGCGTGCATCTTCGACAAATTCTTTGACAGTTTTCCAAGGCGCATCGGCTCGCACAGCCAAGACAGTAGGATCGGCGGTATAGCGTGCAATGGGGCGCAACTCGTTCAACAGAAACATGGGACTTCGGCCCAACAAGGCATCGGCTTCAGGTATCACTGTCAATGACGACAAGGCCAAAAGAACAGTGTAGCCGTCGGGCTTGGAACGCGCCGCCAGACCCATGCCAATGCCGCCACCCGCGCCGCCTTTGTTCTCAATGATGACAGCTTGACCCAGTTCACGGCTCATGGCTTCAGCCACAGGACGAGCCACGATGTCTGCCAAGCCACCTGGTGGGAAGGGCACGATCATGGTGATGGATTTGCTGGGATAAGGGGCCGTTTGTGCGAGTGCGTTGGACGTCAAAGCGAAGTTCAAACTCAGGCTGCCCAAAAGTGCAAGCGAGGTGCCCAACAGTTGACGTCGAGCGGTGTCGGTGGGTCGTGAGTGGGTAAATAATTTCATGGAGTCTCCTGCGATGTCAGTCAGCCCTTGGGTCATGTAACGCACTCTAACACTGCATATTCTTTTCTGCATGAACCTCTGTCACACGGGTGCTATGGGTCAGTGAATTGGGCTTGCCGCCAGAATTTGCGCAAAGCGTCACAATAGCGGCTGATTCATTTTTCACTTTAAGTGCTTCACCATGCGTATTGCTGCATTTTTTTATCAGGACCAACCACATGTGGGTTGGGTGTCACAAGATTCGATGACCGTCACACCCTTTGATCTGCCCCTGGCCGATCGCGAACTGGGTGCCCTCACACTCGTAGACAGACTGTCTCGTGGAGAGCCGTTGCCCCAACAAAGTGCAGCGATTGCTCTGAAAGACGTGCAATTGCGCGCACCCCTGCCACATCCCCGCCGTAACATCTTTTGTGTGGGCAAAAACTACCACGCACATGCCAAAGAATTTGCGCGCAGTGGTTTTGACAGCAGTGCCAAAGCTGGCGGTGAAATTCCCGCAGAGCCCATCATTTTTACCAAAGTGCCAGAGTGCGTGATTGCCACTGGCGAAGCCATCGAAATGCCCAAAGTGTCAACGGCCATTGACTACGAAGCCGAGTTGGCGGTGATCATTGGCAAAGGCGGCAAAGGCATCACCAAAGCCAACGCCATGCAGCACGTTTGGGGTTACACCATCGTCAACGACATCACAGCCCGCGATTGGCAAAACAAGCACATGCAATGGCACATGGGCAAATCATTCGATACGTTTTGCCCCATGGGCCCATGGCTTGTGAGTGCCGACGAGATGGACGGCCAAAACACCCACGTGCGTTGCTATGTGAATGGCGAAGAGCGCCAAAATGCCGCCACGCCCGATTTGATTTTTGACATTCCCACTCTCATTGAAACACTGAGTGCAGGGATTACCTTGTACCCCGGTGATGTCATTGCCACCGGCACACCCGTGGGTGTGGGCATTGGCTTCACACCGCCCAAATATTTAAAGTCGGGCGATGTGGTGCGCGTTGAAATTGACGGGATTGGCGTTTTGGAAAACCCCGTTCAATAAGACCCTCCAACCATCACTTCAAACCTGCGGCCGCACGCAAGGTAGCTGCCATGTTGGTACGCTCCCATGTGAAGTCGGGTTCGTCACGGCCGAAGTGGCCATAAGCCGCTGTCTTGGCGTAAATGGGCCGCAGCAGGTCGAGCATTTGAATGATGCCTTTAGGGCGCAGGTCAAAGTGCTCGTTCACCAGCGCGGCAATTTTCTCGTCAGAGATCACGCCAGTGCCTTCTGTGTAAATCGTCACATTCATGGGGCGCGCCACACCAATGGCGTAAGCCACTTGAATTTGGCACTGTGTGGCCAAACCCGCCGCCACAATATTTTTGGCCACATAACGGGCCGCATAAGCCGCAGAGCGATCCACCTTAGAAGGATCTTTGCCTGAGAAAGCACCACCACCGTGAGGGCAAGCGCCACCATAAGTGTCCACAATGATTTTGCGACCCGTCAGGCCACAATCGCCTTGAGGGCCACCAATCACAAAACGACCTGTAGGGTTGATCAGGTACTTGGTGTCTTTGAGCCACTCTTTGGGCAACACAGGCTTGATGATTTCTTCAATGATGGCTTCGTTGAAACTGGCCTTCATTTTGGTGGCCGACTCGCTTTGGTCGGGGCTGTGCTGTGTTGACAAGACCACGGTGTCAATGCTGTGGGGCTTGCCGTCGACATAGCGCATGGTGACTTGGCTTTTGGCATCGGGGCGCAAGAAGGGCAAGCGGCCGTCTTTGCGCAATTGTGCTTGACGCTCGACCAAGCGGTGCGCGTAGTAAATGGGCGCAGGCATGAGGTCGGGGGTTTCGTTGCAGGCATAACCGAACATCAAACCTTGGTCGCCAGCGCCCGTGTTGAGGTGGTCGTCAGAAGCATGGTTCACGCCTTGAGCGATGTCGTTGGACTGCTTGTCGTAGCAAACCATGACCGCGCAGCCTTTGTAGTCAATGCCGTACTCGGTGTTGTCGTAGCCAATGCGCTTTATCGTGTCGCGCGCCACTTGGATGTAGTCAACGTGTGCGTTGGTGGTGATTTCACCGGCCAAAACCACCAAGCCTGTGTTGGTCAGCGTTTCTGCCGCCACGCGGCTGCGGGGGTCTTGTTCAAAGATGGCGTCGAGAATGGCGTCTGAGATTTGATCGGCAACCTTGTCGGGGTGGCCTTCGGACACGGATTCTGAAGTGAAAAGATAGTCATTTGCCATGAGGTGTCTCCTAAAGTTTGGCATGCATGTTGATCTGCGCTGCCTGTAGCTTTTGGGCCTCTGGCGAACGCTTTAGCAGATTTGTCCGAAGACAAGGCACAATTCGGGGCATGCCGAGCATGCTGAAAGAATGTGTGTGTGTCGCCCTGCAAGTTGCTCTATTTAACTCAGCGACAAGGTGAGTTTACCAAATATAAAATGATTTTTTGGTTTCGTTTTTTCTCTCATTGGCCTTTGTGGGCTTTGCACGGCATCGGGCAGGCCGTTGGCTGGCTGGCTTGGCTTTTGTCAAAAAGCTATCGCCAGCGGTTTTTAGACAATGTCAAAACGGCAGGTCTTGGTTTTTCCCAAGTTGTGGGCGCAGTGGGACAGGCTGGGGCGATGTCAACCGAGCTACCGCGTTTGTGGATGGGCCAAAGTCCAGCCATGCATTGGGCTGAAGGGTCTTTTTTACAAGTTGAAAAAGCCTATGCCGCAGGCCAAGGTGTTTTATTTTTAACACCTCATTTGGGCTGCTTTGAAGTCAGTGCGCAGGCTTTGTCGACCTCTTTCAGTCATACGTATGGGCCCTTAACCGTGCTGTTCAGGCCTGCCCGCAAAGAAGGTTTTGGCAAAGTCATGGAAGCTTCCCGTGCGCGTCCGGGATTAGAAACCGCACCCACCACATTGGCGGGTGTGAGGCAAATGATCAAAGCCCTGCGTGCTGGTCGGTCGGTGGGCTTGTTACCAGATCAAGTGCCGCCGCAAGGCATGGGGCAATGGACGCCCTTTTTTGGCAAGCCTGCTTACACCATGACATTGGCGGCCAGACTGGCTTTGCAAACAGGGGCCAAAATGATTTTAATTTGGGGTGAGCGCCTGCCATGGGGACAAGGCTATCGCATTCATGCCAGTGAACTTGACACCCAAAATTCTGATGACGTAGAAGACTTGGTTTTGCAAATCAACCAGGGCATGGAGCGCTTGATTCTGTCGCGCCCTGATCAGTACCTTTGGGGTTATGCCCGATACAAACAACCTCGTCAGGAGTCCAGCCTGTGACATCATTGTTTGTAGGCCTTATGAAGTTGTTGTCATGGATGCCCTTGTCTGGCATCCGTGGACTGGGGCATTTTTTAGGCTGGCTTCTTTGGGCTTTGATGAAAAATCGAAAGCACATTGTGCAGACCAATATAACGCTGTGCTTTCCTGAAAAACCGCTTGAAGAAATCAAACAACTCACCCGCGCGCATTTTGTTCAATTCGCGCAATCATTGCTTGATCGAGCATGGCTTTGGCATGCCCCTTTGTCAGTTGTTGAATCGCGCTTGAAATGGGTTGGCACACCAACTGCTTTTTCTCAACTGGCTGTCGACACACCGAAGATTATTTTGGCGCCTCATTTTGTAGGGCTCGATGCAGGTGGCTTGGCGCTCACTTTAAAAGCCAGCAAACCTGTGGCTTTTATTTTTGTCCCGCAACACAACAAAGTCATGGACGCGTGGGTGAATCAAGGGCGCCAAAGAACCGGCCATGTGAAACCCTATTTTCGCCACGAAGGGGTGAAGCAAATCATGAGTGGCCTAAGACATGGAGAGATGTTGCACCTGTCGCCCGACATGGACTTTGGCCCACAAGAATCACTGTTTGTGCCTTTCATGGGGGTGAACGCCGCAACAGTTCCTTCTTTGTCAAGGTTTGCACGCCTAGGGCGTGCTCAAGTGCTGACCCTTGTGACGCGCATGACGCCGCACGGTTATGAGATGAACTTACAAGAGGCTTGGGACAACTTTCCCACCGCCAATTTATTTGACGACACCCTCAGAATGAATGCTGAATTGGCTGAGCACATTCGCGCCACGCCATCTCAGTATTATTGGGTCCACAAGCGTTTTAAAACGCGCCCAGAGGGTGAAGCTTCGGTTTACAAAAACGCTGCGATTTGACGCTGAACCAGCTCAGGTTGTTCATGAACTAACCAGTGTGAGCCCTCTTCAATGGGCACATAAGTGAGCTTGGCAATGTAGGCGTCTAAGCCGACATTCAAATGGGGCAGCAAGGCAACATCTTGCATGCCCCAAAGCAGCAAGGTGGGCACCGAAATGCGCAACATCTCGTCTGGCAGCTTCAAATTTTGCAAGGCATGCTCACCGGGCTTGTTGGGTTTAAGGGGCGATGCCGCATAGAAGTTCAGGCCGCCTTGCAAACCACATGACCAAGCGGCTTTGTAATGCGCCTTCACTTCGGGTGTTAACCAATGGGGCTTCACGCCTTTTTCAAAGAAGCCAAACAAGAGTTCAAAATCATTGGCACTGAGTTCGGCGGCGGCTTGCGGCTCACAAAAATAATTCATGTACGCACTGGCCTCAATTTGCGCTGGGTGGTCTTTCAAATCGCGCAAAAAAGTTCCGGGGTGTGGCGAGTTGAGGATGACGAGTTTGTCCATCAAAGCTGGCATTTGGTTGGCAAGGTTCCAGGCCACGCCGCCGCCCCAGTCATGGGCGACCAAGGCCTTGAGTGGCGATGTACCCGATTCAATTTGAATCAGTGCCGCAATGTCTTGCACTAAAAATTTGGCGCGATAGGCCGCAACTTCGCTGGGTCGGCTCGAATTTTCATAGCCCCGCAAATTGGGGGCAACGCATCGATAGCCGCCTTGTTCGGGCTTTGAAAAATGCAAAAGCATCTCGTCCCATACAAAAGCCGCCTCGGGAAAGCCGTGCAAGAACAGCATGACTGGCGCACCCTTGGAGCCAGCCGCACGGCAACTCAATTGAATGCCGTGAGGCAATGTTTGTTGCCAAGTTTCAATCATCTGTGTGCGTCCAATCCCACATCAATTGGGCCAAGTCTTCCACGCCTTGTTTCTTCAGGGCTGAGAAAAGTTTGGCTTGACCTCCACCGGCTTGCAATTTGGCAATCGACAAGGCCTTCGCGCCTTCCGATCGGGTGAGCTTGTCTGATTTGGTGAGCAGTACCAAAAAGTTCAGTCCTTCTTCAACCCTTGGGCGAATGACTTCTAGCAGCACCTCGTCAAGTTCGGTCATGCCCAAGCGGGGGTCGCACAACAAAACGATGCCTTTGAGGTTTTCCCGGGTGACCAAATAGTTGGCCATGACTTTTTGCCAGCGCAATTTGTCTTGTTTGGGCACCGCAGCGTAGCCGTAACCTGGCAAGTCGGCCAAAACGGCGTCTGTGACCCCTTGCTTGCCCAATGAAAACAGGTTGATGTGTTGGGTTCGGCCAGGTTTCTTGGAGGCAAAGGCCAGCTGTTTTTGCTGAGTCAGGGTGTTGATGCATGTGGATTTCCCAGCATTGGAGCGCCCAACAAAGGCAATTTCTGGCACATCTAGGGCGGGCAGGTGAAAAAGTTCAGCGGCAGTGGTTAGAAAACGGGCGGTGTGCATCCAGCCCATCGGCGTGATGACCTTGGCTTCCGGAATTTCTGGCAATGTCCCTGCTTTGACAGGTGTTTTCCTAGCTTTGACAGCGCTTGAGAGAGAAGCTTTAGAGGCTGAAGGGGGGCTATTTTGGGTGGCCATACGGTTCAAACTTGTAGGGCGCCAGAAATGGCGCTAGCAGGCATTGTAGAATCTCATGGTTTTGCGCCTACTATTTCGGATGTCGACCATGAAGTCAATGACTCAATTTTTCTTCGCTGCACTCACTTCAGCTTTGATGGCGGGTTCTGTTTTTGCCGCTGATGCTGCCCCCAAAGCCGAAAAGCCAGACTTGGCCAAGGGCGAAGCCATTGTGGGCGGTGTTTGCGCTGCTTGCCACATGGCAGACGGCAACTCCACCACACCTGTCAACCCTAAGTTGGCTCAGCAGCACCCCGAATACACCCTCAAGCAATTGCAAGAGTTCAAATCTGGCAAGCGCGCCAATGCGGTCATGATGGGATTTGCCTCCCAATTGAGCGATGCCGATATGCGCAATGTGGCCTATTTCTTGGCCAGCAAAACGGCCAAGCCCGGTTTTGCCAAAGAAAAGGAGTCTGTTGCTTTGGGTGAAAAGATTTACCGAGGTGGCATTGCCGATCGTCAAATTGCCGCTTGTGCGGGTTGCCATAGCCCAAATGGCTCAGGCATGCCTTCACAATACCCGCGCCTGTCTGGACAACATGCCGACTACACCACCAGCCAACTGACACAGTTCCGCGATGGCATTCGCAAAAACAATTTACAAATGACCCAAGTGGCTGCCAAATTAAATGACCGCGAAATCAAAGCGGTTTCAGACTACATCGCAGGTTTGCGCTGATTGTCTCTGGGCGAGTCAAACTCGCTGTGTCGACAAATAAATGGGCCTTGTCGGCCCATTTTTTTCGTTGATGTTTTATCCTTCGTAAAACGGGGAAAGCCTGAAGTTTTCCAATGTTCCATCTTCTTTGAAAGTTTCTCATGCTGATTCGCACCCAACAAGACGGCTTCATTCACCCACTGAGCAGTGAAATTACAAGCCAGCAGGCCTATGCAAGCCGGCGCCAGTTGCTTCGCCAATGGTCTGCAGGTGCTGCAGCGCTGGGCATGGGCTCATGGGCGCAGCGTGAGGCGTTTGCGCAAGGCGGTGCCGCTGCGGTCAAATTAGCCGCTATGCCCGCTTCGCAAGCAAGCGTGCAAGGCGCTATGACCGTTGAGAAGGCCACTTCTTACAAAGATGCCACCACTTACAACAACTTTTACGAATTTGGTGTCGACAAATCAGACCCTGCCCGCAACGCCCACACCTTGAAAACCGCCCCTTGGACCATTGAAGTAGAAGGCCTGGTGAAAAAACCCACCCGTTTCAATTTGGAAGATGTCATGAAATGGGGCGCCATGCAAGAGCGTATTTACCGCATGCGCTGCGTAGAAGGCTGGTCCATGGTGATTCCTTGGATTGGTTACTCGTTGTCTGATTTGATCAAGCGCGTCGAGCCCTTGCCCAGTGCCAAGTACCTTGAGTTTGTGACGCAAGCCGACCCTCAAACCATGCCAGGCCTGCGCGGTGGTTACATCGATTGGCCCTACCTTGAAGGCCTGCGCATGGACGAAGCCATGCACCCTTTAAGCTTGCTCACATTTGGCATGTACGGTGAAGTGCTGCCCAAACAAAACGGTGCGCCCGTTCGTTTGGTGGTGCCATGGAAGTACGGATTTAAAAGCGGCAAAAGCATTGTCAAAATTCGCTTCGTTGAAAAACAACCTCTGATATCTTGGGCCAAATCCGCGCCTCAAGAATATGGTTTTTACTCCAACGTGAACCCCACTGTGGACCACCCGCGTTGGAGCCAAGCCAGTGAGCGGCGCATTGGCGAAGGGGGGTTGCTCGATAAAAAGCGCAAGACCCTGATGTTCAATGGCTATGAAGCCCAAGTAGCTTCCCTTTACGCAGGCATGGACCTTGCCAAGAACTTTTGATGCTGCGTGAGGTATTGCGCCGGCCAATGGCCAAGCTGGGCTTGGTTTTGGTTTGCCTCATACCATTTGCTTGGCTTTGCAGTGGCATTTTCTTAGACAGCTTAGGCCCCAATCCTGCAGAATATTTAATTCGTTCAACAGGCGATTGGACGCTCAGATTTTTGTGCATCACTTTATTGGTCACGCCTTTGCGCTTTATTTTCAGCCTGCCAGAGCTGTTGAAATTCAGGCGCAATTTAGGCGTGATCACATTTTTTTATGCGCTGATGCATGCGCTTTGTTACAGCGTGTTTGACATGGGCCTGGCCTGGGATGAGATCGCTGCGGACATTGTGAAGCGACCCTTTATTGCGGTGGGTTTTGCAGGTGCTGTCATGCTCAGTTTATTGGCTGCCACTTCGTTCAATGCGGCCATCAAAATGCTAGGGGCTGTGCGCTGGCGCATGTTGCACCGCCTGGTCTACGCCATTGCCGTGCTGGCCATTTTGCATTTCTTCTGGATGCGGTCTGGCAAACAGGACTTCACAGAAGTTTTTGTGTACGCCGGAATCTTAGGCGTCTTATTGGGCTGGCGAATTTGGCACGCTGCACACAGTAGGCTTCAGGCGCGCCATTGACGGCGCCCAAAGGCCCCTTCCATCAAGGCACCAAGTGCTCGCCTTGAAAGGTATCGGCTGCTGTTTCGCGCTTGCGAATCAAGTGCACTTGATCACCATCAATCAGCACTTCGGCCGCGCGTCCTCGGGTGTTGTAGTTGCTTGACATGCTCATGCAATAAGCGCCGGCCGATAGTACGGCCAAGGTGTCGCCTGCTTGCACATTGAGTTCGCGATCGCGGCCAATCCAATCGCCACTTTCACACACAGGTCCAACCACATCAACCAATGTCGTTGCGCCAGCGCGCGGACTGACGGGCACAATTTGATGAAAAGCTTGGTACATGGCTGGGCGAGGTAAGTCGTTCATGGCGGCATCAATGATGCAAAAATTCTTTTGCTCGCCAGGCTTCATGAACACCACCTCTGAAAGACAGACACCCGCGTTGCCCACCAAGGAGCGGCCCGGTTCAATCATGAGTTGCCGGTGGCCATAGCCACGTTCATCTAACTTTGCAAACAATTGCTGCCACAAGGCATCGGCGGCGGGTGGTGTATCGCCGTTGTAATCAATGCCCAAACCGCCCCCAAAGTCAATGTGGTGAATGGGCACACCTGCCGCTTCAATGTCTGCCACCAAATCGAGAATGCGGTCCATGGCATCCAAGTAAGGCGTGGCCTCTGTAATTTGCGAGCCAATGTGGCAATCAATGCCCACCACGGCCAAGCCTGGCAAGGCAGCTGCGCGCTGGTATGTCTGCACAGCACTTTCGTGAGCAACACCAAACTTGTTGCCTTTGAGGCCGGTCGAAATGTAAGGGTGTGTCTTTGGGTCGACGTTGGGGTTCACGCGCAAGCTCACAGGTGCTTTTCTGTGGAGTGACAAGGCGACTTCGTTAAGCACTTCCAACTCTGCTTCGCTTTCTACATTGAAGCAAGCAATTCCGAGCTCGAGTGCTTGCTTCATTTCTGCGCGTGTTTTGCCAACACCCGAAAAAATGATTTTCTCGGGTGTACCACCTGCTGCCAAAACGCGGGCCAACTCGCCACCCGACACAATGTCAAAGCCACATCCGGCTTTGGCAAAGACTTGGAGTACTGCCAAATTGGAGTTGGCTTTCATGGCGTAGCAAATTTGCACTTTGCGGCCGGCAAAGCCGCGTTGGTAAGCCGCCAGTGCCGATAACATGGATGCCTTGGAATAAGCAAAGACCGGCGTGCCAAATTGGGCAGCCACATCGGCAAGTTTCACGTTCTCCATGCACAAGCTGTTGGCTTGGTAAGCAATGTGAGGTTGTCCAGGAAGGGTGTGGGCGATCATGGTTTTGTGGCGAGAGGTGTCGCAGGTGCGGGCGCTTGAGCCGCGGTCGCAGGTTTTGGGGTCGGGCTGGCTGGCGCCGGGCCTTGAATACGGGGTATCAAAGTCTGAAGCAAAGTGGCTCGATCTGCAGACAAGGGGTCTTGGGGATGAACCAGAGGCCCTTTTTGTCCGCAGGCGGTCAAAGCCACCGCACAAACGCCAAGGGTTTGGGCAATGACTAAAATTCTCAAAACTTTGTACATGTCACGGATTGTAATGACCGACCTTGAATTTCTGGATACGGCTGAACGCCTTTTGTCACGCATTGAGGCCAGTTGCGATCGAATCAACGATGAAACCGATGCCGACATCGATAACCAGAGGGTGGGGGGCATGATTACCATCACGTTTGCCAACCGCAGCCAAATCATTGTGAATTTGCAAAAACCCTTGCATGAGGTGTGGCTTGCCGCTAAGTCAGGGGGGCACCACTACAAATTCAAAGACGGTCATTGGCAGGACACCAAAGGCGAGGGCGAGTTTTTTGAAAATCTATCCCGTTTTGGGTCTTCGCAGTCAGGCCAGTCTCTGAAGTTCTAGAAAAGCGCCTTACTGAGCTTGCTCAATTACGGAACAAATCCAAAATCCGTTTTTTCTCATCGGGCTCTGGCAAGCTGCCACCTTTTTCATTGCCCAATCCTAGGCTGGTGACACCACCGCCTTTGGCATATTCCTCAAAGTACCACTCGCCATTCACGTACAACACACCCTCGGGTGCGATGGCGTTCATGACGGGCCTGTTTTTGAGGGCGGTTTCCATGAAAGTGATCCAGACAGGCAAACTCAAGCCCCCGCCTGTTTCACGATCGCCTAATTTGCGCGGTGTGTCGTAACCAATCCAAACCACCGCCGCCAAATTCCGGTGATAGCCCGCAAACCAAGCATCCATGGAGTCGTTGGTGGTGCCAGTTTTGCCGGAGATGTCGTCACGTTTTAAAGCGACACGTGCTTTGGCAGCCGTACCAGAGCGAGTGACCTCTTGCAGCAAACTGGTCATCACAAAAGCATTCCGAGGCGTGATAGCGCGATTGGCTTCTTCGACCATTTGCGCAGGGCTGTCTACCAATACTTTGCCCTTGTGATCGGTGACGCGGGTGATGATGTGCGGTTGAACGCGTATGCCGCCGTTGGCAAACACGGCGTAGCCCGTTGCCATTTGCATGGGGGTGACTGAACCAGCGCCTAAGGCCATGGTGAGATAGGCTGGGTGTTTGTCTTCGTCAAAACCAAATTTGGTGACCCATTCCTGCGCATTGCGAGTGCCCACAGATTGCAAAATTCGAATGGAAATCATGTTTTTCGATTTGGCCAAACCTTTGCGCATTGTCATGGGGCCTTCGAAGGTGCCGTCGTAATTTTTAGGCTCCCATGGTTGACTGCCCGTGACACCGGCGTCAAAAAACAGCGGGGCATCGTTCACCACAGTGGCTGGGGTGAATCCTTTTTCCAAGGCTGCAGAATAAATGAAGGGCTTGAAGCTAGAGCCAGGTTGGCGCCACGCTTGAATGACGTGGTTGAATTTGTTCTTGGCAAAATCAAAGCCACCGACCAGCGCTCTGACTGAACCATCTTGTGGACTGATGGCCACAAATGCACCTTCAACTTCAGGCAGTTGTGTAATTTCCCAATTGCCCTTGGGCGTTTGCACCACCCGAATCACAGCGCCGCGTTTGATTTTGATGTTCGGTCCTGCTTTGTCAGAAAGGCCAGACTGTGCGGGTTTCAAACCGTCGCCAGTGATTTCAAGCTGCTCTGCATTTTGGCGGATGGCCACAATTTTCTTGGGATTTGCCTCTAACACCACAGCCGACATGACATCGCCATTGTCTGGGTGGTCATCCAATACATCATCGATGGCTTCTTCCATCTCCTTGGGCTTGGTGGGCAGCTCAATGAATTTTTCGGGACCGCGATAAATTTGTCGGCGCTCAAAGTCCATGATGCCTTGCCGCAAGGCCTGATAGGCTGCAGCTTGTTCTGTCGACTGCAAGGTGGTGTAAACGTTCAGGCCTCTTGTGTAAGTCTCTTGGCCGTACTGTGCAAACATCAGCTGACGCACTGTTTCAGCCACGTACTCCGCATGAATGCGATTCTTGTCATTGCTAGGTCGGATCCGCAGGGGTTCGGCCTTGGCTTCCAAGGCCTGTTTGGCCGTGATGAAATTGTTTTCTTCCATGCGCTCGATGATGTACAACTGTCTGGAGCGCGCACGTTTTGGATTGCTGATGGGGTTGTAAGCCGAGGGCGCTTTGGGCAAGCCAGCCAGCATGGCGGCTTCTGCAATGGTGATGTCTTTGAGTGCCTTGCCAAAATAAGTTTCGGCGGCTGAAGCAAATCCATAGGCTCTGTTGCCTAGGAAAATTTGATTCATGTAGATCTCGAGAATTTGATCTTTGGTGAGCAAATGTTCAAGCTTGAAGGTCAGCAAAATTTCATAAATTTTGCGGGTGTAAGTTTTTTCAGTGGACAAATAAACATTGCGCGCCACTTGCATGGTGATGGTCGATGCACCTTGGCTTTTTCGTTTGCTCAAGTTGGCGATGCCCGCCCTGATGAGACCCAAATAGTCCAGCCCACCGTGCTGGTAAAAGCGAGAATCCTCGATGGACAACACGGCGTCTTTCATGACCTGCGGGATTTCTCGGATGGGTGTCAGGTTGCGACGTTCTTCGCCAAACTCGCCCATCAAGGCGCCGTCTGCCGTGTAAATGCGCAAAGGTAATTTGGGGCGATATTCGGCCAGATCGGACGTGTCAGGCAGTTGGGGATAGGCCATGACCATGGCCACACCCACCACCATCAGCACGGACATCAAACCTGCCAAGACCAGGCCGAACGCCCACAGACAAACGCGCAATGCCCAATGCAATCTTGGCGCTTCAATCAAGTCGGGTTTCTGTGAAGATTTTGATTTCGATTTTTTGGACATGTCTAAAGCGGAAATAATCGCTGACCGCATTGTCAAACTGCCGGGCAGAGGGCGGAATTTGAACGTTGCAGAAAGCAACTGAATTGAGAGGAATTGTAGTCCTTTCGAGTGCGCTGGGCGGGTCCAATCAAAGCACTCTTCGATGTCAATGAAAGTGAACCTGTGTTCTCAATTTCCTCACGCATGCCAACAACTTCTTTGCGGTTTGTTGTCTCCCCTGTTTTCATCCCCTTTGATGCCTTTCCATCGTCCCATCCAAGCGGCGCTGCCAACGCAAGCCCAAGCCCAGTCAAGGTTTGGGCCGCATTGGCTGCTCAGCGTGCTCGCGTGCTGTATGGCAGGGCTGAGAATTTGGCCCATCTCATGTCGCAATTGAGGGTCGATTTCCTTCAAGGCACACCCAATCCAACCGCTCTTATGCTTCAGCCAGATGAGATTTGGGCGGGTGTTGTTGACTGCCAAGCCCATTGGGGTCCAGAGGACATTGAGGCTGAATGTTGGCTTGAGGCTGCTGCAGCACTCCAATTGCCGGTGGCCGATTTGGCGCTGGACTTTGAAGTTCATCCAAGTGCACAGGGCAATTGGTTAGCGCATTGCTGGGCTTGTCCTCTAAGCATGGCCAAGGCTTACTTGGCACAACTCAGTGAGCTGGGTCTCAAGCTCAACACCATCACTTGTGCCACACAAAGCAATGAACTGGGTCAGGCTTGGCGGTTTCAACCAAATGTCATGGCTGAGGCATTCAGGTTGCCATTCAAGGGCGAGTTGGCAAGCCAATATTTCAGTGTGTTCAAAGAAGACCCGTCATGCTGAATTTGCTTCGTTCTTCGAAACTTGAACTTCGTCAGTCATACATTGAAATGTTAATGGCAATTGGTTTGGCTGTGTGCATGGCGGGAGCCCTGATTTTTTTGGAAGAAACAGATGCACAACAAGAATTGACCCAGCTTGAATCTCAAATGGCCAGCAACGCCGCAGTGCATCAACCTGAAGTGATTTCTGAAGTCGAAGTAAGCAGCGCTCAAATTGAATTGACACGTTTGAAGTCACGCGTGAATTATTTAACGCGTCGACAGACAGAGCGAGACGATTGGAACGATGTGCAGGCTATTTTGTTTGCCAACCATGGAAGTCAAAAGGGCGTACTGGCTGAGTTGCAAAGTCTGCATTGGCAGCACGGAAAACTAGAGTTTGAGGGGCTCAGTGAAGACCCCGCAAAGTGGCAAAGCCTGATGAACAACATGATGCTGTTTGATCGGTGGAAAACAGCCCCCCAAATTCTTCATGCGCATCGGCCGCTTAATCGGTCTTCGCCAAGTGAGGCCAGTTTGGTAGAAGTCAAAGTCAAGGCCAATCTATGGTCTCAGGCTACAAATTCACTAGTCAATCCGTCAGCACCATGAACATGCATGAGCTCAAAACTTATTGCCTGCACGCGTGCGTGTCCATGGTGTCAAGGGCATGGCCTTCGGTCGCATTTCATTGGCGCAATCGGAGTCTGTTTCGCAGTACGGGGGCCCGAGTTGGGCGTGCTATTTTGTTGTGCGGTGTCAGCATGGTTTGCCTTTTGGGGTTCTGGCAAGTTTTAACCAATGCTGGGTTCATTCAATCGCACCGCCTGAGGTGGCAACTCATGGCCATGGCGCAAATGACTCAGCAGGCTGAGCAGGCAATTCAAAACGCCAAAGCCAGCGCATTGGCTTTGACGCATGCCCAAACAAATGATCAACTGCTTGAATACCAACTTCAATTGGACGAATTGATCTTGGCTTGGCCAAATTCTGCTTTGCGCATGCAGTTGATCCATCGTTTGCAGCAACTGGCGCAGGCAAAAAACTTGCAAATCGTCCATATGAAATTCACTCCTTTAACCGATGAGCAAGGCTTTGAAGTCGGCGCTTTAGATGTCAGTCTGAAGGGAACTCAATGGGCCACCTCTGCTTATCTGCAGTCACTGAATCAGTTGTTTCAAAATGGCATTTGGTCTCATTTAACTTGGCGTTGGATGCCAACGGGCGATTACTCGCTAGATGGACAAATCCATTTGTTGTGGAATGCCGAAGACGCCTTCACGGACACAGGGGTTGAACTCCAAGCGGCCAGCCGAGTCAAAGCCGAAAAAAAGGCGCTCAGTTTGGATGCACGTGTATTGCCAGACCATTCTGTTGGACAAATGCGGCTGGTTGGCGCCGCTCAATCACTCACGGCATCTGGTTGGACATTGTTTTGGACGCTTCTTCAATCGGGTCGGCAAGTCAGTGCGGTGCAAGCTGGGCAATACTTGGGCATTGAAAACCGCCTTGTACATTCTTTGGATGAAAAGGGGCTGTGGTTGAGAGATGAATGGGGCAACTCCGCCACTGTGCTCCCCTGGGAAAAGGTATCACCATGAGCGACTTGAAATATCAAGGGCCTCAAGCGATCAGGTGGGTGGTGTGGGCCTTGCTTCAGTGTTGCATCATGGCGCCTCTCAGCGCCCTTGAATTGGAGCAAAAGATGAAGTGGCGCTTCCAAAACATCGAGGTCAAAGCTTTGCTCCAGTCGCTTGCCGAAATGGGGCAACAAAATTTAATTGTGGCCGAGGGCATATCGGGATCCGTGACGCTTCACTTGAATGACATGACTTGGCGTGAAGCCTTGGCGGTTGTTGTGCAATCTAAAAATTTGGTCGCCACCCAACAAGCTGGCGTCTTGTGGATTGCCCTCAAAAAGGAAGTGCCCGAAAATTTACAAGCCTTGGCCATTCCTTTGAAATATGCCAAAGCGCTAGATGTGGTTCAGCGCTTGCAATTGGCCGGAAGTGGCACTGCGAGTTCGGGACATCATTGGCTTAGCGCGCGGGGTACGGTCATGGCTGAGCCGCGAACCAATCAATTGTTCTTTTTGGACACCCCAGTTTACTTAAAGCAAATGCAGGAGGTCATCAAGCGCTTGGATGTACCCGTGCGCCAAGTGATGATTGAAGCGCGCATTGTGGAAGCTGAAGAGCAATTCGGAAAGTCCTTGGGTGTGCGTTTGGGCGGCGCTTTCGCGGCCCCTTTTACAGCGCCTTATGCCGCCAATGCCAAGCCTGTGAATTTGGCAATCAGTGCCCAAGCCTTGGGCAGCACAGGGGGTGTGCAGCCTGGCTTTTCTTTGAATTTGCCAGCAGGCTCAGCCGGTCAAACCATCTATCCGCCGCCCAGTTTTGCCATTTCGCTGTTCAACGCAGCAGCCAATCAATTTTTAAACCTCGAAATTTCTGCCCTTGAAGCCGACGGCAAGGGCAAAGTGGTGGCCAGTCCGCGGGTGGTCACAGCCAATCAAACCAAGGCTTTGATTGAACAAGGCACTGAGTTGCCCTACCAGGTGAGTAACGGCAATGGGGCAGCTTCCGTGGCCTTTCGAAAGGCCAACTTGAAGCTGGAGGTCACGCCGCAAATTACGCCAGAGGGAGCCGTTGTCCTTGAATTGGACATTGCCAAAGACAGCGTGGGCCAAATCACTGCAGCGGGCTATGCCATCAACACCAAGCATGTGAAAACACAAGTTTTGGTGGACAACGGGGGCACCGTGGTCATTGGCGGTATTTTGGAGGCTGCCGATAAGGAAGATGTGGCTCAGTTACCAGGGTTTGGCAGCTTGCCGGGGCTGGGTTGGCTCTTTAAAACCCAGCAATCCACGCAAAGGAAAACAGAAATGTTGATTTTTGTGACCCCCAGAGTGCTGGCAGAAAACCTAATCCCAGCGCCCTCGAATACACTTGAAGGATTAATCCTTCCTTGAATTTCTACTTTTGCTCATTATTTTTGTTGGCCTTCCAGGATCTGGCAAAACGACCATCGGCAGACAGATGGGGCGTCGACTCGGCCTGCCTTTTTTGGATTCAGACAGTGTCATTGAGCAACGTTTAGGGTGCTCGATTCGAGAGTTTTTTGACCGAGAAGGTGAAGAGCGTTTTCGCGACATTGAGCAAAGCGTCCTTGACGATTTGAGCAAGTACCACCACGGTGTGCTGTCCACAGGAGGAGGCTCGGTGCTTCGGCCTGTCAATCGACAAAATTTGCACACCCGTGGCAAAGTGGTTTATTTGCGCTCAACGCCCGAAGAAGTTTTTAGAAGACTGAAGCACGACATGCAAAGACCGCTTCTGCAAGTCAACGATCCTCAAGAAAAGTTGCGAGACTTGTTCAATGCACGCGATCCGCTGTATCGTGAGACAGCGCATTTTGTTTTTGACACAGGCCGACCCAGTCTCAACAGGTTGCTTAACACCATCATTGCAGAGTTAGACCTCCTTGGTTTTGACACCCATGCTGCAAGCTCACTTCCAAGCCGAACATGACCGCATTGCACACACCCACCGAAACTGTCCGAATCGATTTGGCTGACAGAAGTTATGACATTCTGATTGGTGAAAGTTTATTAGGACAAGCTAGCACCTACAGCCAATTGCCCAAAGCTGCAGCCGCCATGATTGTGACCAACACCACGGTCTCACCGCTTTATGAAGCAGCTTTGCGCCAGGCGCTATCGGGCCATTACAAACTGATTCACACTGTTCAGTTGCCAGATGGTGAAGCGCACAAAGATTGGGTCACCTTGAACCTTATTTTCGATAAATTGCTTGGCCTGGCTTGCGATCGCAAAACAGTCTTGTTCGCATTGGGCGGTGGCGTCGTAGGCGATATGACGGGCTTCGCAGCAGCCAGCTTTATGCGGGGTGTGCCCTTTGTCCAAGTCCCCACCACGCTGTTGGCGCAAGTCGATTCTTCGGTGGGCGGCAAAACGGCCATCAATCACCCGATGGGCAAAAACATGATCGGAGCCTTTTACCAGCCGCAGCGGGTGGTGTGCGATTTAGGGGTTTTGAAAACTTTGCCAACACGCGAACTCAGCGCTGGCTTGGCCGAAATCATCAAATATGGACCCATCGCCGACATGGCGTTTTTTGACTGGATTGATGTCAACTTGGCTGCCTTGAAGGCCTGTGAAACTCGGGCCATGGCGCATGCTGTGAAGCGCAGTTGTGAAATCAAGGCTTTCGTGGTGGGGCAAGATGAGCGAGAGTCGGGTTTGCGGGCCATCTTGAATTTCGGCCACACGTTTGGCCACGCCATAGAAGCGGGCCTAGGCTTTGGTGAGTGGTTGCACGGCGAGGCGGTGGGCTGTGGCATGGTGATGGCTGCCAATTTGTCGGCCGACATGGGCTTGATCGATGCTGCTTTTGTCAAGCGTTTGACCGACCTCATCGAGCGCGCCGGTTTGCCCATCAAAGGCCCTGTGCTGGATTCACACGACAACGCAGGACATTATTTGGCACACATGCTGCATGATAAAAAATCCGTGGCCGGCGACATTCAATTTGTCTTGATGGATGGCCTAGGCAAGGCCCGGGTCAGCGCGGCACCAGAAGCCATGGTGCGTGCTGTGATAGACCGTTGCTGTGCTTGAAATTTACGCCTGTTTTGCTGAAAAATCACGCGGCAGGCGACATGCCGAAGTGCCCGCTCCTACGCGCAATGACTTTCAACGCGATCGAGACCGCATTGTCCACTCAACGGCTTTTCGTCGATTGGTCTACAAAACACAGGTTTTTTTGAATCACGAAGGTGATTTATTTCGAACCCGATTGACACATTCTTTAGAGGTGGCGCAACTGGGTCGTTCGATTGCCCGTGCCTTGGGATTGAATGAAGATTTGGTTGAAGCGGTGGCGCTGGCCCATGACTTGGGGCACACGCCATTTGGCCATGCGGGTCAAGACACCTTGAATGAATGCATGCAAAACTTTGGTGGATTTGAGCACAACTTGCAAAGCCTGCGCGTGGTGGATCATTTGGAAGAACGCTACCCAGATTTTGATGGCTTGAATCTCACTTTCGAAACGCGTGAGGGCATCTTGAAACATTGCGCCAAGCGCAATGCGCTTTTGATAGAGGCTCAAGAGCCTGGTGGTGTGGCCAAACGATTTTTAGATGGCACGCAGCCCAGTTTAGAAGCGCAACTCTGCAACTTGGCAGATGCCATTGCCTACAATGCGCATGACATTGACGATGGGGTGCGCTCAGGTTTGCTGACCTTGTCGCAAATGGCCGAGGTGCCTTTGTTTGAGCGCTACAAAATTTTGACATTGCAGCAGCATCCAAGCTTGAAAGATGCCTCTAAATCTAGACGTTTGTTGTACGAAACCATTCGCCGCATGCTGAGCGATCAGGTCTACGATGTCATCAACACCACGCGTGCTAATTTGCTGTTGCATGCGCCACAGCACGCAGACCAAGCCAGGCTGGCAGGGCCCTTGGTGGCATTTGGAGAATCCATGGCAGAACAAGTTCAAGCCATGAAATCGTTTTTGTTCAAGCATTTGTATCGACATCCCCAAGTGATGGAGACCACAAGCCAAGCCCAAGCGGTCGTTCGAGAGTTGTTTTCTGCTTACCTCAGTTGCCCTCAAGAAATGTCCTCTGATTTTGCTGCGCGCAAAGAAACGCCCCGTGCAGTGGCCGACTACATTGCGGGCATGACCGACCGCTTTGCTGCGCGCGAGCACGAACGCCTGACGGGTCGTCGATTGCTAGCATGACGAGTTCATCCGTCGTTTCAGAAAAGTCTTTGCCTTTAGGGGCCGCCTACTGCGTGATTTTTTCTGGCGTTGTGGCGGCATTGCAAATTGGAAAACTGCCACCTGCATTGCCAGAGTTGAGTCAAGCACTCGGCTTGAGTTTGATGCAAGCGGGCTTCTTGTTGTCCTTGGTGCAACTGGCTGGCATGAGTTTGGCGCTGGCGGTGGGTTTGTCGGCCGATGGCTTTGGCCTAAAGCGTAGCATGCTTTCTGGCTTGGTTATCTTGGGCGTGGCCAGTGCCATGGGCGCCACTTCAGAGAGTGCCACCTCCCTGATGTTGTGGCGAGCCCTTGAAGGTTTTGGATTTTTAGGGGCTACTTTGCCCGCACCAGGACTCATTCGCAAGTTGGTCAGTGAGCAACATTTGCGAAAGTTGTTGGGCTATTGGGGGGCTTACATGCCAGCGGGCACAGCGCTGACTTTGTTGGCAGGCCCCATCTGGTTGCCTGAACTTGGATGGCGCACTTGGTGGCTTTTGTTTGCTGTGTTGTCTTGGATCATGGCCTTTGTTTTATGGCGTGTGGTGCCTGCAGATGTTTTGCCCTCTGCGGCCCTTGCGCCTGCACACGCTTCTTCAGTGACAACCGTGGTCTGGACGCAAAGGTTGCGAGAAACGCTTTCAGCGCCAGGGCCTTGGTGGGTTGCACTTTGCTTTGCCATGTATTCTGGCCAGTGGCTGGCTGTGGTGGGGTTCTTGCCCTCTATCTACACCCAGGCCGGTTTGCTGGGTGCCACTTTAGGTTCGTTGACGGCGTTGGCAGCAGCCGTCAACATGTTGGGCAATATGGCTTCTGGGCGCTTATTGCAAAGAGGGTTTCATCCCAGTGTGTTGTTGGCCATGGGGTTTTTCGCAATGGGCATGGGCGCTGTTTTGGCTTTTGCAGAATTCACTCAAAGCTGGCCATGGTTGCC
>Ga0315907_10001577_pt1 | contig 30607 bp, 29 predicted proteins | sample LakEriMetagenome_3_FD_203525 | JGI IMG/M metagenome (GOLD analysis project Ga0315907, IMG submission 203525) | Freshwater fungal communities from buoy surface, Lake Erie, Ohio, United States - Buoy 12 MA123 | ecosystem: Environmental > Aquatic > Freshwater > Lake > Lake biofilm | place: USA...
CGGACTCAGTCTCGCGGGCACGCGCCGTTCGCACCTGTGCGCCCTCGGTGCTCACCGTCGTCTCCCTTGCAGGGCGCACCAGCGCTTGCAAGCGCTGGTCGTTCCGCAGGCGGACAGCAGGCTGTCCGAAAGCCCTGCTACACCCTTGCCAGCGCACCGCATCACAGCCCACTCGGACGTGTCCCTGGTGAAATATCCGGGCTAGCATGGCGAACTCTGTTGTCTTCATGGGCGTGGCGGGTTGCGGCAAATCGAGTTTGGCGCAGGCCGTGGCATCGAGCACTGCGTTGCCTTTGATTGAAGGCGACGACTTCCACTCCGCCAACAACCAAAACAAGATGCGCCAAGGACTGGCTCTGACCGATGCCGACCGCGCGGGTTGGTTGGACGCACTGGGCACGCAATTGCAGGCCCACCCACAGGGTGTGTTGCTGACTTGTTCCGCGCTGAAAAAAGCCTACCGCGACCGTTTGCGCACCGCTTCGCCCGGCCTGCGTTTTGTATTTTTGGAAATAGGCCGTGCACAAGCCCACGCCCGTGTCGAAGCTCGGGCTGCCCTGCACCTCTTTCCCCCGAGTCTGGTGGACAGCCAATTTGCGACCCTGGAATCACCGGAGGGCGAGGTCGGGGTGCTCACGGTGCAAGCCACCGAGCCGATTGCCAGGTTGAGCGCTCAGGTTCGGGACTGGATGCAAAAGGAGCTGGCATGAGCACTCCAAAACTCAAAACGCCTCATTGGGCGGTGCGTGTAGCCGAATGGGGCATGGCTTTGTGCCTGGGCGTGATGGCCATAGCGGTATTTGTGAATGTGGTGCTGCGTTATGGCTTTGACTCTGGCATACCCGCCAGCGAAGAGTTAGCCCGCTTGTTGTTTGTGTGGATGGTGTTCATTGGCGCCGCAGCCGCTTACCCTGCCGGTGAACACATGGCCGTGACGGCCTTGTTCCAGCCCCTGGCGCGTCCGGGGCGGGAAGCTTGGATGCGCTTGGCGGTACGCGGTGTGCATGCCCTGGTTCTCGTGGCGAGCTTGATGTTGGCGTGGGGTGCTTGGCAACAGGTGGTCGTGGGCATGGGGAGTGTGAGTGTGGTGCTGGGGTATCCCGCTGCGCTGCTTCCTTTGCCCGCATTTTTGTGCGCAGTGACGATTGCGGTGTTCGCTTTCATCAACCTGCTGCGCGCCACGCCGGTTTTGCGAGCCGATCACCTCTGCGACGTGGAGTAAACACAATGACAACCGAAGCCGTCGCAGCCATCATTTTTGTGGTGGGCATGTGTGTGTTCATGGGGGCTGGCATGCCCATGGCCCTGGCCTTGATGCTCACCGGTGCGGCCATGGCATGGGAGCTGAATTTTTGGGACACCCAGCTGTTCGCCCAAAACATGGTGGCGGGCGTCGACAGTTTTGTGCTTTTGGCCGTGCCGTTTTTCATTCTGGCGGGTGAGCTGATGAACGCAGGCGGCATCAGCCGCCGCATCATTGAGATGGCTCAAGCGTGGGTTGGCCACTACCGCGGCGGCCTGGGTTTTGTGGCCATTGGCGCGGCCATTTTGATGGCAGCGATGAGCGGCTCTGCACTGGCAGACACGGCCGCCCTGGCCACCATTTTGTTGCCCATGATGCGTGCCCAGGGTTACCCCATGGCCACCTCGGGGGGTTTGATCGCCTCTGGCGGCATCATCGCGCCCATCATTCCGCCGTCCATGCCGTTTGTGATTTACGGCGTGACGACCAACACCTCGCCCGCGACTTTGTTCATTGCTGGGATTGTTCCCGGGCTCATCATGGGCATTGGACTGGTCATCGCGTGGAAGTACGAGCTGCGCACCATGACCCTGCCAGAGGGCGAGCGCCTGCCGATCAAACAACGTTTGCGGGTCACGGTGAAAGCGTTTTGGGCACTGCTCATGCCCCTCATCATCATCGGCGGCATGAAGAGCGGCGTGTTCACGCCCACTGAAGCTGCGGTCGTGGCGGCTTTCTATGCGCTCTTCGTCGCTTTCTTCATTCATCGCGAGATGAAACTGAGAGAGTTGCACGGGGTGTTGGTGCGTGCTGCCAAAACCACGGCCAATGTGATGTTCCTGTGTGGCGGTGCCGCGGTGGCTTCATACATGGTGACGCTGGCCGATTTGCCCGCCACGCTCGCATCCTTCATGGGACCTTTGATTGAAAACCCCAAGCTGCTCATGGCCGCCATGATGTTGCTGCTCGTGTTGGTGGGCACGGTGCTGGACCTCACCCCCACCATTCTCATCATGGCGCCGGTGCTGGCACCGATTGCTGTCAAGGCCGGCATCGACCCGTATTACTTCGGCCTGATGTTCATTTTGAATGGCGTCATTGGTTTGATCACCCCACCCGTTGGAACGGTGTTGAACGTGGTGGCTGCAGTCGGGCGCATGCGTTTTGAAGAGGTGGTGGTGGGGGTTAAGCCCTACCTCATCACCTACTTGCTCATCATGACTTTGTTCGTCATTTTTCCGCAGATTGTCACTGCCCCCATTGCCTGGCTGCGCTGAGCACCGCACAAGAACTTGAAGAGTCACGCCAGGCTTTTTCATTCCCATCGACCCCTTAGGAGACTGTTATGAAACTGATTCGTCGCACCTTACTGGCCACCGTCGCCGCGCTGGCTGTTGGCAACTTCACCAGCACCGCCGCTGTGGCCCAAGACATCAAACCTCGCTTGATTCGTTTTGGCTACGGTTTGGCAGAAGACAGCAACCAAGGGCGTGCCGCTAAATTCTTAGCCGAACAAGTGGAGAAACTCTCCGGTGGCAAGATGAAGCTGCGTACCGTCGGCGCGGCCGCACTCGGATCCGACGTGCAAATGCAGCAGGCCTTGATTGGTGGCGCGCAAGAAATGATGGTGGGCTCCACCGCCACCTTGGTCGGCATCGTCAAAGAAATGTCACTGTGGGACACCCCGTTTTTGTTCAATACCGTCGAAGAAGCCGATGCACTGCTGGATGGACCTGTAGGTAAGAAGGTGATGGACAAACTGACCGAGAAAGGCCTGGTGGGCCTGGTGTATTGGGAAAACGGTTTCCGCAACACCACCAACAGCAAAAAGCCAATTCAAACCGCAGAGGACTTTGAGGGCGTCAAGCTGCGTGTGATGCAGAACCCTGTTTACCTGGAAACCTTCAAACTCTTGGGTGCCAATCCAGTGCCGATGGCGTTTTCAGAGCTCTTCCCAGCACTTGAAACCAAAACCGTCGATGGGCAAGAGAACCCCTACACCACGATTTTGAGCAGCAAGTTTTACGACGTTCAGAAGTACGTGACCGCCACCAACCACGTTTACAGCCCGTGGATTGTGTTGGTGAGCAAAAAGTATTGGGATGGTCTGTCGAAAGACGAGCAAAAAGTGCTGAAAGACGCCGCCGTTGCCAGCCGCGCTTTTGAGCGCAAAGACACCCGAGAAGCATCGGCGAAAGCGTTGGCGGAGTTGCAAGCCAAGGGCATGCAGTTCAGCAAGCTGCCATCCAAAGAAGTCGACCGGCTGCGCGACAAGTTGACACGGGTCAATGCCTCCGTTGCAGCGAATGTGGGCATGGAACTTTGGAATGAAACACAGGCGCAGTTGAGCAAGTTGCGCAAGTAAGTTTGCGCGGGGGATCAGCCCGGCCCGCTATTCCCCCATGCCAGTCAAGGCAATAATGGGCACCTCGTTTTCAAGGTATCCCAGCACACCATGGCCACCAGCAGCTTGTTCGCCCTTATTGATGACATTGCCACCCTCTTGGACGATGTGGCGGTCATGACCAAAGTAGCCGCCAAAAAGTCGGCAGGGGTGTTGGGTGACGATCTGGCACTCAATGCGCAGCAAGTTACGGGTGTCAAAGCCGATCGGGAGCTGCCTGTGGTGTGGGCGGTGGCCAAAGGGTCGTTGTTGAACAAGGCGATATTGGTCCCTCTGGCCCTGGTGATCAGTGCCGTGGCGCCCTGGGCCGTGGTGCCACTTTTGATGATGGGTGGCCTGTTCCTGTGCTTCGAGGGCTTTGAAAAAGTGGCCCATGCGTTGTGGCATGACAAGGCGCAAGACCAAGCGCACCACGCCGAGTTGGCGCGTGCCGTGGCGGATCCTGCCGTCGATCTGGTGGCCTTCGAGAAGGAAAAAATAAAGGGCGCTGTGCGGACGGACTTCATCTTGTCGGCGGAGATCATCATCATCACCTTGGGCACAGTGGCTGACAAACCTTTTGCCACCAAGGTGGCGGTGCTGGTTGGCATCTCACTGCTGATGACCGTCGGGGTGTATGGACTGGTCGCGGGCATTGTCAAACTGGACGATGCAGGGCTGGCGCTGAACCAGCGTCGCGGAGAAGGCGCCTGGGAGCGTGCTCAGCGTGCCCTCGGCAGAGGTTTGCTGCTGGGTGCGCCCTGGTTAATGAAAGGTTTGTCCGTCGCTGGAACTGCCGCCATGTTTTTGGTCGGCGGGGGCATCCTGGCACATGGCATCGCGCCGCTGCACCACGCGGTGCAAGCGTGGTCGGCCGCCAGCGGGGCGTGGGGTTGGTTGCTGTCTACCGCTGTCGATGCAGTCTTGGGGCTGGTGGCGGGCGGTGTGGTGGTGGCCTTGTTCAGCGCCTGGAAACGACTGCGTGGCGGAGCAGTCGCGGTTCGGTGATCCCAGTTCTGGCAGTTGGACGTGTCCGAGAGGGCCTTGATGCGTTGGACTGGCAAGGCCGAAGCAGGGGTTGAGCAAAACTCCGTTTTATCGAAACTTCGTTTTATCGAAACTTCGTTTTATCGAAACTTCGTTTTCAAGGCGCATGCGGCTTGTCCGCGCGGCGACCCATGCCTGCAAGACTGAGACCGGACAAGGCGCCAAGCACAGCGGTGCCCGGTGGCATCGCGCGAAGTAGCAACGCTGCATGGGCCGCAAAGGCGCAGTTTTATTGCAACGGATTTTTGCGACAAGACCCTGGGGTCACGGGTGCGATGCCGCGCTTTCGCGGCCAGCTGCGGTTGTAGTGCCCCGGCAAACCCTTCAGCAAAGCCTGGCCGGAACAGTCGCGCAGCCAGGGGACGGGGGCGGGGAAACCTTGGCTCAATGCCGAGCGATTTAGGCCGCTCTACCGTTGCTCAGGGCGTGGGTGAGTGTGGGGGGAACCTGGCCGCGCCAACTCCTGTCCATTTCCTCAAAAACCGAGTGGCTCACTTCACACACATCGGCACGTTGTGAATGGTCCAGCTGCGTAGACGGGCTTGTCGCTTCGGCGTGTTGGGCCAGGATTTTTTTGTTTTTCACCAGCAAAGACAAACGGGAACGTACTTCGCCCAAGCCCAGCGCAGACCAGTTCACCACCAACGTTTCCAACTGCGCCAAGGCCTTGGCCAAAACATCCATCGGCAAGTCATCGACTGCCTGGATCCCGTCGTGGCGCAGAGTCCGTTCTACATAGGCCAAATGACGCAGCAAATTTTTAGTTTGGGGATGCTGGCGCAACAGCCCACGCAATTCTTTCTGCATCAGTGCCAGCCTGTCCTTTTGCAATGGTCTGAGCTGCACCATGCCAGGAAACGCGGGCGCGTCGTTGACTGCGGCCACTTTTTTGACCGATAACCTCATCTGCAACCCCTGCCCGTGAATCTGCACGCGCCGACCGAGTCGATGTTCCACCCACCGTACAAGCCTTTGGCCCAGACTGATCGGACCGCTGCGTCGCTTTGAATTCACCCCGCCTCGGCCGGAGGAACGTGAACGGGTTCTGACTGATGCTGAAGTGGTGATGGACATGGGTTTTACAAACAAAGGTGAAAGACCACAGGCATTGCGGCTGCAATGCAATTCCGTCATGCATCCTACGCGGAACACCTCCGTTACGCAGCAACCTGGGGGTCCCAAAACCCCCTGTTTCGGGGGTTAGCCCGGATGCGATTTTGTAACGAGTTGATTGTTCTTGACGTTCAGGGCTCCCAGCGATTGGCGCAAGGCCTGTGTGTAGGCGTCGAACAGGTGAACATCGTTGTGAGCCGCATCCTCAATGCGCAGCACCTGTGCCCGCGGGGCGCGTGCTCGGATGCGCTCGCTGTGTTGGGGTGAAATCAGTGTGTCTTTCCCGCCGTGGATCAAAAGGGCAGGCTGTTGCAACTGCGCCATGTCTTCACAAGTGGCCAGCGGATAACGCAATAAGCGGCTGGGAACGAGGGGAAAGTGTTGCTGTGCCAGCTCCGACATCGAACAGTAGGGCGATACCAACACCGTGAGTTCCGGCTGGTGCTTGACCGCCCACTTGGCCGCCAAAGCGGTGCCCAGGGATCGCCCCAGCACCACTCGGACGAGACCTTGGTAGCGGTCCGCGACCGTCGACCACACCGCTTGCACATCGGCATGCAGTTGCGCCTCACTTTCAATGCGGCCCGTGCTCTTGCCGTAACCGCGGTAGTCGAGCATGACAAGGTCGTAGTTCAGCTCGCGGTAAAGCGTGGTGTTGACAAACCAAGTGTCCAGGCTGCCCGCATTGCCGTGCAAGAAAAAAACCACCCCTTTGGGACGGTCCAGGCGCAAGTGCAGCACCGACAGCGTCGCGCCGGGCACTGGCACCGACAGCTCGTGCACATCCGCGCCGACGTTGAAACGGTGGTCGCTTGGCAAGCGTTCGGGTGCAAACAGCAACTTCTCCTGTTGAAGGTAAATCCAGCACAAGGCTGCCGCATAAAACAGCACGGCAATCAGCGCTCCCAGGGCAATCAAGCGAGGCAAAGTAAAGGTCATGGCGCTGAAGCGGGGTGGTTTGTGGTCTGTGGTCTGAGCAGGGCCTGGGGTTCGCGTGCGGTCATGCTTGTTCAGAGGGTGTCGCTCAAAATCTTCGCCACGGCTTGTTGCAAAGAGGCCTGCGACCCGTCCCAAGCCACCCGCAGTTGGGGTGTGTTGACCTGCCTGAAGTTGCGCTGCATGGACTTGACATACACCGGGTCGTAGTGTGCCTCCAACAGCTCACGTACCACGCTCTTCATATGCCCCCCCAGTGCGCGTTGCTGCCAGTTGTCGACGACACGGTGTCCACGCGCATCGCGCAGCGCGTCCAGCCGTTGGCAAAAAAGTTCGGGGTCGTTGACGAAATGGGCATAGTCCCGCATCAAGAGATCGACGCGTTCGTCCAGCGGCATGTCGACAGCGATGCAGGCGGCTTCTCGTATCGCGTGGATCAAGCGTTCCGGGACGCGCAGCTGTCCTACGGTGCGGCTTTCGCTTTCAACGAACACCAGTTGAGTGGGATCGAAACGCCGCAGTTGGTCCCACAGCAGGGTTTCAAATCGTTTTTGGGTGGGTTGCCGAGTGCCGGGCACGAGGCCCAGTACCGAGCCTCTGTGCTGCGCAAGTTCCTCCAGGTCCAGTACTTGAGCCCCGGCTGCGCGCAAGGCCTGGAGCAAGTGGCTTTTGCCCGAGCCTGTGGTCCCGCAAAGAACCCGAAAGCGCAACGGGTCACCGGCTGATTCCAGTGCTTTGACCACTTCGCTGCGAAACGCGCGGTACCCTCCTTCCAGCACATGCACGCGAAACCCAATTTGCCCCAACACCAGGGCCAAGGACCCACTGCGTTTGCCACCGCGCCAGCAGTAAATCAGTGGTGACCAGTCTTTGGGTTTGTCCATCACCTCACGTTCGATGTGGCGGGCTATGTTGCGCGCGACCAAAACAGCACCGCGTTTTTGAGCCACAAAGGGCGAGACTTGTTTGTATTCCGTGCCAACGAGGATGCGTTCTTCGTTGCTCAGGCTGGGCCAGTTCAGTGCCTGTGGCAAGTGGTCCAGCGCATATTCACCCTCGGAGCGTGCATCGATGATGGCGTCGAATTGCTCCAGCTTTGCCAGGGCTTGACTGGCGGGCAAGGGGATCAGTGGCATGGGGTTTGAGTGGTGGTGCAGTTTGCGGTGAATGGGTCAGGAGGCCACGGCATCGAGCAATTCACTCTCAATTTGCAGCTGCGATTTGTTTTGCTGAAGGGCGGAGCCGTCGACCAAAAAGGTGTCCTCCACGCGTTCACCCAAGGTGGTGACCTTGGCAAGCTGCAAGTTCACACGGTGGCGGGCCAGGACGCGCGCGATGGCATACAGCAAACCCGAACGGTCGCTCGCAGACACGGTCAGCAGCCAGCGCTGGCCGCGTTCATCGGGACGCAGGCTGACGCGTGGCGTCACGGGGAAAGATTTGACACGCCGCGACAAGCGCCCGCGGCTGGGTTCAGGCAGAGGACCCTCTTGCAGCAAAGTGTGCGCGAGCTGGGTTTCAACCAAGGCAATCAGGTCGCGCGAGTGTTGATCGTGGTGCGGGCCAATGAGCTGGAAGGTGTCGAGTGCGTAGCCGGAGCGGGTGGTGTGCACTTTGGCATCCAGAATGTTGAACTGGGCACTGTCGAAATAACCACAAATGCGGGCAAATAAATCGGCGCGGTCGGGCGAGTACACAAGGACCTGCAGGCCTTCACCGACGGCAGACGGACGGGCACAGACCACGGGCGTTTGGGAGTCGATATGCCGGAAAAGCGCGCGTGCGTGCCAGGCGATGTCAACCGCTTCATGGCGTGCAAAGTAGCTGACGTCCAGCGTTTTCCACAGGGGCCCTTCGGTGTCGGGCAACATGGAGGCGAGGTTCAAGGCTTGGCGAGCTTCTTGTTTTCTGGCCTCAATCTCTGCATCAAAGTTGGGCCGTGCACCGCCCAGGGCTCGCAGGCTGGCGCGGTACAGGTCTTCCAGCAGCTTGCCCTTCCAGGCGTTCCAGACCTTGGGGCTGGTGCCGCGGATATCGGCCACCGTCAGCAGGTAAAGCGCGGTGAGTCGCCGTTCTGTTTTGACGAGTTTGACGAAGTTGTCGATCACGACGCTGTCGGACAAATCTTCCTTCTGGGCAATGCGTGACATGGTGAGGTGGTGCTGCACCAAAAACTCAATGAGTTCTGCATCCGCTTTAGGAACCTTGTGGTCGCGGCAAAAGCGGCGTACCTCCAGCGCGCCCAGGTCAGAGTGGTCGCCGCCACGGCCTTTGGCCACGTCGTGGAAAAGCGCCGCCACCAACAGCACATAAGGAGGGTCCCAACTGGCTGCCAGTTGGGAGCAAAACGGATACTCGTGGGCATGTTCGGCAATGAAAAAGCGCCGCACATTACGCAGCACCATCAGGATGTGTTGGTCTACCGTGTACACATGGAACAGGTCGTGCTGCATCTGCCCGACGATGCGCCGGAACACCCAGAGGTAACGTCCCAAAACCGAGGTTTGGTTCATCTGCCGCAGGGCATGGGTTTGTCCTTGCGGTGCCTGCAAAATCTGCATGAAGGTGGCGCGGTTGACAGGATCGCGGCGAAATCCCCCGTCCATCAAGTCGCGGGCGTTGTAGAGCGCCCGCAAGGTACGGGCAGACAGCCCTTTCGGAGCGCCCTCGGTTTGAAACGTGAGGAAGGTTTTGAGGATGGCATGGGGATGCCGCTGGTAGAGGTCATCACTGGCCACTTCAAGTAAACCACCGCGCTCCAGAAAATGCTCGTTGATGGGGCGCATGGGTGCATCTTGTTGTCCGGTCACGCGCTCCTCAATGTGTTGGATCAGGATTTGGCTGAGCTGCGTCACCGCCTTGGCAGCCCAGTAATAGCGGCGCATCAACTCCTCGGACGCTCGCTGTCCTTTTCTGGAGGTGTAGCCGAAACTCTCCGCCACAGCGGTTTGCAGGTCGAATACCAGACGGTCCTCGCGCCGCCCCGCCACGCAGTGCAGACGTGCACGAATCAACTTGAGCAAGCCTTCATTGCGCTGCAGTTGTTTGACTTCAAACGTGGTGATCAGCCCTTTGTTGGCCAACTCCGGCCAGGTTTTTCCGAATCCCGCGGCACGTGCGAGCCACATCACGAGTTGCAGGTCGCGCAGGCCGCCGGGGCTTTCCTTGCAGTTGGGCTCCAGCGAGTAGGGGGTGTCTTCAAACTTGACGTGGCGCTGCTGCATTTCCAGCAGCTTGGCACGCACAAAAGACCGTGGCTCCATGGCATGTGTGTTGGCCGCGCGAAAGGCATTAAAGAGGCGGCGCGACCCGCACAGAAAACGCGACTCCAAGAGCGCCGTTTGGACCGTGACGTCACGTTGACTCTCTTGCATGCATTCAGCCAATGTGCGGACGCTGGAGCCTATCTCCAGGCCAATGTCCCAGCAGGCGGTGATGAAAGACTCCAGTGCCGCTTTGGTTTGGCTTGCATGACTGTCGTCGTGCCCCGCCGGTGGCAGCAGCACCAACACGTCCACGTCGGAGTATGGGAAGAGCTCACCACGGCCATAACCACCCACCGCCAACAAAGCGGTGCCCTCGGGCATGTTTTGCTGTTTCCAAAGGGTCTGTAGCACCCCGTCGGTGTGTTTGGTGAGGTTGCGAATCAAACGCGTCGCTGCAGGCGCCGTGGCCCGGGCTTGCATGAACCCGGTGAGTAATTCGGCCTTGCCCTGTTGCACCCGGGTGCGCAGCTCAGGGATGCTGGGGGTTGATTCGGGCATGCCTGGCAGTGACCGCAATCGCCAACTCAGCCGGTGACAAAACTTGGCGGTGGTGGGCTGCCCGCTGACAGGGTCAGCACCTCGTAACCCGTCTCGGTCACCAGCACCGTGTGTTCCCATTGAGCTGACAGCGAGCGGTCTTTGGTGACGATGGTCCAACCGTCGTACTTGCCACCTTTGCGGTCTTCTTTGATGTCACGTTTACCAATGTTGATCATCGGTTCGATGGTGAAAATCATGCCGGGTAACATTTTTTCAAGCGTACCGGGCCGACCGTAGTGCAATACCTGGGGTTCTTCATGGAACTTGGCCCCCACGCCGTGTCCGCAAAACTCGCGCACCACGGAATAACCTTGGTTTTCGGCAAAGGTTTGAATGGCATGGCCAATGTCGCCAAAGTGACCGCCTGGCCTGACCTTGACAATGCCGCGCCACATGGCTTCAAAGGTCACGGCGCACAGCCGCTTGGCGGCAATCGAGCCTTCACCGACGACAAACATGCGGCTGTTGTCGCCATGCCAGCCGTCCTTAATGACGGTGACGTCGATGTTGACGATGTCCCCATTTTTCAGTACCCGGTCGTTGGGAATGCCATGGCAGACCTCGTCATTGACCGAGGTGCACAGTGACGCGGGGTAGGGCGGGTAACCCGGCGGCTGGTAGTTGAGCGTGGCGGGAATGCCTTTTTGCACGTTGACCATGTAGTCGTGCGCGATTTTGTCAATTTCGCCGGTGGTGATGCCCGGTTTCACATAAGGCGTGAGCATGTCCAGCACTTCAGAGCCGAGGCGGCCTGCCACACGCATGCCTTCGATGGCGGCGGCGTCTTTGATGATGATCGTCATGTGCCTGATTATCTCATCGGGCCGGTAAAATCATGCCTTCTGCCCGGGGCTGTGCCTCGGCCGCCCGCCTTGCCCCCAGCCTTAGAGTCCCCACGTGACCCCAACCACTCCCCAGCTGCTTCACTTCGAGGGCGGCAATGCGCTGTCCGTTTTTCGTGCCCAGGCCCTGCTGCCGCGTTTGCAGGCCGTCGTCCCGCGCATCACTGCCGTGCATGCTCGTTTTGTACATTGGGCGGCTGTCGATCAACCGCTGTCGGCGGCGGCACGTGACAGCCTGGCAGCGCTGCTTCAGTACGGCCCGGTCTACTCAGGACCGAGCGGCGGTGGGCTGATCGTCGTCGCGCCACGTTTGGGTACTGTGTCACCCTGGGCGTCGAAAGCCACCGACATCGCCCACAACTGCGGCCTGCCGATCAAGCGGGTTGAACGTGTCACCGAGTTTGTTCTGAGCCTCAAGAGTGGGTTGTTGGGTGGCGGCAAGGCAATGACGCCCGAAGAGCTGACTGCGGTCGCTGCGCTGCTGCACGACCGCATGACAGAAAGCGTATTGCTTGCCAGGGAAGATGCCCGCCACTTGTTTGACGAGCAACCGGCTCAACCCTTGAAACACGTGGATGTGTTGGGAGCCGGGCGCGCCGCGCTGGAGGCCGCCAACCGTGAATTCGGTCTGGCCTTGAGCGACGACGAAATCGACTACCTGGTGACGTCCTTCCAAGGCCTCAAGCGCAACCCCAGCGACGTCGAGCTGATGATGTTTGCCCAGGCCAACAGTGAACACTGCCGCCATAAGATTTTTAATGCCGATTTCACGATCGACGGTGTCCGCCAGGACAAGTCCATGTTCGGCATGATCCGCAATACCCACCAGTTGGCGCCGCAGCACACCGTCATTGCCTACAGCGACAACTCGTCGGTGATGGAAGGGCTGGAGATCGAACGCTGGTTGCCGCAAGGGTTCACCAACGCACCTCAGTACGGTGCCCGCAAAGAGCTGGCCCATGTGCTGATGAAGGTGGAAACCCACAACCACCCCACGGCCATCTCGCCTTTCCCGGGTGCGTCCACGGGCGCAGGCGGTGAAATTCGTGATGAAGGTGCTACCGGCCGAGGCTCCAAACCCAAAGCGGGTTTGACGGGTTTCACCGTGTCCAACCTTCACTTGCCAGGCACAAATGAACCCTGGGAACAAACCCCCTATGGTCGACCCAACCACATCGCCAGTCCCTTGCAAATCATGGTGGAGGGCCCGCTGGGCGGTGCGGCTTTCAACAACGAGTTTGGCCGGCCCAACCTGGGTGGCTACTTCCGTGTGTATGAACAGGACGTGGGCGATGGCGCAGATCAACAGCGCCGTGGCTACCACAAGCCCATCATGATTGCGGGTGGTTTGGGCAGCATCAATGCCGCTCAAACCAAGAAAGTCGAATTTCCAGCCGGCACCTTGCTCATCCAGTTGGGCGGCCCCGGCATGCGCATCGGCATGGGCGGCAGTGCGGCCAGCTCCATGGCCGCCGGCGTGAACGCGGCCGAACTTGATTTTGATTCGGTGCAGCGCGGCAACCCCGAGATTGAACGCCGCGCCCAGGAAGTCATCAACCACTGCTGGGCCTTGGGTGAGAAAAACCCCATCCTGGCGATTCACGACGTGGGCGCGGGCGGCATCTCCAATGCTTTCCCTGAACTCGTGGATGGTGCGGGTCGAGGCGCCCGCTTTGACCTGCGCGCTGTGCCGCTCGAGGAAAGCGGCATGGCACCGAAAGAAATCTGGTGCAACGAAAGCCAGGAACGTTATGTGATGGCGGTGTCACCGGATTTGCTGCCGCTGTTCAAGGCCATGTGCGAGCGCGAGCGTTGCCCGTTTGCCATCGTGGGCGTGGCCACTGAGGTGAAAGAGTTGGTGCTGGAAGACGGTCCGGGCGGCGAGCACGTCATCGACATGCCCATGGATGTCTTGCTCGGCAAACCACCCAAGATGCACCGTGATGTGCAGCGTGTGCCCATCACCTTGCCTGCTTTGAACTTGAGCGACGTGTTGCTGGAGAAAGTCGCTTTCGACGTGCTGCGCCACCCCACCGTAGCCAGCAAACGGTTTTTAGTGACCATCGGCGATCGCACCGTGGGCGGACTGAACCACCGTGACCAAATGGTCGGGCCTTGGCAGGTGCCTGTGGCTGACTGCGCCGTGACTCTGGCCGACTACAGCGGATTTGCCGGTGAAGCCATGGCCATGGGCGAACGCACGCCGCTGGCCGCACTGAATGCGCCCGCCTCAGGCCGCATGGCGGTGGCGGAAGCGATCACCAATTTGCTCGCCGCCCCCATCGAACTGCCACGCGTCAAACTCAGCTGCAACTGGATGGCTGCCTGTGGTGAGCCCGGTGAAGACGCGGCGCTGTACGACACCGTCAAGGCCGTGGGCATGGAGCTGTGCCCCGCACTGGGCATCAGCGTGCCGGTGGGCAAAGACAGTTTGTCCATGCGCACACGCTGGTCTGAGCAGGGGCAGGACAAACAAGTCACTTCACCAGTGAGCCTGATCGTCTCCGCTTTTGCGACGCTGGCCGATGTGCGGCCCACACTCACACCGCAATTGCAAACCGGAGACACCACCCTGGTGCTGATCGACCTGGGCCAAGGCAAGAAACGTTTGGGCGGCTCCATGCTGGCCCAGGTGTTGAACCAGTTTGGCAATGAAGTGCCTGATGTCGACGACCCGGCGCAGATCAAAGCCCTGGTGTCCGCCATCAACCAACTGCGCGGTGAGGGACGCCTCTTGGCCTACCACGACCGCAGCGATGGTGGCCTGTGGGCGACGGTGTGCGAGATGGCATTTGCAGGCCATGTGGGCGTGAGCCTGAACGTGGACATGCTGGTCACCGAGGGCGATGGCATCACGGACAGCCGGGCCGACTACGGCGACTCCAAAAACTGGGCCAGCCAAGTCGGCGCGCGTCGCAACGAGTTGACGCTACAGGCTTTGTTCAACGAAGAAATTGGTGTTGTGGTGCAGGTGCCCACGGCCGTGCGCAACGAGGTGATGCAAACCTTGCGCCAGTTTGGTCTGTCGCAGCACAGCCACTTCATCGGCAAAACCAATGACCGCGGCACGGTGGAAGTGTGGCGCGACGCCAAGGCTGTGTTCAGCGCGTCCCTGCGTGATTTGCACCAAGCTTGGGACGATGTGTCGTGGCGCATTTCGCAGTTGCGCGACAACCCTGCTTGCGCTGACGCCGAACACGCTGCCGTGGGCCAACCTGACGACCCCGGTTTGCATGTGCATCTGAGTTTCGATCCTGCGCAGCAGCAAACCCCAGCGCTCTTGCTCAAGCGCCCCGCTGTGGCCATTCTCCGCGAGCAAGGCGTCAACAGCCATGTCGAAATGAGTTACGCCATGGCGCAGGCCGGTTTCGACACCTTTGATGTGCACATGAGCGATCTGCAAGCGGGCAGGGCGCGTTTGGACCAGTTCCAAGCCTTTGTGGCTTGCGGCGGCTTCAGTTACGGTGACACCTTGGGTGCCGGTGAAGGTTGGGCCCGGTCCATCATGTTCAATCCGAAACTTGCCGAGCAGTTCGCCACCTTCTTCAACCGCCCCGACGTGCTCGCCCTGGGTGTGTGCAATGGCTGCCAAATGATGGCCGCCTTGGCCCCCATCATTCCCGGTGCGCAGGCCTGGCCGCAATTCACCCGCAACAAGAGCGAGCAATTCGAGGCCCGCTTGAGCCTGGTGGAGGTGCTGGAAAGCCCCTCGGCCTTTTTCACCGGCATGGCGGGCAGCCGCCTGCCCATCGCCGTGGCTCATGGCGAAGGTTTTGCCGATTTCTCGCAGCGCGGCGATGCCAAGGCGGTGCACCGCGCCATGCGTTTCGTCGACCACCACGGCAAAGCCACCGAGGCCTACCCGTTCAACCCCAACGGCAGCCCCGAAGGCTTGACCTCGGTGACCACCTTGGATGGCCGCTTCACCGCCCTCATGCCTCACCCTGAACGTGTGTTCCGCAACGTACAGATGAGCTGGACGAACGGCGACAAGAGTGAGCGCAGCCCCTGGATGCGCATGTTCATCAATGCGCGGCGGTTTTTGGGGTGAGTGGATTGGTGCCGGGCACCCAGACCGAGCGGTATCTGCGTCTGGACGCCCTGCGTGGCCTGGCCGTCTTGTGGATGGTGGTTTTTCATTTTTCTTATGACCTGAGCCACTTCCGGTTCACGCAGCAAAACTTTTACACCGATCCCTTCTGGACGACGCAGCGCACCGTCATCGTCAGCTTGTTTTTGTTTTGTGCCGGGTTGGGGCAGGCGGTGGCCCAAGCGCAAGGTCAAAGCTGGTCGCGCTTTTGGAAACGTTGGGCGCAGGTGGCGCTTTGCGCTGGGTTGGTGAGCGTGGGATCGTGGTTGGTTTTTGGCCCACGTTTCATCAGCTTCGGTGTGCTGCATGGGGTGGCTGTCATGCTGCTGCTGGTGCGTTTGCTGGTGCATGGCCGGCCTGGCTTGGTACAGGGCAAGGCGCTCTGGGTGTTGTTCGCGGTGGGCGCTCTGTGCATTTTTTTGCCGTGGTACTGGCAACACCCGGTTTTTGATTCACGCTGGACATATTGGCTGGGTTTCGCCACTGCCAAACCGGCCACTGAAGACTACGTGCCCGTGCTGCCGTGGTTGGGTGTGCTGCTTTGGGGTTTCATCGCGGGGGCTTGGGTGTTGCAAAACCGCAGTGCGTGGCTGCAGGGGGCTTTGCCTGCAGTGTTTGAACCATTCGCAACACTGGGGCGCTACAGCTTGAGCATTTACATGCTGCATCAGCCGATCTTGTTTGGGCTGTTGATGGCCGTCGTCTGGTGGCTACGCTAACTTCACTCGTTCATGCTAAGCCTCTGAACTAACATTCACTATGGCCAACAAAATTCTTTTCGGCTTCCATGCCGTGGGTGTGCGTTTGAAGACGGCACCTAAATCCATTCTTGAGTTGCATGTGGACGTCACCCGCCGTGACCAGCGCATGCGCCAGTTTTTGCAGAAAGCGGCCGAGGCCGGCACCAAGGTGTCTGAGGCTGACGACGAGCGTCTGCAAAAAATGTGCGGCTCGTCACGCCACCAAGGGGTGGTGGCGCGGGTGGATGCGCTGGCCCTGTCGCATTCGATTGACGACACCCTGGATGCCGTGGAGGGTGTTCCCTTGCTTTTGGTTCTGGACGGCGTGACCGACCCGCACAACCTCGGCGCCTGCCTGCGTGTGGCCGACGGTGCCGGTGTGCACGCGGTGGTGGCACCCAAAGACCACGCAGTGGGTTTGAATGCCACCGTGGCCAAGGTGGCCAGCGGTGCGGCCGACACCGTGCCTTACTTCATGGTGACGAATCTGGCTCGCACCTTGGGAGAACTCAAGGAACGCGACATTCGTATCGTTGGCACCTCGGACGATGCCGAGCAAACCTTGTACGACCTGGACCTCACCGGCCCGGTTGCTTTTGTGCTGGGCGCCGAAGACAGCGGCATGCGCCAGCTCACACGCCGCCACTGTGATGTGTTGGTGCGTTTGCCCATGCGTGGTGCTGTGGAAAGTTTGAACGTCTCGGTGGCCAGTGGCATTTGTTTGTACGAGGCGGTGCGGCAAAGGGACCACCATGCCAGCTGAAGCTTCAAAGGAAATTTCGTGAAAAAAACCTCTGCTGTCTTTTTCGCCGCGCTCTTTGTATTGGCCCTTACCGCCTGCACCCAGGAGCGCCAAAACCAAATCAAACGCGACATCCAGAATTGGACGGGCACCAATGGCGTGCTGGAGGTGTATGGCGGCGAGAAAGTCGTCAAGCGGTTTTTGAAGATCGACAAACTGTCCACTGCTTTGGGTACTGACGACGGCAAAGCCCGCGCCTACCGGTTTGGTTACGGCGTGCTGGATGAAAACCTCAACGGTGTGGTGGACGCAGGCGAAAAACGCGTCTACTTTGAAGTCAGCGACTTCAGCCACTACGTGTTTTTTGAGAACCCGCGCTGAGCGGTGTACTCGCCTGAGTTATTCGAGCACCAAGGCGACTGCAAATCCAAGCTCTGAAGCCTGCAATTGCAGCCGCCCGCCATGCGAGCGTGCCACCAGGTCCGCCAGCATCAGCCCCAGGCCGGTTTGACCTTCATAAGACTGCGTGGCCAAGGCGGACCCCAGTGCTTCACGCTGCTGGGCCGCAACGCCTGGCCCATCGTCTGATACCAGCACCGTCTGGGGCGCGGGTGTGGACAAACACACCCGGCGCGCGCCATACCGCAGCGAGTTGTCAAACAAGTTCAACAATGCGGCAGCCAACAAGTCTGGGTCAGCGTCCACGGGTTGGCTTGCAACCACCTCAATCTGCAGTCCATCCAGGGGCAGCCGCGTCATCAGTGTTTTGAGATCAATCTGTTGGCGCTGGATGTCCACGCCGGTGCGGAACAAGGTCAAGAGGGCCGCCACCACACGTTGCAGACGCCCCGCGCCATCACGCACCCGCTGCAGTCGGCCTTGCAGTTCGGGCGGGCACTCACGCAGGGCCATGGCCAGTTGGGCGTCGATGCCAGCCAATGGTGTGCGCAGGGAATGGGCCGCATGGGCGGTGAAGGCGCGTTCGTGAGCCAAGCGCACTTTCAGGCGCTCTGACAATGCGTCGATGGCCTGGTGTATGGGCTCCAGCTCCACACGTTCGGCGATCCCGAGCTTGGCGTCGGCATCTAAGGGGTCGAAATCGCCGAGCCGATTTGAGAGTGACTGCAAGGGGCTCATTTCATGCTGCACCTTGCTGCGCAGCCACAAATGGCCCAGTAACCCCACCGCCAAAGCGATCAACGCCGCAGTCAGCGCGATCTCGGCTTGCACTTCATCGCGTTCTTCACGGGCTTGCGCCACGTAGAGCATGTGCCCAGATACCGGGGTCTGAGCATCGGCGGGCGCAGTCGGCGTCGCTCCCAGGGCCAAGCCAAAAACGCGCCAACCGGGCACGTTGGTCAGGCCGCCCTGTGGCGCTCGGTGCAGTGCCTGCCTGGGCGCCAAAGGTGAACGAAGCAGCACCTGGCCGTCTGGCCCCACCATTTGCCAGGCAAACTGGTCGCCCTTTGGCGCTGAAACCTCCATGTTTTTTTGGCGGACCAGCCAATCGTCGGGTGACATCCCCGTTTTGTCGCTGGGCAGCAATGACCCCAGCAAAGCGGCTGATGCGGCCAGGGTGTCGTCCAGCAGTTCGTCCACTTCTTGCTGCACAGCCAACCACACCGCCAAGGACACGGCCACTCCCCAAATCACGGCCCAGATCAGCAGGGCATGTGCCAATCGCAGGCGAATGGAGGGGAGTTTGGTGTGCATGTGAATCGGGCGGGGCAGGTTATGTTGTTGGCTCTTGGTTTGTTCGGTTGATTCTGTAGCCTAAACCGCGCACGGTTTCGATCAAATCGCGGTTGAGCTTTTTGCGAAGCGACGACACATGCACCTCCAGCGCGTTGCTGGCCACAGTGGCGTCCATGCCAAGCACCAGCTGCTCCAGATCCGCCTTGGGCACGATGCGGTCGCTGCGCAACACCAAGGCTTCCAGTACCGCCCATTCGCGCGCTGTCAGCGCCACGGTGTGTCCGTCCAACGTGGCGCAGCGCGCCGTTAGATCAACCTCGACCTCCGCAAACCGGAGCCTGCGGTCGCTGCTGCCCGCCCGCCGCCGCGACACCGCACGCAAACGGGCCGACAACTCCTCTGGTGCAAAGGGCTTGACCAAGTAGTCATCAAAACCACCGTCCAGACCTTGAACACGGTCACTCAGCAGGTCCCGTGCAGTCAGCATCAAGGCGGGGGTGGAGTCTGCGCTGCTTCGGCGTTGGCCCAACCACGCCAGCCCCGAGCCATCGGGCAGTTGCCAGTCCACGAGCAAGGCGTCGAAGACCTCGCCACGGTAAGACTCGGTGGCCCTGAGGTTGCGACACCAGTCCACCACATGGCCTTCGGCCTGCAAAAAATCGCGCAGGCCTTCGCCCAGGATGTCGTCGTCTTCAATCAGCAGCAGTCGCATGGGCAGTCGGGCCTCTTAACACCAGCCGGAATCCGGTTGGTGGCGCACTTTACAGGCCTGTGCGGGGATGTTCTTCAGGTGTGCTTCAGGTGGAATGGGCCTACTGCGGTGGATGACATCGTCTGACTCTCCCCGACACACCTTCTCAGCCAGTGTGAACCAGGTGGTGCTGGTGGCCAGCGTGCTGTGGACGCTGGCCGCGAACACCTCATTTTTTTCCGCTGCGCTCAAAGACCGACTCCTCGGCGATTTGGCCACCTGGGGCTGGTTGTTGGGCTTGACCACATTGCTTGCGGCAGGTCATTTTTTGATTCTTTCGCTGCTGGTGAACCGCTGGTCGATCAAGCCGGTGCTGGCGGTGTTGATTGTGGCCACGGCGATGGCCACTTACTTCATGCAGCGTTTTGGCGTTTACCTTGACCCGAGCATGCTGCGTAATGTGATGCGCACCGACGTCAGCGAGGCACGGGAGCTGTTTTCTTGGTCGCTGTTGCCTCACCTCTTGGTGTATGCAGTCTTGCCTTTGGCGCTGCTCAGCCAGGTGCGTATCGTCCGGCGACCCTTGACCCGTGCGGTGGTGTGGCGCTTGCTTGCTGCGCTGGTGGCCCTGGGGGTGGCAGCGTGCAGTTTGTGGGCCATTTTTCAGCCTTTTTCTTCGCTCACGCGCAACCAAAAAGAGCTGCGTTACCTCATCACACCTGCCAACTACCTGTGGTCACTGGCCAAGGTGGTGGCGGACGAGTCCCATGCCGTCGCTTTACCGCGTCAGGCCATCGGCCTGGATGCTGTGCCCGGACCCTCTTGGGCAGCAGCGCAGCGCAAACCCCGTATTTTGGTGGTGGTCGTGGGTGAGACTGCACGGGCCGCCAATTGGGGACTCAATGGTGATGCCCGGCAAACCACGCCGCAGCTGGCGGCGTTGGGTGTCATTAATTTTTCCCATGTAAAGAGCTGCGGTACCAACACCGAAACCTCGGTGCCTTGCATGTTCGCGCCCGTGGGTCGCCGTGACTACGACGAGGCCCGCATCCGGGGCAGCGAATCGTTGTTGCATCTGTTGGCACGTGTGGGGGCGAATGTGTTCTGGCGCGACAACCAGTCCGGCTGCAAAGGGGTGTGTGATGACTTGCCCAATGACGCCGTTCAGCCGTCCAACGCCCCCGGTTTGTGCGAGGACGGACGCTGCCTGGACGAAGGTTTGATTCACGGGCTGGACGATCGACTGAAATCGGCCCAGGGCGTGAATGTGCTGGTGTTGCATCAACTGGGTAACCACGGTCCGTCCTACTTTCGGCGTTATCCACCGGCCTTTGAAAAGTTTCAGCCCGCTTGCCAGAACGACGATTTGCGGCAGTGCAGCCGAGAGGCAATCGTCAACGCTTTTGACAACGCTTTGCTCTACACCGACCATGTGCTGGCCAGCCTGATTGCCCATTTGCAACAACATGAGGATCGCATCGACTCGGCCATGATTTATGTCTCCGACCACGGCGAATCTCTGGGTGAAAACAACCTTTACCTTCACGGCATCCCCTATGCCATTGCGCCTGATATGCAAACCCAGGTTCCCATGGTGATGTGGTCGTCCTCTGGGATGACCCAAAACACCGGGCTGGATGTGCAGTGCCTGCAGCGCCGAGCACGCGAACCAGCCGCGCACGACCACCTGTTTCACACGGTTTTGGGTTTGCTGGACGTGAGAACCGCGCTTTATGAGCCTGAGTGGGACCTGACCGCCACCTGCCGAGGCGCTAGCGCAACTGCACCCGCATCCGCACCCGCACCCGCACCCGCACCCGCACCCGCACCCGCACCCGCACCCGCACCCGCATCCCGACCATGAGCGCTGTTCTTCCATCCGGGAGGGCCATCACCACCAGCGAACAAGCCCGAGTGGACTGCCTCGTGCTGGCCTGGGGGATGTTGTTGCTGCTGTGTTGGGACCAGCTGGGCTGGGACCGCGATGTGTCGCGTTGGTTCGGTGATGCCAACGGCTTTGTCTGGCGTGATGCCTGGCTGACCAGCAGCTTGTTGCATCAAGGCGGCCGTGTTTTGGCCTGGGGCGCGGTTGCCCTGTTGCTGGTGCATGGCTGGCGACCGCTGCGGCTGATTTCATTGGAACAGGATCGACGCCAGCGGCTTTTCATGCTGATGGCGGTGCTGCTGTGTGTTGTTTGGGTTCCGACGCTGAAACAATTCAGCGCGACCAGTTGTCCCTGGGATTTGCAGGAGTTTGGCGGTGTGGCGTCCTATGTTTCACATTGGGACGCCTTGTTCCGAGGCCTGCGTGACGGCGGTCCGGGGCGTTGTTTCCCGTCGGGCCATGCGGTGGCCGCCTTTGGTTTCATTCCGGTTTACTTTGTTTTGCGCCGGGACGCGCCGCAACGTGCTCGTCATGTGTTGTGGGTCATCGTTCTGATGGGCTTGTTGTTTGGCACAGCCCAGTTGGTTCGTGGCGCCCACTACGTCAGCCACACCCTGTGGTCGGCCTGGTTGTGCTGGCTGCTGGCCGTGTGCCTGGATCGCACCCTTTTTTCTCGACCTGGGTCCCGGCGCTAAAACCACCCTGTGCGGGGAACTGCCATGGTGGCACCCACAACCGCGCCCAATGCAATCAATGCGAGGGGACCCAGCTTGCGCCACAGCATGGCAACCATGCTGAAGGTAAACAGCAGGGCGTTGACGGTGGCGTCGCCCGACGCATGGGCTGGCGCACGGGTAGACGGTAACCATAAGGCGCGAACCGCGGGTTCGAGCAACAGCCACGAGGTGGCGAGCAACAGACCGATGGTGATGGGAGCCATCCCGCTGGTAAAGGCCAACACGGCAGGGTGTTGGCGATTTGCGCCTTGCCAACGCGAGGCCCACAAGGCCAAGGTGGTGGACGGCAGCAAAATGCCACTCAAGGTGGCCACCACCCCCCAGCCGCCTGCGATGTTCCAACCCATCACGGCCACGAACAAGACATTGGGGCCAGGCGCCGCTTGAGCCAGTGCGATGGAGTCGGTGAACTGCGTCTCGGTCAACCAGGCCTTGTCAGTGACCAGCGTCCGGTGCATGTCGGCAGTGGTGGTGATGGCCCCTCCGACGGCCAGCAGGCTCAAGCCGAAAAAGTGAAAAAACAACGCCCACAGATCCTGCGCCGCAAGTTCATGCATCGGGAGGCACCTTGTTACGGACGTGATGCCGCCGTTCAATGGCATACCTAGCGGCGGCCATGCCGCACCCACCGCAGCCCAGCACCACAGCCCACAAGGGCCAACGCCAAATCGCCACCACGAACACCGTGCCCACCACCAGCCCCGCGCACAGCACGCGCCCGAGTACGTTGGTGGCGAGGCTGGGGGCAAGTTTCAGAGCGGTGGCCGCAATCAGCCCAGCGGCCACCACCCCCATGCCGTGCAAAGCGCCGCTGACCAAAGGCAGGTGGCGGCTGTGTTCATAACTGCTGGCCAATACCAGCACGATGACCAAGGGCAAAGACAACATGCCCGCCAAGGCTGCGAGCGCGCCGCGCCAACCGAAAAACCGATCTCCCAGCATCAGTGCCAGGTTGACCACATTGGGCCCAGGCAACACCTGTGCCAGCGACAGCGATTGCAGGAATTCGTCGGCCGTCAGCCAGCGCTGTTTCTCGACCAGCTCGCGCTGAGCCACCGCGAGCACACCACCGAAGCCCTGCAGTGCCAGCCGGGTAAATACCCAGAAAAGTTCGGTGCAGGACGCAGGGCTGCGCGGTTCGGTGTTCACTTCAACGACGGTTGATCGCCTGGACGGTGTGGGTCAACTGCGGATGACTTTCAAGGCTTCGGGGTTGATGATGTTGCTCGGCTCGCCGTTGACAAAATTCACCACGTTGTCAAACGCCGCATTGAAGTACATCTCGTAGCTGTCTTGTTCCACATATCCGATGTGGGGCGTGCACACGGCGTTTTCCAACCTCAGCAGCGGGTGGCCTTGCAAGATGGGCTCGCTTTCAAACACGTCCACGGCCGCCATGCCGGGGCGGCCCCGGTTCAGCGCGTGAACCAGGGCACCTTCTTGGATGAGTTCGGCACGGGAGGTATTCACCAGCAACGACGTTGGTTTCATCAGCGACAGGTGCTCCGGCTGGACGATGGCGCGTGTGGCGTCAGTCAGGCGCAAATGCAAAGACAGCACATCGCACTGGGCAAAAAAATCTTCGCAGCTTTCAGCGGTGTCGTGCCCGTCCAGTGCAGCTTGATCGCGCGCCGAACGGCTGCCCCAGACCACGGTTTTCATGCCAAATGCTTTACCGTACTGGCCGACGCGCTGGCCGATTTTTCCGTAGCCCCAAACCCCCAAGGTTTTCCCCTGGAGCTGCATGCCCAGGTTGAAATTCGGTGGCATGGAGGCAGCCCGCAGCCCCGACTGTTGCCAAGCCCCGTGTTTCAAGTTGCCGATGTATTGAGGCAAACGGCGCATGGCGGCCATGATCAGGGCCCAGGTGAGCTCCGCGGGCGCGACGGGCGAACCCACCCCTTCCGCCACGGCGATGCCCAAACGCGTGCAGGTCTCCACATCAATGTGGCTGCCGACACGGCCCGTTTGGGAAATCAGCCTCAAACGGGGCAGTTTTTCAAGCAGTTGGCGTGGGAATTGGGTGCGTTCTCTGATGGTGACCAGCACCTCCACATCACGCAGCCGAACCGAGAGTTGGCCTATGCCTTTGACGGTGTTGGTGAACACCTTGGCTTGGAGGTGTTCGAGTTTGCTGGCGCAGGGCAGTTTGCGCACCGCGTCTTGGTAGTCGTCCAGGATGATGATGTTCACAGGCAGTCGCAGCACACGAGAAACAGCCCTCGATTGTGCCTGCTACGAGGCTGGCTCCCCGTGGAATGCCTTGAACCGCCGTCAGACCTTAAAAACCTGGCTCAGTTGCTGGCGAATTTCCTGTCTGTGCAGCTCGTGGCGTTCGATACCGCAGTCCAAGGCGTCAAAAAGTTCGTCCCGCAAGCGCCAAAGCTCCACGGCCTGGGTGCTGCTGCGCACGCGGGCCGACAAACGTTCCCCCCGGGGTCCTGGAATGTCCTTGGCGGCTTGCATGAAGCGCATTTTCATTTCCACAAAGGCGCGGCGCGCAGCCACGCGGGCCAAGCGTTCACTGGGCATGCCAAAACTTTGGGAAGCGGCACCGCTCAGGGCCAGTTCAATGCCGGTCTGTGTGGGGGCATAGGCAGTAGAAGAAATGATCATGGTGCACTCCGCAGGGGCTGAACGTTGGAGCCCGCACCACCCATGACATTGCTCGGAAAATGCCGATTCAAACGAGCCAACCGGTCTTGTGCTGCGCGCTGATCCCGGTGCAGGGCCACCAGTTTGAAAAGTTCCGTCCGCAGGTGCCACAGCTCACGCAGGGAGCGGGAGCCACGGATGCGGCTTTCCAAATCGTCACATGCCTCGCCAGGCAGGTCTTGCAGTGACGAGAGAAATTCGTTGCGTACCGCGGGCAGCGGCGTGATATGCCTCGGCCGAAAGGCTGCCAGCGGCGACCGCTGTGTGTGTTCTAGCACAGCGTCAGATCTGCTGTCCCACCAACTGGAGTCCGGTAGGTTGCTCAAATACGAATCACTGGTCAACCAAGGCTGCAAAGCCGGGGGGCGAACAGCGATACGCACTTTGCCGCTGGCGTTCAGGCATGGTTTGCGGCGCTGTGCGTGCCACTGGGAAAACTGCCGACGCAAGGAATGGATCCAGGAGGAAAACATGGCGTACCGTTGACGAAGATGTTGTCGGGTTGTGTGCCGGGCCCCGAGAGGTCCGCATTCGATGAACAAATTGTCAACAGATGTGTCCGCTGCAAACGCCGAAAAAAGCTTCCTTTTCTCCCTCAATCGGTGTGACGACCACAGGCACTAGAGGCATTGCCCCGTTGCTTGAGAAAGGTTGAGCAAGGTACACGCCGCTGCCCCATCCTTCGCCGGGTGGGTATCTGCAAGTACGTCTGGATATTGGCGCCAAAAATGACGCCACTCAGGGAGGATGCGCGCGCTGCTGTGGCGTTCTTCTCCCCTTGCCGCCAGGCTACAGTTGGCACCGGCCCTCAAACAAGCCCGTAACGCTGCTTTCGTTGTGCGGTGTACTGCCACCAAGGTGTGGCCGGCGCGCCTCGCATGAAATCGGTTGCAGCCAAAAACGTGTCGAGCACACAAGGGTCATGCCGCATGCGGGTGACCTCGCACAAGCGGCGGTACAAAAGGTAGCCGTCTTGGCCAAGCAAGTCTTGTGGATGCGAAATACCGAGCAAACGCAGCTCAGCCGCCAAAGCGGGACCGATGTTGGGCAACTGCTCCAACACCACGCATTCGGCGGGGCAACTGGCCTTCGGTGTTTTGATGCGTTGGCGGCGCGGGCCGCGTGCACTGGCAGCCATGGCTTGTGCTTACATCAGCATGTGGTTACGTATCAGCCCCACCGCGAGTCCCTCCAGCGCAAAACTGGTGTCGCCGTCGGCGACGACGATGGGGGCAAAGTCAGGGTTCTCGGGGAGCAGTTCGATGCCTTGTTTGCTGCGTTTGAAACGTTTGACCGTGACCTCGTCGCCCAGGCGGGCGACCACGATTTGCCCGTTTTTTGCATCCACCGCTTTTTGAACCGCCAGCAGGTCGCCGTCCATGATGCCGGCGCCCTGCATGCTCATGCCGCGCACTTTGAGCAGGTAGTCGGGCCGCCGGGCGAACAGGCTGCTTTCGATCACATAGGTGTTGGCAATGTGTTCTTGGGCCAAGATGGGGTTTCCTGCAGCCACACGGCCGACCAAGGGCAAGGTCAACTGCGCCAGGCTCGGCAAGGGCAGGGTGAATTGTTTGACCCGGCTTTGGTTGAGGGCCCGCAATGTGTCAGACTTCAAACGTATGCCACGGGAGGTGCCACCTACCAGCTCGATCACGCCTTTGCGTGCCAGGGCTTGCAGGTGTTCCTCGGCCGCATTGGCGGAGCGAAAACCCAGTTCAGACGCGATTTCGGCACGTGTGGGTGGAGCGCCGGTGCGTTCGATGGCGCTTTGCACCAGGTCGAGAATTTGCTGTTGCCTGTCGGTGAGTTTGGGGGCGTCAAACATGAGGGGCTTCCTTGGGGACGCTTGCGCGACGTAGGGCTGACAATTTATCCAGTAGCTGTATTTTTATCCAGTTATCAAAAAAATGCAAAAGAAAATCACGGTGGTGTTGGGAACGGGCGGAACAATTGCGGGCCGAGCCGCCAGCGGCGATGACAACACCGGCTACACGGCCGGACAGATTTCCGCCTCAGACTTGGTGGCAGCCATACCGAGTTTGAGCGACTTGCCGCTGGAATTTGAGCAACTGGCTCAACTCGACAGCAAAAACATGGACAACGCCACCTGGCAGCGTTTGGCCCATCGGGCCGCCGCCCACTTGGCGCGACCTGAGGTGGGGGGGGTGGTGGTCACCCATGGCACCGACACCGTGGAGGAGACAGCCTATTTCCTGCACCGCGTCTTGGCGCCGGGCAAACCGGTGGTGTTCACTGCCGCGATGCGGCCAGCCAGCTCGCGCCAAGCGGATGGCCCGCAAAACCTGGTCGATGCCATCACGGTGTCGCGTAGCGCTGAAGGTTGCGGCGTGGTGGTGGCGGTGGCCGGGCGTGTACACAGCCCTATCGACGTGTTCAAAGCCTATCCTTATCAGCTGGACGCCTTCAGCTCCGGGGACAGCGGCCCGCTCGCTTTGATTGAGGAGGGCCGCATCCGCCAGCTTCGGCCATGGCCTGTGAGTCTTGACGCAGTCGGCACGGCTGCGCTACCAGCCGACCCCGCCGCCTGGCCGCGTGTGGAGTTGCTGGTCAGCCATGCGGGCAGCGATGGACGAATGGTGGAGGCCTTGTTGAATTCAGGCGTGGCGGGGCTGGTGGTGGCGGGTTGTGGCAATGCCAATGTGCACGTCGCACTTGAGGTCGCTCTCCTGCACGCACAAACCCAAGGTATCCCCGTGTGGCGCAGCACACGCTGCCTGCTGGGCACTGTGGTGACTCAGGGCCTATCGGCCAGCGAGGCCGCCGCTGGGCATTTACCGACCACACCGCTGTCCCCAGTGAAAGCGCGTGTGGAACTGATGTTGCGTTTGATGACCGTCCCACCCAATCCGGCGCCGCACTGACATGGTGGGTAGAGCAAAAGGTAATCAAACAGGCCGCGTTTTTGGCGAGGCCTGTTTTTAATGCACCGTGAAGCTGTGCCGCTCAGCACAGGGCAGGTGGCAAGATCAACGGCTTCAGTTTTTGCCGTACTGTGTTTTGGCTTGGGTCACGCAGGCTGATTTAGCGTCACCTGCCAGGGCATCGCATTTTTCCACCGCAACCTTGTAATCGGCATCCATTTTGGCCTTCACGTCATCGGTCACCGCCTCGCGCACCGATTCGTTCATTTTGGTGTCGGCGAGCGATTTGACTTGCACGGCTTTGGCCTCTTTGATGCAAACGTCTTTGGCATTGCCCGCTTTGTCGTCACACATTTCTTTGGCAACGTCATAGGCCGTGTCTGCCTTGACCTTACGCAGTTTGTCTTGGTCGCTGGGTTTGCCGCTGTAACGTGCTTGCAAATCCGCCTTGGCGACTTTCTCTTTCGCTTTGGCTTGCTGGACGCAAACATCTTTCGCGTTTGATTTGAGCGCATCGCAGGCGCTGCGTTCGGTTTTGTAGGTTGCCTCAATGCGTTCTTCTGCGGCGCTGTGGTCGGCTCGGGTCATGGTAGCCGCTTGGACAGCACCGCCGCCCAGGAGAGCGAAGGTCAAAAGGCAGGCGCTAAATGGCGTTTGTTGTTTCATGGGATTCTCAGTAAAAAGTGAACAGACCTTCAGTTTCATCGGGGTGTCCTGGAGTCGCCACAGGCCAAAGCCGTTTTGTGCTGTAGGCCTTGTCCTATCGAGGCCCAACCGGTGAAAAGCCCACGCCGAACACGCAGTTGGCAAAAAACATGCTTCGGCGCCGCTGTAGGCGTTATCTGACAACAACCAGGGCAAGTTCCTAATGGCGCTTTACAACGAATCGAGGCACACTTCAGGCTGTTTCCTCCCCGAGCGACGGGCCTTTGGTGTCCAAGAAAACAAGCAGTTCATGAGTGCGCTCAAAACATTCCTCGTTGAAGACAGTCCGGTCATCCGCGAAAACCTGATCGCGACCCTGGAGGAACTTGGGCCGGTGTCTGTGGTGGGTACAGCTGAAGACGAGTCCTCTGCGGTGCAGTGGTTGTCCCAAACGGGAAATCAGTTTGACCTCGTCATCGTCGATATTTTTTTGAAGAAGGGCACAGGCTTGGGCGTGATCAGCGCCGCCAGTTCCTTGCCGCAACGACACAAGCTGGTGGTACTGACCAACTACGCCACGCCGGACATGCGGGCCAAATGTTTGGCACTGGGCGCGGACAAGGTGTTCGACAAATCGAACGACATTGACGCACTGCTGATGTACTGCAATCGGCTGGTATCGGGTGAAGGCGGAAGCAGCGTCCTCGACAGCCTGATGTGAACCGAGCCTGCATGGCTCGTCAGCAATGGAAAGCATGTTGCCTGTGAGTGACTTGCCGTTTGACGCGCTAGCCCGGATATTTCACCAGGTCGCTCGCCTATGCCCCGCAACACTGCATGAATGCTCACTTTCTTCGCTTCGAATGCCAAATCCAATTTGTACCAAGCGCTACACGCCCGATTGAGCCGCGCTGCGGCATGCTGGCCGCGTTGTTCCGCCAAAGCCAGCGGCTGCACATTGTGGCCAAGCACCGCGTCCAGCGCCGTGGTGCCGTTTTCGTTGATGAACACGCGTTTCTGAGTAGATCCGACTGAAAAAAATGGCTGTCAGCGAACCGCATCGACGATGCGGGTCAAAGATGGCCCTGCCTGCCTGCCTGCCTGCCAGGCCAGGGTGTACCTTTGTGGCGTATCAGCGCATGATCCCCGTTTCTGGTGAAACTCTGAAAGATGCGCCCGCCATGGAAGTGTTCACCGTTGTGAAACGAAACCCCTTTGTCATTCCGCTGGCGTTTGCCGTGGCACTGGTGATGGTGATCATCAGCGAAGGCTCTTACTGGCGCTCCGTCGCCACGCTGGACGAACTCGGCGCCATGGCCACCGCCAGGGTGGACATAGAGCGCCTGGAACGCGGACTCCTGGATGCAGAGACGGGCCAGCGTGCTTATCTGCTGACCGGACGAAGTGACTTTCTCAAACCCTACCAGGCAGCGATCCAGCGCATTGGCGATGCATTTGTTGCCTTGCAGTCGCGTTATGGCAATCAGCCGGAATCAGCGGCTTTGTTGTCGCAACTGCGCGCCTTAACCGACACCAAACTGTCAGAACTCGCGGCCACGATCCGTCTGTACGACCAAGGCCACCGAGAGGCCAGCGATTCTCTTTTGCTCGGTGCCACGGGCGTGGACAAGTTGGACGAGATTCGCAGCTTGATCGCCCAACTGATGGGCGAGGAAACAAAGAACGTGCAGGAGGGGCGCAAAGATGTGTACCGCACCTTGCTGCTCAGCCGAATAGGCATCACCTTGCTCAGTGCCATCAGCTTGCTGGCCTTGGTGATGTATTTGCGCGAAAGTTTTGCGCTGCAGCGTGAGCAGCGACAGCAAAAACGTTTGATTCAAGCGCAGCGCGATCAATTGGAAGACGAGGTGGTGCAACGTACCGGCCAGTTGGTGGAACTGACTCACCATCTGCAAACTGCGCGTGAAGACGAACGCAGCCGTTTGGCGCGTGACTTGCATGACGAGTTGGGATCCTTGCTCACCTCGGCCAAGTTGGACGCGGCACGCATTAAATCGAGGTTGGGCGACCGTGCGCCTGAGGCCAGCGAGCAGCTGATGCATTTGGTGGGCACGCTCAACAGCGGCATTGAACTGAAGCGTCGCATCGTGGAGGACTTGCGGCCATCGTCGCTGACCCAGCTCGGTTTGGCCGTGACACTGGAGATCCTGGCACGGGAGTTTGAAGAGCGGTCCGGCGCAACGGTCGAGCGTGTTTTTGAGCCGGTCAAACTCAGCCCCTCTGCGGAGTTGGTGGTGTACCGGCTGCTGCAAGAGGCCATCACCAACATCACGAAGTACGCGCAAGCCCGTCATGTCTGGATCCAGGTGAATGACGGCAGCGGGTTTGTCCAGGTGTCGGTCAGGGACGACGGGGTGGGCTTTGATACCTCGGTTCCACCGGCCTCGGCTTATGGCTTGCTGGGCATGCGCTACAGAGTCAAAGCCGAAGGCGGCAGCATGCACATCACGTCTT
>Ga0315907_10001582_pt1 | contig 30587 bp, 39 predicted proteins | sample LakEriMetagenome_3_FD_203525 | JGI IMG/M metagenome (GOLD analysis project Ga0315907, IMG submission 203525) | Freshwater fungal communities from buoy surface, Lake Erie, Ohio, United States - Buoy 12 MA123 | ecosystem: Environmental > Aquatic > Freshwater > Lake > Lake biofilm | place: USA...
GCGACAACGTGTCGATGGAAGTGACGCTGATTGCGCCCATCGCCATGGACGAAGGCCTGCGCTTCGCGATCCGCGAAGGCGGCCGCACCGTCGGTGCCGGCGTCGTCGCTTCGATCATCAAGTAAGAAACTTAGGAGTGTAGCTCAATTGGTAGAGCACCGGTCTCCAAAACCGGGGGCTGGGGGTTCGAGCCCCTCCACTCCTGCCACCGACTTAGACACGACTGCGAACTTCCAAAGTTAGGACCACCGGCATGATGCCGCCCGTCACACAAAAGACCAGCGCTGCGGAATTCGCCCGCCAGGTGCGCCAGGAAGCCAACAAGGTGACCTGGCCATCGCGCAAGGAAACGATGGTCGCGACCGCAATGGTGTTCGTGATGTCGGTGCTCGCGGCGATCTTCTTCTTCGCCGTCGATTCGATCATCGCATGGGCCGTGCGTCTCATTCTCGGGCTGGGGGGCTGAACTCGCCATGGCGATGCGCTGGTACGTACTGCATGTGTATTCGGGCTTCGAAAAGAAGGTCGCGTCGTCGATCAAGGAACAGGCCGTGCAAAAGGGCCTCGATCCGATGATCGAAGAGGTGATGGTGCCCGTCGACAGCGTTGTCGAAGTGCGCAAGGGCAACAAGAAGGTGTCGGCGGAACGCAAGTTCTTCCCCGGCTACGTTCTGGCGCGCATGGATCTCACGGACGAGACGTGGCACCTCGTCAAGAACACGCCGAAGGTCACGGGCTTTCTGGGTGCTGGCGGCAAGCCGCAGCCGATCTCGGACGGCGAAGCCGACCGCCTGCTGAAGCAGATGAAGGACGGCATCGACAAGCCGAAGCCCGCCATCACCTACGAGGTGGGCGAGCAGGTGCGCGTCACCGACGGGCCGTTCCAGTCGTTCAACGGCATGGTCGAAGAGATCGACGAAGAAAAGTCGCGTCTCAAGGTCGCGGTTTCGATCTTCGGCCGGCCCACGCCGGTCGAACTCGAATACGGACAGGTCGAAAAAGTCTAAGACCCGTCCGAAGTTTGCGACGGGCGAAGTTTGCAACGGGCGCCTACCGGCACAGATCCTCGCTATCGGATGCAAGCCGGGAGCCCAAAGGAGAGAGAAGATGGCAAAGAAAATCGTCGGCTACATCAAACTGCAGGTTCCGGCCGGCAAGGCGAACCCTTCGCCGCCGATCGGCCCGGCCTTGGGCCAGCGCGGCCTCAACATCATGGAGTTCTGCAAGCAGTTCAACGCGCAGACCCAGAAAATCGACGCAGGGATCCCGATCCCGGTGGTCATCACCGCCTACGGCGACCGTACCTTCACCTTCGTGATGAAGACGCCGCCGGTGTCGTACTTCCTGAAGCAGGCCGCCAAGATCGAATCCGGCTCGAAGACACCGGGCCGCGACAAGGCCGGCAAGGTCACGAAGGCGCAGCTGCGCGACATCGCCGGGAAGAAGATGGTCGATCTCAACGCCAACGACGTCGAAGCGGCGATGATGATGATCGCAGGTTCCGCCCGTTCCATGGGCCTCGAAGTGGTGGAGGGCTGAACATGGCTCGCATCGGAAAGCGCATGAAGAAGGCCTACGAGGGCCTCGACATCGAAAAGACCTACACGATCGAAGACGCGGTGAAGTCGGTCAAGGCGCGCGCCTCGGCCAAGTTCAACGAAACGGTCGAAGTGTCGCTCAATCTCAACATCGATCCGCGCCAGGCCGACCAGCAGGTGCGCGGCATGGTCGCCCTGCCGAACGGCACGGGCAAGACCGTGCGCGTCGCCGTGTTCGCCAAGGGCCCGAAAGTGGCCGAAGCGCAGGCGGCCGGTGCCGACCTCGTCGGCGGCGACGATCTGGCTGAAAAAGTGCTCGCGGGCGAAATCAATTTCGACCGCGTGATCGCAGCCCCGGACATGATGGCCGTCGTCGGCAAGCTCGGCAAAGTGCTGGGCCCGCGCGGCCTGATGCCGAACCCCAAGCTCGGCACCGTCACGCCGAACGTGGGGCAGGCGGTCAAGGACGCCAAGGGCGGCCAGGTCGAATTCCGCGCCGACAAGACCGGCAACATCAATGCCGGGATCGGCAAGGCCGGTTTCGACGAAGCCAAGCTCGCCCAGAACCTCAAGGCGTTCCTCGACGCGATCGTCAAGGCGCGTCCCTCGGGCGTCAAGGGCAACTACATCAAGAAAGCCACGGTGTCCTCGACGATGGGCCCGGGCTTCAAGCTCGATATTGCAGCGTTCGGCGGCATGACCGTCACGCAGCAGGCGGCCTAAGGGCCGCTCTATCGGGCGAACGCAATTCCGCCTTTTTGTGGCGACACAAAAAGGCGGGTACAGGCGGACGGAACAAAGCCCTTCGGGGCGAAGTGCCGTCCGCTCCTGTCCGAGACTGCAGGTGCAAGCGACGGCTTCGGCCGGGGCTTCGCATAAACGTCCCTCCGGGGGCAGGCCTGCATAGACAGAGGTGGCAAATTGGGTGCGCTTTCGGGCGTGTCCGACTTGGGACTTCTGGGACAGGTCGAGCCGAGGCTCGGCCGTTCCAGCCGGGATGCAAAGAGGGCCGCATAGCGATATGCGAGCCTCGGGGTGTTTCGGATGGGTGGCACGAGGCTCTCGCGTGAAACGGCTCTGTCGGCATGGTGTCGGCAGGGCAAACCAGGAGACGATCGTGGACCGTTCGCAAAAGAAGGAACTGGTCGAATCGCTTCACGGCAAGCTCAAGGACGCAGGCGTCGTCATCGTGACGCGCCAGGCGGGCTTGACTGTCGCTGAAGTGACCGAACTGCGTCGCAAGATGCGCGCAGCCGGGGCCAGTTTCAAAGTCGCGAAGAACCGGCTCACGCGTCGTGCACTGGACGGCACGAAGTTCCAGCATTTGGGTCCTTCGCTGAAGGGTCCGACCGCGATCGCCTACTCCACGGATCCCGTGGCGGCAGCGAAAATCGCAGTCGAATACGCAGCGAAGAACGAAAAGCTGACCATCGTGGCCGGCGGCCTCGGCGAGCGCGTGCTCGACGTTGCTGCGGTCAAGGCACTTGCTACCCTGCCCTCCTTGCCGGAGATGCGGGCCAAGTTCCTGGGCCTCCTCAATGCGCCGGCGACCCGCCTTGCGACCGTCATCGGTGCCCCTGCGGCACAGGTGGCGCGCGTGATCGGCGCCTACGCAAAGAAGCAAGACGCAGCCTAGATCTTCGAACCAACCATCCCCACAAAACCCCAAGTCGAAAAAAACAGGAGTGATTGAAATGGCCGATCTCGGCAAACTGGTCGACGAACTCTCGACCCTGACGGTCCTCGAGGCCGCCGAACTCACGAAGCTGCTCGAAGAGAAGTGGGGCGTCTCGGCCGCCGCACCGGTCGCGGTTGCCGCCGCTGGCCCGGCTGCCGCCGCTGCCCCCGCCGCCGAACAGACCGAATTCACGGTGACGCTGGCCAACGCCGGCGACAAGAAGATCAACGTGATCAAGGTCGTGCGCGAAATCACGGGTCTCGGCCTCAAGGAAGCCAAGGACCTCGTCGAGGGTGCACCGAAGGTGGTCAAGGAAGGCGCCAACAAGGACGACGCCGCCAAGATCAAGAAGGCGCTCGAAGAGCAGGGCGCCAAGGTCGAAGTCAAGTAAGACCCAAATCCGGTCGGTCTGCCGCACGGTCCTTAGGGGCGGTGCGGCAGACAGGCCGGTCGGGCGCGGGCGCCCCGACAAGCCCCGCAACGAATTTTTGGACGGCGCTGCCTCCAGCGCCGTCGGGTCCCGAAACGGACGGATGAGGTCGAGATGTTGCAGACGGTCATGGGTCGCAAGCGAATTCGCAAAAGCTTTGGGCGTATCCCCGAGGTGGCGCCGATGCCGAACCTCATCGAAATCCAGATGAGCTCCTACGCGTCGTTCTTGCAGATGGGCACCTCGCCCTCCGAGCGCAAGAATGTCGGCCTGCAGGAAGTCTTCCGCACCGTGTTCCCGATCAAGGATTTCTCGGAGCGCGCCCAGCTCGAGTTCGTGCGCTACGAACTCGAAGAGCCGAAATACGACGTCGAAGAGTGCCAGCAGCGCGGCATGACGTTCGCGGCCCCGCTCAAAGTCACCTTGCGCCTCGTCGTGTGGGACGTGGACGAAGACAGCGGTGCGCGCTCGATCCGCGACATCAAGGAACAGGACGTCTACATGGGCGATATGCCCCTGATGACGGACAAGGGCACGTTCGTCATCAACGGCACCGAGCGCGTCATCGTCTCGCAGATGCACCGTTCGCCGGGCGTGTTCTTCGACCACGACAAGGGCAAGACGCACGCTTCGGGCAAGTATCTGTTCGCCGCCCGCGTCATTCCGTATCGCGGCTCGTGGCTGGATTTCGAATTCGACGCCAAGGACCTCGTCTATGTCCGCATCGACCGCCGCCGCAAGCTGCCGGTCACCACGTTCCTGATGGCGCTCGACGATCTGCGCACCGAAAAGCTGCGCGAAGAGCGCCAGGCGATGGGCAAGGAAATCGAGCTCGGCGAAGCCGTCGGCATGTCGGCCGAAGAGATCCTTGCCTATTTCTACGGCCAAGTCGTCTTCAAGAAGGGCAAGCGCGGCTGGCAGACGCCGTTCGACGCCGAGCGCATGCGCGGCCAGAAGCTCACGGCCGACCTCATCGACGCCAAGACCGAAAAGGTGCTGGCCGAGAAGGACACGAAGGTAAGCCCGCGCCTCGCCAAGAAGCTCAAGGACGAGGGCGTCAAGGACGTGCTCGCCACGGTCGACGACATCAAGGGCCGCTACGTCGCCATCGACATCATCAACGAAGCGACCGGCGAGATCTATGTCGAAGCCGGCGACGAGCTGACCGCGCAGAGCCTCAAGATTCTCGAAGAGGCGGGCGTCAAGGAAATCCCGACGCTGCATATCGACCACATCAATTTCGGTCCCTACATCCGCAACACGCTGAAGGCGGACAAAAACGGCAGCCGCGAAGAAGCGCTGATCGAGATGTATCGCGTGATGCGTCCCGGCGAACCGCCGACGCTCGAGACGGCCGAATCGCTCTACAAGGGCCTGTTCTTCGACAGCGAACGCTACGACCTGTCGGCCGTGGGCCGCGTCAAGATGAACGCGCGCCTGCAACTCGACTGCCCGGATACAATGCGCACGCTGCGCAAGGCCGACATCCTGGCGATCGTCAAGACGATGACCGAGCTCAAAGACGGGCGCGGCGAAATCGACGACATCGACCATCTCGGCAACCGGCGCGTGCGCTCGGTCGGTGAGCTCATGGAAAACCAGTATCGTGTGGGCTTGCTGCGCATGGAGCGCGCGATCCGCGAGCGCATGTCCACGGTCGAAATCGACTCGGTCATGCCGCACGACCTGATCAACGCCAAGCCCGCAGCGGCTGCGGTGCGTGAATTCTTCGGCTCCTCGCAGCTGTCGCAGTTCATGGACCAGACGAACCCACTGTCGGAAATCACGCACAAGCGTCGCCTTTCGGCCCTCGGGCCAGGCGGTCTCACGCGCGAGCGTGCGGGCTTCGAAGTGCGCGACGTGCATCCCACGCATTACGGCCGCATCTGCCCGATCGAAACGCCGGAAGGCCCGAACATCGGCCTCATCAACTCGCTGGCGACCTACGCGCGCGTCAATCCCTACGGCTTCATCGAAAGCCCCTACCGGAAAGTGAAGGACGGCAAGGTCACCGACGAGGTGATCTATCTGTCGGCGATGGAAGAGGGCCGCTACTACGTGGCCCAGGCCAACACTGAAGTCGACACTAAGGGCCGCCTCACGGCCGAACTCATCAACTGCCGCAAGGCGGGCGATTTGTTCCTCGTGAAGCCCGAACAGGTCGACCTCATGGACGTGAGCCCCAAGCAGCTTGTGTCGGTCGCCGCCGCGCTCATCCCGTTCCTCGAGAACGACGACGCCAACCGCGCGTTGATGGGCTCGAACATGCAGCGCCAGGCAGTACCCTTGATCCGCGCGGAAGCGCCGATCGTCGGCACGGGCATGGAAGGTGTGGTGGCCCGCGATTCCGGTGCTGCCATCGCCGCCAAGCGTGCGGGCGTGGTCGACCAGGTCGATGCCACGCGTATCGTTATCCGCGCGACGGAAGAAACCTCGGCCGCTGCGTCGGGCGTGGACATCTACCGTCTGCTCAAGTTCCAGCGCTCGAACCAGAACACCTGCATCACGCAGCGTCCGCTGGTGCGCAAGGGCGACGTCGTGCGTGCGGGCGAGATCATCGCCGACGGCCCGTCGACCGAGCTCGGCGAATTGGCGCTCGGCCGCAACGTGCTCGTCGCGTTCATGCCGTGGAACGGCTACAACTTCGAAGACTCGATTTTGATCTCGGAGCGCATCGTCTCGGACGACGTGTTCACCTCGATCCACATCGAAGAGTTCGAAGTGATGGCCCGCGACACGAAGCTGGGCCAGGAAGAAATCACGCGCGACATCCCGAACGTGGGCGAAGAAGCGCTGAAGAACCTCGACGAAGCCGGCATCACCTATATCGGTGCCGAAGTGAAGCCGGGCGACATTCTGGTCGGCAAAGTGACGCCGAAGGGCGAAAGCCCGATGACGCCGGAAGAGAAGCTCTTGCGCGCCATCTTCGGCGAAAAGGCTTCGGACGTGCGCGACACCAGCCTGCGTCTGCCGCCGGGCGTTGCCGGCACGGTCGTGGAAGTGCGCGTCTTCTCGCGCCGCGGCGTGGACAAGGACGAGCGCGCGTTGCAGATCGAGCGCCAGGAAATCGAGCGTCTTGCGAAGGACCGCGACGACGAGCGCGGCATTCTCGACCGCTCGATGTCGCAGCGCCTTAAAGAGCGCCTGATCAACCAGGAAGTTGCCGGCGGTCTCAAGGGCCTCAAGTCGGGTGCCAAGATCGACGAAGCTTTGTGGGCCGAGTACACGCCCGGCCAGTGGCGCCAGGTCGTGCTCAAGAACGACAAGGTGATGCAGGACGTCGAAGCGCTGAAGAAGCAGTTCGACGAGTCCGTGAAGGCGCTCGAAAAGCGCTTCGAAGACAAGGTCGAGAAGCTGCAGCGCGGCGACGAGCTGTCGCCCGGCGTCATGAAGATGGTCAAGGTCTTCGTGGCCGTTAAGCGCAAGCTGCAGCCCGGCGACAAGATGGCCGGCCGCCACGGCAACAAGGGCGTCATCAGCCGCATCATGCCGGCCGAAGACATGCCCTATCTCGACGACGGCTCGCCGGTCGATATCGTGCTCAATCCGCTGGGCGTGCCCAGCCGCATGAACGTCGGGCAGATTCTCGAGACGCATCTCGGGTGGGCGTCGGCGCGCATCGGCCGCGAAGTGGGCGAGCTCGTCGACAAGGCGCGCAAGTCCGGCAAGATGGGCGATCTGCGCAAGCGGCTCGAGAAGATCTACCGCAAGGACGAGCTCGTCGAAGGCGGGCGCGAACTCACCGATCCGGAAATCTACGATCTCGGCGTCAATCTGCGCCGTGGCATTCCGATCGCGACCCCGGTGTTCGACGGCGCGCGCGAAGCCGACATCAACACGATGCTCGAGCAGGCGGGCCTGCAGCACACAGGCCAGGTGTGGCTGACCGACGGGCGCACGGGCGAACGTTTCGACCGTCCGGTCACGGTGGGCTACATCTACATGCTGAAGCTCCACCATCTCGTGGACGACAAGATCCACGCGCGTTCGATCGGTCCCTACAGTCTCGTCACGCAGCAGCCTCTGGGCGGCAAGGCGCAGTTCGGCGGCCAGCGCTTCGGCGAAATGGAAGTCTGGGCGCTCGAAGCCTACGGGGCGGCCTACACGCTGCAGGAAATCCTCACCGTCAAGTCGGACGACGTCGCAGGCCGCACCAAGGTCTACGAAGCGATCGTGCGCGGCGAGGACAATTTCGAGGCGGGCATCCCGGAATCGTTCAACGTGTTGGTCAAGGAACTGCGGTCGCTCGGCCTCAATGTCGAGCTCAACCAGCGCGGCTTCTAGGCTTCACGCACCGTAATCCGACGTCGACCCGACATCGGGTCCTTAAACGGGACCCAACGGAGAATTAGATGGCAATGCAGAACGAAATCGCGAACGTCTTCGGCGCACCCGCCAAGCCGCTCCAGTTCGACCAGATCAAGATCACGATCGCGAGCCCCGATCAGATCCGCGCCTGGTCGCACGGCGAGATCAAGAAGCCCGAGACGATCAACTACCGGACCTTCAAGCCGGAACGCGACGGCCTGTTCTGCGCGCGCATCTTCGGGCCAATCAAGGACTACGAGTGCTTGTGCGGCAAGTACAAGCGCATGAAGTACAAGGGCATCGTCTGCGAAAAGTGCGGCGTGGAAGTCACGCTATCGAAGGTCCGGCGCGAGCGCATGGGCCATATCGAGCTCGCTTCGCCCGTCGCGCACATTTGGTTCTTGAAGTCGCTGCCGAGCCGCATCGGCCTGCTCGTCGATATGACGCTGCGGGATCTCGAGCGCGTGCTCTATTTCGAAAACTACGTCGTCGTCGAGCCGGGCCTCACACCTCTCAAGATGCGCCAGCTCCTGTCCGAAGAAGCCTACATGAAGGCGCAGGACGAGTACGGCGAAGACGCGTTCCAGGCCCTTATCGGCGCCGAAGCGCTGAAGCGCATGCTCGGCGAAATCAATCTCGTCGAAGAACGCGACCGTATCCGCCAGGAACTGCGCGAAACCACGTCCGACGCCAAGCGCAAGAAACTCGTCAAGCGCTTGAAGATCGCCGAAGCCTTCGTCGATTCCGGCAACAAGCCGGAATGGATGGTGCTCGACGTGATCCCGGTCATTCCGCCGGAACTGCGGCCCCTCGTTCCGCTCGACGGCGGCCGCTTCGCCACGTCCGATCTGAACGACCTCTATCGCCGCGTCATCAACCGCAACAACCGCCTCAAGCGGCTGATGGAACTGCGCGCACCCGACATCATCGTGCGCAACGAGAAGCGCATGCTGCAGGAAGCCGTCGACGCGCTGTTCGACAACGGCCGCCGCGGCCGCGTGATCACGGGTGCGAACAAGCGTCCGCTGAAGTCGCTCTCCGACATGCTCAAGGGCAAGCAGGGCCGCTTCCGCCAGAACCTGCTCGGCAAGCGCGTCGACTATTCGGGCCGTTCGGTCATCGTCGTGGGTCCGGAACTCAAGCTGCACCAGTGCGGCCTGCCCAAGAAGATGGCGCTCGAGCTGTTCAAGCCGTTCATCTATTCGAAGCTCGAACTCTACGGCATGGCGACCACCATCAAGGCCGCCAAGCGCATGGTCGAAAAGGAACGTCCCGAAGTGTGGGACATTCTCGAAGAGGTCATCCGCGAGCATCCGGTGCTGCTGAACCGCGCGCCGACGCTGCACCGTCTCGGCATCCAGGCGTTCGAGCCCGTGCTGATCGAAGGCAAGGCGATCCAGCTGCATCCGCTCGTCTGCACGGCCTTCAACGCCGACTTCGACGGCGACCAGATGGCCGTCCACGTGCCGCTGAGCCTCGAAGCCCAGCTCGAAGCTCGCGTGCTCATGATGTCGACCAACAACATCCTTAGCCCCGCCAACGGCAAGCCGATCATCGTGCCGTCGCAGGACGTCGTGCTCGGCCTCTACTATCTGTCTCTCGAGCGCGAAGGCGAACCGGGCGAAGGCCTCACCTTCGGCGATCTCGCCGAAATCGAGCAGGCGCTCTACCACAAGAAGGTCACGCTGCAGGCTCGCATCCAGTGCCGCTATCGCGGCGTGGACAAGGACAACAACACGAAGATCGAAGTGGTCAAGACCACGCCCGGCCGCATGATGCTGTCGCAGATTCTGCCGCGCCATCCCAACGTGCCGTTCTCGCTGGTGAATAACCTTCTCACGAAGAAGGACGTGCAGAACGTCATCGACGTGGTCTACCGCCATTGCGGCCAGAAAGAGACCGTGATCTTCGCCGACCGCCTGATGGCGCTGGGCTTCGCCCAGGCTTGCAAGGCCGGCATTTCGTTCGGCAAGGACGATCTCATCATCCCGGCCGCCAAGAAGCAGCTCGTCGACCAGACCAAGGCGAAGGTCGCCGAGTTCGAGCAGCAGTACCAGGACGGTCTGATCACGCAGGGCGAGAAGTACAACAAGGTCGTCGACGCCTGGTCGATGTGCACCGACAACGTTGCGACCGCGATGATGAAGGAAATCTCCAAGACCGAGAAGGGCAAGCCCATCAACTCGGTGTGGATGATGGCGCACTCGCAGGCCCGCGGGTCTCCGGCCCAGATCAAGCAGCTCGCCGGCATGCGCGGCCTCATGGCGAAGCCGTCGGGCGAAATCATCGAGACGCCGATCATCTCGAACTTCAAGGAAGGCCTCACCGTTCTCGAGTACTTCAACTCGACGCACGGTGCGCGTAAGGGCCTCGCCGACACGGCCTTGAAGACCGCCAACTCGGGCTACCTCACGCGCCGTCTCGTCGACGTGGCTCAGGACGCGATCATCATCGAGCCCGATTGCGGCACGACCGAAGGTCTGTCGATGAAGGCGATCGTCGAAGGCGGCGAAGTGATTTCGTCGCTGGGCGAGCGCATCCTCGGCCGCACGCCGGCCGAAGACGTGCTCGATCCGCTCTCCGGCGAGATCATCGCGCCCAAGGGCGCTTTGATCGTCGAAGAGACGGTCGAGCGCATCGAGAAGGCGGGCGTTGACCGCATCAAGATACGCTCGGTTTTGACCTGCGAATCGAAGGGCGGCGTTTGCGCCGCCTGCTACGGGCGCGATCTTGCCCGCGGCACGGTGGTCAATTCCGGCGAAGCGGTCGGCATCATTGCCGCCCAGTCGATCGGCGAACCCGGCACGCAGCTCACGATGCGCACCTTCCACATCGGCGGTGCGGTGCAGCGCGGTGCCGAACAGTCGTCGGTCGAAGCGGCGTACGGGGCCAAGGTCCAGATCGTCAACCGCAACGTCGTGCTCAACAGCTCGGGCGTTCCGGTCGTCATGGGCCGCAACACCGAAATCGTGCTCGTGGACGACCAGAAGCGCGAGCGCGCACGCCACCGCGTGCCGTACGGCGCCAAGCTGCTGTGCGACGAGGGGGCCACGGTCGCCAAGGGCCAGAAGCTCGCCGAGTGGGATCCCTACACGCTGCCGATCATCACCGAGAAGGAAGGCATTGCGCACTACGTCGATCTCGTCGAGGGCGTGTCGATCCGCGAAGTGATGGACGAAGCGACCGGCATTTCCTCGAAGGTTGTGGTCGACTGGCGCCAGCAGCCGCGCGGTGCCGATCTCAAGCCGCAGATCCAGCTGCGCAACAAGAAGGGCGAAGTCATCAAGCTCGCAAACGGGCTCGAGGCGCGCTACTTCCTGTCCGTCGATGCGGTTCTGTCCGTCGAGAACGGCCAGGAAATCCATGCGGGCGACATCATCGCGCGCATCCCGCGCGAATCGTCGAAGACCCGCGACATCACGGGCGGTCTGCCGCGCGTGGCGGAACTCTTCGAAGCGCGCCGCCCCAAGGACTACGCCATCATCTCGGAAGGCGAAGGCCGCGTCGAGTTCGGCAAGGACTACAAGACCAAGCGGCGCATCGTGGTGCGTCCGTCGGACGAAGCTTTGCCGGCGGTCGAATACATGATCCCGAAGGGCAAGCACATCTCGGTGCAGGAAGGCGACTACGTGCAGCGCGGCGACTTGCTGATGGACGGCAACCCCGTTCCGCACGACATCCTGCGCGTGATGGGCGTGGAAGCGCTGGCGACGTATCTCGTCAACGAAATCCAGGACGTCTACCGGTTGCAGGGCGTGAAGATCAACGACAAGCACATCGAAGTGATCGTCCGCCAGATGCTGCAGAAGGTCGAGATCGACGATCCGGGCGAATCGGTATTCCTCGCAGGCGAGCAGATCGACAAGGTCGACGTCGATGCTGCCAACGAGAAGCTCGCGATCGAGAACCTGCGTCTCGCCACCTATAAGCCGGTGTTGCAGGGCATCACCAAGGCCTCGCTGCAGACGCAGTCCTTCATCTCGGCCGCGTCCTTCCAGGAAACGACCCGGGTGCTCACGGAGGCTGCCGTCAACGGCAAGACCGACGATCTGGGCGGCTTGAAGGAAAACGTGATCGTCGGGCGTCTGATCCCGGCGGGCACGGGCTCGGTCATGAACCGGCTGCGCCGCGTTGCGGCTGACCGTGACCGCGAATTGCTGGCAGCCCAGCAGGACCAGCAGGCGGCTAACGATTCGGCCGTCGAATCCGACGGCGAAACGCCCAAGCGTGCGATCGGCGGTCGTCGCCGCGCCAAATAGGCGATTTCGACCCGCAAAAACGGCAACGGCCGCTTCTTCGGAAGCGGCCGTTTTCGTATTTGGAACAGCATGTTGCAAGGGCACTGCAGCGTTGCGTCGGAATCTTTCTTTTCCGATTGACAGGGGGTGCCCCAAAACATATGTTCCGCGCGCCTTTCAAGAGGGGCCGGAACGTCGGGTGCAACGCCATCCGAAACTCGGGTACCCGGGCGAAATGCGGTAATCGTCGTGGCTGGACGCTAAACCGGCCGAAAAAGTTCGAAGTTCTTGCGCGACGAGGGATGCCCCGGAGGGGTTCCGCCGTCGCCGGGGACTTTTTGTCACCCCGTCCTGGGCGCATGTGCGCGCAGGTCGGAATGCTGCAGCGATTACGGCAGCGAGTACGTACGAGACCGAGTGCGAAGGAACGGATCGGAATGCCCACGATCAACCAGCTTATCCGCCACGGCCGCACCGACAAGCCGTCGCGCAACAAGGTGCCCGCCCTCGAGGCGAGCCCGCAGAAGCGCGGCGTCTGCACGCGCGTCTATACGACCACGCCCAAGAAGCCGAACTCGGCGCTGCGCAAGGTCGCGCGCGTTCGCCTGACCAACGGCTTCGAAGTGACGAGCTACATTCCGGGCGAAGGCCACAATCTGCAGGAACACTCCGTGGTGATGATCCGCGGCGGCCGCGTCAAGGACCTTCCCGGCGTGCGCTACCACATCATTCGCGGCACGTTGGACACGCAAGGCGTCAAGGACCGCAAGCAGCGTCGGTCCAAGTACGGCGCCAAGCGTCCGAAATAAGCCAGGGAGAAGCCGAATATGTCGCGTCGCCACCGCGCCGAGCGCCGGGAAGTTTTGCCGGATCCCAAGTTTGGGGATCTGGTCATCTCGCGCTTTACCAACAGCCTCATGTACGACGGCAAGCGTTCGGTCGCCGAGTCGATCGTCTACGGTGCCATCGACATCGTCGCCAAGAAGCTCAATGCCGAAGGCCTCAAGGTGTTCCACCAGGCCCTCGACAACGTCAAGCCGAACCTGGAAGTGCGTTCGCGCCGCGTCGGCGGTGCCACGTACCAGGTGCCGGTCGAAGTTCGCCCGGAACGCTCGCAAGCATTGGCCATTCGCTGGCTCATCACGGCCGCCCGCGGCCGTTCGGAGCACACGATGACCGAGCGCCTGTCTATCGAACTGATGGACGCCGCCAACAACCGCGGTGCGGCCATCAAGAAGCGCGAAGACACGCACCGCATGGCGGACGCCAACCGCGCCTTCTCGCACTATCGCTGGTAACGCACCTCTTTCGTCACCCACCCCTTTCGCCAAAAGACCTTCGAGGCAATCCCCATGTCGAAAGCTAAATTCGAGCGGAACAAGCCGCACTGCAACATCGGAACGATCGGCCATGTCGACCATGGCAAGACGTCGCTGACGGCTGCGATCACGAAGGTGCTGGCCGAAACGGGCGGCGCCACGTTCATGGCGTACGACATGATCGACAAGGCGCCGGAAGAAAAGGCGCGTGGCATCACGATCAACACGGCGCACGTCGAATACGAAACGAAGAACCGCCACTACGCCCACGTCGATTGCCCGGGCCACGCGGACTACGTGAAGAACATGATCACGGGTGCGGCGCAGATGGACGGTGCCATCCTGGTCGTGTCGGCGGCCGACGGCCCGATGCCGCAGACGCGCGAACACATCCTCTTGGCCCGCCAGGTCGGCGTGCCGGCGCTGGTCGTGTTCCTGAACAAGGTCGACATGGTCGAAGATCCGGAACTTCTGGAGCTCGTCGAGCTCGAAGTGCGCGAGCTTCTGTCGAAGTACAATTTCCCGGGCGACACGATCCCGATCGTCAAGGGTTCGGCGCTTTGCGCTCTCGAGAACCGCGATCCGAAGCTCGGCCACGACGCGATCCTCGAGCTGATGGGCCACGTGGACTCGTTCATCCCGCAGCCGACGCGTCCGAAGGACAAGCCGTTCCTGATGCCGATCGAAGACGTGTTCACGATCTCGGGTCGCGGCACGGTGGTCACGGGTCGCGTCGAGCGCGGCATCGTGAAGGTCAACGACGAAGTCGAAATCGTGGGCCTGCGCGCAACCGTCAAGACGATCTGCACGGGCGTGGAAATGTTCCGCAAGCTGCTCGATTCGGGCGAGGCGGGCGACAACATCGGTGCGCTGCTGCGCGGCACGAAGCGCGAAGAAGTCGAGCGCGGCCAGGTTCTGGCGGCGCCGGGTTCGATCACGCCGCACACGGTGTTCAAGGCCGAAGCCTACATCCTCACGAAGGAAGAGGGCGGCCGCCACACGCCGTTCTTCACCAACTACCGCCCGCAGTTCTATTTCCGCACGACCGACGTGACGGGGATGGTGAAGCTGCCGGACGGCACTGAAATGGTGATGCCGGGCGACAACGTGTCGATGGAAGTGACGCTGATTGCGCCCATCGCCATGGACGAAGGCCTGCGCTTCGCGATCCGCGAAGGCGGCCGCACCGTCGGTGCCGGCGTCGTCGCTTCGATCATCAAGTAAGACAAAGACGCTTAGGTCCGCGCGGTTCCGATCTTCGGATCCGCGCGGTTCTTCGCGACAGGAAAACAAAATGGTCAGTCAAAGCATTCGCATCCGGCTGAAGGCGTTCGACCATCGCGTCCTCGATCAATCGACGGGCGAGATTGTCAGCACCGCCAAGCGCACGGGCGCCCAGGTTCGCGGGCCGATCCCGCTGCCGACGCGCATCGAGCGCTTCACGGTCAACCGCAGCCCGCATATCGACAAGGAAAGCCGCGAGCAGTTCGAAATCCGGACGCATCGTCGCCTCCTCGACATCGTCGACCCCACGCCGCAAACGGTGGACGCGCTGATGAAGCTCGACCTCGCCGCCGGCGTGGACGTCGAGATCAAGCTTTAAGCCCGGGAACACGAACATGACGACGCGCACAGGCGTTATCGCTCGCAAGGTCGGAATGACCCGCCTCTTCACCGAAGAGGGCAGCCACGTCCCCGTGACGGTGCTGAAGGTCGATCAGTGCCAGGTCGTGGCCGTGCGCACGGCTGAGAAGGACGGCTACACCGCCCTGCAGCTCGGCGTTGGCAAGGCCAAGGTCAAGAATGTCGGGAAGCCGCTGCGCGGCCACTTCGCCAAGGCGAAGATCGAGCCCAAGCGCAAGCTCGCTGAATTCCGCGTGCCGGCCGACAAGCTGCTCGAAGTGGGCGCTGAAATCGGCGCCGACCATTTTGTCGCGGGCCAGTTCGTCGACGTGGCCGGTTCCACGACCGGCAAGGGCTTCCAGGGCGTCATGAAGCGCTGGAACTTCGCCGGTCTCGAAGCCTCGCACGGCGTGTCGGTCAGCCACCGTAGCCATGGTTCGACCGGTCAGCGCCAGGATCCCGGCCGCACGTTCAAGGGCAAGAAGATGGCCGGCCACATGGGGACCGCGCGCATCACCACGCAGAACCTCAAGGTCGTCGCCACCGACGCCGACAAGGGGCTGATCATGGTGCGCGGCTCGGTTCCCGGCCAGGCCGGTTCGTTCGTGTTTGTCAGCGACGCAGTCAAGCGCAAGCTGCCGAAGGAAGCGCCGCAACCGGCGGGCCTTCGTAAAGCGGCTGCGGCCTGAAGGTAAGGAACGTTTCCGATGAAGATCGCAGTCAAAACCCTCGACAACGGCCAAGCCGGCGAAATCGACCTCGCCGACGACGTGTTCGGCCTGCCGTCGCGGCCCGACATTCTGGCCCGCATGGTGCGCTACCAGCTCGCCAAGCGCCGTGCCGGCACGCACGACACCAAGGAAATTGGCGAAGTCTCGGGCAGCGGCAAGCGCCCGTGGGCGCAGAAGGGCTCGGGGCGCGCGCGCCAGGGCTCCAAGCGCTCGCCGCAATGGCGCCACGGCGCCATCATCTTCGGGCCGACGCCGCGCAGCCATGCGCACGACCTGCCCAAGAAGGTGCGTGCATTGGCGCTGAAGTCGGCGCTGTCGGCCAAGCAGGCCGAAGGCAAGCTCATCGTGCTCGACACGGTGAAGCTTTCGGCGCCGAAGACCAAGGAACTCGCCGCGCGTTTCAAAAAGATGGGCATCGCCTCGGCGCTGTTCGTGGACGGTGCGGCACTCGACGAAAACTTCGCCAAGGCCGCGCGCAACATTCCGCACATCGACGTGCTGCCGCAGCAGGGTGCGAACGTGTACGACATTCTTCGCCGCGACACGCTCGTGCTCACGCGCGACGCCGTCGCCGCTTTGCAGGAGCGCCTGAAGTGAGCAAGGCCAAGGCAGCAGTCTATCCGAAGGAAACGCTGTACGGCGTGATCCTCGCCCCCGTGATCACCGAAAAGGCGACGCGCGGGTCCGAATTCAACCAGGTGACTTTCAAGGTCCGCGACGACGCGTCCAAGCCGCTGATCAAGGCTGCGGTCGAGACGCTGTTTTCGGTCAAGGTCAAGGCCGTCAACACGCTCGTCGTCAAGGGCAAGACCAAGCGCTTCAAGGGCATTCCCGGGAAGCGCTCGGACTGGAAGAAAGCCGTCGTGACGCTGGCCGCCGGCCAGACGATCGACGTCACCGCGAGCCTCTGACGGAGATCGGGACATGGCTCTCAAACATTTCAAACCCAAGACCCCCGGCCTGCGCCAGCTCGTGCTGGTCGACCGCACCGGTCTGTGGAAGGGCGAACCGCATAAGCCGCTGGTCGAAGGTTCGGCCAAGACGGGCGGGCGCAACAATCTCGGCCGCATCACCACGCGCCATCACGGCGGCGGTGCGCGCAAGAAGTATCGCATCGTCGACTTCAAGCGCAAAAAGCACGACATGGAAGCGACCGTGGACCGGATCGAATACGATCCGAACCGCACCGCCTACATCGCGCTCGTGACCTACACGGACGGCGAGAAGGCCTACATCCTGGCGCCGCAGCGTCTGGCCGCTGGCGACAAGGTCGTCTCGGGCGAGAAGGCCGACATCAAGCCGGGCAATGCTTTGCCGCTGCGCGCCATTCCGGTCGGCACGGTCGTGCACAATGTCGAGCTCAAGAGTGGTCGCGGCGGCCAGATGGCGCGTTCGGCCGGCACGTATGTGCAGCTCGTGGGCAAGGACGCAGGCTACGCCATTCTGCGTCTGTCGTCGGGTGAACTGCGCAAGGTCTCGGCCGAGTGCTGGGCCTCGATCGGTGCGGTTTCGAACCCGGACCAGCAGAACGTCAAGATCGGCAAGGCCGGTCGCTCGCGCTGGATGGGCATCCGCCCGACCGTGCGCGGCACCGCCATGAACCCGATCGACCACCCGCACGGCGGCGGCGAAGGCCGCACCAAGGGCGGGCGTCACCCGGTTACCCCGTGGGGTCAGCCGACCAAGGGTTACAAGACCCGCCACAACAAGTCGACGGACAAGATGATCGTCCGTCGTCGCAACGCCAAGTAACGGAGGCCTTCGTGGCTCGCGCTGTTTGGAAGGGTCCCTTCGTCGACGGGTACCTGCTTAAGAAGGCGGAAAAGTCCCGCGCGTCGGGGCGCAACGAGATCATCAAGATCTGGGCGCGCCGTTCGACCGTTCTTCCGCAATTCGTCGGTCTGACGTTCGGCGTCTATAACGGGCACAAGTTCCTGCCCGTTCTGGTCACCGAAAACATGGTCGGCCACAAATTCGGCGAATTCTCGCCCACGCGCACCTTCTCGGGCCACACGGCCACGGGCGGCGGCGACAAGTCGGCCGAGAGGAAGTGACATGAGCAAGCCCGCCCATCCGCGCCCCTTGAAGGACAACGAAGCGCGCGCGATCCTGCGCTCGGTGCGCATTTCGCCGCAGAAGCTCAATCTTGTCGCCGAGACGATCCGCGGCAAGACGGCGTCGGCAGCGCTCGCCGAGCTCACCTTCTCCAAGCGCCGCATCGCAGTGCAGGTCAAGAAGGTGCTGCAGTCGGCGATCGCGAACGCCGAAAACAATCACCAGCTCGACGTCGATCGCCTGATCGTCGCCGAAGCCCATGTCGGCAAGTCGTTCCAGCTGCGCCGGTTCCACGCGCGCGGCCGCGGCAAGTCGGCGTCCGTCGTGAAGCCGTTCAGCCATCTGACGGTCGTCGTGCGTGAGCGCGAGGATAAGAAGAAGGCCGATGCAGGCAAAACCGGCGCGGCCAAAGCGGCCTGAGGAGCAAACGATGGGTCAGAAAATCAATCCGATCGGCTTGCGTGTGGGCATCAACCGCACGTGGGATTCGCGCTGGTTCGCGGACGCGGCCTATGCCCGCCTGCTGCACGAAGATCTGCGTCTGCGCGTTTGGCTGCAGGAAAAGCTCCTGCAGGCCGGCCTGAGCCGCGTCGTCATCGAGCGTCCGGCCAAGAAGGCGCGCATCACGCTGCATACGGCGCGTCCGGGCGTGGTCATCGGCAAGAAGGGTGCGGACATCGAAAAGCTGCGCTCGGAAGTGGCGAAGCTCACGAAGGCCGAAGTCAGCCTCAACATCGTCGAAATCCGCAAGCCCGAGATCGACGCCAAGCTGATCGCCGAGAACATCGCCCAGCAGCTCGAGCGCCGCGTGGCGTTCCGCCGTGCGATGAAGCGCTCGGTGCAGTCGGCGATGCGTCTGGGCGCTCTCGGCATCCGGATCAACTGCTCGGGCCGTCTGGGCGGGGCGGAAATCGCGCGCATCGAGTGGTATCGCGAAGGTCGCGTGCCGCTGCACACGCTGCGCGCCGATATCGATTTCGGCACGGCCACGGCCAAGACCAACTACGGCACCTGCGGCGTCAAAGTGTGGGTGTTCAAGGGCGAGATTCTGGCGCACGACCCGATGGCGCAAGACAAGCGCGCCATGGAACAGCAGCCGGCCCGCTAAGCTTACAAAGACGGATCAAACAACATGCTTTCCCCAAAGCGCACCAAGTACCGCAAGGCGCACAAAGGCCGCATCCACGGCAACGCCAAGGGCGGCTTCACGCTGAACTTCGGCGCCTACGGCCTCAAGGCGCTGGAACCCCAGCGCGTCACGGCCCGCCAGATCGAAGCGGCCCGCCGCACGATCACGCGCCATCTGAAGCGCGCCGGCCGCGTTTGGATCCGCGTTTTCCCGGACGTGCCGGTGTCGAAGAAGCCCGCCGAAGTGCGCATGGGCTCTGGCAAGGGCAGCCCGGAATTCTGGGTGGTGCGCGTCAATCCGGGCCGCATCCTGTTCGAGATCGACGGCGTGCCGAAGGCGATCGCTTCCGAAGCGTTCGAACTGGCTGCCGCCAAGCTGCCGATCAAGACGCGCATGGTGGTGCGTCTGGGCGAAGAGGGCTAACGACCATGACCAAGGTTGCCGACATCCGCGGGAAGACCGACGACCAGCTGAAGGATCAGCTCGTCGACCTGCGCAAGGAACAGTTCAATCTGCGTTTCCAGAAGGCCTCCGGCCAGCTCGAGAACGTCGCGCGCGTGCGCGCCGTGCGCCGCGACATCGCGCGCATCGAGACGGTTGTGGGCGAACGTCGGCGCAAGCCGGCATCCGCCAAAGCCTGAGCCCCGGAGGATAACCGAAAATGCCCCGCCGCATCCTGCAAGGTACCGTCACCAGCGACGCCATGGACAAGACCATCACGGTCAAGGTCGAGCGCCGCATGATGCACCCTGTCTACAAGAAGTTCATCGTGCGCTCGAAGAAGTACCTTGCGCACGACGAAACGAACCGCGCCAAAGAGGGCGACAACGTCAAGATCCGCGAATGCCGGCCGATCTCCAAGCGCAAGCGCTGGGAAATCGTGACCGAAGACGCGGCATCCTGAACAGCGCCCGGAGGATTTGAACAATGATCCAGATGCGCACAAATCTGGAAGTCGCGGACAACTCTGGCGCACGTCGCGTCCAGTGCATCAAGGTCCTCGGCGGTTCCATGCGCAAGACCGCGACGATCGGCGATGTCATCGTCGTGTCGATCAAGGAAGCCATTCCGCGCGGCCGCGTGAAGAAGGGCGACGTGCACAAGGCGGTGATCGTGCGGACCTCGAAAGAGATCCGCCGCGCCGACGGCTCGTCCGTCCGCTTCGACCGCAACGCGGCCGTGCTGATCAACAAAGAAGGCGAGCCCATCGGGACTCGCATCTTCGGACCCGTCACGCGCGAACTGCGCGGCAAGGGCTACATGAAGATCATCTCGCTGGCACCGGAGGTGCTGTAATGGCCGTGAAGCTGAAGGTCCGGAAAGACGACGAAGTCGTCGTCATCACGGGCCGCGACAAGGGCAAGTCGGGCAAGATCATCCGCGTGATCCCGGACGAAATGCGTGTGGTCGTGCAGGGCGTGAACATGGTCAAGCGCCATACGCGTCCCACGCAGGGCAAGGCCGGCGGCATCGTGGAAAAGGAAGCTCCGATCCACGTGTCGAACGTCGCCCACATGGACCCCAAGGACCGCAAGCCGACCAAGGTCGGCTACAAAACCGTCGACGGCGCCAAGCTCCGCTTTGCGCGCAAGTCCGGCGAAACCATCGATCGGTGAGCGATATGGCAACGCGTCTGCAAGACAACTACGACAAGACGATCAAGCCGGCCCTAATGCAGCAATTCGGGTACAAGAGCCCGATGCAGGTGCCCAAGCTCGAAAAGATCGTCGTCAACATGGGCGTGGGCGAAGCCGCCCACGACGCCAAGAAGCTCGAGGCGGCCGTGGCCGAGCTCGCCGCGATCACGGGCCAGAAGCCCATCGTGATCAAGGCGCGCAAGGCGATCGCGAACTTCAAGCTGCGCCGCGGCCTGCCGATCGGCGCCAAGGTGACGCTGCGGGGCGCCCGCATGTACGAATTCCTCGACCGTCTGGTGACGATCGCCTTGCCGCGCGTGCGCGACTTCCGCGGCCTGTCGCCCAAGTCGTTCGACGGGCGCGGCAACTACTCGCTCGGCATCAAAGAGCAGATCGTGTTCCCCGAGATCAACTACGACCGCATCGACCAGGTGCGCGGCATGGACATCATCATCGTAACGACGGCGAAGACGAACGACGAAGCCAAGGCGCTTCTGAAGTCTTTCGACATGCCGTTCTACAACTGACGAGGGCTGAGAGCCACATGGCCAAGAAGAGTTCCGTCGAGAAGAACAAGCGCCGCGAGCGCATGGCGAAGCAGTTCGCCGGCAAGCGCGCGCGCCTGAAGGCGACCGCGATCGACGAGTCGCTGTCGCCGGAGGAGCGCTTCGAAGCGCGCCTCAAACTCGCCGAATTGCCGCGCAATTCGGCCCCCACCCGCGTGCGTCTGCGCTGCGAACTCACGGGCCGTTCGCGCGGGAACTACCGCAAATTCAAGCTCTGCCGCATCAAGCTGCGCGAATTGGCCTCGATCGGCCAGATCCCCGGCATGGTCAAGGCGAGCTGGTAAGGCATAAGGAAGGATTACGGACATGGCGATGAGCGATCCCCTCGGCGATATGCTTTCGCGCATCCGCAACGCACAGACGCAGCGCCGGACGGCAGTCGACGTCCCGGCTTCGAAGCTGCGCAAGAGCGTGCTGGATGTGCTGGAGCGCGAAGGCTACATTCGCGGCTACGCGGTCGTCGACCGCAAGCTGGCGACGCCCGAACTTTCGGTCGAGCTGAAGTACCACGAAGGCGAACCGGTCATCAAAGAGATCGCGCGCGTCTCCAAGCCCGGCCGTCGCGTCTACGCGAAGATCCGCGATCTGCCGAAATTCTACGGCGGTCTCGGCATTTCGATCCTGTCGACGCCGCGCGGCGTCATGTCGGACAGCGAGGCTCGCGCCAACAATGTCGGCGGCGAAGTCCTCTGCACCGTATTCTGATCGGAAGGCAGGAAACATCATGTCGCGTATCGGCAAAAATCCGGTGACTGTGCCTCAGGGCGTCACCGTCGAAGTCAAAGGCCAAGAGGTCGTGGTTGCGGGCAAGACCGGGCGTCGTTCGCTCGTGCTCCATCGCGAGATCTCGGCCGCGGTCAAGGACGGCAAGGTCGTGTTCGTGCCGCGCAGCCAGTCGAAGCTGGCGCGTTCGGCGTGGGGCACCTCGCGCGCCCTCGTGGCCAACATGGTCAAGGGTGCCCAGGTCGGTTTCGAGCGCAATCTCGAGATCAACGGCGTCGGTTTCCGCGCCGACGTCCAGGGCAAGAACCTGATGCTCAAGATCGGGTTCAGCCACGAAATCGCCTTCCCCATTCCGGAAGGCATCGCCATCAAGGTCGGCGAAAAGAACGTGGCGCTCAGCGTCACGGGCGCCGACCGCCAGCAGGTCGGCCAAGTCGCCGCCGAAATCCGCCAACTGCGTCGCCCCGAGCCCTACAAGGGCAAGGGCATCAAGTACGCCGACGAGACGATCCGTCGCAAAGAAGGCAAGAAGAAGTAAGGAACCGCACCCATGGACAAGGCAAAGCTCTTGCACGACCGCCGCACGGCGCGGGTGCGGCATTCGCTCCGCGCCAAGGCGGCGGGTCGCGTGCGTCTCTCGGTGTTCCGCTCGTCGAAGCACATCTATGCGCAAGTCATCGACGATGCCACGGGCATCACGATGGCGGCCGCTTCGAGCGTGGACAAGGAACTGAAGGGTGCCCTCAAAGGCGGCGCCGACATCGACGCGGCCAAGGCCGTGGGCGTGTTGGTGGCCAAGCGCGCCATCGCCAAGGGCATCAAGGAAGTCGCCTTCGATCGCGGCGGCTATCGCTATCACGGTCGCATTCGTGCGCTGGCTGACGCCGCGCGCGAAGGCGGTCTGTCGTTCTGATTTCGAATTCGAGGAAGGGTTTCCATGGCACGCAAGGGTGGTGAAGGCGAACGCGGTCCCGGCCGCGGCCGTCGCGACGGTCAGGGCGATCGCCCGCGCGATCGCGACGAAGCCGAACTCGTCGAAAAGCTCGTCGCCATCAATCGCGTCGCGAAGGTGGTGAAGGGCGGCAAGCGCTTCGGCTTTGCCGCGATCGTCGTCGTCGGCGACGGCAAGGGCAAAGTCGGCTACGGCACGGGCAAGGCCCGCGAAGTGCCGGAAGCGATCCGCAAGGCGACCGAATACGCCAAGCGCGCCATGCAGCGCGTGCCGCTGCGCGAAGGGCGCACGCTGCACCACGATGTGCGCGGCCATTTCGGTGCCGGCCATGTCGTGCTGCGCTCGGCCGAGCCGGGTACCGGCATCATCGCCGGCGGCCCGATGCGCGCCATTTTCGAAAGCCTCGGGATCCAGGACATCGTCGCCAAGTCGACGGGCACGTCCAACCCGCACAACATGATCAAGGCCACGTTCGACGCCTTTACGCGCATGGCGAGCCCGCGCAACGTCGCGGCCAAGCGCGGCAAGAAGATTGCGGACATCGTCGGCCGTCGCGAAACCGACGCGGCCGCGGCCTGATCCGGTCCAGGAGAGAAACCATGTCCGCCAAGAAGACCGTCACGGTAAAGCAGATCGCCAGCGTCCTTGGCCGCGGTCCCGGCCAGAAGGAAACGCTGGTCGGTCTCGGCCTCAAGCGGATCGGTGCGGTGCGCACGCTCGAGGACACGCCCTCGGTGCGCGGTATGATCCGCAAAGTGCAGCATTTGGTGCAGGTCCAGGGCTGAGAGTAGAATCTCTCGGCTGACGGCCACGCCCCTTTCGATCGATTGGAACGTCCCATGAAGCTCAACGAAATTCGCGACAACAAGGGTGCCCGCAAGGGCCGCAAGATTCTCGGCCGCGGCATCGGCTCGGGTCTCGGCAAGACGTCGGGTCGCGGCGGCAAGGGCCAGACCGCACGCTCGGGCGTGGCGCTGAACGGCTTCGAAGGCGGCCAGACGCCGATCTATCGCCGTCTGCCCAAGCGCGGCTTCAACAACATTTTCCGGCTCGACTACCAGGAAATCAACCTGGGCAAGCTGCAGTGGGCGATCGACGAGAAGCGCATTGACGCCTCGAAGCCGATCGACGCCAAGACGCTGGTCGCGGCCGGTATTCTGCGCCGCGAGTTCGACGGTCTGCGGGTCCTCGGCGACGGCGGCGACGATTTCAAGGCCAAGGTGCAGCTGATTGCGCACGGCGCCACGAAGAGTGCGGTCGCCGCGGTCGAAAAGGCCGGCGGCAAGATCGAAATCGTCGAGACCAAGCGCGAAAAGGTCGAGGCGGACAAGGCCAAGAAGCGCGAACGCCAGGCCAAGCGCAAGGCCAAGGAAGCCAAAAAGGGCGGCGGCAAGGCGGCTTGATTCGCCCGTCGTTGCGTCCCTAAATCGGCAGGGTCCGGGCAGGGCTTGCGGCAAACGGATCGGAAAGAGGCGTTGGGCGGATGGCATCGGCGGCGGAACAGCTCGCGCAGTCCCTGAACTGGGGCGCGTTTTCGAAGGCGACGGAACTCAAGAACCGTCTGTGGTTCACGCTGGGCGCGCTCATCGTTTACCGGATCGGGACCTACATCCCGCTGCCCGGCATCGATCCGGGCATCTTGCGCGAAATCTTCGAGAGCCAGCGCGGCGGCATCCTGGGCATGTTCGACATGTTCTCGGGCGGCGCGCTCGGCCGCATGACGCTGTTCGCACTCAACATCATGCCCTACATCACGGCGTCGATCATCGTGCAGCTTATGACGGCCGTGTCCCCGCAGCTCGAAGCCCTCAAGAAAGAGGGCGAGGCAGGCCGCAAGACGCTGAACCAGTACACCCGCTATCTCACGCTGTTCCTCGCCTTGTTCCAGTCCTTCGGCATCGCGGTAGGGCTCGAGGGCATGCGCGGGTCGGTTGCGGGCGCGGTCATCGATCCGGGCTGGGGCTTCCGCTTCACCTGCGTGGTCACGCTTACGGGCGGCACCATGTTTCTGATGTGGCTCGGCGAACAGATCACGCAGCGCGGCGTGGGCAACGGCATTTCGCTGATCATCTTCGCGGGCATCATCGCTAACCTGCCGAGCGCTTTGGGCGCGACGCTCGAAATGGGCCGCACGGGCGCCATCTCGACCTTCATCATCCTCGTGCTGCTGATCATGGCGGTGCTGGTCGTCATGGCGATCGTGTTCGTCGAGCGCGCCCAGCGCCGCATCGTCGTGCAGTACCCGAAGCGCCAGGTCGGCAACAAGATGTTCGGCGGCGAATCCTCGCACCTGCCGCTGAAGCTCAACACCTCGGGCGTGATCCCGCCGATCTTCGCCTCGTCGCTGCTGCTGCTGCCGCTGACCTTCGCCAATTTCAACCAGACCAACGACATTCCATGGCTGACCTGGCTCACGACCAACCTCGCGCACGGCCAGCCGCTCTACATCGCCCTCTACGTGGCGCTGATCGTGTTCTTCGCCTTCTTCTACACGGCGGTGGTCTTCAATCCGGTCGAGACGGCGGACAATCTTAAGAAACACGGCGGCTTCGTCCCCGGCATCCGGCCCGGCAAGAATACGGCCGACTATCTCGATTTCGTGCTCACGCGCTTGACCGTCATCGGGGCTGCATATCTGGCGGTGATCTGCGTGCTGCCTGAGATCCTCATCAGCCAGTATTCGGTGCCGTTCTATTTCGGCGGCACGTCGCTGCTGATCGTCGTTTCGGTCACGATGGACACGGTGGCGCAGGTGCATTCGCATCTTCTCGCCCATCAGTACGAAGGCCTGATCAAAAAATCCAAGCTGCGCGGGACGCGGCGCTAAAAACGGAAATCGGGAGTCGACGCCTATGAACATCGTGCTGTTGGGCCCGCCGGGTGCCGGCAAGGGAACGCAAGCCAAGCGCATCGAAAAGGCGCTCGGCATCGTGCAGCTCTCCACGGGCGACATGCTGCGCGCGGCCGTGGCCGCAGGCACGGAAGTGGGCCGCAAGGCCAAGGCCGTCATGGAAGCGGGCAAGCTCGTGTCCGACGACATCCTGATCGGCATGATCGCCGAACGTATCGGCGAACCCGACTGCAAAAACGGTTTCATTCTCGACGGTTTTCCGCGCACGGTCGCACAAGCCGAAGCGCTCGACACGATGCTGAAGGCGCGCGGCTACAAGCTCGATCATTGCATCGAAATGCGGGTCGACGATGCCGCTCTCGTGGCGCGCATCTCGGGCCGCTACAGCTGCAAGAATTGCGGGGCCGTCTACCACGACGAAACGCGCCCGACGCGCGTCGTGGGCACTTGCGACTCGTGCGGCTCGAAGGATCTCGTGCGCCGCCCTGACGACAAGGCCGAAACGGTGGCCGCACGCCTCAAGGCGTATCACGAGCAGACCGCACCCATCATCCCCTACTACCGCGAACACGGCGCTTTGCGCTCGGTCGACGGCATGGCGGACATGGATGCGGTAACGGGCGAACTTTCGAAGCTGTTGGGCAAGCCGATTGCGGCGGTTTGAGGGGGTAGCAGGCGACGTCAAGATTCTTTTGCGAGCGCGGTTGACTCGAGGGCGCGGGTGCATATAATGCGCGCCTCTCGGTGGTCGGTGGGCCAGGTCGGGACGCATTGGTATTGCCAAGCGTCGCCTTCTGGAGCTCGCAAAAAACTGGGTTAAGTAACTGGGACGAAAAAGGAATTCAAGCATTCGGGCCGCCAGCCCCGAACCCCGGACGGGTGGGGGTGTGGGCGGCCTCGAACCGACGAAAACGAGTATGCGGCGTCCGCCGCAGCCAAAACAGAGACGAAGGAGAGCCGACGTGGCGCGTATTGCTGGCGTCAACATTCCCACGGGCAAGCGCGTAGTCATCGCGCTGCGCTACATTTTCGGTGTCGGTCCGGCTTTGGCCGTCGACATCTGCAAAAAAGTGGGAATCCCCGATGCGAAACGGGTCAATCAGCTCTCCGACGAGGAAGTGCTGAAGATCCGCGAATGCATCGACCGCGAATTCCGCGTCGAGGGTGACCTCCGCCGCGAAATCGCGATGAACATCAAGCGCATGATGGATATGGGTGCGTATCGCGGCCTGCGCCATCGCAAGGGCCTGCCGGTGCGCGGCCAGCGTACGCACACGAACGCGCGTACCCGCAAGGGCAAGGCGCGTCCGATCGCTGGCAAGAAGGTCGCCGCGCGCAAGTAACCGCTTGCGCCAAGTAGCCTGAAGCACTCCGAGACATTCGAGGACACCAACGATGGCCGACAAAAAAGCAGCAGCCGCAGCAGGGCGTCCGCGCCGCCGCGAGCGCAAGAACATCATTTCGGGCGTGGCGCACGTCAACGCCTCGTTCAACAACACGATGATCACGATCACCGACGCGCAGGGCAATACGATCTCGTGGTCCTCGTCGGGCACGCAAGGCTTCAAGGGCAGCCGCAAGTCGACGCCCTACGCCGCCCAGATGGCTGCCGAAGACGCCGGCAAGAAGGCCATGGAACACGGCATGCGCACGATCGAAGTGGAAGTGAAGGGTCCGGGTGCGGGCCGCGAGTCGGCTTTGCGCGCGCTGCAGGCCGTCGGCTTCCAGATCACGTCGATCCGCGACGTGACGCCGATCCCGCACAACGGCTGCCGTCCGCCCAAGCGTCGGCGCGTCTAAGCCTGCGGTGATCCAGACCGGTTGCGGGCCTTCCCGCCTCCGGTTGCAACGGCAAAAGACGAAATTATGCGGGATTGGGGCCGGCGCTCTTCGGCGCCCTTGCCCCCCGGCCCCGCAAGACCGCCCGAAAGGTGATCCACGTGCTGCAGAAGAACTGGAAAGAACTGATCAAGCCCCAGAAGCTCGACATCGAGCCCGGCGACGACGCCAAGCGCGAAGCGACCGTGGTCGCCGAGCCGCTGGAGCGCGGTTTCGGCCTCACGCTCGGCAACGCGCTGCGCCGCGTGCTGCTCTCGTCGCTGCAGGGTGCCGCGATCACGACGATCAAGATCGAAGGCGTGCTGCACGAGTTCTCGTCGATCCCGGGCGTGCGCGAAGACGTGACCGACGTGGTGCTGAACATCAAGGCGATCGCCTTGCGCATGCACGGCGACGGCCCCAAGCGCATCGTGCTGAAGGCCACCGGCCCCGGCGAAGTGCGCGCAGGCCAGATCGAAACCGGCCACGACATCGAGGTCATGAACCCCGACCACGTGATCTGCACGCTCGACGACGGCGCCAAGCTCATGATGGAAATGACCGTCGAGAGCGGCAAGGGTTACGTTCCGGGCGCTACGTCGCGCCCGGCCGACGCGCCCATCGGCATCATTCCGGTCGACGCGCTCTTCAGCCCTGTGCGCAAGGTCTCGTACAAGATCGAGAACACGCGCGTCGGCCAGGTCACCGACTACGACAAGCTGTCGATGCGCATCGAAACCAACGGCGCCATCACGCCGGAAGACGCCGTGGCCTTGGCCGCGCGCATCCTCCAGGACCAGCTGCAGCTCTTCATCAATTTCGAAGAGCCGAACGCGGAGCGCGTCGAAGAGAAGGTCGGCGATCTGCCGTTCAACAAGAACCTGCTCTTGAAGGTGGACGAGCTCGAACTGTCGGTTCGCTCGGCCAACTGCCTCAAGAACGACAACATCATCTATATCGGCGACCTGGTCCAGAAGTCGGAAGCCGAGATGCTGCGCACGCCGAATTTCGGCCGCAAGTCGCTCAACGAGATCAAGGAAGTGCTGTCGCAAATGGGTCTGCATCTGGGCATGCAGATCGTCGGCTGGCCGCCCGAGAATATCGAAGAGCTCGCCAAGAAACTCGAAGAGCCGTATTGAGCGGCTGTTCGCCGAAGGAGTAGAGAGTCATGCGTCACGGAGTAGCCGGCCGTAAGATGGGCCGCACCTCGCCGCACCGCCAAGCAACGCTCGCCAACATGGCGGTGTCGCTGATCGTGCACGAGCAGATCAAGACCACGGTTTCCAAGGCCAAGGAACTGCGCCCTTACGTCGACCAGCTGATCACGCTGGGCAAGAAGGGCGGCCTTGCCAATCGGCGCCGTGCCTTGTCGATGCTGCAGGATACGATCGTGGCGCAGAAGCTGTTCGGGCCTCTGGCCGAGCGCTACAAGACGCGCGCCGGCGGCTATACGCGCGTTCTGCGCGCGGGCATGCGCCACGGCGATGCGGCGTCGCTTGCCGTGATCGAACTCGTGGATCGCGATCCGGAAGCCAAGGGCAAGGCCGACAAGGCTCGCGTGGCCGCCGAGCGCGAAGCCAACGAAAAGGCCGAAGCCGCGAACGCGTAAGCGTTCTAGCGCCAACGCTTTAGGGACCAGCACAGACGGCGCCGAGAAATCGGCGCCGTTTTTGTTTTGGCGCTGCTTCCGTGGGATCTCCGAAAACCCAGTTGTATTTGCGTAAATAACTCGCGCAAAACTGCTTGTGCGGCCATTTTGTTCTTGATATGTTTCAATCTATGGACGAGATCAAACGAACTGATGGTGTGCCGATCATGCGGCGGCTGGGCTTGCCGCCGCGCGAACGGCGCCCACGCAACTGGTGGAAAATCGCGGTCTGGATGATCGCGTTTTTCTGGCTCTGGTCGAATCTGCGCTTCACCTACGAGATCGTCGAAATCGACGACGGCTCGGCGCCAAGTTTCGGGCCGTATGCTGAGTCGCGCTTCATCGACGGTCGTGCGGCAGCGGTTCGGGTGCGCGCCCCCTTGTCGGGCGAGAAGTTCCCCGCTGCAATTGTATTGGAACCGGTCAAATCTTGGAAATGGTCGGTCGAGTATTACGTCGTGCCGCGGCCGCAGCTTGGCCTCGACGCCCAGCGCATCCAGCTTTTCGCCGGCCACGCCTCTTTCGGCCGACGATGCGTCGTTATCCTGCGCTGGAAGTCAGGAATCGCAAATCTAGACGGCTGCGTGCCATACGCGCCTCAAACGGGCTAAGCCGCTGCAAAACCTCAAACTAAGAAAAGAGAACAAAAGATGAAAACACCGTCATATTCAACCGAAGCCTCGACTTGGGCCGAACAAGAAACCAAGTCGTCGCGACTTCCGGGAACGCACAACGGTCCCGGCGATGCGTTTCGCCACATTATTTGGATTGCGGAAGAAGCCCGCACGCGGGGTTCGCTGCCCGCCTGGGCAATGGGCGAGGCCAACGAGATTAAGGGGAATTATCGGGCAGTCGACGAGAAAGATCGCCAAAAACCGGACGAAGCAACGATGGGTCGTTCGAACAACAACGAGATCGCGCTGCGCATTGCGCGTGCGGCGAAAAGTCGCGAGGATGTCGTGCGGTTGGCAAAGGCGGAGATTGCGGCTTCCTTCGAACATGGCGGAAGCGGCGCAAACGGGGCCGCACGCTATCTTCCAAAGGAACGGTGGGGCGATATTGAAGGCCATGGTCCGCGCGACAATTGGCCGCCCGCCTGGAAAGACGACGCGGCTTTGCGCGTCGAGCGTCTGCTGACCTTGCCGGTCGAGGATTGGACCGAAGACGATGTGCGTGCGGTGCAGGCGTCGCGGCGCTATTGGCAGAGCGGCAATCCGCGCCAGGCCGAGATCATGTCCCTTAGCGTGGTGTATCTGGTGTTGCTCGCCGTCGCTTCGCGGCCAGGGTTGGCCGCGTCACACGGTCACTGCGGACAGTGCGACCACGGGATTGTCGCCGATCGG
>Ga0315907_10001585_pt1 | contig 30552 bp, 27 predicted proteins | sample LakEriMetagenome_3_FD_203525 | JGI IMG/M metagenome (GOLD analysis project Ga0315907, IMG submission 203525) | Freshwater fungal communities from buoy surface, Lake Erie, Ohio, United States - Buoy 12 MA123 | ecosystem: Environmental > Aquatic > Freshwater > Lake > Lake biofilm | place: USA...
CAGCACATCGGGCAAGGCATCCAGCACACCCGGGGTTTGCAAACCCCAATCCAACACGGTTTGTGTGGCGCCACTTTGGGGCCACAGGTGCAGCGTTTGCATCGCGTAGAGCAAAGGCTGGCTGTAGGCAAAGGTGGTGGTGTGGGTGATGGCCAGTTTCATGGAAGGGATGTCTAGTGCACCGACGGCACCAAAAAATCCCGGCTGATGCGCGCACCGAGCGCATTGACCCGATCGAGGAATTGCGTCAGAAAAGCGTGCAAGCCATTGGCCAAAATTTCGTCGATGCGGGCGTATTGCAAATCGGCTTTGAGTTTACCTGCGCGGCGCAGGGTCTCGGCCGAAGCGTCGTTGGCCACCACGTTGAGGTTGTTGACCACCTCGTTGAGGCTCGCGGCCAAGCTGCGCGGCATGTCGGCTCGCAGGATCAACAACTCGGCCACGCGCTCGGGCGTGATCACGTCGCGGTACACCTTGCGGTAGACCTCAAAGCCGCTGACGCTGCGCAAAATAGCGCTCCAATGGTAGAAGTCGTGGTCTGGCACAGGCTCTGCCCCCAGCACTGTCGCTTGACCGATGACGTCGCTGGGCACCGCATGGAACTTGACATCGAGCAAGCGTGCGGTGTTGTCGGCCCGCTCCAAAAACGTGCCCATGCGGTAGAAGTGAAAAGCCTCGTCTTGCAGCATGGTGCCGATGGCCACGCCGCGCGAGAGGTGTGAGCGAAACTTGACCCACTCAAACAAGGCCGTTGGGTCGCGCTCAAAGGCCTGGCCTTTGAGTTGCCGCTCCAACTCCAACCAAGTTTGGTTTTGCGTCTCCCACACCTCGGTGGTCAAGACGCCGCGCACGGCCCGCGCGTTTTCGCGCGCGGCGCGCAAACAGGAGACGATGCTCGAGGGGTTGCGCTCGTCGCGCACCATGAAGTCCAAGACCTCGCGCGGGGCCACCGCACCGTGGCGTTCTTGGTAGAGCGGCATGAGTTCGCTGATGGTCAACAAGCCTTCCCAGCCCATTTGTGCTGCCGCGGCGGACTGCGGCAACAAGGCGGTTTGAACGTTCACATCGAGCATGCGCGCGGTGTTCTCTGCGCGTTCGGTGTAGCGGGACATCCAAAACAAGTGGTCGGCGGTGCGTGAGAGCATGTCAGTTCTCCAAAATCCAGGTGTCTTTGGTCCCGCCGCCTTGGCTGCTGTTGACCACCAAGGAGCCGGCTTTGAGCGCCACGCGCGTCAAACCACCGGGCACGAGCTTGACCTGTTGGCCGCTCAGCACAAAGGGGCGCAAGTCGATGTGGCGCGGCGCCACGCCGCTTTCCACATAGGTCGGGCAGGTCGAAAGCGACAAGGTGGGCTGCGCGATGTAGCCCTCGGGGTTGGCCAAGAGCGCTTGACGGAACTGCTCGATCTCGGCGCTGGTGGACGCCGGGCCCACCAACATGCCGTAGCCCCCAGCGCCGTGCACCTCTTTGACCACCAGGTCTTTGAGGTGGGCCAAGATGTACTTGAGGTCGTCGGGGTCGCGGCCCATGAAGGTCGGCACGTTGCTCAAAATGGGTTTCTCGCCCAAATAAAACTCGATCATCTTGGGCACCAAGGGGTAGATCGATTTGTCGTCGGCCACCCCCGTGCCCACGGCGTTGCAAATCGTCACGTTGCCGCTGCGGTACACGCCCAGCAATCCGGCGCAACCCAGCGTGGAGTCGGGGCGAAACGCCAATGGGTCCAAAAAGTCGTCGTCCACGCGGCGGTAAATCACGTCCACGCGTTGAGGCCCGTGCGTGGTGCGCATGTAGACGTAGTTGTCTTTGACGAACAGGTCTTGCCCCTCGACCAGCTCCACGCCCATTTGCTGAGCCAAAAAAGCATGCTCAAAATACGCGCTGTTGTACATGCCCGGCGTGAGCACCACCACCGTGGGCTCCACCGTGTGCGCTGGGCTCACGCCGCGCAAGGTTTCCAACAAGAGGTCGGGGTAATGCGCCACGGGCGCAACGCGGTTTTGGCTGAAGAGTTCGGGGAAGAGTCGCATCATCATCTTGCGGTCTTCGAGCATGTAGCTCACGCCGCTGGGCACGCGCAGGTTGTCTTCGAGCACGAAGTACTCGCCCTCGCCTTGCGCGTTGGACGCGCGCACCACGTCCACGCCCGAGATGTGCGAGTACACGCCGTGCGGCACGTCCACGCCCATCATCTCGGGGCGGAACTGCGCGTTGCGCAAGACTTGATCGGCCGGCACCGCACCGGCGCGGATGATGTCTTGGTCGTGATACACGTCGTGAATGAAGCGGTTGAGCGCCGTGACGCGTTGCACCAAGCCCGCTTCCATGCGACTCCACTCGTGCGCGGGGATGATGCGCGGGATGAGGTCAAAAGGGATCAGCCGCTCAGAGCCCGCCCCGTCTTCGTCCTTGGCACCATAGACTGCAAACGTGATGCCCACTCGCCGAAAAATCACCTCGGCCTCTTCGCGCCGCGCGGCCATGACCTCCTCGGGTTGTTGCGCCAGCCACCCGGTGTAGCGAACGTAGTGATCACGCACCTGCTCGGGCGTGGCGTGCATCTCATCAAAGCGGGTCAGCATCATCGAACTCTCCTGCACCCATCCAAGCAACTACTGGGCCAATCACCTGAAGGCATGCCTAAGGCCGCGGAGGCCTCAGCTGCCAGTAGCGCGGACGGCTCAAACGGTGGCAATCCACCCGGTCGGGCTGCGCGCTGCGCCACGTGGCCGCACCACATTGGGGCGATGTCACCCAAGCGATGCCCCGCTCGTCGTAGCGCGCCGTGACCACCGCCGCGGGGTGGCCAAAACGGTTGCGGTAACCGGCCTGCACCAAGACCCAGCGCGGCTGCAAGGTGTTGAGCAAGACGGGACTGGACGATGTGCCGCTGCCGTGGTGCGGGGCGAGCATCACATCGGCCCGCACGTGTGGGTGTCTCAGCGCCCAGCGGGTTTCGCGATCGGCATCTATGTCGCCCCCCAACCACACACGGCGACGATCATCCCCCACCAAGAGCACACAGCTCATGGCGTTGGTCGGCCAGCGCCCACGCCCATCGGGGCCGTAGTCCTCGGGTGAGGGGTGGGCCAGTTCAAAGCGCACGCCATCCCATTGCCAATGTTGCCCCGCCACGCAGCGGCGCTCGGCCTGTTTGTCGTAGGAGCTGAGCCAGCGAGCTTGCGGGAAGGCCTGTGCGACCGATGCCGCGCCGCCCGCGTGGTCGCTGTCGGCGTGGCTGACGATCACGGCGTCCAAACGCTCGCCCATGGACCACACGTAGGGCAAGACCACCCATTGCCCCGCGTCGGCCTCGGGCCCGTAACGGGGGCCCGTGTCGTAGAGCAAGGTGTGACCAGCGGTTCGCACCACCACCGCACTGCCCTGCCCCACGTCCAGCGCCACCACTTCAAACTCACCCACGGCGGGACGCGCCGGTGAAAACCACAGCACAGGCACCACCGCCAACAGGCCCAGACCCCGCAACACCCAAGGCCAAGGCATCACCGCCACCGCGCCGCCGAGCACCGACAACACCGCCAAAGGCGCAGGCGGCGCGGGCCAGGTTGAGGCGGCCCAGGGCCATTGCGCCATCACCCCCAACACGGCCACCATCGCGGCGACCGCCGCGCCGACCACGTCCCACAGCGGCGGCACGAGCACCCCCAACATGGCCAGGGGCGTGACCAGCAAGGTGACCCAAGGAATGGCCAGCAAGTTGGCCAAGAACGACACCCACGACACCTGACCGAACCACACCAAAGTCATGGGTACCAGGGCCACCGTGATCAAACTTTGCTCGCGCAACAATTGCCGCCACCAAGCCCAAAACCGTTCGCGCCAACGCACTGGCCTGTAAGACCGATGGAAGGGATCGTCGCTGCCGATCAAGATCGCCACCGCCACAAAGCTCAACCAAAAGCCCGCCTGCAAGAGCGCCCAGGGGTCCCAAGACACCACCGCCAGCATCGCACTGGCCCACACCACCGGCCACGGCCAGCGCCGCGCACCCCAGCGCAAAGCCACGACCACCGCCAGCATCAGGACCGTGCGCTGCGCCGGCACCGCCCAACCCGAGAACACCGCATAAGCAGTGGCCAAAGCCACCCCGCCCCCAGCCGCCACTGTGGGGGTGGGCCAAGCCAGCAGCACGCTCGGCCACACCCCCGCCCAGCGCCGCCAGACGAGGTGCAAGACCCGCATCGCCAGCCAAGCAAACATGGTCACGTGCAGGCCCGAGATGCTCATCAGGTGGGCCACGCCGGTGGTGCGGAAAACGGCTGCGTCCTCGCGTTCAATCGCGGCTTGTTCGCCCACCACCAAGGCTTTGATCACGCCCGCGGCCGGGGTGTCGCCCAAGCGCTGCTCGATCGCCAGCACCACGGCCTGGCGGGCCGCATCGACCGACCACGCCGAGGCCGCGGACAGGCGCACGGGCACGGGGTCGCGCGAGCCGCTGCGCACATAACCGAGGGCACCCACGCCTTGTTGCCACAGCCACAGTTCACGATCAAAACCGTTCGGGTTGGAGGCTCCGTGCACCTGCCGCAAGCGCAGGGTGAAGGCCCAGCGCTCGCCCGATCGAACCTCTGGCCAGGCCTGAGCCCCATACGCATACCAATGAACCTGCACCCGTGAGGGCAAGCGCACGCCCGCAGGCGTCGACTCCAACGCCAACATCAGCCGCATCGACTGCGCGCTGCGCACCGGCAAGCCCAGCACCCTCGCTTGCACCGCCACGTCGCGACCTTCCCACGCCGGGTCGAGCCGATCGCGGTCGTGCACCACCGCGCGCACGCCGGTGAAGCCCCAAGCGCTGAGCGCCAAGGCGGCCATGAGCAGCACCGCGGCTGCCGTCGATCGTGGTGCACGGCGCACCCTTTGGGTGCACGCCACGGCCAGCACCAGGCCCAGCGCCGCGGCCCAGCCATACGCCGTCAGGGAATGCAAGCTGTAAGCTTGCAATTGACACCACACCCCGCCCACGGCCGACAATGGCCAGGCCCACGCCAGCCAAGCCACTGGCTCAGGACTTGCTTGGTGCTGAGGGATTGCGTTCGCCACCCGATGCTCCTTCGCCGAAAGAACCGCCCATGGCCAACCCGGTCGACCACACCGCACCTTATGCCGCCGATGCGCCACCAGCTCGGCAGGCGCACCACACGCCCGCGGCTTCGAACGCCGAACACACGGCGCTGTTGCCCCATTGCCATGGCATTGCGCAAACTGCCCCAAGCCAAGCCGGGCATACTCTGATGCCGTGAGCCAAGACCAGCCCTCCGCCCCAGCCCCCGATCCCACCAGCGCCCTGAATTGGGCACACGTGGTTGCCCCTTCGGCCGACCCCGGACACTGGGATGAGTTGCGCGCCCAAGCCGACCCCGGTGATGCGCCGCTGAGCGCGCATTGGCAGCGCTTCTTTGAACTCAGCGACATCGACGGCGCCCAGGCCGCGGCCGAAGTCTCGTGCCGACACGAACTGCTGCAGCGCCAGGTGCGCGACAACGGCATCACCTACAACGTCTACGCCAACGCGGGCGGGTCGCAACGCCCGTGGTCCTTGGACCTTTTCCCGATGATCGTGGGCCCCAGCGATTGGGCGCACATCGAGGCCGGCGTGTTGCAACGCACGCGCTTGCTCAACGCCGTCATGGCCGACCTGTATGGCCCCGGCCACTTGTTGCGCCGCGCCCTGCTGCCCACCGCCTTGGTGCAAGGACACCCCGGTTATTTGCGCGCCATGCACGGCTTGCAACCCATCGATGGCACGTGGCTGCACATCACCGCGTTTGACTTGGCACACGGCCCCGATGGCCGCTGGTGGGTGGTGAGCCAACGCACGCAAGCCCCTTCGGGCTTGGGCTATTTGCTGGAAAACCGCATCGCCGTCTCGCGCCAATTCCCACAGGCCTTTGCCGGCTTGAAGGTGCAGCGCTTGGCCGCGAGCTACCGAGCTTTGATGGACGGCATCAAACGCAGCGCACCACAAGGCCCTCAGGCGCGCATCGCTTTGCTCACGCCCGGGCCCTACAACGAGAGTTACTTTGAACACGCGTATTTGGCGCGTTACTTGGGCCTGAGCTTGGTCGAGGGCAAAGACCTGACGGTGCGTGACCAACACCTCTACCTCAAAACCCTCAAGGGCTTGGAGCCGGTGCACGCGCTCATCAAACGCATGGACGACGAGTGGCTCGACCCGCTGGAGCTGCGCGCCGATTCGACCTTGGGCGTGCCGGGCTTGCTGCAGGTGCTGCGCGCGGGCCATTTGCTGCTGGCCAACGCGCCGGGCTCGGCCCCGCTGGAATCCAGCGCCCTGCTGGGTTTTTTGCCGGGCATCAGCGAACACCTGCTGGGCGAGTCGCTGCGCATCCCCTCGCTGGACACCTGGTGGTGCGGCGAAGGCGCGGCCCTGCGCGAGGTCTTGCCCGATTTGGGCCGCAACGTGGTGCGCGCCACCTACCCGCGCGCGGGTTTTGACACCCAAATGGGCCAAAGCCTGAGCCCGCGCGAGCTCGACGAATGGGCCGGTCGCATGGCACGCCAACCGGATGAACACACGGTGCAGGCGTGGATGCCGCTGTCGCAAAGCCCCACCTGGGCACACGGGCAACTCACGCCACGCTCGGCGCTGTTGCGCGTGTTCGTGCTCAGCGACGGTCCAGGATCGTGGCGCGTGTTGCCCGGCGGCTTGGTGCGCTTGGCGCCGCGCGGCGAACTCATCGCCTCGATGCAACGCGGCGGCAGCAGCGCCGACGCTTGGGTCATCACCCAAGGGGTGGTGGACACCACGAGCTTGCTCAACACCGCGCCGTCCACGCTGGACCTGGCGCGATCACCGCGCCCCGTGACCAGCCGCTCGGCCGAGAACCTGTATTGGCTGGGCCGCTACACCGAGCGCACCGAAAACACGGTGCGCTTGGCCCAGCTCATCTTGAACCGCATGAGCGACGCCGAACTGAGCACCCCGGCCTTGCTGCGCTGGCTCTCGAACATGGCCGAAGAAAACGCCTTGGTGCTGGCCGATGTGCCCGAGGCCACCCAGTCGGCGCGGGTGTTCGTGCGCAGCCTGTTGGCCGGCCTGGCGCCGATCCAAGGCGGTGCGATGGCCAGCCGGTCCTTCAGCGTGGGTTTCAACTTGGGGGCCTTGCAATCGGCCGCAGCCCAAGTGCGCGAGCGCATTTCGCAAGAACACTGGGTCTTGATCGAGCGCGCCCACAACGACTTTGCTCAAGCCTGTTCGGCCTTCACCGCCGACGCCGACAACAGCGCCAACGCCTTGAACGCGCTGCGCCAAACCAGTGAACGGCTCGCGGCCATCACGGGCGCCCAAACCGACCGCATGATGCGCGACGACGGTTGGCGCTTGCTCTCGATTGGTCGACACATCGAGCGTTTGGCCACGCTCGCCCAAGCCTTGCTCTTGGGTTTGAAGCACCACAGCCTGAACGACGAATCGGGCTTTGACGCCATGGTGGCCTTGTTCGACAGCACCATCACCTTCCACGCCCAGTACCAACAGCGCCGCGACATGGTTGCCTTGACCCACCTGCTGGTGATGGACCGCGACAACCCGCGCGCCTTGGCTTGGGTGGTGCACACCTTGCGCTCGCGCTTGGCCAAGCTCTCATCCACGGTCTCACCCAACGACAGGTCATTGGTCAACGACCTGCCCGACCCCGACACCTGGTCGCTCGCCGAGCTGTGCCGCGCCGACACCGACGCCCAAGGCCGCGCCCACTACCCGCGCCTGCAAGCGCTGCTGCAGCAATGCGAAGACAGCGCCACCGCCCTGTCCAACCACATCACGCGTTTGCACTTCAGCCACGCCGAGCGGCGCAACCACAGCCTGGGGGTCTGAAGCGCATGGAACTGCAGATCCGCCACACCACCCATTACCGTTACGAAGACAGCGTGGACCTGGCTCAGCACGTGGTGCACCTCACGCCGCGGGACCACGCCGGCCAAAGCGTGCACAAGCACCGCCTGTGCATCACGCCCGAACCCCGCAGTCAGCACAGCGACCACGACCACTTTGGCAATGCGCGCACGTTTTTTTCGCACCAATCGCCACACGACGAGTTGCTGGTGCAAGCCGACAGCGTGGTGAGCACACACGCACCCCGCGCGCTGCCCAGCGAGGCCTTGATCCCGCGCTGGGAAGCCGTGCGCGAGCACTTGCGCTACCGCGCCCACGCGCCCTTTGATGCGGCCAGCGAATACCTGTTCGCCTCGCCGCACGTGCCGCGCGACGACGCCTTCATCGCCTTTGCCCGCCCAGCCATGGGCCCGGCTCGCGGCTGGGTGGACGCGGTGTGCGCCTTGATGGCGCGCATCCACACCGAGTTGCGTTACGAGAGCCAGAGCACCGAAGTCAACACGCCCGCGCTGCACGCGCTGGCGCAAGGCAAAGGCGTGTGCCAAGACTTCGCCCACATCATGATCGGTTGCTTGCGAAGCCTCGGGCTGCCCGCGCGCTACGTCAGCGGCTATTTGCTGACCCAGCCACCGCCGGGGCGCCCGCGTTTGATTGGGGCCGACGCGTCGCACGCGTGGGTGTCGGCGTACTTGCCCAGCGCTTGTGTGCCCGAGTGGCAGACCGATGCGACTGGCCTTTGGATCGACTTCGACCCCACCAACCACCGCTGGGGCTGGGGCAGCCCGGGCGAAGACTACGTGACGCTGGGCCTGGGCCGTGACTTCGCCGACGTATCACCCATGCGCGGCGTCATCCAAGGCGGTGCACAGCACACGCTGCGCGTGGGCGTGACGGTGGCACCCCCCGAAGAATTCGTGCGCCTCACTACAATGCCCTCTTCCCACAGGAGCCCAACATGAACGTTTACGACACCCTCAAATCCCTGAACATCAGCTTGCCCCCCGTGGCCATCCCGGCTGCCGCCTACGTGCCCTTCGTCAGAACCGGCGCGTTGGTGTTTTTGTCGGGTCACATCGCCAAACGCGAGGGCAAAGTTTGGGTCGGCCAACTCGGCAAAGACATGGGCACCACCGACGGCCAGTTGGCCGCGCGCACCGTCGCCATCGACTTGCTCGGCACCCTGCACGCCGCCATCGGCGACCTCAACCAAGTCAAGCGCATCGTCAAGGTCATGAGCTTGGTGAACTCCACCGGCGACTTCACCGAACAACACCTGGTGACCAACGGTTGCAGCGAATTGCTTGGCCAAGTGTTCGGCCCTCAGCTCGGCGCGCATGCCCGCAGCGCCTTTGGCGTGGCCCAAATCCCGATGGGCGCTTGCGTGGAAATCGAGATGATCGCCGAAGTCGCTTGAGCGTTCAGGGCGCGGCGTCTGCGCCCAAGTGGTTCAAAAATGCTTGTGCCAAGGGCGATAAACGCTTGCCCTGCGGGTACAGCGTCCACCAACTCGAGGGCACGGGAAACCCTTGCACATCGAGCTCCGCCACGCGATCGGGCTCAGGGTGGTGTGCCAAGGCATGCCGTGACATCACCGCCAAGCCCATGCCCTCGGCCACCAGCTCTTTGATGGCCTCGTTGCTGCCCAGCGCCAAGCGCACCTGCGGCTCAAAGCCGTGCGCCTTGAAGTGCGCATCGCACGCCAAACGCGTGCCCGATCCGGCTTCGCGCATGATGAAGCGCTCCCCGGCCAAGGCCGACAGCCTCAAGCGTCGGCGACCCACCAAAGGGTGATCGGTCGCGGCGATGACCACCAAGGGGTTGGCCAAGAACGCATGCCGCTCCAAGGCCATGTCGCTCGGTGGCATGGACATGATGTAGAGGTCGTCCAGGTTCTCCCGCAAACGCGCCACCACCGCATCGCGGTTGAGCAATTCCAAGGCGATGTCGACCTCGGGGTGCTGTTCGCAAAACCGTCCCAAGACGCCGGGCACAAAATACTTGGCCGTGCTCACCACCGCCAAGCGCAAGCGACCACGCTTGAGGCCTTTCATGGCGTCGATGGTCTGCTCAAACGCACCCCACTCGTCTTGCAGGCTGCGCGCCGTGCGCACCAAGGTGTGTCCAGCTTCGGTCAAGAACAGGCGCTTGCCCACCTGCTCGTACAAAGGCAGGCCCACCGAATCGCTCAGGGCCTGCAGTTGCATGGACACCGTGGGCTGCGTGACGTGACACGCCTGTGCGGCCGCGGTGATGCTCTGGTGCTCGTCGAGCGCCACCAAGAGCCGCAACTGGCGAAAAGTCACATTCATAATTTTTAATCTATATTGAATATCAAAATTATTGATTTTACTCAATGATCATTCGCCCTTAGCATCGCGCTCAATTTCAACCGTTTGACCGCTGCATGTCCAACCTGCTCGACCCCGCGATTTTGTTTTTTGTGTTTGGTGTGTTTGCCGGCTTGGTGAAGTCCAACCTTGAAATCCCCGCCCCGATTTCCCGCTTTTTGTCCATGTACCTGCTGATGGCTTTGGGCCTCAAAGGTGGCTTTGCCTTGGCCGCCTCGGGCATCACGGCCGAAGTCGCCACCACCTTGAGCCTGGCCGTGGCGTTGGCCATCGTCGTGCCGGCCATGAGCTTGCCGCTCCTGCGCCGTTGGCTCAATGGCTATGACGCTGCCGCGCTGTGCGCCACTTATGGCTCGGTCAGTGCGGTGACCTTCATCACCACGATTCAGTTCTTGGAAAACCAAGGCATTGCCTATGGCGGCCACATGGCCGCGGCCATGGCGCTGATGGAGTCGCCGGCCATCATCATGGCCGTGGTCATGGCCAATTCGGTGCGCCGCCAAGAAAACGCACAAGCCTTGCCCGGTACACCGGTGCACCAAGTGGGCATGGGCAAGATCTTGCACGAATCCTTCACCGACGGCACCCAACTCTTGCTGTTGGGCGCCATGCTCATTGGCCTGCTCACGGGGGCTTCGGGCCAAGCGGTGATGGCGCCGTTCTCGGTGGACCTGTTCAAAGGCATGTTGGCCTTTTTCCTGCTGGACATGGGTCTGATGGCCGCGCGCAACATGGGCGAGCTCAAACACACCTCACGGTGGTTGTTGGCCTATGCCGTGCTCGCCCCCTTGGTGCATGCCGCCATGGCCTTGGGCTTGGCGGTGCTGTTTGGCATCCAAATGGGCAACGCGGCTTTGCTCATGGTCTTGGCCGCCAGCGCGTCCTACATCGCGGTGCCCGCGGTCTTGCGCTACGCCATCCCCGAAGCACGGCCCTCGCTGTACTTCGGCATGTCTTTGGGCCTGACTTTCCCCTTCAACCTGATGGTGGGCATTCCGCTGTACGTGAGCGCGGCGCGCTGGGCTTTGGGTTGAGCGTCCCACTTACCCCCACAGACCGTGCCCAACCCTGTGGGTAAGTGCATGAACAAGCTCGCCAAGCCAAGGCCATCAAGGGCTGGCGGGGCGTGCTCAAAAAACCATCACTCCACGCGGGTGACGCGGTTGGGCTTGAAGCCGAGGTCGGCCACTTTGCCCTTTTTGGCGCGGGCGGACTTGGCGTTGTTCAGGCTGCGGATTTCCAAGGTTTCGTCGCGCTCTTTGCCGCCGCGACCGATGCCGTCGATGCGCACGCTGCGGGTGTAAGCGGCCGCACCGGCCAGGCTGTCTTTGGCTTCGAGGTCGATGAGCATGAGGCCGCGACCGCCTTTGTCCATCATCTTGAGTTCGGTGATGTCAAAGGTCAGGATGCGCCCGCCGGTGGAGGCGCAGCACACGTGGGTGGCTGGGGTCATGACCGCGCTGCCCGAGCCGAACGCCGCGTGAGAAGGTGCACACAGGGTTTCGCCCTCACCCAAGGTGATGAAGGCCTTGCCGCCTTTGTGGCGCGAGACCATGGCCTCCACCGTGGCCAAGAAACCGTAGCCGCCGCTGCCGCTGATGAGGAGCGCCGCGTTGGCCGGGCCAGCGAAGTAGTGCAAAGGCTGTGTGCCGCTGTCGAGTTCAATCAAGGTGGTGATGGGTTGACCATCGCCGCGTGCGCCGGGCAAACTGGCCACCGGCACGCTGTAGACGCGACCGACCTTGTCCTTGGGCGAACCAAACACGATCAGGGTGTCGACCGTGCGGCACTCGAAGGTGCCATACAGGGCGTCACCCGACTTGAAGGCGAAGCTCGCGGGGTCGTGGCCGTGGCCGGTGCGCGCACGCACCCAACCTTTTTCGGACACCACCACGGTCACCGGCTCGTCGATCACCTTGACCTCAGCCACGGCTTTTTTCTCGGCCTGGATCAGGGTGCGGCGCGGGTCGGCAAACACCTTGGCGTCGGCTTCGATTTCTTTGACCATCAAGCGGCGCAGGGCCGTGGGGTTGCCCACGATGTCTTCGAGCTGGGCTTGCTCTTCGCGCAAAGCCTTGAGCTCTTGCTCGATCTTGATGGCCTCCAAGCGCGCCAACTGGCGCAAGCGGATGTCCAAGATGTCTTCGGCTTGGCGCTCGCTCAAACGGAAGCGTTCCATCAAGGCCTGCTTGGGCTCGTCGCTCTGACGGATGATGGCGATCACCTCGTCGATGTTGAGCAAGACCAACTGGCGGCCTTCCAAGATGTGGATGCGGTCGAGCACCTTGCTCAGGCGGTGCTGCGAGCGGCGCAGGATGGTGGCCGAGCGGAATTCGATCCACTCCACCAGCATGTCGCGCAACGATTTGGGCACGGGGCGGCCGTCGATACCGACCATGGTCAGGTTGATGGACGAGGACGTCTCCAAGCTGGTGTGCGCCAGCAAGGTGGTGATGAGTTCTTGCTGTTCGATGCGGCTGGTCTTGGGCTCAAACACCAAACGCACCGGGGCGTCTTTGCTGGATTCGTCGCGCACCACGTCGAGCACGGCCAAGACCGTGGCCTTGAGCTGGGTTTGGTCGGCGCTGAGCGCTTTTTTACCGGCCTTGACCTTGGGGTTGGTGAGCTCTTCGATCTCTTCCAAGACGCGTTGGCTGCTCACGCCAGGCGGCAACTCGTTGACCACCAACTGCCATTGGCCACGGGCCAGGTCTTCGATCACCCAGCGCGCACGCACCTTGAGCGAGCCACGACCGGTGCGGTAGGCGTCGGCGATGTCGGACGCGCTGCTGATGAGTTGGCCGCCACCGGGGTAATCGGGGCCGGGCAAACTCTGCAGCAAGTCTTCGTCGCTGAGTTTGGGGTTTTTGATCAGGGCCACACACGCGTCGGCCACCTCGCGCAGGTTGTGGCTGGGGATTTCGGTGGCCATGCCCACCGCGATGCCGCTGGCGCCGTTGAGCAAGGCAAAGGGCAAACGGGCAGGCAACTGCTTGGGCTCTTCGGTGGAGCCGTCGTAGTTGGGCTGGAAGTCGACCGTGCCTTCGTCGATCTCGTCGAGCAAGAGGCTGGTGATTTTGGCCAAACGGGCCTCGGTGTAGCGCATGGCCGCCGCGCCGTCGCCGTCGCGCGAGCCGAAGTTGCCTTGGCCGTCGATGAGCGGGTAGCGCTGCGAAAAGTCTTGCGCCATGCGCACCAAGGCTTCGTAGGCCGCGCTGTCGCCGTGCGGGTGGTAACGGCCAAGCACGTCACCCACCACGCGCGCGCACTTCACGGGCTTGGCGCCGGTGTTGTTGTTCGGGCCGCTGAAGCCCAAGCCCATGCGCGACATGGAATACAAAATGCGCCGCTGCACCGGCTTTTGACCGTCACACACGTCGGGCAGTGCGCGGCCTTTGACCACGCTCAGCGCGTACTCGAGGTACGCGCGCTGGGCGTAGCGGCCCAGGCTTTGATCGTCGTCGGGCGTGGACTCGGTGTTCAGAGGGGTCAGCAGGTCGGTCATGGGGTATTTTTGATCTGGGTCAACGGGTTTGTCTGGGCTCAAGGAGCGAGCACCTTGGGCACCCAACCTTTTGCAGCGGCCCGCTTGGCGAAGCCTTTGGCATCAAAGGTGACCAGCGCATCGCAATGGCGGCTGCTGGCGTGGTGCAAGGCATCGGCAAAGTCGAAACCCTGGCTCAAGGCATCACAAGCACTTTGCAGGGCTTGGCGGTCTTGCAGTTGCACTTGGGGCATGCTGAGCAAATGGTTGAACACTTGGGCCACTGTGCGCGCCTGCAGTTTGTAGAAGCCTCGCAGCACCCACTCCAACTCCAAGGCCACGGTGGTGGCCACAAAGAGGGGTTTACCACTCTCCATCAAGGCACGGGCATGCTCACATTGGAGCGCCGTGGCGGCATCGGTTTGCTCGGCCTGCACGTAATAACGCGCCAACACATTGGTGTCCAACGCCGTCAGTTGCGAGGCGCGCTGCTTCATGACTTGAGCGCTTGGGCCGCATCCCAATCGGCCGCCACGTGCGGACCCTTGACTTTGACCATACCAAAACCGGGCTGGGGCGACTTTTTGGCAGGGACGGCGGGGCGCAAGGTGATGCAACTGGCGTCGGCGCTGAGGTCAAAGGTCACTGCTTGCCCCGGCATCAAGCCCAGTTGCTGGCGCAGGGCTTGCGGAATGGTGACTTGGCCTTTGCTGGTTAGGGTGGAAAGCATGGTGAACCTCCGGGTTGATCGGGGTGCTGGTGAAAGCACCGTTGCATTGTATTACCAGGTAAGAATCGACGCTTTCTTACACGTCAATCTCAATCGAATCGCCGTGCAGCTCCATCAGCTCACGGCGCGCGGCGGCTTCGCCCTTGCCCATGAGTTGGGTGATCAAACCTTCGGTGGTGGCAAAGTCCAGCAAGCCCAGTTGCACGGGCATGAGGCGGCGGGTATCGGGGTTGAGCGTGGTGTCCCACAGCTGCTCGGCGCTCATCTCGCCCAAGCCCTTGAAGCGGCTGATGCTCCACTTGCCCTCACCCACGCCGTCTTTGCGCAGCTTGTCGAGGATGGCGACCAGTTCACCCTCGTCCAGCGCGTAGACCTTGGAGGCGGGCTTTTTGCCGCGTGCCGGCGCATCCACCCGGAACAGCGGCGGGCGCGCCACGAAGACGTGGCCGTTTTCGATGAGCTTGGGAAAGTGGCGAAAGAACAGCGTGAGCAAGAGCACTTGGATGTGCGAGCCGTCGACGTCGGCGTCGCTCAAAATGCACACCTTGCCGTAGCGCAAGCCACTCATGTCGGGGCTGTCGTTGGGGCCGTGCGGGTCCACGCCGACGGCCACGGAGATGTCGTGGATCTCGTTGTTGGCAAACAGGCGGTCGCGCTCGACCTCCCAGGTGTTGAGCACCTTGCCGCGCAGGGGCAGGATGGCTTGGTTTTCTTTGTTGCGCCCCATCTTGGCGCTGCCGCCGGCGGAGTCGCCCTCGACCAAAAACACCTCGTTGTGCGAAAGGTCTTTGCTCTCGCAATCGGTGAGCTTGCCGGGCAACACCGCCACGCCCGAGCCTTTGCGTTTCTCGACTTTTTGGCCGGCTTTTTGACGCGTTTGCGCGGCCTTGATGGCCAGCTCGGCGAGTTTTTTGCCGTAATCCACGTGTTGGTTGAGCCACAACTCCAAGGTCGGGCGCACGAAGCTGGAGACCAAACGCACGGCGTCGCGGGAATTCAGACGCTCTTTGATTTGGCCTTGGAACTGCGGGTCGAGCACCTTGGCGCTGAGCACATAGCTGGCGCGGGCGAACACGTCTTCGGGCAAGAGCTTGACGCCTTTGGGCAGCAAAGCGTGTAGCTCAATGAAGCTCTTGACCGCGTTGAACAAACCATCGCGCAAGCCGCTGTCGTGCGTGCCGCCAGCGCTGGTGGGGATCAGGTTGACGTAGCTCTCGCGCACCGGTTGGCCGTCTTCGGTGAAGGCCACGGCCCAGGTCGCGCCCTCGCCTTCGGCGAAGGTGTCGTGCTGCTTGTCGGCAAAACCCTCGCCCTCAAACAGGGGGATGACCGGCTCGCCGTTGAGCGTTTGCATCAGGTAATCGCGCAAACCACCTTTGTAGAGCCACTGCTGGGTGTCTTTGGTTTTTTCATTGATGAGCGTCACGCTCACGCCGGGCATGAGCACGGCCTTGCTGCGCAGCAGGTGCACCAGCTCGTGCATGGGCAAGGCGCTGGACTCGAAGTACTTGGCGTCGGGCCAAGCGCGCACCGTCGTGCCCTGTTTGCGGTCGCCGTCGCCACGTGGGCGCAACACCAGGGTTTCCACCACATCGCCCGCGGCAAACGCCAATCGGGCCACTTGGCCTTCACGGTAACTGGTCACCTCCAAGCGGGTGGACAAGGCGTTGGTCACCGAAACGCCCACACCGTGCAAACCACCCGAAAAGCTGTAGGCCCCACCCTGGCCTTTGTCGAACTTGCCGCCAGCGTGCAATCGCGTGAACACCAGCTCGACCACCGGGGCTTTTTCTTCGGGGTGCAGACCAAAGGGAATGCCGCGCCCGTCGTCGTCCACGCTGACTGAACCATCGGTGTGCAAGGTGACAGCGATTTTTTTGCCGTGGCCGGCCAAGGCCTCGTCGGCCGCGTTGTCCAACACCTCTTGGATGATGTGCAAGGGGTTATCGGTTCGGGTGTACATGCCCGGGCGTTGTTTGACGGGCTCCAAACCCTTGAGCACCCGAATGGAACTCTCGGAATACGCCGGTGGGGTCGCAGAGGTGGCAGGGGCAACAGTTTTGGCATTCATGCGCGGCATTGTAGATCGGGCGGTGTTCAACAGCTGTATAAAACCACAGATTTTGACGAATTCTTTGTTCCAGCTGTCCCCACTGAGCGCGGGTAGCTCAGCAAATTCGCTACAGTCTGAAGCATGAACACCACCGCCCACACACACCTGCCCAAGCTCTCGGCCTTCCAAGTGCTGCTGTGCGGCGCCTTGATCGTCACCCTGTCCATGGGCGTTCGCCACGGCTTTGGCCTGTGGCTGCAACCCATCACCCAAGCCCAAGGTTGGACGCGCGAGACCTTTGCGCTCGCCTTGGCGATACAAAACCTGTCTTGGGGCGTCTTGGGTGTGTTCGCCGGCATGGCCGCCGACCGCTTCGGCGCCTTCAAAGTGTTGGTCGTGGGCGCGGTCCTGTACGCCTTGGGTTTGATCGGCATGGCGCTGAGCACGGACTCGCTGAGCTTTGCCCTGACCACGGGCGTGCTCATCGGCGCGGCCCAAGCCGGTACCACCTACGCCGTGGTCTACGGCGTAATTGGCCGACAAATTTCGGCCGAGAAACGCTCCTGGGCCATGGGTGTCGCGGCCGCGGCGGGTTCGTTTGGCCAGTTCTTGCTGGTGCCCGTCGAAGGCTGGCTCATCAGCAGCTGGGGGTGGCAACAGGCTTTGTTGGTTCTGGCCGCCGCGGTCTTGTTGATCGCGCCCTTGGCCTGGGGCTTGCGCGAGCCGGGTTTTGCCGGCAGCGGCCCCGCGGTGCGCGAACAGTCCATCGTGCAAGCCTTGCGCGAGGCCTTTCGCTACCGCAGCTTTCAGCTGTTGATGGCGGGTTATTTTGTGTGCGGCTTCCAAGTGGTGTTCATTGGCGTGCACATGCCGAGCTACCTCAAGGACAACGGCTTGTCGCCACAAGTGGCGGGCTACGCCCTGGCCTTGATTGGTTTGTTCAACGTGGTGGGTACCTACGCCGCGGGCAGCTTGGGCCAGCGCATGCCCAAACGCCACATCTTGGCCTTCATTTACGCCAGCCGGTCACTCGCAATTGCCGTGTTTTTGTGGGCGCCCTTGACGCCCATGAGCGTCTACATCTTTGCCGCTGTGATGGGTATTTTGTGGCTCTCCACCGTGCCACCCACCAACGCGGCGGTGGCCCAAATCTTTGGCGTGGCGCACCTGTCCATGCTCAGTGGCTTCGTGTTCTTCAGCCACCAAATCGGCAGCTTCATGGGCGTGTGGTTGGGCGGTTATTTGTACGACCGAACTGGCAGCTACGACATCGTTTGGCACATCTCCATCGCGCTGGGGGTTTTTGCGGCCTTGGTGAATTTGCCGGTGCGTGAAACACCCATCGTTCGGGCAGGAGCGGCCGCATGAAACCTTGGCCTTGGCGTTGGCTCATTGGCGTGTCGGTAGCGACCGTGGCCCTGGTGGGCACGCTGCGCCTGTACCAACAACCCGACTTTTTGCTGACCTTGGCCGACCAGCTGTGGAGCTGCTTTTGAGCCCCGTGCACGGCAGCACTGAGGCATCGGATTGGGTGCAACGTTGGTCGCACCTGGTGGCGCCCGAAGGCACGGTGTTGGATGTGGCCTGTGGCAGCGGTCGACACCTGCGCTGGTTCGCTGAGCGCGGCCACCGCGTCACAGGCATTGACCGCGACGCCGCTGCATTGGCCAGCGCCGCAGCCCACGGCACCGTGATCGCCGCCGACATTGAAATCGGATCTTGGCCCTTGATCGGGCAAACGTTTGACGCGGTCGTGGTCACGAACTACCTCTGGCGGCCGCTGTGGCCGCAGATCCTGTCCAGCGTCAATCCCAGTGGTGTCTTGATCTACGAAACTTTTGCTCATGGCCAAGCCAGCGTGGGTCGCCCCAGCCGCCCCGAGTTTTTGCTGCAGCCCGGCGAACTGCTGCGCGTGTGCGCCGATTGGCACACAGTCGCTTACGAACACGGCGTTGTGAGCGAGCCGACGCGGTTCGTGCAGCGCATCGTGGCCATGCCCAGCCCTGCGTTGGACGCTCAGTCGTTAGAATGCACTTTTCCCGTCTCAAAGAGCCGATGATGACCCGCACCCCACACCGCTTCCAAGGCAGCATGCCTGCCCTCATCACCCCCATGCAGGACAACGGTGAGGTCGACTACCCCACCCTGCGCCAACTCATCGACTGGCACGTGACCGAAGGCACCGACGCCTTGGTCGTGGTCGGCACCTCGGGCGAGTCGCCCACCGTGAACGTGGACGAGCACCGCGAAATTTTGCGCGTGTCCGTCGAGCAAGCCGCCAAACGAATCCCCATCATCGCGGGCTGCGGCGCCAACTCCACCGCCGAGGCGATCGCCTTGGCCAAGTTCGCCGAATCGATCGGCGCTGACGCGCAACTGCAAGTCGTGCCCTATTACAACAAGCCCACCCAAGAAGGCTTGTTTCAACACTTCAAAGCCATCGCCGAGGCCACGCCCCGCCTGCCGGTCATCCTGTACAACGTGCCCGGACGCACCGTGGCCGACCTGCAGCACGACACCGTCGTGCGTTTGGCCCAAGTGCCCGGTATCGTCGGCATCAAGGAAGCCACCGGTAACATCGAACGCGCGCAGTGGCTCATCCGCGATGTGCCACCCTCGTTCGCCGTTTACTCGGGCGACGACCCGACGGCCGTGGCCCTGATGTTGTGCGGCGGTGCCGGCAACATCAGCGTGACGGCCAACGTGGCGCCGCGCCAAATGCACGAGCTGTGTGTGGCCGCCATGGCCGGCGACATTGCCCAAGCCATGAAGATCCAGTTCGCGCTCATGCCGATGCACAAACACCTGTTCATCGAAGCCAACCCCATTCCCGTGAAGTGGGCCATGGCCCGCATGGGTAAATGTGGTCATGCGCTGCGCCTACCCCTCACCCGCTTGAGCGAACCTGCTCAAGCCGTGCTCGAAAACTCCATGCGCCAATGCGGCCTGATCAAATGAAACACACTGTCCTGCGCCGCGCTGCGCCATCGGCCATCCGTTGGGTGGCACTGGCCGCCAGCCTTTCCCTGCTCAGTGCTTGCTCGGTGTTGAAAGAAGACAAGGTCGACTACACCACCGCCAAGCGCGGCAACGATTTGGAAGTCCCCCCCGACTTGACCCAGCTCTCGCGCCAGTCGCGCTACGCCCTGCCCAGCGAGGTGGTGTCGGCCAGCGGCTTGCAAAACGGCGGCACTGCGGCCCCTACACTCAGCACCGCCCCCATGGCCGTGGAGTCCTTCAGCATCGAGCGCGCGGGCAGCCAGCGTTGGCTGGTGGCTCGCTTACCCGCCGAGCAACTGTGGGGCCCGGTGCGCGACTTCTGGAAGAGCAACGGTTTTGAGCTGGCGCAAAGCGATGAAGCTTTGGGCATCATGGAAACCGACTGGGCAGAAAACCGGGCCAAACTGCCCCAAGACTTCATCCGATCCACCATCGGTAAATTGTTTGAGGGCTTGTATTCCACGGGCGAGCGCGACAAATACCGCACCCGACTGGAACGCCGCGCCGATGGAGGGACGGAAATCTACATCAGCCACCGCGGCATGCAAGAGGTCTACACCGATGCATCAGAAAAACGCACCGCATGGCAACCGCGTCCCGTTGATCCCGAACTGGAAGCCGAATTCTTGCGCCGATTGATGGTGAGCTTGGGCGCCAATCCCGCCCAAGCCGCCCAAGCCATTGAACAAGCCAAAGCCGTGTCTGCGGCGCGCTTGGTGCAACGCCAAGACAAAGTGTGGGCAGAAGTTGGCGATGGGCTTGATCGGGCTTGGCGACGCGTGGGCTTGGCTCTGGACCGCACGGGCTTCACCGTGGAAGACCGCAACCGCAGCACGGGCACCTACCGGGTTCGTTTTGTCCCGTTGGGTGACACCAAGTCATCGGGCGGCTGGTTCAGCAAAAAAACCGAAACCCAGCCGGTTCGCTACCAAATTTTGCTGCAGGTTGAGGGATCCATCACGCGCGTGCAAGTTCAAAACGAACAGGGTCAAGCCCTGAACGACGCGAATGCCCAGCGCATATTGAATGTGTTGGTCAACGAACTCAAATAAACCGGTCTGCACCAGACACAAAAAAACCGCCCGAAGGCGGTTTTTTTGTTGGCGAAGCGAATTACTGCTTGGCAGGTGCAGCTGGTGCAGCTGGTGCAGCTGGTGCAGCAGGTGCAGCTGGTGCAGCAGCAGCTGGGGCAGCAGGAGCAGCTGCAGGAGCGGCTGGGGCAGCAGCAGCAGGAGCGGCTGCAGGAGCAGCGGCTTCTTCTTTTTTGCCGCAAGCGGTCAAAGCAACGGCGGCCAACAAAGCGGCGAACAAAACGGATTTGGTCATGGTGAGTTCCAGTGAATGATTGAAATAACAAAAACAACAAACTTCTTTGAACAGACCAAAAAAAACCCCGCATCGGGGACACGAGGATTGGTCAGTCCGGTTCCGCTTTTTCTGCCGCGTTGGCGTTAATCGCTGAACTGGACCGGATCATACGCCTGAAAAAACAACCGTGATTACCCTAAGGCAATAATTATTTTGCACTGTCATTTTGACGTATCAAAAAAACAACAAATTAGTCCGAATGGTGTAACCAGCCCGCCTCAAACCACTGCGCCAGCAGCGCCTGGGCGTCGGTCGATGCCTTGGAAACCCGCTGAAACGACAAGTTTCGGCGATCGGCCAGTTCGCGCATCAAGCGCGCATCCGCACCACCAGCGAGAAAACTCTCACCATTAATGAAAACATGGTGTGGGTCGTGCATCATCCGCGTTCGCCGGTCCAAGACCACCGCCCCCACCGACCAAGGCTGCGCGGGCTCTTCGAACCAGACCCGGGGTTTGGGCTCGGTCATGACCTCACCCAAAGCACAGGCCAAGGACTGTCGATCGGCCACGAGCCGCTGCAAGCCATCCACCGAAAAATCAATCAAAGCTTCTGGGACCGCACCGGGTTGGTTCGTTGCGCCCTGCTGCGGATCTCGATACAGGGTTTCGTCCTCCCAAGCCTCGGCCATGCGCTGGAGCAACTCACCGGCCAAACCACCGCGCTGAGGCGCGCGAAAGCCCACCGAGTAGGTCGTGCAGTCCGCGGTCTCGGCAACACCGTCGTGGGCCCATTTGGGGGGCAAATAGAGCATGTCGCCGGGGTTGAGCACGAACTCTTCTTCTGGCTCGAACTGGCTCAAGATTTTCAAAGGGACATTGGGCTGCAAAGAAAGGTCTTTTTGTCGCCCGATGCGCCAGCGCCGCTCGCCGCTGGCCTGCAGCAAAAACACGTCGTAGCTGTCGTAGTGCGGGCCCACGCCGCCGCCTTGGCTGGCCCAAGAAATCATCAGGTCATCCAAACGGGCGTCGGGCACAAAACGAAAGCGCTGCAGCAGTTCGTGCGCGCTTTGCACGTGCGTGTCCACGCTTTGCACCAACAGCGTCCAAGCCGGGCGTGAGACGGGCGGCAAGGCCTTGCGGGCAAAAGGCCCGTGGCGCAGTTTCCAACCTTTGGCTTGGTGCTCGATCACCCGTGACTCCACCGCTTCTTGGCTGGCCAACTCAAACAAAGCCGCTCGATCCAACAAAGGCGCAAAGCCAGGAATGGCTTGGCGGATGAGCAGCGGCTTTTTTTGCCAATGCCGGCGCATGAACTGTTGGGGGGTGAGGCCGCCGAGCAAGGGGGTGGCTTGGTCGATGGGTGTGGTGAGGGAGGTCAAAGAGGTGCTTGAGATCATGGGACAATTGTCGGATGAAAATCACCCCACAATGCGTGGTGTCCTTGAGCTGGGTGCTCAAAGATGCCCAAAACGACGAATTGGACGTCCTCAACGAGCCTTTGGACTTCTTGGTCGGCGGCACCGACCTGCTCGCCAGCATCGAGGCCGCCCTGCAAGGCAAAGAAGCCGGCGATGAGATCGATTTGAGCTTGGAGCCCGCCGATGCTTTTGGCGACTACGACGAGCGCTTGCTGTTCTTGGAGCCTTTGAGCCAACTGCCCAAAGACATCACCGAAGGCATGGCGTTTGAAGGCCTGCCCGAGGGCTGCAACCCCGAGGCCCCCAAAGACCGCATTTACTTCGTCAGCGACATTTACCCCGAGCACGCGGTACTCGACGGCAACCACCCGCTGGCCGGCATTGGCCTGCGGCTACACCTGACGGTGCACGAGGTGCGCGAAGCCTACGAAGAGGAAATTGGCCGCGGCACCTTGGGCGCCGGGTTTTTCAATATGCAGGTCGAGCCCGTGGCGACCCAAGCCGCCGACGGCTCAAAACCGACCCTGCACTGAGCCTCAGCCGCGACCGGTGGAGCCGTAACCACCGGCGCCGCGTTCGCTGGCCGCATCGAAGTCATCGACGACCCGGAACTGCGCCTGCACCACGGGCACGATCACCATTTGGGCGATGCGATCCATGGGCTCGATGGTGAACGCCGTGGGGCTGCGGTTCCAGCAGCTCACCATGAGCTGCCCTTGGTAGTCGCTGTCGATCAAACCCACCAAATTGCCCAAGACGATGCCGTGTTTGTGGCCCAAGCCCGAGCGTGGTAGCAACATGGCCGCGTAGGCCGGGTCGGCCAAATGAACCGCCAAACCCGTGGGCACCAGTTGCCAAGCGTTGGGCGCTAGAGTCAGGGGCTTATCCAAACAGGCGCGCAAATCCAGGCCCGCGCTGCCCGCCGTCGCGTAAGCCGGCAAGTGCTCGGCCATGCGCGGGTCCATGATTTTGACGTCGATGAGCATGCCAGAGGACGCCATCATTTCTTCATCGATTCCAGCAAAGCCTTGGCCGGGTCAACCTCGGTTTCTTCTTCGGGTGGTGTGGGCAACCCGTCCTTGCTGGCGGGAGCGTCTTGCGGGGTTTCGTTGGCGGCTTCATCTTCCAGACCCGACATGTTGTTGAGCATGTTCGAGACGGTGGCGTCGTCGACCACCGCGGCTTTGGTCAGATTACCCGTGACCAGCGTGGGGTTCATCACGATCACCGCCACCATGATGAGTTGCAACACGATGAAGGCGATCGAGCCTTTGTAGATTTGCAGGGTCGTCACCGCTGCAATGCGCTCGCCCGTGACCTTGTCCGTGTAGTCCTGACGCGCGACCACGCTGCGCAGGTAGAACAGCGCAAAACCAAAGGGCGGCGTCAAGAACGAGGTCTGCAGGTTCATGGCCAAGATGATGCCGAACCAGATCAGGTTGATGTCGAGCTTCTCGGCCACCGGCGCCAACAATGGCACCACGATGAAGGCGATTTCAAAGAAATCGATGAACATACCCAGAATGAACACGAGCAGGTTCACAAACAACAAGAAACCCAATTGACCGCCTGGCAGTTTGTCGAACAGGTGCTCGACCCAGATGTGGCCATCGGCGGCGTTGAAGGTGAAGCTGAAGACGGTCGAGCCGATCAGGATGAACATCACAAAAATGGACAGCTTGGTCGAGTTTTCCAAAGCCTGTTGGAGCAAATTCATGGACAAGGTGCGGCGCGCACTGGCCATCAACAAGGCGCCAATAGCCCCCATGGCACCGCCCTCGGTGGGGGTGGCAATGCCCAAGAAAATCGTGCCCAAGACCAAGAAGATCAAGACCAGCGGCGGGATCAGCACAAAGGTGACGCGCTCCGTCAAACGCGAGAGCAAACCAGCGCGGGTGTATTTGTTGATGAGTGCCAAACCCAAGGCGACGAACGCGCCAATGGTCGTGGACAGGATGAAAACCTCATCGTTGGCAGCGGGACCCTCGCGCCCGACCCAAGGGTTGATGATGGACTCATGGACCGAAGACCAAGCCCAAGCACAGGCACCGGCCAACACCATCAACACCATGAGTGACCGGTGACCGCTGCTGCCATTGGCTTCGTTGTAGATGCGCGCCTCTGGCGGCAATGCCGGGACCCAACTGGGTTTGACAAAGGCCAACACGATGATGAAGAGCAAATACAAGCCGACCAGCATCAGGCCCGGCAGCAAAGCACCCGCGTACATGTCGCCCACCGAACGACCCAACTGGTCGGCCAAAACGATGAGGACCAATGACGGAGGCAGGGCTTGTGCCAGCGTGCCCGAGGCGGTGATGGTGCCGGTGGCGATGCTGCGGTTGTAGCCGTAGCGCAGCATGATGGGCATGGCGATCAAGCCCATGGAGATCACCGAAGCCGCGACCACCCCGGTGGTGGCAGCCAACAAAGCGCCCACCAAGACCACCGCGATGCCCACGCCGCCACGCAGGGGGCCGAAGACTTGGCCCACGGTCTCGAGCAAGTCCTCGGCCATGCGGCTGCGCTCCAAGATGATGCCCATCAAGGTGAAGAAGGGGATGGCCAAGAGCGTGTCGTTCTGCATGATGCCGAAGACGCGCAAGGGCAAAGCTTGGAACAGGTTGGAGGGAAACAAGCCCAACTCCATACCAATGAAGCCAAAAAACAAACCTGTGGCAGCCAACGCGAACGCCACTGGGAAGCCCACCAACAAGAACACCAGCAAGCCGGTGAACATGATGGGCACAAAACTGTTGGTCACCAATTCGATCATGCTGAGGCTCCTGCCTGGCGGGCTTTTTCTTGTTCGGCAATGTCCCGAGCCAGCAGCTCAGCTTCACTGGGCCCACTGTGGTCTAGGGCGTCGGGGCCCAAACCCATCAAAAAGGCCGCTCGCTTGATCAGCTCCGAGGCACCTTGCAACATCAACAAAGCAAAACCCAAGGGAATCAGGCCATACACCGGCCAACGGACCAGACCCCCAGCGTTGGTGGATATCTCGCCCGAGACCCAGGCGTTTTCAAACGTGGGCCAACCCAAGGTGATCATCATGTAGCACAGGGGGAACAAAAAAATCAGGATGCCGCCAATGTCGATCCAATTGCGAGTGCGGGCGCTGAACTTGGACGAAATGAAATCGATGCGCACATGGGCGTTGCGCAAAAAGGCGTAGCCCGCACCGAGCAAGAACACGGCGGCAAAGATGTACCACTGGATCTCCAACAAGGCGTTGGAGCTGTTGTTGAACACCTTGCGCACGATCGCATTGCCCGCGCTGATAAAAGTGGTGATCAAAATTAACCACATGGCCATCTGGCCGATGCGCACACTCAACGCATCCACCGTGCGTGAAAATTGAAGCAAGGCTTGCATTGATCTGTTCCCTTGAAATCTGGGCCATATGACCCTTCAACAGTTTAGCGGAGTCATAGGGCCCGCCAAATACGTAGATGTCACAAAAAACCCCGCCGAAGCGGGGTTTTTGGCCTAAAGCCATCACAAGCCATCAGAGCTTGGCCGATTGCATGTAGCGATCGAAGGTCGCTTCGGTGAAGCGGAACCACAGGTTTTGTTCCTTGCGGAATGCCGAGTAGTCGTCGTAGACCTTTTTCCAACGGGGGTTGGACTGGCGCAACTCTTCGTAAAGCCCCATGGACTCTTTGAACGCAGCGTCCATCACCGTCTTGGGGAATGGCAAGACTTTGGCACCGCCAGCGACCAATCGCTTCAAAGCGGCTGGGTTGCGGGCGTCATACATCGCTTGCATGGTGGTGTGGGCATGCGATGCAGCGTGCTGAACAATGGCTTTGTTCTCGGCCGACAAGCCGTTGAAGGCGGTCTTGTTGATGTAGAAGTCGAGCTGAGCGCCACCTTCCCACCAGCCTGGGTAGTAGTAATGCTTGGCGACTTTTTGGAAGCCCAGCTTTTCGTCGTCGTAAGGACCCACCCATTCAACGGAATCGATCGTGCCTTTTTCCAGGGCTTGGTAGATTTCGCCGCCGGGGATGTTTTGTGGCACGCCACCCATGCGGGTCAGCACGCGGCCAGCAAAACCGCCGATGCGCATTTTCATGCCCTTGATGTCGGCCAGGCCCTTGACTTCCTTGCGGTACCAGCCACCCATTTGGGCGCCCGTGTTGCCGCCAGGGAAGTTCACGATGTTGTATTGGTCGTAGAACTCACGGAACAGCTTCATGCCGTTACCGTCGTAGAACCAAGACGTCAACTGGCGGCTGTTCAAACCGAAAGGAATGGCTGTGCCAATGGCGAAGGTTTCGTCTTTGCCGTGGAAGTAGTAAGGGGCGGTGTGGGCCACTTCAACCGTGCCCTGCTGCACGCCATCGACCACGGAGAACGGAGGCATCAATTCGCCACCAGCGTGTGTGGATATGGTGAATTTACCGCCAGAGAGTTCACTGACGCCCTTGGCGAACACATCGGCTGCGCCGAAAATGGTGTCCAAAGCCTTGGGGAAGCTCGAGGCCAAGCGCCAGCGAATGGCGGCCTGAGCCTGAACGGCGGGGGCTGCACCTGCAGCCAACACACCCGCGATACCAGCATGTTTGATTACGGAACGACGATCCATAGAATTCTCCAGGGTTGTTGATCGGAAACCCGCGCAGATGCACTGGGTTGACCGTTAAGTCAGCCTGCATTGTAGAAAGACAAAACGAAAAAATCCGGTGATTGAATCAGGGGTTTTCCCTAAAAGCCCTTGGCTTATCAAAGAATTCAAAACCCTTGAAAGTTCCTCAAGCAACCAAGCTTTGCAGGCGCTCACGCACCGAGGTTTCGATGCCTTTGGCGTCCAAGCCCTGCAAAGCCAGCAGATGGGCGGGGTCGCCATGCTCGGTGAAGGTGTCGTCCAAACCGAGCACCAACACGGGGCGTACCACGCCAGCGGCTTGCAAAGCTTCCATCACGGCGCTGCCCGCGCCCCCCATGCGGCAGCCCTCCTCGACAGTGACGATGAGTTCGTGGTCTTGGGCGATGGACAGCAGCAGCTCCACATCCAGCGGTTTGACCCAACGCATATTGGCCACGGTGGCGTCCAAGGCCTCGGCGGCTTTGAGCGCGGGGTAGAGCAAAGAGCCGAAGGCCAAAATGGCCACCCGCTGGCCTTGGCGGCGAATCTCGCCTCGGCCAAAGGGCAGGCCATTCAAATCGCTGGGCGTCGGCACGCCAGCACCGGCACCACGGGGGTAGCGCACGGTGACGGGCTGGGACTGCGCAAAGGCGGTGCTGAGCAACTGGCGCGTCTCAGCCTCATCGGCCGGTGTGGCCACCGCCATGTTGGGGATGCAGCGCACAAAAGCGATGTCGTAAGCTCCCGCGTGGGTGGCGCCGTCGGCGCCCACCAAACCCGCACGGTCCAAAGCAAACACCATGGGCAGGTTTTGCAAAGCCACGTCGTGGATCAGTTGGTCGTAGGCGCGCTGCAAGAAGGTGGAATAAATCGCCACCACGGGCTTCAAACCCTCGCAGGCCAAGCCCGCAGCAAAGGTCACGGCGTGTTGTTCGGCGATGCCCACGTCGAAATAGCGTTCGGGAAAACGCCGCTCGAACTCGACCATGCCCGAGCCCTCGCGCATGGCCGGGGTGATGCCCACCAAACGCGGGTCGGCCTGCGCCATGTCGCACAACCAATGACCAAACACCTGAGTGAAGGTGGTTTTGGGCGCCGCGCTGGGCTTGACCAAGCCGACCGCGGGGTCGAACTTGCCAGGGCCGTGGTAAGCCACGGGGTCGGCCTCAGCAAGCTTGTAGCCTTGGCCTTTTTTCGTGACCACATGCAAGAACTGCGGGCCCGCGCTCTCGTCGAGCAACTGGACGATGTTTTCCAGCGTGGGGATGAGCGAGTCCAGGTCGTGGCCATCGATCGGGCCGATGTAATTGAAACCAAATTTTTCGAACAAGGTGGCGGGCACCACCATGCCTTTGGCGTGCTCTTCAAAGCGCTTGGCCAACTCAAACAGTGGCGGTGCGTTTTTGAGCACCTGCTTGCCCACGCTTTTGGCGGTGGCATAGAAGCGCCCGCTCATGAGCTGGGCCAAGTAGCGGTTGAGCGCGCCCACGGGCGGCGAAATCGACATGTCGTTGTCGTTGAGCACCACCAACAAACGCCCCTCGGACACGCCAGCGTTGTTCAAGGCCTCAAAGGCCATACCCGCGGTCATGGCGCCGTCGCCAATGATGGCCACGGCCGTGCGCTTCTCACCTTGGATGTGCGAAGCCAGTGCCATACCCAAAGCCGCGGAAATGCTGGTGGAGGAGTGGGCGGTGCCGAAGGTGTCGAACTCGCTCTCGACGCGGCGCGGAAAGCCGCTGATGCCACCGAACTGACGCAAGCTGCCCATGCGGTCGCGCCGACCGGTGAGGATTTTGTGCGGGTAGGTTTGGTGGCCCACGTCCCACACCAAGCGGTCGTGCGGCGTGTTAAACACGCGGTGCAAGGCGATCGTCAACTCAACGGTGCCCAAATTGGAACTCAGGTGACCGCCGGTTTGGGCCACGCTGTTGAGAACGTGGTCGCGCAATTCGTCGGCCAATGGCTTGAGTTGGTGGCGCGGCAAGCGGCGCAGGTCAGCGGGGGTTTCGATCGATCGGAGCAATTGGGACATGGGTGCAATCGGTGAGGGTCTCAATGGATGTGCGGCTTCAGTGCGAACGCCGGGCCACCCAATCGGCCAGTTGGTGCAGTCGCTCAACCGCGGTCAAGCCGGTGTGCGCCAAGGCTTGGTGGGCCTCGTCGAGCAAAGCATCGGCGTGTGCTTGGGCTTGTGTGATACCCATGAGCGAAACAAAAGTGGGTTTGTCGTTGGCGGCGTCTTTACCGGCGGTCTTGCCCAAGGTGCTGGCGTCGGCGGTGACGTCCAACACATCGTCCACCACCTGAAACGCCAACCCCAAGGCCGCGCCATACCGAGCCAGGGCTTGGGTTTGCGCAGCGCTGATGTCGGCGCAGGCCGCGCCCATCATCACGCTGGCTTGTAAGAGCGCGCCGGTTTTGAGGCGGTGCATTTGGGTCAAAGCGCTTTGATCGAGGGCCACGCCCACGCTGGCCAAATCGATGGCTTGCCCCCCGGCCATGCCGCAGGCGCCAGAGGCCACCGCCAAGAGCCGGCACCAACGCACCGACAAGGCCGCGGGCACGCTGCCGTCCTCGGGCAGCAAAACCTCAAATGCTTGGGCTTGCAGGGCATCGCCCGCGAGCAAGGCACTGGCCTCGCCGAACTGCACGTGCACCGTGGGTTTGCCCCGGCGCAGCACGTCGTTGTCCATGCACGGCATGTCGTCGTGCACCAATGAATAAGCGTGGATCATCTCCACCGCGCAGGCCGCGCGCATGGCCAGGGCCGCGGGGGCACCAACCGCCTCGGCGGTGGCCAACACCAACAAGGGCCGCAGCCGTTTGCCGCCGTCGAGCACGGCGTATCGCATGGCCCGACACAAACCCGCAGGGGCTGCTTGGGGCAAGGCGGCCGACAAAGCCAACTCCACGTTGGCCTGTTGCTCTGCCACCCATGGAGAGAATTCGATCGGCATCGCGCTCACGCTGCAGCGTCCCAAGGTTTGAGGCTTTGACCTTCGAGTACCTGAATTTGCTGCTCCACCGCGTCGAGCCGTTCGCGGCAAAACGCCAGCAAGGCCGCGCCGCGCTGGTATTGGCTGAGCAGCTGGTCCAAGGGCAACTGACCCGCATCGAGCTGGGCCACCAAGCGCTCGAGCTCCTCCAAGGCGGCTTCGTAGCTCGCGGGCGGTTGGCCAGCGGGGGACGTCTGAGGGGTTTTGGGCATGCAAGCGGGTCCGGATCGTCAAATGAAGGCCATTTTAGGCCAGCCACCCAAGCCCGAACGACCCAAGGGCTACAATTCCGGCTCTTTTAACCAACTGACGGGCCACAAGGCCCGGAGGGACGCAAACCCACCCATCCCGCGCTGATTCGTTATTCGTCTCGCGTCTACCCTGCCCCTTCATAGGGGGAGTCTCTAGGTCAGGACCACCATGTCTGATTTAAGTCTTCACTTACAGCAGGCCGCCAGTCAACTGCCGGTTTCCAGCTACTTCGATTCAGCGCTGTTTGAGCACGAATTGCGCACCCTGTTCGACCCGGGGCCGCGCTACGTGGGCCACGCCCAGTCGGTGCCCGAGATCGGCGACTACATCGCCTTGGCCCACGAAGGCGAAGGCCGTGCCTTGGTACGCACCGCCCAAGGCATCGAGCTCGTCTCCAACGTCTGCCGCCACCGACAAGCGGTCATGCTGCGCGGACGCGGCAACCTCAACACCCCAGCCCCTGGCCACGCCAACGGCCACATGGTGTGCCCGC